>LXNI01002005.1_pt1 | contig 15482 bp, 15 predicted proteins | sample 809091 | NCBI WGS metagenome assembly LXNI01 (sample SAMN04870527, study PRJNA318959) | sponge metagenome | biome: 01000161; feature: marine sponge reef; material: water | host: Sarcotragus foetidus | place: Greece: Milos, Mediterranean Sea | collected 2013-05-29 | depth 5-7 m | reverse complement strand
CCGAAGGCTCAAAAGCTACCGACGTGTCTTCACCCGCTACGACAAACTCGACACCATCTTCTTGGCCTTCATCACCCTCGCCCTCATCCACGACAGGCTCCGAAGTGTCAACACGCCCTAGTTGGTAGTTGGTAGTTGGTAGTTGGATTCCACTGATCACTGACCACTGACCGAGGCCTCCGGATGCCCGGGTGCGGAAGAGCTACCGAGGCCGGGGTCTCGCTACGCTGACCGAGCCAACGCGTGGACCGCCCCGGAGGTCTCGGACAACCGTGCTCAGCTGACGTACCGCTGCCAGGGAGAGGCCGTTCGCGGGACCCTCGAGGAGACAAGGAAGGTGCTAATGGCGCAAGTGTGCAAGATCATGCCTCAAGAGGAGTGGGACCAGTCGATCGGCGCCGGTAAGGCGTACGTGGCTGTTTCCGAGGCTGATCTGAGGGACGGATACCTTCACTGCTCTTCGGCGGAACAGGTTCCCGGGACCTTGGCCAAGTGGTACAGCGCCCTGGACAGCGTGATGGTGGTGACTATCGACCCCGCCCGGCTGGGCAGCGAAGTGAAGTGGGAACCGAATGCTGTGGGCGACCTGTTTCCCCATATCTACGGTCCCATCGTTCCCGAGGCCGTCGCGGGTGTGGCGAAGATGCGGCGCGACAGCACGGGCGAGTTCGTGTCGACAGGAAAAGGAGAGTAGATGGCGTTTTACGAATACCGCCGCTATCAGGTGGTTCATGGGCGGATGGAGGAACTCAAAGATCGCTTCGCCGATGCCACGATTCCCATGTGGAAGAAGGCCGGGATCGAGCCGGTGGCCTTCTTCGAGCCCAGAATCGGGGATCCCAACGTTCTCCACTACCTGCTCAAGTGGGACGATCTCGGGCGCCGCGAGGAGATCTGGGAGGCCTTCCGGGTGAATCCCGAGTGGGCGGCCGCTCGCAAGAAGAGTGAGGAGAACGGTCCGTTGCTCGAGGGAATGACCAACGAGATCTGGGTGCCCACGGACTTCTCACCCATGGGGTGACATCTCCTGTCATAGCCCTCGTAGGCACGCTCGACACCAAGGGTGACGAGTACGCGTACCTTCGCGACCGGATACGCGAGGCGGGAGCGTCCGCGCTCCTGATCGACGCGGGGGTACTGGGCCATCCTGGTGTGACCCCCGACATCACCCGCCAAGCAGTGGCGGAAGCGGCAGGCCGGGGGATCGCAGACCTGGCGGCGGCCGGGGACCGGGCCGTGGCCTTGGGCGTCATGGGTCGCGGGACAGGAGCCATCCTTGCGGATCTGGTCGCATCGGGAAGTTGCTCGGGCGTGTTGGCGGTCGGAGGTTCCGGGGGCACTTCCGTAGCGGTCCGAGCCTTCTCGAGGCTTCCCTTCGGATTCCCCAAGATGATCGTGTCAACACAGGTGGCGTCCGCCGGCGGGGCCCTCGCCGGCGGCTCAGACGTTCTGCTCATGTCGTCCGTCGCCGACATCGCCGGCTTGAATCGCCTCACTCGACGGGTCCTCTCGAACGCGGCGGCGGCGATCGTGGGCGCGGTCAGGGCCCCGCCCGTGCCCGGCGGCGACCGGCGCCTCGCCTTCGCGACCATGCTCGGCCTCACCACCACCGGCGTCACCGCGGCCGGGGCGCGGCTCCAGGAGGCCGGCTACGAGGTGGTGACCTTCCATGCCACCGGAGAGGGCGGGCGGGCGATGGAGAAGCTGATCGGACCCATGGGGGTGAGCGCCATGCTCGACCTGACCACCGTGGAGATAGCCGACGAAGTGGTGGGCGGAACGAAGCCGGCGGGAGGTGACCGGCTGCGGACGGCCGGCCGCCTCGGCGTTCCTCAGGTGGTGTCCACCGGAGGTACCGACATGGTGCGTTTCGGACCGCGGGACTCGGTTCCCGAGCGCTTCGGCGACCGGGTGTTCCACATTCACAACGATCTCGTCACGCTGATGCGGACCTCCCCGGAGGAGTGCCTGGAGATCGGGCACCTGATCGGCGCCCGCCTGGCGTCGGCGAAGGGTCCGGCGGTCCTGATGGTCCCGCTGCGCGGATCGTCCGCGATCGCCGTGGATGGGGGCCCTTTCCACGACCCGGCAGCCGACGCGGCCCTGGCCGAGGGGCTCCGGGAGTCGCTCACCGGTTCGGAGGCGGAGATCGTCCGGGTCGACACCCACATCAACGATCCGGCCTTCTCGCAGGCAGCATCCGCCACACTCCTGGCTATCTCGGAAGGAAGTGACCGTGCCCTATAGCTATGACCTGGCGGAGACCCTGGCAGCCAAGGCACTACGGAACGAGACGATCGTGGTGGCCGGAGCGGGCACCGGTCTGTCCGCCAAGTGTGCGGAGGCCGGCGGGGCGGACGCCGTCGTGATCTACAACTCGGGCAGGTACCGGATGGCGGGTCGGGGATCGCTGGCCGGGCTCATGCCCTACGGGGATGCCAACCGGATCGTCCTGGAGATGGCCAGGGAGATCGTCACCGTGGTCGAAAGGATGCCCGTGGTCGCCGGGGTGTGCGGCACCGATCCGTTCCGCGATATGGGGAGGTTCCTGGACGAGTTGGCGGGATGCGGGATCGCCGGGGTCCAGAACTTCCCGACCGTGGGCCTGATAGACGGCGGGTTCCGGCGCGCGCTGGAAACGACCGGCATGTCCTACTCGGCTGAGGTGGCGATGGTCGGAAAGGCCGCCCGCATGGGGATGTTCACCATGCCCTACGTATTCGACGCCGCGGAGGCGAGCGCCATGGCCGAGGCCGGCGCCGACGTCCTGGTCGCTCATGTAGGGCTGACCACCGGGGGCATGATCGGCGCCTCCGACCGGCGCGCCGTCGAATCCCTGGTTCCCGTGCTCGAAGAGATCTGCCGGGTGGCCGACGCGGCCGGAAGGTTCATCCCGGTCCTATGCCATGGCGGTCCCATCTCCGAACCGGCCGACCTGGCGGAGGCCCTGCGGCTGGTTCCGAGGCTCAACGGTTTCGTTGGCGCATCCAGTATCGAGCGCCTTCCCACGGAGTCAGCCATCGTCGATCGCGTAGCCCGGTTCCGGGCTGCGCAAGCGTGAGATTCCGTCATCAGCTCGTCGATGATCCGGCGACGCAGAGCTCATGTCCGCGCAAGTAGGAGGGCATCGAGGCTGACGCCGAAGGCGCGAAGAACGTTTATCGCGTTGCTGCTGGCCATGGCCATCGCCGCCATGGACTACACGATCGTGTCCGCGGCCCTGCCGACCATCGTCGGCGAGATGGGCGCGCTCACCATGCTTCCCTGGGTGCTGACGGCCAATGTACTCGCGTCGACGGTCACCGTTCCCCTCTACGGCAAGCTGTCGGATCTCTATGGTCGCCGGAGGCTGATGCAGGTCGCCATCCTTCTGTTCGTCCTGGGATCGTCCGCAGCAGGCCTCAGCCAGGGCGTCGGGCAACTCATCGCTTGCCGGGCATTACAGGGAGCCGGATCGGCCGGCCTGATCTCCCTCAGCTACATGATCATCGGTGACATGATCCCACCGCGACAGCGCGGCCGGTACCAGGCATACATAAGCGCGGTTTTCGCGGTGGCCAGCGTCGGCGGACCCTTGATTGGAGGCTTGGCCGTCGATCACGTCTCGTGGCGTCTCGCGTTCTATCCCAGCGTTCTTCTGGCCATGATCACCTTGACCGTGATCCGCCGGAACCTGGTTGATCCGCCGGTGACCAGGGGGATCGTGGTGGACTGGCTCGGTGCGACTCTCCTGGCACTCGGGCTGGCAGCGATCCTGCTCGTGGCGAGCTTGGGAGTCCATGAGCATGCGTGGAACCCACCCGTGATCGTCTCGACGGCCGCCATCGGGGTGTTTGCCCTGGTGTGGTTCGTGAGGCAGGAGGGAAGGTCTCCTTCTCCCATCCTGCCGCTGTTCCTGTTCCGGAACCGCGAGTTCTCCGCTACCAACGTAATCAGCTTCATCGCCGGCTTCGGCCTCTTCCTGCCGCTCGCCTACCTCCCTGTCTTCCTGCAGATCTCTTTGGCCCTGTCCGCAACCCATTCCGGGCTCCTCCTGGCCCCGATGCTCACTTCCTCCCTGGTGGCCAGCCTCGTGTCTGGACGGATCGTGGCGCGATGGGGCCGCTACCGGTCGGTGGTCGCGGCGGGGTCCGTTCTCCTCGGGGTGGGAATGGCACTGCTCAGCACGATGACCGTGTCGACCAGTCCGGCGGCCGCGGCCGCCTACCTCGTGGTCTTCGGCCTCAGCATGGGAATCCTGATCCCGGTGCTGATCCTGGTGATACAGAACGCAGTCCATCCGCGGGATCTGGGGGTGGCGACATCGTCCGTTCAGGTGTTCCGCCAGCTCGGCGGGAGTACCGGGGTAGCTGTGTTCGGGGCGTTGTTCAACGCGCGTCTCGCCGGGATCCTCGCCGCCAGGCTGCCACAGGACTCGCCCGTGTCGGGTCTGGAAGTCAGCGAACTGGTAGCGAGCCCGGCAGTGGTCGCCACGATGGAGCCGGCCGTGCGCAACGTCATCCGGGAGGCGGTGGCGCTCAGTTCCTCGCAGATGTTCCGGTTGGCTATTCCGGTGGCGGTAGCGGCGACCATCGCCGGTCTGATGCTGCGGGGGCTTCCGCTCCGCGACGTGCTGCCCGACCAGCAGCGGGGCTCAGCTCGATCCTCGGAAGAGACGTGGGCCGAGCCGACCCCACCCTCTCCCGGCGAGCCCTCCTGATCGGCGGAGATCAAATGGTTGGCCCCATTACCCGGGGCACAGATGGCAGGGACCGGCGCTATCCCGGTCACCCGGGCGGGTCGAATCGCCGCCTTGCGAGGAGGGCCGGCCGGGAGCCGGTCCTTACGGGTTGAGTAGGGCCCCGAGCCGCCGTCCGGCCACCATGAGTCCGACCGATCCGATCGCGATCAGGTAGGCCATATGGCCGAAGATCCCCAGGTCGAAAGAGCGGAGGGTGATTGCCCGGATCAGCTCGACCCCGTGATACAGCGGGGAAAGTTGGACGATCGCCCGGAGGGCCGGCGGGTAGACGTCGAGCGGGTAGAAAGTGGCGCTGAACAGGAACAAAGGCAGCATGAACAGCATGACCAGGTCGAAGTCCTGCCAGCTACGCATGAAGGTGGTGGCCGCCATGCCGACCGCTCCGAAGGCAAAGCCGATCAGGGTCGCCGCCGGTATCGCCAGGATCGCCAGGGGTGAAGTAACCAGGCCCATCACCGCCATGACCACGACGAACCCGGTCGAGTAGAGGATGCCGCGGATCAACGACCAGGTTATCTCCCCGATGGCGATGTCCCACGGGCGGAGAGGGGTGGCGAGGATGGCGTCGTAGATCTTGCCGTACCGGAGCTTGACGAAGATGGTGATGGTCGACTCGAACACCGCTCCGTTCATGGCAGACGCGGCCAAGAGAGCCGGTGCTACGAAGGCCGCGTAGCTGAGGGTGGTACCTCCCGGACCGGCTACTTCCCCGACCAGGCGGCCCATTCCGATCCCGAGCGAGAGCAGGTAGAAGACCGGCTCGAAGAAGCCCGACACGACGACCATCCATGCCCGTCTGGACACGAGCATGTTGCGCTCGATCAGGCGCTGCGCGCGCAGCCCTACCAACGGAGGCGGCAGGACCCGGAGTGCCAGGGTGCGGGTGGTCATACGTTCAGCCGCCGGGCGAAGAAGCGGTAGGTGAGGGCAGCCCCCACCACGAATACCAGGACCAGGTATCCGACGTGTTGCCAGGCCGGAAGAGCCGAGTGATGGCCTAGGGCCACTCGCCTGGCCAGTTCGACCGCGTGCCACAGCGGCGTCACGGTTGCCACGGACCGGAGCCAGTCGGGTAGCTGGGCGATCGGGAAGAAGGTGCCCGAGAAGAGGTACATAGGCGTGATACCAAAACGGAAAACAGCAGTGAGGGCTTCGGTGTTCTCCCTGTTGGCGGTGAAGGCGGTCATCGGCGCGACGATGGCCAGGCCGATGAGTATCCCGATGGGTGCCAGTGCCAGTACGGAGATCGGCGAGATGGCCCCGAGGGCGGCTGCTACTCCACCGAAGATCACCGAGACCATCAGCACCCGGATGCCCGCCCAGATGAAGTGACCCCCGATCAGGCCACGGGCGCCGGCCGGTGAGGCGACCACCGAGTGGTAGGTGCGGGCCCACTTCATCCCGGCGATCACCGGAAACGATCCCTCGGCCGCCCCGGACTGCATGGCGCTGGCGACGAGGAGTCCGGGAGCGAGGAAGGCCAGGTAGCTGAGGCCCTCGAAACCGGGAGGGCCCGTTCCACGGTCCACGAGCGATCCGAGGCCCAGGCCCATCGCCACCAGGAAGAGGGCGGGGGTGGCGAAGGAGGAGAATGCCGACCCCTTCCAGACCCTCCGGTATGCGATGGCGTTCGCCTCGACCACCCGCAGCGCTCCAGGTACCTGCATAACCGGCACTCGTCAGTCGACCAGGGTGCGTCCGGTCAGCTTGAGGAAGACGTCCTCAAGGGTGCTCCGGCGCACCAGAGCGCTCTCCGGCTGGAGGCCGAGCTGATGGACCTCCCCCAGAGCCGAGTCGGCATTGGAGGTGTAGAGAAGCGCCCGATCGGCCAGCAACTCGACCCGATCGGCCATTTCGTGGAGCGCAGGTCCGGCCGGTTCCAACTCTCCGACAGGAAACCGTACCTCCAACACCTCGCGGGTTGAATGGGTCTCGATGAGACCGCGGGGTGACCCCTCGGCGACGATCCGGCCCCGGTCCATTATCACCAGCCGATCACACAACTGCTCAGCCTCATCCATGTAGTGGGTGGTGATGATCTGGGTGACCCCGTCCTGCTTGAGCCGGTAGAGACGATCCCACAAGACGTGGCGGGCTTGGGGGTCGAGTCCTGTCGTCGGCTCGTCGAGGAGCAGGAGGTCGGGACGGTTGATCAGGCCCCTGGCGATGGTGAGGCGTCGCTTCATCCCACCCGAGAGCGGATCCACCCGCGAGGTACGGTGCTCTCCGAGCTGGGCGAAGTCGATCAGCTCCTCGATCCGGGCCCGGATCTCGCGGCGGGGGAGGTCGTAATACCGGCCATAGATGTATAGGTTCTCCTCCACGCTCAGTTCCATATCGAGCGAGTCGTCCTGGGGCACCACCCCGAGCCGGAACCGGATGCGCCGGCCGTCGGTGGCCGGATCGAGACCGAACACGCGCAGCCGTCCGGACGTCACGGGCGAAACCGCGCCGATCATCCGCATGGTGGAGCTCTTGCCCGCACCGTTGGGACCGAGGAAGCCGAACACCTCTCCGGAGGCGACGGAGAAGCCGATCGCGTCGACAGCGGTGAAGTTGCCGAACTTCTTGGTCAGGCCGGAGGCTTCTACCAGGGGTTGCATGGTCGCAGAACGCTACACGCCTTATCCGACCACTTGTCGGCAAGCCGGTGGCCTCGCCAGTGGTTAGTGGTTAGTGGGCAGTGGGCAGTGTAATCCAACATAACCTAGCAATTAGCCACTTGCTAGCTGGAGCGGATGCCGGCACGGGCGTTGATCGCTGCAGACCGCTCGGCGGCGTCCCGGTACAGAGCGCGTTCCTCGGCGGCCGTGAGCCAGCTGAGCCGCCTGTTCCACATCACGATGTTGCCGTCGATGAGCACGGTGTCGACTTCGTTTCCGTAGGTCTGGTAGACAATCGCCGAGGGCAGGTGATGGGTGGGCGTCGTCTGAGCGTGGCCGAGGTCGACGAGGATGATGTCGGCGCGCTTCCCGGTCTCGATCGAGCCGATCTCTTTGTCCATCCCCACGGCTCGGGCGCCGTTGACGGTAGCCATCTCCAGCGCCTGGTCGGCTGTCAGGGCCGACGGGTCGTCCGCCAGCGCGCGATGCACCAGGACGAGGGTCTTCATATCCGAGAGGAGGTTCACCGATCCGTTGCAGTTCACGTCATCGGTGCCTACGGCGAGCGTCACTCCGGCCCGCAACAGATCCGGGACCGGGGCCGTTCCCATGGCCAGGAAGCAATTGGATACCACCTGGGTGCAGCCCTTCACGTCGGCGTCCCTGAGGATCCGGATGTCCTTCGGGCTGAGGCCGACGCAGTGTCCGGCGAGGAGGCGGCGGTCGAGATGTCCCCGGGCGAGGAGGTCCTCGGTGCTGCTCGGACCCGGGTTCTCGACCCCGGCCGGTCCCTGTACCAGGTGGATGGTCCACATCGTGCCGTTGTCGCGGGCCAGGCGGCGGCTGGTCTCGAACATGGCATCGGAGCAAATCGTGCCCACGGGGGAAGGCCAGACCTGGATCCTCCCTCCGGCCGTGCCGTTGTAGGTCCTGATCAAGCGGTCGAGGTCCGACAGCAGCTGGTCGGTGGGACGCCAGTTGTCGACATGGACGACCTGCGGCTCATTCCGTCGCAAGGAGCGGATCATCTCACCGAGGTGGTCGGGCTGCTCGTCGAACATCATCCGGGCCACCATCGCCCGGACCCCGGCCTCGGAGTACGCGGTGATCGCCTGTCCGAGCGAGCCCATGGTGTCATCGGGCCAGGCGTCCTCGTTGTCGACGAAGCAGGTCATTCCGGACCGGATCGCCTCGACGGAGTAGAGCAGGGCGGCCGTGCGGATGTCACTCGGTCCGTACGCCGCCAGCCCTGGATGCACTACGTTGGTCAACCAATCCCATACCCGGCGACCCTCGTTGGCCGCATACCCGCGCAGGAGGATCTGCGGGACGTGGGTATGGCAGTTGATCAGCCCGGGAAGCACCGCCATCCCCGATGCGTCGATGATCCGGGAGCCACGGGGTGGGCGGACCTCGGATGCCGGGCCGACCTCGGAAATGTGCTGGTCCTCGACCACGACCACACCGTCCTCGATGATCCGGCGCTCCGGATCCATGGTGATCACCACACCGCCGATGATCGACTTCACTGCCATCGTGACCTCACCCGCCGGTGTGGCGCGAGCCCAGTTCCTCGACGCGGTGACGGACCAGCAGGAGAGAGGAGATCCGCCAGGCGCCATCGACCTTGCGGTATTCCTCGTGGTAGTAGCCGTACCCTCGAGAGCCGGCCTTCCCCGAGGATTCCGGGTATTCGATGATGTCCACCATCGCCCAGATGCCCCGCGCGGTGGTCTCCGAGAGGATCTCGAGGTCGGGCATGAAGACCCGGTGGAAGGAATGGCGGTCGGCGAAGTCCTCGGCGGAGCCGGCAAAGCTGTCCGCCCCCTGGCCCTTCTTCCAGCCCTGAAACTCGTAGACGATGTCGTCGGTGAACAGGTGGCGCAGATCTTCCCGCCGGTTCAGGTCCACGAAGCGGCAGTAGCGGGCCTTGAGGCGCTTGATGTCCTCTATCGCCTGCAGTTGCCTTACTGCGTCCATAGTGTCCCCCTGCGTCCGGTGCCGGACATCGACCGATACGGGAGTGCTCGACACTATCCCCGATCATTCATGGTCGGGGTTTGAAGTGGAGAGGGCAATGGTACTTCAGGTCGCCTGACTTGGGGTTATAACCATGGGAGAGCCTCACTTTCTTCCTGAGGTGGCTTCACCGCCAAGATGAGGGGGTGTCCGCTTGGAAAAGAAGAGGTTCAAGTGGCCTGATGCGGATTGGTGTGCTGGGTACTTGAATAATCAGGGATATAAGACGGATCGTCCTCAAGGGCCGGGTGGGCTAGACCGCCGAGTGGGATCGCCTGAGGTTGGCGGTGCTGACGGTTGCCCATCAGGAAGTTTGATGATGGCGCGGATGGCCGCTACCGAGGCATGTGCCGGGGATCCGGACTCGTTGTCATTTTCCCTGGATGTCCACGTGGCATCTCGCGCCGAGCTGGGGAAACTGGAGTTCGCGATGCCAGTCGACACGATGGGCCATGGACTGACTAGTCAGACTAGACTCCGCATATGGTGACATACTCGACATACGAAGCCAAGGCACGGTTCTCTGAGGTGCTCCGGCGCGTCCGCTCCGGCCAGACGGTCACGGTCTCATATCGAGGCGAACCCGTAGCGGAGGTGCGGCCGATCAAGACTGCCCCCGAGACAATCGAGGAGCGCCTTGAAACGCTGGCAGACCGAGGCGTTGTCGTCCGTCAGGACGGGCCCCGAGCGTTCCTCAGTCCGCTGGTCCACCGACCCGGTGCTCTCGAACGATTTCTCGCCGAGCGCGGCGAGTGAGCGTCGCATACGTCGACACGTCGTGTCTGGTCGCGGTCGCCTTTGCCGAGCCGGGCTATGACGAGGTCGCGCACCGGCTGGGCACATACTCTCGGTTGCTTTCCTCGAACCTCTTGGAAGCCGAACTGCGCGCTGTGTTCGCCAGGGAAGGCAGTGAGTTTGGCGACGGCTATCTGTCGGGCGTGGACTGGATCATTCCGGACAGACCCCTTTCCTCGGAGTTGGACACCGTGATTGACTCGGGCTATCTCGCGGGGGCCGATCTCTGGCATTTGGCAACGGCTCTCTACATTGCCCGGGAGCCTGACCAGATCAGCTTCATAACCCTCGACAAGAGGCAGCGCACCGTTGCCGCACGGTGCGGATTCCGCGTCTGACCCACACCCGGCACGACGAAATCGGGTTAGCCAGGCTATCGCCCATCCATCGAGGCACTGCCGATCCGGCTGTCGGGTCTGCCCGGTTCTAGCCCGCCGAACGGTCGGCAAAACCTCTGGGGATGGGGACTTTCACATCCCGGCCGGGCGAGATCTTCCTCCGACATGTTCGGCTGCGGGCTATCCGGGGATTCCGGCGGTAGTGTTTAACCCCACCGCGGGTATCCGCCGAGGAGACGGCCGCGGTCCACGTATAGAGGGAGTGTCTTGCAGTTCGGCTTCGTCATCGACCAGACGGCGTGTATCGGTTGCCACGCCTGCACCGTGGCGTGCAAGACGGAGCATGACGTCCCGCTGGGAGTGGACCGCACCTGGGTCAAGTACATCGAGAGGGGGACCTGGCCCGACACCAAGCGGTCCTTCTCGGTCATGCGGTGCAACCACTGCACCGACGCCCCCTGCGTGTCGATCTGTCCCACCAATGCGCTGTTCCGGCGGGACGACGGGATAGTCGACTTCGACACCAGCCTCTGTATCGGTTGCAAGAGCTGCATGCAGGCCTGTCCCTACGACGCTCTCTACATCGACCCCCACGATCGCACCGCCCAGAAGTGCAACTACTGCGTGCATAGGGTCGAGGTCGGGCTCGAGCCGGCCTGCGTAGTGGTCTGTCCCGAGGGAGCGATCATCTCGGGGGACCTCGACGACCCGACCACGCCCATCTCCCAGATGGTCCATGCCGAGCGGATGCTGCAGCGGTCCCCGGAGCAGAACACCGCGCCCAACCTGTGGTACCGGGGAGTCGAGCCGGCCGGTATCGACCCGCTGGGCGCCGTCGACCCGGGCGACGGGGGTATCTGGCGCGATCCGGCGCCGTCGTTCATGACCGTCGACCTGACGCCCCCGGCCGGGCGGAGCGGCAACGGCGGGATGGGGGGCCGACCGACCTCACGCCGCAGCAAGGAGGACATCCCCCCGCGCGTCGTCTACAACACCGACCACCCGATGCCGTGGGGGTGGAGGGTGTCGAGTTACTTCCTCACCAAGGGCATCTCGGCGGGCATCGTCATGGTCCTGGCGCTCTCGTTGCTGGCGGGCGCCGGCACGGACAGCACCTTCGCTCGGTGGGGAGCTCCCTTGATCGCCGGCATCTTCCTGGCCCTCACCGGTGTCCTGCTGGTAGCGGATCTCAAGCGGCCCGACCGGTTCTATTACCTCCTGACCAAGGGCAACCCCGGATCGTGGTTGGTCAAGGGGTCCTGGATCCTGGCCGCCCAGGCGGCGATCCTCGGCCTCTGGTTCGTGTTCGGGCTCGCCGGCGCCGGCTTCCTCCCAGTACTCGTCTGGGCGGGGGCGGTGGTCGGTCTGGGCGTTGCCGGCTACACCGCCTTCCTGTTCGGCCAGGCCGAGGGCCGGGATCTCTGGCAGAGCCCGACGCTGCTGTGGCACATGCTGGCCGGCGCCTTCGCGGCCGGTGGTGGCGCGGGGCTGCTGGCCGCGCCGGTGTTCGATCTGGCGCCGATGGTCCAGCGGGCGTTCGCCTGGGCCCTTGTCGGCGGCGCGGCGGCGCTGGCGCTTGTAGCGGTGGTGGAACTCGTCTCGCGGCACCCGACCCGTAATCATGCAGCCGCCATACACCACCTGACCAGGGGCGCCCATGCGAGAGAGTGGTGGCTCGGGGGCCAGGTGATCGGGGTGGTAATACCCCTGGTGCTGGGAGCGGTCTTCCTGGCCGGGACCGGCGTTCCGCTCTGGGCGGCCGAGTTGGGCGGCCTGGCGGCTCTGATCGGGATCTGGTTCGCTGACGATGCGTTCGTGAAAGCGGGCCAGAGCGTGCCCCTGTCGTGAGCGGACCCGGAGGTGACGGTGGATAGGGACAAGCGCGCTTCGGATCGCCTGCCTCGGCTGGTCCCCGGGACGGGTCTGGTTCCCTTCCCGCCGACCGAGTCCTGGGACGACTGGGAGGAGTATGACGCCAAGGCATGGCCCGAGCGCGTCAAGCGGCGCTACCGGCTGGTGCCGACCACCTGCTTCAACTGCGAGGCCGGCTGCGGGCTGCTCGCCTACGTCGACAAGGACAGCGGCCGCGTACGGCGCTTCGAGGGCAACCCCGAGCATCCCGGATCGAGGGGCCGCAACTGCGCCAAGGGACCGGCGACCCTCAACCAGATGTACGACCCGGAGCGGATCCTCCACCCGCTGCGGAGGGCCGGACCCCGCGGTGGAGGCGAATGGGAACGTGTCTCTTGGGAGGATGCGCTGCAGGACATAGCGTCCCGGATCCGCACCGCTCTGCAAGAGGATCGGCATGACGAGATCATCTACCACGTGGGACGCCCCGGCGAGGACGGCTTCATCGACCGCATCCTCCGGTCCTGGGGGGTGGACGGGCACAACAGCCACACCAACATCTGCTCGGCGGGAGCCCGCACCGGCTACGCCATGTGGATGGGCTACGACCGGCCCTCGGCCGACTTCGCCAACGCCCGCTTCATCCTCCTGCTGTCGGCCCAGCTCGAGTCCGGGCACTACTTCAACCCGCACGCGCAGCGCATCATCGAGGCGCGCCAGGCGGGAGCGCAGGTGGCCACCATCGACCCGCGCCTCTCGAACACCGCGTCCATGTCCGACCACTGGCTGTCACCCTGGCCGGGTACCGAGGCGGCCATGCTCCTGGCCATCGCCACCCGGCTGATCGAGTGGGACGCCGTAGACCACGAGTTCATGCGCAGGTGGGTCAACTGGGAGGCATCGCTGGCCGCACGCGCGCCCGAGCGGCCCCGCACCTACGAGGGCTTCCTCGAACTGCTGCGCGAGACCTATGCCGACTACACGATCGAGTCCGCCGCCGCCGAGACGGGGGTGGACGCCGAGCGCATCGAGGCCGTCGCCCGGGGCATCGCCGGGGCCGGAAGCCGCTTCGCCTCCCACACGTGGCGGGCCGCCGGATCGGGGAACCTCGGTGGCTGGCAGGTCGCCCGCTGCCTCTTCTTCCTGCACGTCCTCACGGGATCGGTGGGAACGGAGGGTGGCACCTCGCCCAGCGCGTGGGACAAGTTCAAGCCCGACCACTGGAACATGCCGCCCCCGTCGAACCGCTGGAACGAGCTGATCTGGCCGGCGGAGTTCCCGCTCAGCCACTACGAGATGAGCTACCTCCTGCCGCACTTCCTCAAGGAGGGGAGGGGCCGCCTCGAGGTCTACTTCACCCGCGTTTACAACCCCGTCTGGACCAACCCCGACGGGTTCACCTGGCTCGAAGCGCTCACCGACGAGGACAAGGTCGGTCTCCACGTGGCGCTCAGCCCCACCTGGTCGGAGACGGCCTGGTTCGCCGACTACGTGCTGCCGATGGGGGTCGGCGCGGAGCGTCACGACACCCACTCCTACGAGACCCATGCGGCCCGCTGGCTCGGTTTCCGCCAGCCCGTGCTGCGGGTGGCAGGGGAGCGGGCCGGCGAGCGGTACGAGCGCACCTACGAGGCCAACCCGGGCGAGGTGTGGGAGGAGAACGAGTTCTGGATCGACCTCTCCTGGCGCATCGACCCCGACGGCTCCCTCGGGGTGAGGCAGTGGTACGAGTCGCCCACCGACCCGTCCCGCCCGGTCAGCGTCGACGAGTACTACAGCTGGATGTTCGACAACTCGGTGCCCGGACTCCCCGAGCAGGCCGGACAGGAAGGGCTAACCCCGCTCGAGTACATGCGCAAGTACGGCGCCTTCGAGATCGACCGCGACCGCTACCTGCTGAACGAGGAGGCCGCGGGCGCCGATCAGCCCGGTGTGGAGGTCGACGGGGAGCGCAAGAGCGGGTTCGTCTCCCCCTCCCGCCTGCTCGAATGGCATTCCGAGACGCTCGAATCCTGGAAGTGGGCGGATGCGGCCATACCCACGTACCTCAAGTCCCACGTGTACTGGCGAGATCTTGACCTCGAAGGCGACGAGCGCATCCTGCTCCCGATCTTCCGGCTGCCCACCCTCATCCACACCCGGTCCGGCAACGCCAAGTACCTGTACGAGATCAGCCACGGCCATCCGCTCTGGATGAACTCCATCGACGCCGACCAGCTCGGGTTCGACACCGGGGACCTGGTGCGCATAACCACCGACATCGGCTACTTCGTGATGCGGGCGTGGCGCACCGAGGGGATCAGGCCGGGCGTGGTGGCCGCATCCCACCACATGGGCCGGTGGCGTCTCGAAGCCGGCATGGGCAACGAACGGTGGTCGTCCGCTCTGGTGGACCTCCGCCGCCACGACGGTGGTTGGCTGCTCCGGCACAAGACCGGCATCGAGCCCTTCCGATCAGAGGATCCCGACAGCGAGCGGATCTGGTGGCGTGACCCCGGCGTACACCAGAACCTGGCCTTCCCAGTACATCCCGACCCCGTGTCCGGCATGCACGCCTGGCACCAGCGGGTCACCCTCGGCCACGCAAGCCCCGAAGACCGCTACGGCGATGTCTTCGTCGACACGGCCAGGTCGCACGACATCTACCGGGAGTGGATGGACCGGACACGTCCCGGACCCGGGCCGGGAGGCCTGCGGAGGCCCCGGTGGCTGACCAGGCCGCTCCCTCCGGTCCCTGAGGCCTACCGGACCTGACTGAAGCACCACGCCGGTAGATGCTTAGTTCCTAGAGATAGTGGCCAGTGGCCGGTGGCCAGTAGTCAGCGATGGTTCGGATCGTCTTGCCTGGTTGCAGCGTTGTTGCTTGCCGATGGCAAAGGGTATTGGTGGTCCGATCCCCTGGAACTACCCGTCTAGCTCACAGACGGACGACCAATCGCTTTCTACCCAGGTGTCGGGTACCAGGTGTCAGATGGGGTAGATAATAGGTGTATAAGTATGGTAACACTAGCCACTGACCACTGACCATGCGTGTTTGTATGGGGGGTGTTAGGTCCCTGGTGGGGATGGCTCTACTGACCGTGCCCTTTCCCCGGTTATGGGGGTGGTGGCTTTGATAGTGATTGCCTCCCCACC
>LXNI01002004.1_pt1 | contig 15490 bp, 14 predicted proteins | sample 809091 | NCBI WGS metagenome assembly LXNI01 (sample SAMN04870527, study PRJNA318959) | sponge metagenome | biome: 01000161; feature: marine sponge reef; material: water | host: Sarcotragus foetidus | place: Greece: Milos, Mediterranean Sea | collected 2013-05-29 | depth 5-7 m | reverse complement strand
TCATCACGAGGTTCATGGGCGAGACCGCGGCCAAGCTGAGGCAGATCTTCGACGCCACCGATCAGACCAGGGGTGTCTACTTCTTCGACGAGTTCGACGCGATCGGCTCGGAACGCGCGATTGCCGGCGACGTGGGTGAGATCCGGCGGGTGCTGAACAGCTTCCTCCAAATGATCGAGCAGGATCGTTCCCACAGCATGGTGATGGCGGCGACCAACCATCCTGGCATACTTGACCGCGCGCTCTTCCGCCGGTTTGACGACATCCTTCACTTCGAGCTGCCGGACGAGAAGCAGATCGCCGAGTTGCTGAAGATGCGGCTTGCCGGGGTGGTGAAGGGGTCGATCGCGTGGAGTGATCTCGCGAGCCGGTCCATCGGGCTAAGCTATGCGGAAGTGGCGCGGGCCGCGGACGACGTGATCAAGGATGCGCTGGTTTCTCGCCGAGTGCGGATCCGACAGGAGGATATCCGTGCGATGCTTCAGGAGCTGAAAGCGACCGGCGACCGATTTAGGCAGCAACGGGCGTAGTCGGCGCACCATCTCCACATGGCGAACGGAAGCGACGGTAAGAACCAGCACTTCATTCTCGAGGGAGTAACGGCAACCGAGGCGTACAGCTATCCGGGTGGTGGCGGCGGCGATGGATCCCGCGTTCCCGAACGCAATCGGCCCCAACACGCTGAGGCCCTGAGGGGGCAACTGGATGCGGTTCGGGCGAACGCGGAAGCCGCGGCAGATGCCCAGCGGGACGCAGGAATGGACGAGGGTTTGGGGCTTCAGGTCGAGTTCGAGAGTTTCCCCGATGTGGAGCTGGCTTTCGAGAGCCTGGCACGGGACCGGTCCGGAATCGAGCTGCTGAATGTCCGCCACGAGGACAAGACCACCCTGGCAACCGTCTTTGTGCCCGACGGCAAGCTGGACCACTTCGAGAAACTGATCGTTGCCTATCTCGAACGCGGAAGGATAGGGGCGGACGAGCCCGCGATAGCAGGCCGCTGCTCGACGCCATCCGACAGATCCGGGCGGCCAGCCTTCGGGCGCTCTGGACCGATGACCGTGACGCGTTCCCCGCCAATGAACACGAGCCGGTGTGGTGGGAAGTGTGGCTACCCGTCCGGAAGGACCGGCACGCGACGACCGCCGCGTTCCGTGAGCGGGCTGTTCTTCAGGGCATGCGTCTGGCCAAGGGCGAGGTGAGATTCCCTGAGCGAACGGTTCTCCTGACCCGGGCCTCTGTGGAACAGATGCGAGAATCCATGGTTACGCTGAACAGCATAGCCGAGTTGCGGCGGCCGAAGGAAACGGCCGAGTTCTTCGATTCTCTGCCCGCGTCGGAGCAGCTCGAATGGCTCGAAGACCTGATGGCCAGGGCTCGATACCCGTCCGACGCCGAAGACGTCCCCTATGTCTGCCTGCTTGACACTGGAGTCAACCGCGGTCACCGGTTGCTTGCTGCCGCTCTGGCCAGCGCGGACCTGCACACCGTCGAGCCAGGTTGGGGAACCGACGACGCCGACGGTCACGGTACGGAAATGGCGGGCCTTGCTCTGGGTGGAAACTTGGCAGAACTACTCGCCGCGAGCGGTCCGGTCGAATTCAGGCACCGGCTTGAGTCCGTGAAACTGCTGCCTCACGACGGTGCAACGGGTAGCGATCCCGAACACCACGGATACCTGACGATCGAAGCAGCCGCACGGCCCGAAATCTCCGCCCCTGGCCATCGGAGGATCTTCGCCATGGCCATCACGGCCCGCGACAACCGGGATCGGGGGCGTCCGTCGGCTTGGTCATCCACCCTCGATGCCCTGGCAGCCGACTCTGACGGGCTTGGAGGCCATCCGCGCCTTCTTGTGGTGTCCGCGGGCAACGTCAACGACCCCACGGCGTGGGCCAACTATCCCGAGAGTAACGACACGGACGGCGTGCACGACCCAGCCCAGGCATGGAACGCGCTGACGGTCGGCGCATACACTGAGTTGGTAACCGTAGCTGGGGCAGACACCCATGCACTTGACCCGATCGCCCCGCAGGGTGGTCTGAGCCCTTTCAGCACCACATCTGTGCCGTGGAGTGGGCACTGGCCAATGAAGCCGGACGTGGTCATGGAAGGCGGGAACGTCGGACGGGACTCATTGAGCGCGGTAACGATGCCGAGTCTCAGCCTCTTGACGACAAACCATCGGCCACAGGAGCGATCCTTCACCACAAGCCACGCCACCAGCGCGGCGACCGCTCTTGCGTCCCGACTTGCAGCGCAGGTGATGGAGGCGTATCCCGACCTCTGGCCAGAGACGGTCCGCGGGTTGATCGTCCATTCCGCCGAGTGGACCGATGCCATGAAGGGCGCGTACTTGCCCGAAGACCAGGATCCATTCAAGCGCGACTACCAGAAGTTGCTACGTCGATGCGGCTTCGGGGTGCCGGATCTCGACCGCGCGCTCTGGAGCGTCGCCAATTCTCTGACCATGGTCGTTGAGGAGACCCTGGTTCCATTCGAGCGACGACAATCAGGCAACATCGCGGCGCGCAAGATGCATATCCACGGTCTGCCGTGGCCGCAGGAGGCTCTCGAAGACCTGGGAGAGACGCCGGTCGAGATGCGGGTCACCCTCTCCTACTTCATCGAGCCCAACCCGTCACGACGAGGACGCTCACGATATCGATATGAGTCACATGGTCTCCGCTTCGACGTCAAGCGACCTCTCGAAACGATGGACGGATTCCGGGGTCGAGTCAGCGCCGCGGCCCGTGACGACGCATACGAGAGCGGTGGAGGCGGCAGCGATCTGTCTTGGCTGATCGGTACCCAGGGCCGTCATCGAGGATCCATTCACGGTGACATTTGGCGTGGGAGCGCGGCTGATCTCGCGAGCCGGGGGTCTATTGCCGTCTATCCTACCTCGGGGTGGTGGAGGACGCGCCAGGCACTACAGCAATACGACCGGGCCGTGCGCTATTCCCTGGTGGTGAGTATCCGGGCGCCGGAGGTCGAGGTGGATCTGTACACCGAGGTAGCGAATCGGATTGAGGTCGAGCTGCCGGTGGAGATCGAAGCGGGTCAATAGGACTCGCGGAGCGCGTCCCCGCTCATGCACGATACGGCTGGGCGTGCTGCCTTTGAATCCGTTATTGACACGGGATCGGGTCACCTAGAGAGAGGCGCTGGGGCGGTTCGACCCCGAGGGCCGCTAGTGGCATATGTCCAGGTGGCCGCCACAGGTTAGCTTTTCGGCGTAGCCACTTTTGGCGCGGCCGCACGCTCAAGATTGCCAACACCGTTTGCATCGAGAGGTTTGGGTACGCTGCGTGACCGTAACGAAGGTGTGGCGACCCGCCGTCCGAGTGGGGAGACGGTGACGCCACCCAATCCCCATGCTCACCTCTGCACCCACAGCTTCGCCAGGTCGCGAAGGGTCGTCTTCGGGCCATACGCGGTTGTCGGCGGCAGACTACTGGTAGATACTTCAGGTTATCAGGACTATATTCTGTAATCCATTCCGACCCCCCGGCCCCACGGATTCAATGCCGCCCCCCGTGAACAGATCTCGATTGCAGCGCGCAGCGGAGTTTCTCATGGGTCTCTTCACACAGAGTAGCCAACCACCCAAGCTGTACGTCACCAGGTGGGGCACCATCCTCACGGCGGTGCTCATGCTCGGCTGGGGGGTCTTGGTAATCGCGAACATCGCGGGGGCTTGGCCGACATCGACACCTGTCACGGTCGATGTCCGAGTTGTGGATACCCTGGGTCAAGTCACGCCCGCGGACATCGACTCGCTCCAAGCCCGTGTCGCTCGCGAGGCGGTAACGATATTGCGGGAATCCGCTGAGGCGAGCGACACCATCCGAGTATACGTGGTCCTTTGGCGTATCGATGTCGTCGGTGTGTCATGGGATTATCGTCTGATGCTCATTTCGCTCTGGTTCGGCGCGCTGGGCAGCCTTCTACACGCCGGCTCCTCGTTCGCGACTTTCGCGGGCAACCGACAACTCGTCGCAAGCTGGGTGCCGTGGTACATCGTCCGCCCGCTGCTCGGCGCCGGATTGGCCACCGTCTTCTATGTCGTCATGCGTGCCGGCCTCGCCACGACGGCGGGCGTGCCGCTAGCCAACGTGAGCCACTTTACGGTAGCCGCGGCCGCTGGCCTAGTCGGCCTCTTCACGCAGCGGGCGACGCTCAAGCTGAGTGAGGTGTTCGATGCGCTCTTCCCGCCGCGGGAACGCGACGTGCATGCCGACGCCCTGGGTCAGGACGAGAGCACTGTCCCGCCTAGGATAAAGTCGATGAATCCCGCGACGTTGCGGGCTGGGACTGGGGCGGTACCAGTCGAGATCATCGCCGACTACGCGTCTGGCGACGTAACGCTCGTCGTGGACGGCGAGGAAACCGAGTTCGAGCGGTTATCGACTGGAAACCTGAGGTTCCTGCTGGACGGCGATCTTCTCGTGGGTAAGGAAGCGGTCCAAGTGATGCTAAAGAGCGAGGCCGGCATGTCCGAGCCCGCGCGTCTCATTATCAGTACGTAGTCTTGGAAAAGGAGCGCCGCAATGTCTGACCTCCACGAACTCGCGGCAAAGGTCTTGGGTCTCGATCTCTTAGTTCGTCTTATCTGTGTCCACTTACCTCGATCAACCAGGGAAGACCTCTTGGAATCGATGCAGAGGCTACGAGCGGAGTCGACCGTAGCCTTGCAGGACGACATGCTAACGGAGATCGTGGGCATGCTTAAGGAGCAGATCACAGACGAAGACTGAACTCGCTACCGCCGCATTTCTCACACAGGCCAGCCGCAGGTCTGAGAAAGCCGGGTTGCGGGTGTGACCGGGGTGCTGGCGCCGGGAGCGGAGGTTGCTTGGTGGACCTTGCCGGCTCGCTTGATGCGGTGGCTGCGTCTGCGAAAGGTTTTGTGGATTGCGGGGGTGTGTTGGTCGATTTGGGGGATGCGGCTGCGGCGGAGTTGGCCGAGGAAAGGGCGAGGACGAGTGGTGACTGTCACGGTCTTGGGATCCGGGGAGGGGGTGGTAGGGGCAGGGGGTGGTAGAGGCGGTCTTCTGGAGACACACTACCCTGCTGCAACATGTACACCTGCATCCTAGGGTTCTCGCTCCGACGGCCTCCAGTGCTTCCCTGTTCGCACGTCAAACCACTCACAGGTCAACCGAATACGAATCTCCTCGTTCCCCACCGGTACCAAGTACCTTTCAAGCGATGACGGAATCGGAAAGTAGAGGCCCTCGTACATTTCTTGCAACGGTCGACCAAGGCCTGTCGCTCCTTGTCCCTCTACTCTTCCCTCCTCCTCGGTGACGACCACCTCGTCCAGGCGAATCTCGTATTGGAAGGCTGCGCTCCTAGCGTCTGACACTACATATTGGATCTTGTTGCCACCCCAATGGACCCCTCGGCTATCACACTCTGGGAGAAGGTCTCCATACGCCGCAAAGCCACTGTCGGGTAACCTAATGTAGTATCCGGCAATACCGGCATGTGTGTGCTGCTCAACTATCCTCAGGATCCGGGGTTTGTGGTGGCGATTTTCCTCGCGGCGCTCTCCTTCTGATCCGACAGTAACCGTTACAAGATTCGACTTAGTCACAATATCTCGTTGCCCGCCCCTCGCCACAACCCCGATATCGTCCTTTACCAATAGCCACAATTCCGATCGTCTTTTCGCCAACAGGTCGAGGTTAAGCGCACCATCTCCAAAGAACCGAGGGCTCCACCTCTTGAGTGCTTGGCCAAGGTATTCCCGGCAAAACGTCCCAACAAGAGAGTATAGCAGATCCCCGTATCCCAGTACTTGTAGCTTCACAATCTCAGGGTGCCGAACATCGACATAGATCGTTGGTGCCCTATCCTTAGAGTCTTTTACGTACACCGGCACGTCCTCCGTGAGCCTTCCGGCAAGTACCCGAAATCGCTCGATTTCATACGACCTCGCTACATTGAACTCAAGTTCACTCAAAAATACCCGCTCAAACCGACTTAGGTCCTGGTAGTGCTCTTGGCATTCGATTACACCATCAAATGGCTCGGCACCGCAGAACTTCGTGAGATACTCGCGCTCCGCACGTCGTCGATAGTGCTGGGCGGATAGCACAACCACGACATGACCCCTGGCTTGCATAATCTGGTTGAGCGCTTGCTTTTGTGCCCTCCCAAAGAACACGCTCACGCCACCCTCCGCCCTCTGCCGGATGGAACCAAGGCTTTCCTCGCTTCCATCTGCAAGACGCACCGGCACGTTAGCAAGACTGCCGAGCATTCCGCGTTGTATTACAAATCGGAATATGCGTGGGTTCTGCCGAATTCGCTCCGCGCTTCTCAGAATCGACGCCACCCCAGCCTTTTCCAACGTAAGTGCGATTCGGCTTACAAGTGTACTCGTTGGCGCATCTAGGGAGTCACGGCCAGCCGTTGGAGCGAATGTGGCGCAATCAAGCCGTCCCGAGACACCTAGCGTGGTGCCTACTGACGTTGCGCACAGTTTGAAGCCTTGCTTGTAGATGTCAAGCGCTCCAGTTTCGAAACGAAGTTGGCCAGCCAGAGGAACTATCTCCCCCGTTACGGTGAGGCTGTGAATGGCTGCGGCAATCCTGTGGCCGCGGTCTTCATAAAGTCTCCCGGAAACGACGAGATCGCCATCGCGCCAATGGCGCATTTGATCGTCAATCGCTGAGTAGTTCTCGCGGTCACCAATCGGCGCGAATCCTTCCTGCGAGATACTGTCACCGTTGAAAGCCACGGCGACAGGTACGAAGCGTACAAAGTCGCGCAGGTAGCGGCGGAGTTCCTCGGCATTCGGCGGTCCCTTGAGATGGCCAATAACCAATGTGCCTCGCGGTTCAGCAAGGTCGCTCTCCTGAACGGTCACTTGGGGCCGTGTAGCTCCGGATGCCCTAATGTCTTCATCCGATAAGCGCGTGCATGTTCCGTGGTGTGCATCAGCAACCTGCGAAATGACTTCCAAAGTGTGGCAGACGCCAAAGTTGGCAAAGCCGCCGATCCCGAACTTCCCAACACAACCAGCGGCGATCGCTTCCGAAGTCCCCTTGCCGCTCGCACCGATCCGCCAGAAATATCGCCGCATATCCGCGGGTGTCATTCCGTTGCCATTATCACGAACTCGGATCTCCCGGTCATCGACTGCCACTGTTACCGCGTACCGTTGATCACTCGGGTCAACACCATCCCGCACCGCCTGGATTCGGACCGCGTCCACGGCATTCTGTACATTCTCCCTGATAAAGGCTAGGGGCGTCTCGTAGATTTGCTCGGAAATCGTCTCGAGGATGCGTCTGAAGTCGATATCTACCCGAAAGGAGCCGCCATTCATGCTCATTCGCTCCACCTCTCTGCGATTGCTTCGTCAAGCTCCATTCTGAGATCGCCCAGATCGAAAACGCGATCCGCTACGAAAGGGCCTAAACCATCCCCCACCGCTCGGGTCACGGCGTTTGCAATTCCATTGCTGACGCCGTTGCAATTCCGTGATTGCCGTCATGTCACATCTCCCTCTAAACGAAAGTTCTTTCCCTACCGGCTTCCTAACAAAAGCAAACGCCGATACACTTTCGCTACAGTGGGGGGGCGGGCCGAGTTGTCGGGTGAGCAGGAGTTTTTTAACCAACGGAGACACTACTGAAAGCGAGAGGCTTGAATCTTTCCTACCGTCCTGCCACCTTCGAATCCGCCCGTCGGTCTCCCACCTACACCGAAGCCCTGTCGCCGCCGGACTACAACCAGAACCCCCTGCTCCCCCCAACCGCCACCCCCCCATGCACCGCAACCCCACCGGCACCTACCAAACCACCCCCACCCCCGACAACCCAGTCCGAGCCTTCATCCCCCACCCCCTCCCCCCCACCCCCCAAATCACCCCACGCGAAACTCTCGGCCACCTCCTCGAACAGGCCGCCACCGCCCTCGGCCGCCTCGACGCCGTCACCACCCTCCTCCCCGACCCCGCCCTCATCGCCTACGGCCACATCCGCAAAGAAGCCATCCTCTCCTCCCATATCGAAGGCATCCACTCCTCGCTGACTTACCTCCTGCTCCACGAAGCAGGACGCCCGCCCATCGCCAACCCCACAGCCAACCCCACCGACACCCTCGAAACCTCGAACCTCGTCACCACCCTGAACCACGGCCTCGACCGCCTGCGAGCCGGCTTCCCCCTCTCCAACCGCCTCCTGCGCGAGATGCACGCCCTCCTACTCGCGAGCGACCGCGGCTCCGCCATGATGCCCGGCGAATTCCGGCGATCCCAGAACTGGATCGGCGGCTCGCGTCCCGGCAACGCGGTCTTCGTTCCCCCGCCGCCCAGCCACGTTCAGCAGTGCATGGCCGACCTGGAACGGTTCATCCACGACCCGGACGACGGGCTTCCCGTTCTCGTCAAGGCCGGCCTGGCCCACGTCCAGTTCGAGACCATTCACCCGTTCCTCGACGGCAACGGTCGCCTGGGACGCCTCCTGATCACCCTCATGCTCTGCGACGCCGGGCTCCTCCGGGAACCGCTTCTGTACCTCAGCCTGTACTTCAAACACAATCGGAGCACCTACTACCGGCTCCTGAACGACACCCGGCGCACCGGAGACTGGGAGGCCTGGCTGCGATTCTTCCTGGAAGGTGTGCGGGAAGTGGCCGAAGACGCGGGCGTGACGGCCCGGACCGCCAGCGAAACGATCCGCGACGACCGCTCGCGAATCGGCCGCCAGGGACGGCGTGCGGGGTCCGCGCTGAAGGTGCACCACGCGCTCGTCGAGCGGCCGGTCGGGAACATCGGCCGCCTCGCGTCGTGTACCGGGCTTTCCGCGCCAACCGTGGCCGCCGCGCTCCGGCTCCTCGAGAGTCTCGGCATCGTGCGCGAGATCACGGGGCGGCAGCGGGGGAGGGTGTTTGTGTATGAGCGGTATCTGGCGGTTCTGCGGGAGGGGACACGCGAATGACGGTGTTGGGCCGGTTAAGCCACGCTTCGACCGCCAAGAGGGTGGAGGAGCGCGATGGCCGCAGGTTCACTCGGGAGGGTCGGGTGGAGGGGTCGGCAGGCGGGCCTGTTCGACGGGGTCTCCGCTATTCGAAGCCGACTGCGACGACGCTGCCCGTGGCCGCCTCGAGGTGACGAATATTCCGATGATGACCGCGATGGGCAGAATCATGGCAGTCAGGCCTTCGACCGACTTGTCGAAGTAGACGAGCGCCATTCCGCCCACCAATGCAAGGAGGGCAACGAGGAATGCCATCCACTGACCGCGATTCTCGCGTGAAAGACGACTATTCTGCCCACTCTCTGCCATGGTGAGTATGCGATCCGCCGCGCCAGGCAACGTGTCTTCATATGCCCGAAATAGATCGGGATGTGGTAGCGGACCCGAAAACTCGACATGCCGGGCAGACTGGATCTGTACGGCAACGGCTTCCTTCTGAGCGACCGGAACCGGACCGTCGCCATCTCCTGGCGACCGCGACACCGCGCCCGCAGTTTCGGCCTTGCCCGGAGGAGCCGGCTCGTCCGTGTCTTCGCCCGGCCCTCCGGTTGGCCCGCGACGACGCGCGCTCACCAGAGCCGCTCTGTTTCTCCGAATCCCACCATCGCGTCCTCAAGGGATTCGCCCACATCGCGCCAGATATCGCGGATAGCGTCCGCGTCGGACGCCGGGCCAACCCGCTGGTCGGCTGATTGGAACATCGAGCCCGTAAGGTCGAACGCGCTGGCCATTCCCCGAACGAACGGGTGCCACCGGCGGATGGAACGCTCCTTGTCCCGATCCCGCACGCCGCCGTTCCCGGCCATCTCGGGATACTCCCGACGGATTGCGGCGAGCATGCGCAGATGTGGCATCAGGCGGGCCCAACGCGCTGCACGTCCGAAGTAGTCGGCGACGGGCGGCTCGAAAGATGCGAGCACTGCCTCGCCCTTGGCACGACCCGCTTCCGTGAGGAGGTAGCAGGGGTAGCGATCGGATTCGTCGATCACGGCGTCACCAGCGGCCGCCATTTCACCGAGTACGTCGTGGACAGCTCCGTCGAAGGGACCGTAGGGTCCGGGGTGGAACTCGAAGAACGGCCCGCCGATGCGGTCTGAGACTACCCGGTCGATCAGGAACAGAAGCTTCTGCACCCGAATTGGGTCGTAGACCGCACCCGAACCGGCCCCGGCGAGTGCGGCGGCAATGATGTCCCTGCGATTGCGTTTCACAGACTGCTCCTTGTCCGGGATCCCAACCTAACCAGTATAGGGGCTGCCGTCAGCACTCGATCACCGATTTCGTCATTTGGCTGGATTGACGTGGCTCGCGGAAACGTTCCACCAAGGCCGCACGGTATGCGCGGACAACCGGGTGTTCGCTCAGCGTACCCAACCACCCCCGCCACTTCGTGGACCATCGGCCCGTCGAAGGGGTGTTCTTCCGTAGATTCCGCCGCGAGGCAGCTGGAGTGACAATGGGATAGCCCGTGAATCACGCACCTCTCAACCCACCCGGCCCGTCCGTCGGTGCCCACCCGAAGTGCCCGACCGGCGCCCTTCGCCATCCGGCAAGGCTGGCGGTCGCAATCGTCGCGGTCGCGCTGCTCGGCTGCGAGCCGCGTGCGACGGAACACCATGTGATCGGGACCATGATCTTCGAACATCCTCACTACCCCGACTGGCCGTTGCCGCGGATCCCCGAGACGGCAACCGCCGGGGTCCGGCTCGAGATGACCATCTGGACAGTGGACGGCGACTGCACCGATTTACGGCAGGGGGACACGGAAGTAACGGCGCTGGGCCGGTCGGCCGTGGTAGTCCCGTACGATATCCTGACGACGTACGAGGGTGGCTTCCCGGCGACGGTCGATGACCCGGGTTGCTTTGGGACTCTTGACGGCGTCGAGCGCACCGCGACGGTGGTCTTCGAGGAGCCCGGGACCGCGGAGGTCGTACTTGTGTACAGCACGGACGGAGGTCGTCTGCCCGAGCACTTCAACGGGGACGGACTCAAGGTGTACACTGTAGAGGTGGCACCCGCGGGGGGTTGAGTTCGGAGAGGCGGGGACCGCTCGCTCGTCGGCGGGGTACTCCCTCGGTACATTCCCCCGTGAGCACCAGGAAGAACGAAAAGGGGCAAGCCTCATGAATCACCTTCCCTTCATCTCAGCCGTTCCTTCACGCGGCGTCCACCCGACGCGCGCGCGTCCTTCCGTTCGCCACCTGGCGCAGCTGGCCGTCTTGATCCTCACAGCCGCGCTTCCCGCCTGCACCGAGGAACTGGCGGAATTCAGGCGGGATCCGGTCATCGGCCATATTCCCGACGAGGGCTTTGCGGACCCGACTTACCGGCCACAGATACCTCACACGGCAACCGTCTGGGTTCCTCTGGAGATCACGTTCTGGACGTGGGGTGGCGGCTGCATGGACCGCGCCTACACCGAAGTAGTCGTTGCCGGTCGGTCTGCTGAAGTGACCCCCTACGATCTCCTTACATCGGGACCGATTGTCTGCACTCTGGAAATTGATCTCTACGAACACAAGGCAAGCGTGATGTTCGCGGAATCCGGAACCGCGGAAATCGAGCTTCGGTACAGCACCAGACGCGGCTTCTCGCCCGATGACTTCGAAGGGGATGGGCGGATGGTCTATACCGTGGAGGTGTCGGGGCGATCCTCCCAGGACGGAAGGGAGCAGGGCTCATGAATCACCTTCCCTTCATCCCGCCGAGCCCGTCCGTCAGCACCCATCTGGCACGGTTGGCGGTCGCAATCGTCGCGGTCGCGCTGACCGGCTGCGAGCCGCGCGCGACGGAACACCGTGTGATCGGGACCATTTACTTCGACGAACCTCGCGTCCCCGACTGGCCGTTGCCGCAGGTCCCCGACACGGCAACCGCCGGAGTCCCGCTGGAGATAACCATTTGGACAGAGGACACCAACTGCGCCATGCGGAAAGGGGACACGGAGGTAACCGAGCTGGGCCGGTCCGCTGTGGTCGTCCCGTACGATATCCGGACAACGTACGAGTGGGGGTTCGATCCTTTGGGTCTTCTTCCGGTCAATGACCCGGGTTGTTATTTGATTGATCTCGAGTTGGAGCACAAGGCAACAGTGGTCTTCGAGGAGCCCGGAACCGCGACACTCTGGCTTGTGTACAGCAAGCTAGGCGGGCCACGGCCCGAGGACAAAAACAAGGGGGATGGACTCAAGGTGTATACCGTGGAGGTGTTGCCTGCCGGGGGGTAGATCCCGCCCCTGGAACTGATGGCCACGGAACGCCACCCCGTCGCCAGGGTATTCCTACACACCCCCCATGGTTCACGACAAAGACCGAAGCGGAAAGAGAGAAGCCCCATGAACAACCTTCCCTCCACCCCACGCATTCGTCCCACCCGTGCCCCCCCAAAGCGCTCCCGCCCACTCCGTCGCCACCTGGCGATGCTGGCGGTCGCGATCGGCGCTGCCGGCCTTTTCGCCTGCGAGGAGGAGGAGTGGTCGCAGGGCATTGTGACCGGGAAGATCGACTTCAACGATCCCGCCTGGCCGTTGCCGCAGATCCCCGAGACGGCAACCGTCGGTGTCCCCCTGGAGATTGCGGTTTGGACAGGGGGCAGCGGCTGCTATGAGTATGCGCGGACCGCTGGAGGCGTGAACGGTCGGTCGGCTACGGTACGCCCAGTAGATCTTTTCACTGTTGGCCTCGGTTGCTCGACCGATCCCGAGTTCGTCGAACACAGGACAACGAGGGTCTTCGAGGAGGCGGGGACCGCGGAGATCACGCTTTGGTACAGCGACGGCGGGGCGATTACGCGCGAGGATCACTCGGGCTCCCAGAGCAAGGTGTACACGGTGGAGGTGTCGCCCGCGGGGTAGGGCCACCGGCCAGCCGCAGCACGCCCCATCCCTTCAGTCCCGCTTACCCCCCGCCCTCCTTCCGGCCCAGGTACATCAGCCCCTCCGAGTCATCCCCGGTCAGTGAACAGTCCTCCGCGGTACCCAGCGCCGTCCCGACAAGCACCATGTCCCCGCCCTCGCTCACGTGGCCGTGGTACGTGTTCCAGACACAGCCACTGTTGAACGACACGGTGAGCGCAGGCGGATCGCCAGGGGCCACGGTCCCGCCGAACACATAGTCGTTCTCGTACGTCACCGTCCCCTCGTCGCTCGTGAGCATCCCGGAGATCAGGCCGCTCCCGTGGATCGAGTCGGCATCCTGGGCCACGGTCAGCACCAGAACCGAGAGGTTGTGCCGGTTGTCGGACCGCCACACGCCCGTGCCCACATAGTCGCCGGACAGGTCGGGGTAGGCGGATGGAGCGGTGTCGATGCAGGCTGGGAGCAGGGCGGTGGCGAGGAGGAGGGGCGGGATGGTGATGCGTCGCATGGATGGGGTCCTGTGGGGGCGGGGGGTTGGGCGAGTCAAGCTATTGGGGGGATGAAAGTTGGGACAAGCTGGGGGGATTGGGGGTTCGGTGGCCGTGGCGGACGGGAACAACGGACATCCGGTGTCTTGCAGCCGGCTGGCTGCGGACCGCCTCTCGCCGCTGGGGTATTCCTCACCCATGTTTCCATCGTGTAGCCAGCACGAATGACTCGGTCCCCCGGACACGGAGACTCCCATGAAGCGCCCCCTCGCAATCGCCGCCATCGCGCTCGCCTCCCTCGTCCTCGGAGGCTTCATCTCGGACGCCGCCAACTGGCCGAACCTGTTCGCCGAGAATCCGGAAGGGGAGTTCCGCGTCGCCCTCCCGGCGGCGGTCACCCAGACGTGGTTCCGTCCTCTCAGCGACTATGACAACGGCGGAGAGCCGATGGACGACGCACTCTTCGACGAACTCATGACGGCGCTGGACGTGGCCATGACCGGGCCTGAGACGCAGGCGGACTTCGGGAACGAGGGCAACCTGCACCTCACGAACTTCAGCAATCGTCTCACGGTCGCGGAGATCACCGACGAGCAGCAGGAACGCGTCTCCACCTATCTCGACAACCTCCTGGAGCAATACCCGGAGGACCGTCACATGATCGAACAGCGGAGAATCCTGATACGATACGACCCCTCTTCCGCCGACTACATGTGGCCCCTGTTGAACGAAATCAACCTGTTCGACGACGCGGATCATCTGGATCCGGACGGGAGAACCTTCGAAGACCGCCAGGTGGAAGAGATTCTCGCCCGTTTCGACGCAATGTTCCGTATCCCCGGCGTGCCCATCGAGGATGTCGAGCAGGACGCCATGCTGCCTTTCTTCATGGTGATGCGCTATCTCGAAATGGGAACCCTTACGCCGGAGCAGACCGGGCAGGTCGCCGCGTATTTCGAGAAGTTGAAGGAAGAGTACCCCGATGGTGCGGAGTTCCTCGACGAGAAACGCTACGTGGTCGAGAATCTCATGCCCGGCAAGGTCGCGCCGAATTCAATCGGGAACGACATCGACGGGGTGGAGTTCGCGCTGGAAGAGTACCGGGGCAACATCGTGGTGCTGGTCTTCACCGGCCAATGGTGCGGACCCTGCCGCGGCGAGTACCCCTACCAACGCGCCATGCTGCAAATTTACGAGGACCGGGGCGACCCCGTGGTGCTCCTCGGCGTGAACTCCGACCCGGTGCTGGACACCGTTCACGCGGTCAAGGAGAGGGAAGCGCTTTCCTACCGCACCTGGTGGGACGGGCACGTCGAGGATGCGAGCACCAACGGTCCGATCGCCACGCAATGGAAGGTCGAGGGATGGCCGCAGATCTACATCCTCGACGACCTTGGGGTCATCCGGCATTCCGGGGAGCGGGGCGGCGACATCATCACGGCGGTGGACGCGCTCCTCGCGGAGAAACGGACGCGCGACTATGCCTCCTCCTCGCGGATCCAAGTCCTGGAGCTGGAGGAAGAGCCCGAAGCGGGGGAGGAGAAAGAGGACGGTGGCAACGCCGACGGTCGGTAGCGTCTGCTCACCCCCAAGGGGCGCCGGAGGCGGCGGGAGGGGCTCCGTCCGATTGTCAATCGCAACCGCGTCCAATCGTTATTGGATGAGCGTCCAATTGTCGATTGATGGCGCGGCCAATCGTTATCGAGGAGCTGTCACTCGCCGAAACCCCCCACACGCCGACCATGTCGCGCAGGCCACCCGCTCGTCCCGCAAACCGTCGGCCTCTCGGACCACGCGCGCTGGATTCTCTCTAGCCACAGGGGACGCCAAATCATAGGTGTACTTTGCATTTGGTCGGCAATATTGGCAAATGTGACTGCGGATGGGCCAGGACGACCCCCCGGCTACTGTCGGTCCCCGAGCCTGCGCGCTACAGCACCCGCCCCCTGCGTGACCAGGTTCCCCACGATCGCGATCAGGGCGGCAAGGGCGTTGGAGAAGACGTCGAAGTTGTCGTAGACGCGGTTCGGAAGGAGCGACTGGATGCCCTCGTCGAGCCAGCCCAGCAGCGCGGTCGCGACCAGGGCGAGCACGGCCGGCACCGGCACCCTCCGACCGTTCCGCGCGCGCTCGCCGAGAGCCTGGTAGAT
>LXNI01002003.1_pt1 | contig 15492 bp, 14 predicted proteins | sample 809091 | NCBI WGS metagenome assembly LXNI01 (sample SAMN04870527, study PRJNA318959) | sponge metagenome | biome: 01000161; feature: marine sponge reef; material: water | host: Sarcotragus foetidus | place: Greece: Milos, Mediterranean Sea | collected 2013-05-29 | depth 5-7 m | reverse complement strand
CCCGATAAGGGGGCTGAGGCTCAGCCGAGGCTCGTTGCCGACTGCGCTCAAACAGCGGGGACATAGTCGGCGTCGATGCCGAATGCGTGCGGTCCGACGACGGCCAGCGCCTCGGGAGTGCGCAGCAGATCAGGAGCCGGCAGCACCAGCACGTCCGCGCGCACGCCGAAACGCAGGAGTTCGGTCGTGATCGGTTCGCCGGTGTCGGAGGTGACCAGCGTGATGAGATCGGGCACCATCACCTGGGGTTCGTCGTCCTCGTAGATGGCGAGGTTCTCATTCTGGAAGTCGATGCGGATGGTGCGCCCGGCGTCGTCGCCTATGCCCACAACGGTCATCTGGCCGCGTGCAAACCCCGCCGCGTTGCGCCGGTGCACATCGGTCACCTTGCCGCGGAGGTATCGCATGCCCCCAGCGACGCCCAGGATCGCCTCGCTGGGGTCGTCCTTGACCTCACGGGCGTGACGCACCGCATGGCCGATGTCGCTGGCCAGCCGCAACGTGTTTGGGATGATCGAGCGACGGCAGTACGCGCCGTCCATCACGGCGGACGCCAGTCCGGTGTGGGCTCCCATCTCGACGGTCGCTGCGCGGGCGATGCGCTCGAGCCACTTGGCGTCGGGCACCTCGGCGATGACGACCTGGCTGCCACGCTCGTCGGCAATGGCGGCGGGGTACGGACTGCCGCCGTAGATCAGGTAGGTGATCATCTGCAGCTCTGGGAATGCTCGCCCCATGCCGTCGCCGTTCACGATGGGAATGTCCATGGCCGCGGCCACGACCATCGGCACCATCGAGTTGCTGCCACCCATCTCGAATGGCGCGATGGCATCGAACTTGCGGCCCAGGTGGCTCTCCAGCGCCCGGGCGGCCACGGTTTCCTCGTCTCCGCCGGCCAGTTTTTCGTGGCTCACCATTGGTGAGCCCATGCCGCCGACTGCCACGAGCAGGTCGTCATCGGCAATCTCGTCGGGCTCGATAACCCGCACCTGCCCACCGGTACGCATCACCTGCAGCACCCGCAGTCGACCGAGGTAGGGATTCCCGCCGCCGCCAGTGCCCAACACCGCCGCTCCCAGCGCAATCGGTGCGAGATCAGGCTCGGTGATCTCCCACACGGCATCCCTCCTGCCATCCGCGACGCAGCGACAGCCGACGCTACCCCGCTCCGGTGAATCGGTCGCCGGGCAGTCTGGGGGGCTTCGCTTGCCGGCTCCGCCTCTCAGGTCGCGCGGCCGGTGTCGATGATGGCCGTCCGCAGGTCGGTCATGTCGAGGATCGTGTACTTCCCGCCGATGCGGCCCCAGCCGGTGCCTGTGCGAGAGGCACCGCCGAAGGGCGGGTGCTGCTCCCAAAATGCAGTGCCCTCGTTGACCAGCACGGTGCCGCTGCGCAGCTCCTCGATTGCTCGGTAGGCGCGGGCCAGCGATGAGGTGAAGACCGAGGCCTGCAAGCCGAGATCGGAAGCGTTTGCGAGCGCGAACGCCTCATCATCGGTGTCGAAGCTGGTGATCGGTATGACGGGTCCGAACGTCTCGTCCAAGAAGACGTCCATGACGGGCGTCACGTTGTCGATGACGGTGAGCTCGTAGTACAAGTCGGTGGCTTGATCGGCTCTTCGCACGCCGCCGCAGAGCACTCGGCCGCCGAGCGCCTGGGCGTCGGCGACGTGGGCATCCATGCGGGCGGCCACCGTCTCGTTGTTGAGCGGTCCCATCAGCGTGGCGTCGTCCAGGGGATCACCCAAGGCCACTCGTTCGGTCCGGTCGACCACCAGATCGACCATTTCATCGTGGACTGAGCGGTGCACCAGCAGGCGCTCGGTCGCGACGCAGCACTGTCCCGACACGAAGTGGGCGCCGAAGACGGCTGCATCCGCGGCTGCGGCAAGGTCGGCGTCGTCGAAGACGATCTGCGGGCCGTTGCCCGACGCCTCGATGATCGTGCGTTTCATGCCTGCGGTGGCAACGATGGCTTCCGCTGTCGTCTGCGAGCCGACGAAGCCGACGCCGTGCACGCCTGGGTGCGAGACAAGCGCCTGGCCGATGTCGCCTCGGCCCATCACCACCGATACCGACCCGGGCGGGAAACCTGCCTCGGCGACTGCGTCTGCTAGCGCAAGTGCCGAGAGCGGTGCGTTCTCCGACGGCTTGATCACTGCTGGATTGCCTGCAGCCAATGCCGCTGCCAGCAGTTCCGCCGGAATGTTCATCGGGAAGTTCCACGGCGTGATCAGCGCATAGACACCGTTTGGCTTGCGATGGGTGAACACTCGCTTGCGGGGATCCACGCTGGGCAGCACATGGGTCTCGAGACGCTTGATCTCCTCAGCAGCCAGCCGGAAGATCTCCGCCGATTCGGCCAGCTCGTCCGCGGCCTCCGCGGCGAGCGGCTTGCCGCTCTCACGGGCGAGCTGCTCGGCGTGTTCGCCCGCTGATGCTTCGATGCGGCCAGCGGCGACGTGCAGCAGCTCGGCCCGCTCGAAAAAGCTCAGGCGCTCAAGTTCGCCAGCAGCTTCATTGGCGCCGGCGACGGCGTCATCGATGTCGCCAAGCGACGCGACATCAACTCGCTCAAGCAACTCGCCGGTTGCCGGTTCGCGGACCGTGAGCGTTTCGATGCTACGACCCAAACGTCGCTCGCCATCGATGAGCTGATGCATCTGCGAACCCTAGATCGGGGTCGGCGAGCTCTTCAGCAGGCGCTCGCACCCGGAAACGACGCCCTTGCGGAACATCTCGAGTTGACCGTCGGGCCACGGAACCTCGGGCCGAGCGGCCCGCCAGCCGAGAATCGCCATGCCGCGGATGAGCTCGAACATCGGCACCAGCGCCAAGTCGTCATCGCTGATCGGGCGAACTGTTCGGTAGCTGTGCAGGAATGCCTGCCGCGCAGCGCGGAAGTCCGCGGTGTCCCGGGAATGGAACATCGCCACAGCGATGTCGTACTGGTGCCACCCGAAACCGGCGTCGTCGAAGTCGATCACGCTCAGTTGCCCGTCGCAGGTGAGCAGGTTTGCCAGATGCAGATCGGCATGAATCATGCTGAAGGTGCGGCGCGGCTCGCCATAGCGGCGAAGCCGTTCCCGGCAGTGATCACGGGCCGTGATGAGCAGCTCCCGCTCGCGCTCATCGAGCACCGGATTCTCCCAGAATGGACCCCAGAAGGGAGCATCGCCGAGCAATCCGTCCAAGTCCAGGCGATGGCGCCGGAACGATGACGGTGGCGTCCAGCCGGCCGCCTGGTTGTGCATCGCCGCCATCAGGCCGCCGAGCTGGCTGAACGGCGCGGCGATCTCGGGCGGTCCAGTTGCGTCGGTGTTGCGGTCGTGAGCGGTAAGCAGCTCGCCGACGATCTCTCCTGGTGCCCAGACGTTGAGCCCGACCTGACGGACCTCGCGTCCACCAACCTCGACTGGGACGAAGTAGCGACCGTCGGGAGCGCCGACTGGCGTGGGAACTGAAATGCCGAAGTCGCGCAATGCGGCGAGCCACACACGCTCTGAGTCGAGCTCGGCAGCAGTGTGATAGCCGGGTCGATGCAGTCGCAGCACGTAGGCCTGGCCGGAGCGATCGTCGTCAGCGCGAAACGTCACGTTCTCGCTGATGCCCACTAGTTGCAGGCGGGCGGACCCGATACCGAACTCCTGCAGTGCCGTGCGGGCGGCCGTCTCGTACGGGGCCGCAGTTTCGTCAGCCATCGACTTCCTGCAGCACCGCGTCGAACGCGACCAGGAATTCCTCGGCGTGGGACTGCTGCAGGACCAGCGGCGGGCGGAGCTTCAGCACGTTGGCGTACGCGCCGGCGTTCGAAGCAAGCACGCCTCGGTCTTTCAACCGGTCGCTGAACTCCACCGCCCGTGATCGGTCAGGCACCAGCTCGCCCCCCGGCTGCACCATCTCCACCCCGATGTACAGGCCGCGGCCCCGGACATCGCCGATCCATGGGCATCGTTCGGCGCGTTCGACTAGTGCGGCCCGCAACCCGAATCCGAGCTCTGCGACGCTCGCGGCCAACCCACGCTCCTCGATCTCGTCGATGACGGCGTGCCCGACGGCAGCCTGCAGTGGGCTCGCGCCGTAGGTGTTGAAGTAGCGGGTTTCGCCCCGGAAGCGTTCGACCAGATCCCGGCTGGCGACTGTGGCCGCGAGCGGCAGGCCGTTCCCCATGGGCTTGCCCATCACGGCAATGTCGGGCTCAAAGCCGGTCAATTCGTAGCCCCACCAGCGACCGGTCCTGCAGTAGCCGGCCTGCACCTCGTCGGCGATCACCAAACCGCCGGCGGCTCGCACGAGATCCGCAGCCTTCGCCATGAAGTCGCCCGGTATGTCCGGCAGGCCCTCATTGGCCAGGATCGAGCACAGGACGACGGCGGCGACGCCGGCACCAGACGACTCCAGCCGTTCGATGGCTGTCGCCAGCTCGTCGAGGTAGGCGTCGGCGAGTGCCTGCTCATCCAGCCCTGCCCGGATCGGACGCAATTGCTGGGGATACGGGAACGTCGCCACGTCGGGGTGCTCGTCAGGCCGCGTCGCCGCCCGACGCAACGCGATCACCGCTTCGGTATTGCCGTGGTAAGTGGCATTGGTGGCGATGACACCGCGGCGTCCGGTTGCGATGCGAGCCATAGCCATCGCCACCTCGACGGCTTCGGTGCCGGTGCAGGTGATGACAGCGCTCTCGATCCCGTCGTGATGCAACGCCACCAATCGCTCGGCGAAGCTGACGATGCCTTCGTGCAGGTACCGGCTGTGCACGTTCAGCGTGGCCTGCTGGGCAGCCATGGCCTCTGCCACGCGGGCATTGCCGTGACCCACGCAGGGCACGTTGTTGTACATGTCGATGTAGCGGCGACCGTCCGCGTCGAAGAGCTCGACGCCCTCGCCTCGCACGATGTGCAGCGGCTCGGTGTAGAAGAGCTGTGCGCCGGCTCCCAGCGCCCGCTCACGTCGTGCTTGAAGCGACTGGCTCACTCCACAGGGTTCAGCAGTGCGGAGTTGGAATGCTTCGAGCTCGGCTTGCGGCCCAGCGCTATTTCCGGTGTGAGCAGGTCGACCGGCCCGGGCATGCGGTGGGGATCGGAGTAGTACCCAAGCGCATAGTTGCCCATCGAGTACCCCATCAGGTCGGCCAACTCGGGGTCGAGCTCCTTGGCGACCTCGGGCGGGCACGACAGGAACTGGTTCTCCTCGGTGCGCAGCCAGCCGAGCGTGTAGGTGATGTTGATGCCGGTGCGGTCGGCGTCGGTGCGGTTCTCGCCCCCGCCATGTATGACTGAGCCTGAGTACAGCAAGACCGACCCGGCACCCATTGCAGCCTGCGTCTTCTCATCGTCAGTGGCCCGGCGCTCCTCATCCCACCCGGGACTTCCCGGCACGATCCGGGTGCCGCCGTTCTCTGGCGTGAAGTCGGAGACGGCCCACATGGTGTTGAACTGGGGCTCGATCTCGCCGGGGATGTAGCCGCCCCATGCCAGACGGTCTCGGTGCAGCGGCTGGGTGCCTTGGCCCGGCTTGATGTTGATGACCTGGGTGAGGTGCAGCTGGATCTTGTTGGTGTAAGGACTGAGAAAGCGGTTGGCCAAGCTGATGACCTTGTCGTGCATGACCAGCTCGCGGCACGCCGCTGAACGAGCCACCAGCGCCCCGGTGCGTGTGGTGTTGTGGCCCGAGAAGTTGTCGAGTCCGCCTGGTGTCTTGTCGATCCATGGCCGTAGCTCGGCCTCAAGCCGCTCCACCATGTCCAGATCGATGGCGTCTTCGATGATGGCACCGCCGTCAATCCGCACGACTTCGGCTATCTCTTCCTCGGGGCTGTCCAGCTTGAAACGCGCGAGTTCGGCCATGTCGCAACAGTACGCGTCGTCGCCGGTGAGCGCCGTCGGGGAGCGACGCGTGCCGCTGCGTGCTCGGTCGCTTGCGGTGCGCATCTCCGCTCGGTCTTCGCCGAGGTCTCGCAGCACAGTTGAGGACATCGCTAAACCGGAACGATCTCGATCAAGCCCTCCAAGCCCGCGAAGTCCTTCAGGTTACGTGTGTACAGCGGCAGCCCGTGAGCCATCGCGGTAGCTGCGATGAGCAGATCGACCGCACGGCTGCCGCGAGGCTTGCGACCCGCGGCCGTGACCGCCGCCGCGACCCGACCGTACGCCCGAGCTGCGCCCACATCGAAAGAGATGGGATGGAAGGTTGCTTCTACGTACTGGAGAAGTTCTTGCCGCGCGGCTCGCTGAGTTGCATCCGGCGCTGCGGACGGGCCGGCTGCCAGTTCCGCGAGTGTGACGGCGCTGATGGCATGCACTTCTGGCAGGACCGTCGTGTCGAGGCTCCGCAGGTCGATCACGACTGAGGTGTCAAGCAGTCCAAACGCGGACCGCGGCGCTTCAAGCACGAGGCCAGGGGTCTTGGTCGATGATTGCATCGAGGTCAGCTCGGAACTGTGCGTAGTCGATCCGCGGTGCGCCCTTGAATGCGTCGAGCACCTCGTGGGCGGGCACAAAGTGGCTGCGACCTACAGGCGACAGGCGCGCTACGGGCTCGCCATTGCTGGTCACAATGAACGACTCGCCCTTCTTGACGGCGCGCATGATTTCGCCGCTGTCGTTGCGAAGTTCGCGCTGGCTGATCTCACGCTCCACGTCTCCACCGTAGCACGCCGTGCTACAGTCTGGTAGCGCCCCTGCGCCGATGTCCCCGGTGGTCGCCGTCATGTACATGTGCGGCGCTGTATTCGCATCGCTGGACGCGTGCTGGGTGCGGAGTTCGCAATACGGACCGGGACGGGGCGCCATGCAGTCTCCATTGCCCGCCGGTCCTGTGTGCTCCTTCGCTCAGCGGCACACGCTCGGCGTGTCAGCATCGCCCTGGCCCCAAGTATGTGGGATACCGCGACGAGACCGTGGTGGAAGAAGCGGTCGTTCGCATCGCTCCACGCGCCGTAGGCGTCGAGTTCGGCGCGCATCTGCGCAAGCTCTGCGTCGACCTTCTGCTCGTAGGCGTCCATTTTCTGATCGAGGCGTCGCAGCTCGGCTTCGGTTTTCCTGACAAACCGGCGATGGCGCCGAAGGAGGAATACTTGGTTTCCGGCAGCGATCAAGAGAACGATGAACGACCAGGCGATGAACATCGGCTTCGGAATGCCCGCCGCAAGCAGCGCGGTGGCGGCTGTCATTGTTCGGCTCCGGCCGTGCGAACCGGGAATAGGTCATGTCTGCGCAGTGTCATGTGCCCACCTCACCAGATCGTGGCAGCGTAAGCAATTGAATTTATTGAAACATACTGAAAAACTCTCGATGTTGAGCGGTATCGGTGTAAGCGTGGGCATACGCTGCGCCCGATGAGCGAGCCGCGCGACAGCGCCCCTGTCTTCACGCCCGACGACGACGGCTTTCACGCGCATCTGAAGGGTGACGATTGGTGGTTCACCGAGACGGCGTGGTTCTCGTTCCATCACGCAGAGCGGGCGCTCGGTGGCTGGCTCTACACGCTGGTGCGCCACAACATCGGCACCATCTCGGGTGGGGCTTGGGTGTGGGATGACACAGCCCACCTGCCTTGGGAGGTTCCCTACAGCTCCAATCTGACCGCTCTGCGGCTGCCGCCAGAACTCGACCTGCGAGATGCGACGCTGCCCAACGGGGTCAGCGTCCGGGTCGAGATCCCGACTATGGCGTACCGGCTCGGTTACGACGACCCGGGGCGCTTCAGTGCCGACCTGTGCTTTGAGGCGGTGGTGCCTCCCCGGCCGCTGACTGCGGGGGGCTCGACGTTCGGCCACTCGGCGCACTTCGACCAGATCGGCAGGGTCACCGGCACCATCGAGCTGGCCGGCGAGCCGATCGATATCGACTGCTGGTCGATGCGCGATCGCACATGGGGCCGCCGGCCCGAAGATCGTCCCCGGCAGGCCGCCTACGTCACCGGCGCCGGCGATGATGGCTCGGGCTTTCTGGCCGTCACCAACACGCGAGACGGACGCGATCGGATCGCCTACGGGTTCGTCCAGCACGGCGATGACCAGACCAGCCTCGTCGACGGCGAGCGGACTGTTCGTCGCAGCCCTGAGGGCTGGATCTCCGAAATCCGCGTCGAGGCCCTCGACGCAGCTGGCAACAGGTTCGGCGCGATTGGCCGCCCTCTCAGCCGCATCTTCATCAACCGCCACAGCTTCATCGACATCAACAGCCTCATCGGCTGGGAGGTCGACGGGGTAGGCGAGTGGTGGGGCGAGGATCAGGACATGTGGCCCGTCTCTCGCTTCGCCACCGCCAAGCGCAGCGGCGACTGGTCGATCCCCAGCGCCAGATCATGAGCCTCGAAGACCACGAGCTGCTGCTGCGGCTCGCCGACACCGTGCGGACTCAGGTCGCGCCCGCAGTCACCGACGAGTACGCCCGCACTCAGGCGTTCATGACCTCGGTGATCCTGCAGCGCCTGGCGAAGCAGGCGAAGTTCGCCGACGAACATCGCGCGGCCGAGACTGCGGATGTCGCAACTCTCGCCGATGAGCTCGATGCTGTGTTCGCAGCGGCCGGCTCTGGTGCAGACGTCGCGGAAGACGTCCTCGCAGAAGTCCGTGCCGCCGTCGCGCACATGCGTGCCCAAGCGTCGATCGCCGCAGCATCGGGGGTCATCGACGCCCTCTACCGGTGGGACCCCTCCCACCGATTGGCGGACTCGGCGCTGACCGCCATTCGGCATGCGCTGCGTCGCGACATCGACCGGCGCATGGAGATCGCGCAGTGACCGCAACCAGAGAGCACGACACAGGGCCCGACGATCGCGACTTCGCTGGCGTCCTCGGCGAGTACCTGCGTGAGCGCCTCGACGCGAGCGGCCCCGTCGACATCGGCACTCCTGAGCGCATTGCGGTGGGCTGGTCGCACGAGACGTGGTTGTTCGACGCTGTGTGGTCCGACGGTGCCGACGAGCAGCGTCAGGGCTTTTGCCTGCGACGCGACCCGGGCAATGCCCTGCTGCGGCAGGAATCCGATCTCGCCGAACAGTTCCGCGTGCTGCGGTGCCTCGAAGACACCGACGTCCCCGCACCGCGGGCCTTCTGGTTCGAGCCTGATCCCGCCGTTCTCGGCGCCCCTGCGATAGTGATGAAACGAGTCGTCGGCGAATGCCCGAGCCCTTGGCGCAGGGCGGGGCGCGAGTTCTACGTCGCGGCCGCCGAGCGCGGCGTGCTGCCTGCGAGCTTCACCGATGCGCTGGCTGCCGTGCACAACGTCGACTGGCAATCGGCGGGTTTGGACTTCTTGGGAGTCCCCGGGAATGGCAGTGATTTCGCGCTGCGCGAGATCGCCAAGTGGCAGGCGCTCATTGAGGATTCCGGCCATCGGGGCCATCCGATCCTCGCCGACCTGATCGGCTGGCTGAAGCACAACGCACCGCCGACGGAACAGCTCACCCTCGTTCACGGTGCGTTTCGGACCGGCAATGTCCTGATCCACGACGACCGGGTATCGGCGATTCTCGACTGGGAGCTGCAGGTCATCGGCGACCCCATGTACGACGTGGCCTATGTGCTCACCGAACTGAACCGGGAGGGCACCGACCTGCTGTCGAATGTCGTGCCCCGGAAGCTGTTTTTCGACCGGTACCAGCAGGCCACCGGCATCGAGATCGACGAAGAGCGCTGTGCCTACTTCCAGCTGCTCTATGCGATGCGCTCAGCGGCGTTCTGGATGAGCGCTGCAGGCCTGTATGCCGACGGCTCGAACAACGACCTGCGGCTGGCACGCACGCATTGGTCGGTCACCGTTGCACTTGAGCGTGCTGCGACCGAGCTGGGCTACTAGCCGACCCTGGGCCGATTGCTGCAGCGAGCGGCTTCGGGCTCAGGCAGCGAAGGCGTCGATCATCGCCTCGACGTCGCCCAGGGGATACAGGATCGGGCAGGTAGCGCCGTTGGCCAGGTAGCCGTCGACTGCCTCCCGAGCTTCCGCAGGCGTGCCCGAGGCCGTGAGCATTTGCACGATGTCGTCGGGCACCAGGCGCGATGCCGCCTCCACCTGTTCAGCCGTCGCCGGCCACGTCAGCACCTTGCCCACCTCTTCGAGCAGCGAGTCGGGCACGCCGGAGGCCTTCATGATGTGCGGCTGCTGGCCCAGGTACTGGGTGACCATGTTGCGTGCCATGTCCAGCGCTGTGTCCCGATCCTCATGCACTGAGCACACCACCAGCTGAGGCCGGTCCAGATCATCCACGCTGCGCCCTGCTTTCGTTGCGCCTCGCTCAAGCGCCTCCATGGCGCGACTGTTGTAGTCGGGTGAGACGAGGTAGTTGAGCACGACGCCATCGGCGATCTCACCGCACAGCTCCATCATCTTCATGCCCGTGGCGCCGATGTAGATCGGTACGTCCTTGGGCCGTCGCTCCTGGTACACGTAGTCGAGTTCGACGTCGTCGAGATGCACGTGCTCGCCATGGAACGTGACGTTTTCGTTGGCGAGCAGGGCCCGCACCACGGTGGTCACCTCTCTCATCGCCCCGAGCGGTCGGGCCCGGCTGATGCCGACCTTCGCGGCCAAAGGGTCCCACCATGCCCCTAGCCCGCAGATGATGCGGCCCGGGGCGAGATCATCGAGGGTCGAGAACATCGACGCCAGTCGGGCCGGGTTGCGCGACCAGATGTCGATGACTCCCGCACCGACCTTGATGCGAGAGGTGGTCGCGGCGAACGCCGCCATCGGCACGCTGGCCTCGCGCACCAGCCGTGAGTCGGCTTGCCACACGGCCTCGAAGCCGCGTTCCTCCGCGTACTGCGTGAAGCTCATCGCCTCGGTAATGGTGTGAGCGTCCTGCAGGTAGAGCGCATTTCGAGCTGTTGTCATGGATTCACGTCTTCCTGTGCGCCCTGTCGCCGCGGTCGGGCGCGCATCGGGGCATCGCCCGCGGAACATAGCCTCAGTTCAGTATGGCCAACCACACCTCACCGAATGGGGGGTCCGGGACCGCTGGGCAGTTTCCCGCCAGCTACGCGGCCCAACTCGCCACCGAGGTCACTGACGCAGGTGGCCGCGCCCATGTCGTCGAGCGCTTCAGGGAACAGGGCATACGGCTGCCCACCTTCGCCGAACTCGCCGATCCGACGCTGATCGACTCCGATGTCGACACTGCACTTGTCGATGTCGACCCGGACTTCGCCGATCCGCTGAACCTGTTCCGGGTGCACTGGTTCAACGACGGCGCCGGCGGGCGGGTCAACGTCCCCGAGCACGTCGTGCTGCCGAGCGAGCTCACCGGCACCGATGCGAAGGTCGTCGTGCTGTTCGGGAACCGGTTCCCGATGATCGGTGCTCACAAGGTGCTGGCGGCGTACGCGTGCCTCGCACCACGGGTGGTCTCTGGCCAATTCGATCCGACACGGCACCGGGCGGTGTGGCCGTCCACCGGCAACTATGCCCGTGGAGGCGTTGCCATCAGCCGGATCATGGCGTGCCGCGGCGTCGCCGTGCTGCCCGAGAACATGAGCCGGGAACGCTTTGAGTGGCTAGCCAACTGGGTGGCTGACCCAGCCGATGTGATTCGCACGCCGGGCTCGGAGAGCAATGTCAAGGAGATCTACGACGCGTGCGCCGAGCTGTCCGGGGATCCGGCGAACTTCATCCTGAACCAGTTCAGCGAGTTCTCGAACCACATCGGCCACTACGAGGTGACCGGCGCTGCGCTGCTCACCGTGTTCGAGCACCTGCGCCAGGCGGCACCGGTGGGCAACGAGCCGAAGCTCGCCGCGTTCGTCGCGGCCAGCGGCTCGGCAGGCACACTTGGCGCCGGCGACCGCCTCAAAGACACCCACGGCGCGCAGATCGTCGCTGTCGAAGCGCTCGAATGCCCGACCATGCTCTACAACGGCTACGGAGAGCACAACATCCAGGGCATCGGCGACAAGCACATCCCGCTCATCCACAACGTCACGAACACCGACGTCATCGTCGGCGTCAGCGACCATGCGACCGACGGGCTCGGGCTCGTGTTCAACACCGAGGCGGGCCGTGACGCGCTGCGCGAGCATCTCGGGGCTGCGTCGTGGGTGCTCGATCACCTCGGGCATTTCGGCTACTCGTCGATCTGCAACACTCTGGCCGCCGCTCGGGCCGCCAACGAGCTGGGTCTCGGACCCGACGACGTGGTCATGACCGTCGCCACCGACGGTTTCGAGATGTACTACTCAGAGCGAGACCGGCACCTAACGGACCGCCATGGGGGAAGTTTCGATGCGGGTGCGGCTCGCAGCATCATCGACCAGCACCTCACGCCCGATGCCCGCGGCCCCGATGCCCCCCACATCGAGGTGCTGTCCGACCGGGGCAGAGACCGGATCTTCAACCTCGGCTACTACACCTGGGTCGAGCAGCAAGGTGTCCCGCTGGAGGACTTCGACGCGCGCCGCGACCAGGCTTTCTGGGATTCGTTGCGAGGTCTGCCCCGCCTGTGGGACGAGATGATCAACGAGCTCAACGACGAAGTCGCCGCCACGTTTGTGTGAGTTCGCGGCGGATCGCCGCGTCCGCAGCCGCTTCTTATCGAAGCACGACGCCGCGTTCCCAAGGTCAGTCAGGCTCTCGCCAGCGTGTGATGGCGTCGGCGATGTCGTCGACGAGCGGCTTCAACGAGCTGGCGGCATCTGCGGCTTGTCGGCGTGCGATGATGCGTCCGATGTCGGCAGCAGTGCGATTCGCGTCTCCCGCGAGGTCCGAAACCTTGGCTTTGGCGATGTTGCTCGGCGTGTCCGAAGCAGCGCCGTACAGCGCGTCGAGGTTCGACATACGCTCGTTGAGCAAGGCGGAAGCCAGTCCGAGATCCTCAGCAAGGTCGTCGCTGAGCCGAAGCTGCTCCCACATCCATACTTCCGGTGAGTCCGTTCCCGGAAGCAAGAAGATGCCAGCGGAGTCGGTCGCAGCTTCACGCAGTTTCCGCTCGTGAGGAGTACCGCGTGCGTCTCCGTCGAGTACATACATCATGTTGGCGGCCTGGCCGAATTTCTGCAGAGCACGTGCGTGCTCGGGGAACTGAGCCATCCCGGTGTCGCGCCCGATGCGTATCGCCTCGGGCGGGAGATCCAGACTCGGCAGCAAGTGGTCCAATATCCCTTGAATGAGCCCTTCGGCTACGTCGTCCTCGCAGAGAATATTCAAGGCATCCTGAGAACGTCCGTAGAGCGCATTCTGAATCAGGTCTCGATAGGCAGGCACAACGGAAACTCTCGAATCGTCGTCTCGCTGCAGGAATATTCGAGCGTTTTCGGGCACGGCGTCGAGCACCACAGGGCTGTGCGTCGTCACGATGACTTGAAGGTTGTTGCGAAGGGCAAGCTGCTGCAGCTCGACCATGAGCAGTTGCTGGATCCACGGGTGCAGTCCCGCCTCGACTTCGTCGATGAGTACGAGAGCATCGTTCATGTGAGTGACCTGTTGTGCCAGGTGCATCACGGCACGCTCGCCTGACGCCATATGCAGCTCCGAATAGCTCGGGCCGTTGTGCCGTGCAGCGAAGAGCAAACGCTTCTTGCCGCTTTGCAGATCGACTACTTCGTCGTAGGCAAATGGCAGGACGCGCTGTGCGAAGCTCACTTCGGCCGCGGTGAGCAGCGTCTCAGCCGGAGCAATCGATGCGCGTGACATGCTCAGCACGCCGCGCACTTCCGAAGGGTTGGTCAGGTTGCTCAAGGTGCGCAGGTAGACGTCGCGTGTGGGCTGCGACGCAGCTTTGCGTCCGAAGTAGCTTCGGTTCCAGCTCTTCAGCTTGCGCCATCGCATCCGGTAATCGCCCTCAGGCGTCGCATAGCTGTACGCCAGCGAAATATCGCCCAAGGTGTCGGAGCGCCCTCCGGCAGACGGGCTGTAGCTCGGGAACAGCGTGGATGGCACGAAGTCACGGCTCGCAGCGCCCGGGACGGCGTAGGCACACGCAGCCGCGAAGAGGACTGTCGTTTTGCCTGTTGCGTTGCCGCCTGCAACGACGCTGACGGGGTAATCGAACACAACCCGCAGGTCGCGCAAACCTCGCAGGCCGTCCACCTCGATGGCTGCCAGGAAATGCGGCATGTGGCTCTTCTTGGCCTGCAGTTGCCGCCACAGAGCGGCTGTGCGTCGTTCCGTCATGGGATTGCTGCCTGACTGCCTAAACGGCGGCGGTGTTGCGGAGGTGCTTGACGATCTCGAAGAATTCGTCGAGGTCGTCGGGCACGAAGATGGCGTCGGGTCCTTCGGGTGCCACGCTGATGAAGGGTGATTCGTAGACGCGGCGCTCGTCGACGGTGCCGTGCTCGGTGAGGTAGTCGATCACCATCTCGACGAAGCGGATCTGGTTGACGCTGTAGCGCTTGTCGTCGAGGAACTTGGCGAACGCGCGCTTGGCCGCGGCCCGGTCGAGCCCTACCAGCGAGCGGATGAACAGCCCGAAGCTGCCGGCGCGCTTTGACGCCTCGGCGAAGGTGTCGTCGTCACCGATGCCGGCCGCCACCAGTACACGCTGCAAGGCACTCATATCGACGAGCGTCAACGGCTCGCCGCTGCGGACCTTGGCCACAACATCCTCGGCCAGGTTCTCCTTCAGGAAGTGCTGGGTCTTCTTGCGGAACTGGGCGAACTCGTCACTACCACCAGCGCCACCAGCGTCGTCATCGTCCCCAGCATCACCATCGCCACCGGGCTCGCCGGTGCCAGGCAGCTTGATCACACTGGCCCCACCAAACTCGTCGGCGAAGTCGCTGTAGAGCACGTTCTTGTTGGTGTGCACGATGAGGTGGACGAGGTTGCGGAGCCGCTTGCGGGCATCTTCGAGTATCGGGTAGGTGGCGTCGGCCCACCACTCGTCGGTCTGGATGTCGGCGATCAGCTCTTGCTGCTCGGCCAGCACCGGGATCGCCGTGCCCAAGTCGGCCAGCGCCGACGCCACACGAATGATCCGACGCCGCTGCCGCTCGAACGGCTCATGCCGCAGCAGGCCCAACTGCGTATTCAGCATCACCACGTCGAAGCGCTTGGCGTCTTCGGTGTCGGCCTTGAGCTGGTCGGGCAGCTTGGCCACTCGCTCATTGAGCTCAGCCAGGTCCGCCAGCGAGGCCGTCTCCCACGCTTCGAGCGAGCTGAACCGCTCCACCAGTTCCAAGTGAGGCCGCACCAGGAAGTTGTCGGGGTTCATCGACGCCACGGTCTTGTGCAGCGTGGCTGCGATCTCAGCCCGCTCGTCGCCGAGTGCCGCCAGCGAATCGAGCGTGTGCAGCAACTCCAGCCGGGCCGAGAACAGGATCTCGCTGAGCGATTTGCCACTCGATTTCTCTGCCGACGCCAGCGGTTGGCTGAAGTACTCGAGGTTCCCGCAGAAGTCGAAAACGTTGAAGTGCGTCTTGTGCTCGCCGGGTCCGAACAGGTCCGGACACAGCCGGGTCCCTCGCCCGAGCATCTGCCAGAACTTGGTCTTCGACCGCACCAGCTTGAAAAACACCAAGTTGACGACTTCGGGCACATCGATGCCGGTGTCCAGC
>LXNI01002002.1_pt1 | contig 15495 bp, 11 predicted proteins | sample 809091 | NCBI WGS metagenome assembly LXNI01 (sample SAMN04870527, study PRJNA318959) | sponge metagenome | biome: 01000161; feature: marine sponge reef; material: water | host: Sarcotragus foetidus | place: Greece: Milos, Mediterranean Sea | collected 2013-05-29 | depth 5-7 m | reverse complement strand
CCCCTCGATACGTCCCTCGATACGGCGCTGGCGCGCCTACTCGGGATGAGGGTTATATAATCGTTTGAATTATTCTATACTATATACCCTCACCCTGAGTAGCCCCGGATGAAATCCGGGGCGTATCGAAGGGGGGCCGCGCAAGAAAAAAGGCCCGGATGTCGCCATCCGGGCCTGGAATTTTCTTCGGGAGCGATCCGGGGCTTGCCCCGGAGCCCGATCCGGGGCCTGCCCCGGACTGGATCCGGGGTCAGCGTTTGACCTTGGTGGGCTTGGTGGGGTCGGATGACCGGCCCGCCTCGCCCTTGCGGAAGAGGACGTAGCCGTCCTCGTCGTTGCTGAGCAGGCCCTTTCCGGGCCGGATATCGCCCCATCTCCTGACATTGGAATTGGGCTTCCGGCTATATTGCGACAGCCGCCACCAGGGAAGTTTCTTCTTGCCCTCGGACTGGCTGCGTTCGCCCTTGGCGGCGGCCGCCGGTGCAGCCCCCTCCGCGGAGGACTTTTTCGCGGAGGGGGTCATGCAGCCGGACACCGTCAAGGCCAGGGAGGCTGCGAAAGCAAGCGTCAGGCGATGCACCGGAACCGCTCCCGTTACGCCGTTATCCGCCTAGAACTTGATGCGGACGCCGGCTACAAAGATGAATACCCCTTCGCGTTGGACTTCGCATGTCGCGCCCGCGGCGGCCTTGGTGATGGTGTTACCGTCAGCGGATACCGTATAGCACGGGCTTGCCGCCGGTTCCAAGGCGGTGACGGCAGCTGTTCCGGAACTTGCGGGCACGGCTGGACGGAACTCCGTCGCCGCTTCGGCCGCCGACACCGTATGCGTGACCGAGCCGGTGTCGTAGGACAGACCGATATAGAGATCTGTCGCCGCGGCGTCGACCTCCTGGTTGAGCGCGAGATGATAGCGCGTGGTACTGCCAAGCTGGCCGTCGTTCCAGACGCCGTACCCGGCTGCAAGTGTGGTTGCGCCCATATCGTTGGCCTTGCCGGTCCAGGCGGCTTCGGCCATCCAGAGGGTCGGTTTGACGTTGGTCGTCTCGTTTTTGCTCTGGAGATAAGCGCCGCTGACGCTAAGACCCGAGGCAGTGTGCTGGACCGCGCCGGAAACCGCGTAGGCGCTCGAAGGACCAGGCGTTTTTGCCGTGCCGCTGGGGTCTTTCTTGTAGCCCGCATTGACGGCGACATTGACACCCTTGACGCCAGGAGGACCTGAGAAACCGAAGCCCACGGAATAGCTTTTGCCCTCGTTGTAGGAGGCCTCGAGCGACAGACCCATCAGGCTCGGCGTGCGATACAGGATGCGGTTCTCGCGCTGGGCGCCGAGACCGCCGGTGATCAAATGACGCGCCTTGCCCTCCGCCGATATCGTCTCAATGGCGTTACCAGCTGCGTTGGCCACCCGCACGGTTGCTGTTGCCGTGACGCCGTCGTCGCCGCCCGGTCCGAAGGGGCCGAACAGGAAGGAAGCGCGATTGAACGACGCGAACGGGCCGCCGCTGCCGGCAATCCCGCTGTGGCCGAGCGACAACGTACCCAAGTCCTTGTTGGTGATGCTAACGACCGTATGCCGAAGGCGGAACAGCCCGACCGGATCCAGCTGATTGTCGTTCAGAAAACGGGCGGCTTCTGCCGGCTCGATTTCGATCCAACCGGAAATCCCTGTATTCTTGTTCAGGTTCCCCGCAGCCCGGAGGCCGAATCGTGTGCTGGAGCCCGAATTGTCCAGGTTTTCGATAACCGTTCTAGCCGGCGTGCCGGCGATCCGGACTGCCCGGTTGACCTGGCCGTAGATCGTGACCTTCACGCGGCTGTTGCCCGACTGGATGTTCTTGTCCGCCGGCTTGGCCATCATGGCCGATTTCATCTGGTTCTTGAGGAGCGTGATTTCAGGGATACATTTCCCGCCGCGGGCGCACCCGCCGTCTTGCCGGTTGAAATTGCACCGCTTTGTCCGCCGCGCAATTTCGCGGGCATCCCGGCCGGCCGGGCCGGCAAACGATTGGCAAGCAAATCGCGGCATCGGGGCGCCCGCGGGATAGGGAATTTTTATGGGACCGGCACGGTTCGTTAAGCAAAATGCCGGCACGCAACCGGCAAACGATTGGCAAATGTTTCGCCTGTGGAAATGCGCCGGACGCGCAGGAGATCATTATGCGCCCGCCCCCTTCGACTTCGCTCAGGACAAGCTTTCGATACGCCCCGCCCTTCGATACGCCGCCTGCGGCGGCTACTCAGGGTGAGGGTGCGGGTGTTGGAATGGTGCAAAAAATCCACAACCCATACCCTCATCCCGAGTAGGCGCGCTTCCGCGCCGTATCGAGAGCGATACCGGGCCGCCCCCTTCGATACGCCCCGGATTAGATCCGGGGCTACTCAGGGTGAGGGTGGGGGGTGCATGGGGCGCGATGTCCCTCCCATACCCTCATCCCGAGTAGGCGCGCTTGCGCGCCGTATCGAGGGACGATTAGCCTTTGGGTTCAAGGCGATTCTGCTATAATCGCCGCCCGGTGCGGCCAGGCCGGCAAACGGGCCGTTCCCGCCCGCGCCTGCCGCCGCCGGAGCCCTTCCGGCGCCGCATGCGAACAGGATACCGCTGAGACCCTGCCATGAAGATACCGGGCCCATGAAGTTATCGATCGAACGCGCCGCCCTGCTCCGCTCGCTGGCCCATGTCCAGAGCGTGGTCGAGCGGCGCAACGCCATTCCCATCCTGTCCAACGTGCTGATCGAGGCGAGCGGCGCGACCCTGCGGCTCAACACCACCGACATGGACATCTCGATCGTCGAGGCGACCGAGGCCGCCGTGGCCGTCGCCGGGGCGACGACGACGCCGGTGCACACGCTGCACGACATCGTGCGCAAGCTGCCCGACGGCGCCCAGGTCGAGCTGGCGCTGGAGGACGACGGCGGCCGCCTGGCGCTGCGGGCCGGGCGCTCCAGCTTCCGGCTGAGCTGCCTGCCGCGGGAGGATTTTCCGGCGGTCGAGGGCGACAGCATGCCCCACGAATTCGCCATGAGCGCGGCCGACCTGCGCACGGTGATCGACCGCACCCGCTTTGCCATCTCGACCGAGGAGACCCGCTACTATCTCAACGGCATCTACTGGCACGCCAGGGAGGAAAACGGCGTCCGGCTGCTGCGCGCCGTGGCGACCGACGGCCACCGGCTGGCGCGGCTGGAAATGCCGCTGCCGGAGGGTGCCGCCGGGATGCCCGGCGTGATCGTGCCGCGCAAGACGGTCAACGAGCTGCACCGCCTGATCGCCGAGGCCGATGCGTCGGTACAGATCGGCCTGTCGGAAAACAAGATCCGCTTTACCTTCGGCGAAGTCGAGCTGACCTCGAAACTGATCGACGGCACCTTCCCGGACTACGAGCGGGTGATCCCGGTCGGCAACGACCGGGCGATGACGGTGGCGACGAAGCTGTTCCGCGAGGCGGTCGACCGGGTCTCGACGATTTCCACGGAGAAGTCGCGCGCCGTCAAGCTCACGCTCAGCCCCGGACCGGCAGGGGGCAACCTGACGCTCCAGGCGACCAGCCCGGACGCCGGCAGCGCGACCGAGGAGTTGGAGGTCGCCTATGGCGACGAGGGCATGGAGATCGGCTTCAACGCCCGCTACCTGCTCGATATCGCGACCCAGATCGAGGGCGAGGAGCTGAAATTCGAGCTGGCGGACAGCGGCTCGCCCACGGTGATCCGCGACCTGGCCGACGAAGCGTCGCTCTACGTCCTGATGCCGATGCGGGTCTGACGGGGCCTTCGACCGCTGCTCGACCGAACGGAAAGCGCCATGCGCCACACCCCAATCCCCCTCCCCTTGGGGGAGGGGTTAGGCCGCGAGCCGGATCCGACAGGCAATTCAACGCGTCCCCCCTCCCCTTGGGGGAGGGGGTCAGGGGGAGGGGTCTGCGGCGACCGGAGCATTGCCGGAAGCGGCGTTGATGCGCCAACGGACAACCCCTCCCCTAGCCCCTCCCCCAAGGGGAGGGGGATTCGGTCAGTGCCCTTTTCGCAGTGGAATCCCTTAGGGGAGGGGGTAGTCACCGGAGAGGTCCGCCCATGACACGCGCAGACCGGATTCCTTCGACGCGAAGAAAAGCTTTCAAGACGGCTCTGGCGAAAGACCTCCGCACGTCGATGACCGACGCGGAAAGGCGGCTTTGGTCGAAGTTGCGCAGAGTACGGTTGGGCGTGCGATTCCGGCGCCAGCAGCCGATCGGACCCTACATCGCGGATTTCTACTGCGCAGCGGCCAGGCTGGTCGTGGACGTCGATGGCGGCCAGCATAACGGGGTGCAGCGCGCGCACGATGCGAGGCGGGACCGCTGGCTCCGCAACGAAGGCTATTCGGTCCTGCGATTTTGGAACAACGAGGTGCTGGCAAATACCGACGGGGTCCTCACCGAAGTGACGTTGGCGCTGGAGGCGGCCCGGGTTCGCGGGGATGCCTCGGATCGAATCCCCCTCCCCTTGGGGGAGGGGTTAGGGGAGGGGTCGTCTGCCAGCGCGCAAACGCCGCCTTCTGTCCTGCCGCAACCGCCGCGCACCCCTCCCCCTGACCCCCTCCCCCAAGGGGAGGGGGGAATGGCTGCGCTGTTGCCCCAGCCCCATTCGCAGCCCCATTCGCAGCCCCATTCGCTTCCCGCCTTCGCGGTGCGGCGGCTGGCGCTGACGGGCTTTCGGTCGTGGCGCAGCGTCCGGCTCGATGTGCCGGCGCGTACCGTCGTGCTGACAGGGCCCAACGGCGCGGGCAAGACCAACCTGCTGGAGGCGCTCTCGCTGCTCGCGCCGGGCCGCGGCCTGCGCCGGGCCAGGATGGCGGAGATCCAGTTTCGCGCCGGTCCGGCGGCCGCCCCCGAAACGAATGGGTCCGAAACAAGCTGGCCCGAAACCAATTGGGCCGTCAGCGCCCGGCTCGATACGCCCGAAGGCCCGCGCCGGGTCGGCACCGGGTGCGAACCCGCCCGCAACCGGACGGGCGACGGAGCGGGCGACCCCGGCGGCGATGCCGATAGCACCCCCGGCCGGCGCGTCCTGCGTATCGACGGCATTCCGGCCAAGGGCCAGGGCGATCTTTCGGCCCTCGGCGCCGTCTCCTGGCTGACGCCGGAGATGGACGGGCTGTTCACCGGCCCGGCCGCAGAGCGCCGCCGCTTCCTCGACCGGCTGGTCGCCGGGTTCCTGCCCGGCCACGCGGCCCATGTCGCGGCCTACGAGAAGGCGATGCGGGAGCGCAACCGCCTGCTGCGGGAGCCCGGCGCCGACCCGGCCTGGCTGGACGCGCTGGAGGCGGCGATGGCCGCCCGCGGCGTTGCGGTCGCCGTTGCGCGCGCGGATTTCACCGCCCGGCTGGCTTCGGCCTGCGCCGGGCGGGTCTCGGCCTTCCCCGCGCCGGTCCTGTCGCTTGTGGATGCCGAGGACGGCGCCGGACAGACCATCGCCGTCGACGGGGCGGCCCTGCAGGCCGAGGAGGCGCTCAAGGCGCGGCTCCGTGCGTCGCGCGATGCGGATGCCGAAGCCGGCCGCGCGCTGGGCGGGCCGCACCGGGCCGATCTCGCGGTGCGCTTCGCCGCGCCGGGTCCCGCAGCCGGTCCCGCAGGGGAGATGCCGGCCGCGGCCTGCTCGACCGGCGAGCAGAAGGCGCTGCTGATCGCGCTGGTCCTGGGCGCCGCCCGGTTGCAGGCGGTCGAGCGCGGGGCGCCGCCGCTGCTGCTGCTCGATGAGGTCGCCGCGCATCTGGACCGGGATCGCCGGGCCGCCCTGTTCGACGAAATCGAGGGGTTGGGCGCCCAGGCCTGGATGACCGGCACGGATGCCGCCCTGTTCGACGCGCTGCGCGGCCGGGCCTGTTTTGTCACCGTCGATAACGGCGCGCTCGCCGTCGCCGACGGCCCGGCAGACCCGGCATGAACGAGCGCAACGCCCCCGCACCGCTCGAAGACGGCCCGCCGGCCGGCCTCGCCAATGTCCCCCGGATTTCCGGCGAAAACGGCGGCGCCTACGACGCCGACTCGATCAAGGTGCTGCGCGGGCTGGATGCGGTGCGCAAGCGGCCGGGCATGTATATCGGCGACACCGACGACGGCTCCGGCCTGCACCATATGGTCTACGAGGTCGTCGACAACGCCATCGACGAGGCGCTCGCCGGCCATTGCGACACCATCCTGGTGACGCTGAACGGCGACGGTTCGGTCACCGTGAGCGACAACGGCCGCGGCATCCCGACCGAGCTGCATCCGGAGGAAGGGGTCAGCGCCGCCCAGGTCATCATGACCCACCTCCATGCCGGCGGAAAGTTCGACCAGAATTCCTACAAGGTCTCCGGCGGGCTGCACGGCGTCGGCGTGTCGGTGGTCAACGCGCTCTCCGAGCGGCTCGACCTGCGCATCTGGCGCGGCGGCAGCGCGCACGCCATGACCTTCCGCCACGGCGAGCCGGAGGGGGAGCTGGCCGCGGTCGGCGACAGCGCCGGCCGGACCGGCACGGAAGTGACCTTCCTGCCCTCGGGCGAGACCTTCACCATGACGGAATTCGATTTCGGCACGCTGGAACACCGGCTGCGCGAACTGGCCTTCCTGAATTCCGGGGTCCGGCTGACGCTGACCGACGACCGCCATGTCGAGCAGCACTCGGTCGACCTGCATTACGAGGGCGGCATAGACGCCTTCGTGCAGTATCTCGACCGCAACAAGACGGCGCTGCACCCGACGCCGGCCTCGATCGCCGGGGAGCGCGACGGCATCGGCATCGAGGTCTCGCTGCAGTGGAACGATTCCTACCACGAGACCGTCCTCTGCTTTACCAACAACATCCCGCAGGCCGATGGCGGCGCCCATCTGGCCGGTTTCCGGGCGGCGCTGACCCGCCAGATCAACGGCTACGCCAACGAGAGCGGGATTGCGAAGAAGGAGAAGGTAGCGCTGACCGGCGACGACGCCCGCGAAGGGCTGACCTGCGTGCTTTCGGTCAAGGTGCCGGATCCGAAATTCTCGTCCCAGACCAAGGACAAGCTGGTGTCGTCGGAGGTCCGTCCGGCGGTCGAGAGCTTCGTCAACGAACAGCTGTCGCAATGGCTGGAGGAAAACCCGGCGGACGCGCGGCGGGTCATCCAGAAGATCGTCGAGGCGGCGGTGGCGCGCGAGGCGGCGCGCAAGGCCCGCGAACTGACCCGGCGCAAGGGCGCCTTCGACGTCGGCTCCCTGCCCGGCAAGCTGGCCGACTGCCAGGAGCGCAATCCCGAGCGCTCGGAACTGTTCATCGTCGAGGGCGATTCTGCCGGCGGCTCGGCCAAGCAGGGCCGCGACCGGCGCTTCCAGGCGATCCTGCCCCTGCGCGGCAAGATCCTGAACGTCGAGCGGGCGCGCATCGACAAGATGCTGTCGTCCCAGGAGATCGGCACCCTGATCGCCGCGCTCGGCACCGGCATCGGCCGCGACGAATTCGATATCGAAAAGCTGCGCTACCACAAGATCGTCCTGATGACGGACGCCGATGTCGACGGCTCCCACATCCGCACCCTGCTGCTGACCTTCTTCTACCGGCAGATGCCGGAGATCATCGAGCGCGGCTACCTGTTCATCGCCCAGTCGCCGCTCTACAAGGCCAAGCGCGGCCGGTCGGAGGTCTATCTGAAGGACGACCGGGCGCTCGACGCCTTCCTGATCGATACCGCGCTGGACGACGCCGCCCTCGAACTCCACGACGGCAGCGCCATCGCCGGGCCGGACCTGCGGCAGCGGGTCGAGCAGGCCCGGCGGATCAAGACCCTGATCCAGCCGCTGCTGCGCCATGTCACGGAAGCGGACATTCTGGAGCAGGTCGCGATCGCCGGAGTGCTGAAGCCGGGCATTCTGGACGATCCGGAGCAGGCGGCGGAGGCGGCGGCCTATGTCGCGCGCCGGCTGGACGCGCTGGCGCCGGAGCATGAGCGGGGCTGGGACGGGACGGTCGCCGAAGAGGGCGGCCTGCTGTTCCGGCGCACGGTGCGCGACGTCGCCGAGACCCACCGGATCACGCCGTCCCTGCTGCGCAGCGCCGAAGCAAGGCGGATCGACGAAGAGGCCGGCCGCCTGCAGGCGCTCTACACCCATCACGCCACATTCCGCGCGAAAGACGTTGCGCACCGGATCGCCGGGCCGATCGCCCTGTTCGACGCCGTCGTGGCGACCGCGCGCAAGGGCATGTCGATCCAGCGCTACAAGGGCCTGGGCGAGATGAACCCGGACCAGCTCTGGGAAACCACGCTCGACCCGGACGCGCGCACGCTGCTCCAGGTCCGGGTCGAGCATGTCGACGAGGCGGGCAAGCTGTTCGAGACCCTGATGGGCGATGTCGTCGAGCCGCGCCGCGCTTTCATCCAGAGCCATGCGCTGGAGGTCGCCAATCTCGACGTGTGACCTTCATGCAAGGCGGCGGCCGGGCGCGGCGTGACGAAGGCGATTCCCCCGGACGAGCGCCTGATCCTGGCGCTCGACGTGCCGACCGCCAATGAAGCGAAGGCCATCGTGACCGGCCTGGGCGATTCGGTGCGCTTCTACAAGATCGGCCTGGAGCTGATGATGAGCGGCGAATTCTTCGCCCTGCTCGACTGGCTGACCGCGCGGGACAGGAAGGTCTTCGTCGACCTCAAATTCTTCGATATCCCGGCGACCGTTGCCGCGGCGGTGCGCAATCTCTCCGGGCGCGGCGCCACCTTCTGCACCGTCCACGGCAACGACGCCATGATGGCGGCGGCGGTGGAAGCGGCCGGCGAGGCGGACGACGGTCCCGGCGTCCTGGCGGTCACGGTGCTGACCAGCCTCGACCGGGGCGACATGGCGGATCTCGGCTTCGAGGCGGATATCGGCCGGGTCGTGCTGTCCCGGGCGAAGCGGGCGCTGGCGCTGGGCTGCGCCGGGGTGGTGTCGTCGGGCCTGGAGGTGAAGGCCCTGCGCGAAGCCGTCGGCGACGAGCTGATCGCGGTCTGCCCCGGCATCCGGCCCGGCCTCAACAGGCCGTCCGACGACCAGAAACGGTCGGTCGATATCGAGCAGGCGTTCGACCTCGGCGCCGACTATCTGGTGATCGGCCGCCCGATCCGCACCGCGCCCGACCCGGCCGCGGCCGCCGCCGCCATCCAGCAGCGCATCGCGGCGAAGTTTGCTTGATTGCTAACCCTGTAGTTGCCGGAAAAGCCGTTTCGCCGGCATAGCTGCCTTCCGAAATCAGCGAGTTTCGGGACAGTCAATTGGCTCGGGCCCTACTCAGGCACCCAGAATGTTGCCCCGGACGGAGCGCAGCGACGATCCGGGGACCAGTGCCAAAGGGATAGGCCTGTCGGGTCGGCTCTGGCCCCCGGCTCTCCCTTCGGTCGGCCGGGGAAGCATTGTGGATGATTGGAGCAGCACCCTTCGTCTGCAACGAGGACCTTCGGCGAACGAACCAACCTCCATTGGCGGGAAATTCATCCGAAATGAAAACGGCCCGGCGCTGGGGCCGGGCCGTCCTGTCCGTCGGTTGTGCCGCCGGGCTATTCGCGGTTGCCGAACAGCATCAGCAGCAACAGGAACATGTTGACGAAGTCGAGATAGAGCTGCAGCGCGCCCATGATCGCCTTGCGGGTCATCACGGCGGTGCCGTCGGCCGCGGCGTACATCGACTTGATGCGCTGGGTGTCGTAGGCGGTCAGGCCGACGAAGACCAGCACGCCGATCACCGAGATGGCGAAATGCAGCGCCGGGCTCTGCAGGAAGATATTGACGACCATGGCGATGATGACGCCGATCAGGCCCATCATCAGGAACGAGCCCCATTTCGTCAGGTCGCGCTTGGTCGTGTAGCCGTACAGGCTCATGGCGCCGAAGGTGCCGGCGGTCATGAAGAAGACCTTGGCGACGCTCATTGACGTGTAGACGGCCACGATCGGCGCGATCGCCAGGCCCATCAGGCCGGCATAGACCCAGAACAGCGTCTGCGCCGTGTTCGGATCCATGCTGTGCAGCCGCGAGGCGAACACCCAGACGAACAGCAGCGGCGCGAACAGCGCGATCCAGCCGAACATCGTCAGCTGGGTGGCGAGGCCGTAGCTCGTCTGGACCGTGGCGAAGAAGATACTGGAAATCGCCGGAACGTTGATCACGGCGAAGGCCACGGCGCCGGTCACGACCAGGCCGATCGCCATATAATTGTAGACCTTGAGCATGTACGCCCGCAGGCCCTCGTCGATCGCAGCGGCGGTTGCAGCGCCGCTGGCGAAACCACCCTGATTGCGCGGATCCATGGTTCTGGATGTCCTTCGATTGAGGTTAGTGGAAGCCGGACGTTATTTTGGCGTCCGGGCGCGAAAAATCAATGGGCTTCGGCCGCACATTCCCGTCGCCTCGCCGCTCCGGCCCGCTCACTCGTTGCGCAGCAGGGCCGCCGGCTTCTGGCGCATCGCCCGCCAGGTGCCGACGAAGCCGAACAGCAGCATGACAGCGAGGCAGAGCAGCGCCGTGCCGATGGCGGTGCCGGGCAGGAAGGTCCAGGGCGAGCGCATCGCCAGGGTCAGCACGGCCCAGGCCACGATCGAGCCGAGCAGGGCGGCGATCGCCGCCGTGACCAGACCGAGCAGGCCGTATTCCAGCAGGAAGGCGCGCAAGACCCGCCGGCGGGTCGCGCCGAGGACCTTCAGCACCACCGCATCGTAGACCCGCCGGCGGTGCCCCGCCGCGATCGCGCCGGCAAGGACAAGCAGGCCGGCAACGAGGGTCACGAGCGCCGTCGAGCGCAGGGCGATGCCGATGGTCTCCAGAATGCCGGCCGCCGATTCCAGCGCGTCGCGCACCCGGACGCCCGAGACGTTGGGCAGCGCATCGTTGACCGCGGCCAGCAGGCGCATTTCCGCCTCCGGCCTGGCATAGACCGCTGCAATATGGCTGTGCGGCGCATTTTCCAGCGTGCCGGGCGCGAAGATGACCGTGAAATTCATGCCCACCGTGCGCCACTGCACCCGGCGCAGGTTGGCGATCTTCGCCGTGATTTCCCGGCCCAGCACGTTGAAGGTGATGGTGTCGCCGACGGCAAGGCCCATGCCGCTCGCCAGTTCGGCATCGAACGAGACCTGCGGCGGGCCCCGATAGTCCGCCGGCCACCAGTCGCCGGCGACGAGGCGGGAGCCCTCCGGCATCGCGGCGGCATAGGTCAGGCCGCGCTCGTTGCGCGTCGCCCAGCGCGCGTCCGGGTGGACCGCCGCCCGGGCAACCGGCACGCCGTTCAGTTTCACGATGCGGGCGCGCACCATCGGCATGCGCGTCGTCCGGGTGACGCCGCCGGCCGCGTCGACCGCCGCGTCAAAGCGCTCCGCCTGATCGGGCAATATGTCGATGAAGAAGAAGGCGGGCGCCCGATCCGGCATCTGGCGGCGCACCTGGTCCATGAGGTTGCCCTGGATCAGCGCGATCGCGACCAGGACCGTCGCACCGAGGCCGAGGGAGAGGATGACGCTGGCCGTCGGGGCGCCGGGCCTGTGGATGTTGGCCAGCGCCAGACGCAGGTTCGGGCCGCGCCGGGCGCCGCGCGCAGGATCGGAAAGCCGCGCCGCGCCGCGCGCGACCAGCCAGGCCAGGCCGCGGAACAGCAGGAAGGCGCCGGCGCAGCCGCAGATGAAGATTGTGGCGATGACCGGGTCCGCTGCAGTGAACAGCGCCAGCGCTGCCAGTGCTGCGACGAGGAGCGCCGTGATCGCCATGTAAAGCGGCTTCGGCCGGCCTTCCACGGACGAGACCGTTTGCCGGAACAGCATGGCGGCCGGCACCTCGCGCGCGCGGGCGATCGACCAGAGCGAGAAAGCGAGCGCGGTCAGCAGGCCGAACAGGGCGGCGAGTACCAACGGTCCGGGATAGAGGCCGAGGCGCAATGTGACCGGGAAAACGCTCTCGACCAGATCGGCGAGGGCCGCCGGCAGGACGGCGCCGGCGATCAGGCCGAGCGCGATGCCGGCGAGCGCCAGCACGAGCACCTGGATGAGATAGGCCAGGAAAACGATGCGCGCCGAGGCGCCCAGGCATTTGAAGGTGGCGATGGTCGCGATGCGGCCGTCCAGCCAGGCGCGCACGCCGTTGGCGACGCCCAGCCCGCCGACCAGCAGGGCCGTCAGGCCGACCAGGGTCAGGTAAAGCGCGATCCGCGCCAGGAACCGCTGCGCCGCCGGCGTCGCCTGGCTGAGCGAGCGGACCCGCCAGCCGGCCCTGGGCAGCGCCGCGTTCAACCGTTCGGCGAAAGCGGCGGGGTCTTCCGCGGCCGGCAATTTCAGCCGGTAGTGGAAATAGATCAGGCTGCCGTGCCGCACGAGGCCGGTCGCGTCGAGCCCTGCACGGCTTACCAGGATGCGCGGCCCCAGGGTGAACAGGCGGGTGCCGCGGTCCGGCTCGCCGGTCAGCAGCCCGCGGATCTCGAACATTTGCCCGCCGATGCGCAGCCGGTCGCCGACGGCGACGCCGAGTCGCACCGGGAGCGCCGGATCGACCAGCGCGCCGTGGGCGCCGTTCGCCGGCGCCAGCAGCGCCGCGAGCCGGTCGTGGCCTGCCGGCCTGCCATCGACCCCGGCGCTGCCGTAGAGCGGCCATAGCCCGTCCACACCCTTCAGTTCGACAAGAACCCGGCGGCGCTGCGCCGGATCGCCCCCGGTCGTACCCGCTGCGGCATACGCCATGGCGCGCAGATCGGCGGCCTGCGAGACCGTGGCGTTGCGTTGCAGCCAGGCCCGTTCCTCCGGGCTCGCTTCGCGGTGGATCAGCCGGATCGCCACGTCGCCGCCAAGAATTTTCTGCGCGTCGGCGCGCAGCCCCTCGCGCACGGCCGAGCCGAGCGATCCGATGCCGGCGATCGCGGCGACGCCCAGCGCAAGGCAGGCCAGGAAAATGCGAAAACCGCGCACGCCGCCGCGCAGTTCCCGGCGCGCCAGCCGGGCGGCGACCCCGAGATCGCCGGCGAATCCGGTCATTCGGCTGCTTTGGCCGGGGCCAAACCCGGATCGGGCCCGTGTTCTGCGACAGGCTCTGCGATCCGGCCGTCGGCCATGCGCACGATCCGGCCGCAGCGCCGGGCCAGTCCGGTTTCATGTGTAATCAGCAGCAGCGTCAGGTCCAGCTCGTCGCGCAGGCGGAACAGCAGGTCCATAACCGCCCCTCCGGTATCGCCGTCCAGGTTGCCGGTCGGCTCATCGGCCAGAATCAGCCGCGGGTGCGCGGCACAGGCCCGGGCGAGCGCGACGCGCTGCTGTTCGCCGCCGGAAAGCTGGGACGGATAGTGGGTCAGCCGGTGGGAAAGGCCGACCTGGGCGAGACCGTCTCCCGCCAGGTCGAAGGCGTCGGCCCGGCCGGCGAATTCGAGCGGCATGGCGACGTTCTCGAGCGCCGTCATGGTCGGCACGAGATGAAAGTTCTGGAACACGATCCCGATATTGTCGCGCCGGAACAGGGCGAGCGCGTCCTCGTCCATCGCCGTCAGCTCCTGCCCGGCAACGGAGACGGTCCCCGCGCTGGGTCGCTCCAGGCCGGCAAGCACCATCATCAGGGTCGACTTGCCCGAGCCCGACGGGCCGACCAGCGCCGCTGCTTCCCCGGCGCCGAGCGACAGGTCGATGCCGCGCAGGATATGCACCTCCCCGGCCAGGCTGGGCAGGCGCAGGTGAATGTCGGAAAGTTCGATCATCGGCGGTCCGGATAGCGCTGACGGTTGAACGGGCCGGAGATGAAAATCCGTCATGGATTCCCGGCGCGCCGATCCCTAGATGGGGAATGTTCCGCGAACCGGGCCGGCGCAGCAGTGCGGGCGAAAAACGGGAAACCTGTCATGGCATATGAGGCCGGCCGCCGCCGGATCAACCGCCGGCGCCCCTTTCGGTTTCCTCTGCGAGACCGAATCCCCCTCCCCCAAGGAGAGGGGGGACGCGTTGCTTTGCCCGCCGGATCTCGCTCGCGCCCCTTTCGCAGGGAAATCCTTTGGGCCTGCGCGCTTGCGCTGGTGTGCGGACTGGCCGGTCTGCCGGTCGCCCCGGCGCAGGGAGCGGCGCGCACGCTCCTGGTGCTGGGCGACAGCCTGGGCGCCGGGTTCGGCCTGCCGGCGGAACAGGGTTTCGTCCCCCGGCTGGAGGCGGCGCTGCGCCGGCGCGGCCACGATATCCGGGTGCTCGACGGCAGCATCTCCGGCGACACGACGACGGGCGGCCGCGCCCGTCTGGGCTGGGCCCTGTCCTCGAAGCCGGATTTCGTGATCGTCGAGCTCGGCGGCAACGACAGCCTGCGCGGTCTCGACCCGGTCCGGACACGGGCAAACCTCGAGGCCATTCTGGCGCGGCTGAAGGAGAAGAAAATTCCCGTCCTGCTGGCCGGGATGAAAGCGCCGCGCAATCTGGGCCCGGAATACGAACGGGCCTTCGACAGCGCCTATCCGGAACTGGCGCAGCAATACGGCGCGATGCTGTATCCCTTCTTCCTCGACGGCGTGGCGCTGGACCCGAAACTGAACCAGCCGGACCTGATCCATCCCAACGCGGCCGGAGTCGCCGAGATCGTGAAGCGGATCCTGCCCTACGTCGAAAGACTCCTCACCGGGCGCGGAAACTAGACCGTGCTGCGCCTGTTCGTCGGCCTCGGACTGCCCGAAAGCCTGCGCGATACCCTCGCCATGCTGGAGCGCGGCATCCCCGGCGCGCGCTGGATCGAGTCCGACAACTATCACGTCACGCTGCGCTTCATCGGCGAGGTTCCGGAAGACCGCGCCGAGGACATCGATTCGGCGCTCGGCGCAGTGCGGATGCAACCGTTTGGGCTCTCGCTCGCCGGCGTCGGCCATTTCGGCAAGCTGCGCAAGGCGCGCTCGGTCTGGGTGGCCGTCGAGACGAATGACGCGCTCGTCCGTCTTCAGGCCAGCGTCGAATCCGCTGTCGTGCGCGCCGGGTTTCGCGCTGAGGAGCGCCGGTTCAGGCCCCATGTCACGCTGGCCCGGATCAAGGGCGAGACCGGGCATCATCTGGCGAATTTCCTCTCCGAACACGGCGATTTCCGCGCGCCGCCTTTCGAGGTCCGCGCCTTTCATCTCTACGAGAGCCAGCTGACCCGGCACGGCGCGATGTACCGGGTGCTGCAAAGCTACCCGCTCGGCTGAAGGCGGGGGGGGCGCCGTTCGAATCCCCTCCCCCTGGGCTTCCTCTGCGAAAAGGGCACTGGCCGAATCCCCCTCTCCTCCGGGGAAGGGGGTCGGGGGGAGGGGGCCGGCGGGTGCGACGAACCCCCGACCCACCCCTTATTGCCACCCCGGACGGAGCGCAGCGGAGATCCGGGGACCAGGGCCTGCCCTGCGCTTGTCGAAGGAGCCACAGGAAAGGTCGTGCCGGGCGGCCCTGGTCCCCGATGGGGTGGACGCCTCCTGCCGACGGCATCGCGATGTGCCAAGGTGGCGGTGTTGAACAACCCCACGAGGAGGAGGCGTCCATGGGACAGGTTAGCATGATCGGGATCGATC
>LXNI01002001.1_pt1 | contig 15496 bp, 13 predicted proteins | sample 809091 | NCBI WGS metagenome assembly LXNI01 (sample SAMN04870527, study PRJNA318959) | sponge metagenome | biome: 01000161; feature: marine sponge reef; material: water | host: Sarcotragus foetidus | place: Greece: Milos, Mediterranean Sea | collected 2013-05-29 | depth 5-7 m | reverse complement strand
CTAGAAATCCCAGAATTTCGAGTAAATTCTTCTGATTTCCGTGACCGTGTGTTCACAGGTCGTCCGCTTAGGATCAAAACCCGTGTCAGAAACCTTAAGATCAAGAATTTCCTCTATGACTGAGCGCATGATCGGTCCCATCTCCGCCGTGTTGTAGCCGCCTTCGAGCAAAAAGGCGATATTTCCCCGGCAGTGCTTCTCGGCAAGCTGCATAACGAATCTGGTAAGTCTGGCAAACCCCTCGGAGGTGACCAGCATCCCCCCAAGCGGATCGACCTGATAAGCATCGAAGCCCGCCGATATGAGAATGAATTCCGGGGCGTACTGCTCCGCCACTGGTCCGAGTATCTCGGTGAATATTCTGAGATAATCCTCATCGCCAAGCATCGCGGGGCAGGGGGCGTTAACCGTGTACCCGAGTCCGCTTTTGTATCCAAGTTCTTTAAGGCTTCCGGTGCCAGGGTAAAACGGAAACTGATGTATTGAAAAATAGAGCACCTTGTCTGAATCGTAAAAGATGTGCTGGGTGCCGTTTCCGTGATGTACGTCCCAGTCTATGATCAGGACCCTTTCAAGACCGCGGTTGGCCAGCAGATGAGCCGCCGCGACCGCCACGTGGTTAAACAGGCAGAATCCCATGACCCTGTCGTGTTCCGCATGGTGTCCGGGGGGCCGGGCGAGTACGAACGCGGTATCGATTTTCTTAGAAAGAATATCGTCTACCGAGCATATAAGTCCCCCGGAGCCTGCAAGCGCCGCGTCAAACGAAACTTCGCACGTCGACGTGTCGGCATCGAGCTGCGAGAACTCCTTGCCTGAGGTGTTTTTCACCATATCGAAATGGGGTTTGCTGTGTGCGAGGGTGATTTCTTCCTCAGTCGCGGGCCTTGTATCCGTAGGAATCGTTTTTTCCATAAGGCTCGAACTCTCAAGCGCTCCCAGAATGCTGAGCAGTCTTTCCGGACACTCGGGGTGCCCCGGAGGGTTCTGGTGAGCCAGGAAAAGGTCGTCAGTTACTATCGAGAGTTTTTTCATTTTCAATTGCCTCTTTAAGATAACCTATGAGATAAAAGGAACCACACACGCATGCTGCTTCTCCGTAATCAAGAAGCCTCTCATATGCCCTCAGAGGATCTTTAACCGTTTCGATAGAGTCAAACTGTCCCTGGACAAGTTCCAGGATTTTTTCCGTTCCCAAAGATTTCTTTACCCCGGCAAGTTCCGTTATGATCAGTTTTCCCGAAACGCGGGAGAGTATTCCGGTGAAACCCGAGATGTCTTTGTTATCAAGCATTGTTAGAAGGAAATTGAATTTTACCCCCGGATGATAGAACTCAAGTGATTCGACAAGGTTTTCCCCCGCTGCGGTGTTGTGGGCGCCGTCAATTATAATGGGAATTTCTCTGTTTAAATATTCCATCCGCCCTCCCAGGCTGACTCCCGAAAGGGCTCCTTTTATTTTTTCAGGGTCCATTTTGTAGCATGTGTGCATTGTCAGCAGCTCGGCTGTCGCTACGGATATTGCAGCGTTTTCCACTTGGTGGGTTCCCGAAAGGAAAATCTTAAGTCCCGGAAGGTTCCACCTCGGTCCAATGTAATCGAAACCCAGATCTTCTTTTTTCTTGTAATTGAACTCTGTTCCGACCCTGTAGCAGTTTGCCGAGTTTTCCTGAGACTTCTGTTCAATTACTGAAAGGGCCTCGCCTGTACATCCAGTTATCACAAGAGCGTTTTTCTTGATTATTCCGGCTTTTTCCGTCGCTATCTCGCTCAGGGTGTTTCCCAGATATTCGGTGTGGTCAAAAGACACGTTTGTTATAACGCTTGCCACGTGATCGCATACGTTTGTCGAGTCCCATCTCCCGCCCATTCCCACTTCAAGCACGCCTATATCTATCGACTTCTGGTTGAAATGAAGAAATGCGGCCACGGTGAGCAGTTCGAAGTAACTGAGTTCCACGCCGATTCTCGCACAGGCGGTAAAGACCGTGCCGAGGTTCTCTTCAAGTTCCTCGCTGGTTATTTCCTCTTTGCCCACCTTTATCCTTTCCGTTACATTGATTAGGTGAGGTGAGGTAAACAGCCCGACGCGGTAGCCCTTTGCTTCCAGTATTGACGCGATGCAGGTCGCTACGGAACCTTTGCCGTTAGTTCCGGCGACGGTGATGTAATCCTTTTTTTCGTGGGGATATTCCAGTTCTCCCAGAACCGTTGTGATTCTCTCCAGTCCCGGTTTTACGCTGTCCACTCCTTTGGTGTCAAGTTTCTTCAGATTCTGAAACATTCCGGATTCCCCAGGTAAAGATATTACATGCTGATTCGGTATTTCCGCCCGGTTTGCAATAGGTTCTTTGGGTTCGTACGGGCAGGGCGGAGAACTGAATCGAAGAACTCAGTCCTCAAGTATAACTACGGCGACGGAGTATTCCCCGTCGTGTGATATGGTGGTGTGGATTCTGCTAAGGCCCCTTTGCTCGGCGATTTCTTTTGTGCTTCCCCGAAGGTCTATGAAAGGTTTTCCAAGCTCGTTTCGCTTGACCGCTATGTTGTGAAACTTTATGCCTCGCCTGAACCCGGTTCCAAGCGCTTTGACAAAGGCTTCTTTGACCGCGTAGTTGGCTGCGTAGCTTATGTTCTTGTTTTTACCGTTACTGTTCTGCGCGAGCTCGTCATCTGTAAAGATTTTCCGGAGGAATTTCTCTCCCCATTTCTCAATAAGGTCTTCTATCCGGCTGTTGCGAACCATGTCGATGCCTATGCCTGAAACCATATCTTCGTGTCCCCGTGACTCTTTATAGAAAAACGCTATAGCAGGTCAATCATGTCTCTTACGGCCTTTTCCATTCCCGAGAAAACCGCCCGTGAAACTATGCTGTGGCCGATGTTTAGTTCTTCAATCCCGTCTACCTGTGAAACCGCTGTCACGTTAACGTAGTTCAGGCCGTGACCGGCGGATACCCTGAGTCGGTGGGAGAGGGCGTCTTCCGTTGATTTTCTGATCTTATCAAGCTCCATCATCATTTCGGTTTCGTCGCGAGCGTTTGCGTAGCTTCCGGTGTGAAGTTCAACCATGTCGGCGCCGGTCTGCGCGGAGGCGCTTATTTGGTCGGGGTCGGGGTCTATGAAAATGCTTACGAACAGCCCGGAGTTCTTCAGTTTTTCAATTCCCGCCGCAATCCTCTCCGTATCCCCGCAGACGTCAAGTCCTCCTTCGGTAGTTATCTCCTGCCTTTTTTCCGGAACCAAGGTCACGACGTCTGGAAGCGTCTCACCCGCAATCTTAACCATTTCGTCCGTTACGGCCATTTCCATGTTGAGCTTGGTCCGCACCGTCTGCCTCAGGAGGGAAAGATCTCTTTCCTGAATGTGTCGTCGGTCCTCGCGCAGGTGAACTACCACTCCGCTCGCTCCGGCGAGTTCGGCTGCCACGGCGGCTGCCACCGGGTCGGGTTCTCCTCCCATCCTTGCCTGTCTAAGCGTCGCCACGTGATCAACGTTTACGTTAAGCCTGGTTTTCATCTACGGGTTGCCCGCTCCTATGTTTTCACTTATTACCGAAGATACGCGGGAGGCGATTCCGTTTATAAGGGTTTCGTCCTCTCCTTCCACCATAACTCGCGCAAGCAGTTCGGTTCCGGAATATCTGAGATTTATTCTGCCTTTTCCCGCGAGAATCTTTTCCGATTCCCTGACCAGTTCGACAAGTCCCGGGATCTGTTCAAACGGCTTTTTCTCCTTGATCTCAAAACTGTTAAGTATTTGCGGGAACATATCTATTATCCCGGCGAGCTCGGAAAGGGTTTTTCCCTTCTTCCTCATTATGCTTAAGATCTGAAGCGAGGCGAGCAGGCCGTCTCCCGTGGTCGAGTGATCCAGAAACAGCAGGTGGCCCGATTTTTCACCTCCGAGGTTAGCTCCCAGCTTTCTCATTGCTTCTACCACGTATCTGTCCCCCACGCGGGTTCTTTCAAGCTTGAGTCCCATTTCGCTTAAGTAGTTCTCAAGGGCCATGTTGCTCATCTGAGTGGCCACCACGGTGTCCGTCGACAGGGTCCCCGTTTCCATCATCTCCGATGAGCAGATCGCGAGAACATGGTCGCCGTCGACTTCGTTTCCGTTTTCATCGCAGAAAACGACCCTGTCCGCGTCTCCGTCAAGCGCTATTCCTATGTCGGAGCCGCTTCGCACGACTTCTTCAGAAAGTATCTCGGGCCGAAGGCTTCCGCAGTCAACGTTTATGTTTGTTCCGTTCGGCTCCGTGCCGATTGTGATTACCTGGGCTCCGAGTTCTTGAAAAATTATGGGCGCGACCTTGTACGCTGCCCCGTTGGCGCAGTCAACCACGACCCTCAGTCCGTCAAGCGTGAGATCTTTGGGAAAAGTGTTCTTGAGAAACACTATGTACCTTCCGACCGCGTCTTCTATTCTTTTCGCCTTTCCCGTGAGGGGAGGGGAAGCTATCTCTGCTCCTCCAAGAACCATGTTCTCTATTTCGATCTCCGTTTCGTCCGGGAGCTTAAAGCCCGTGGAATCGAATATTTTTATTCCGTTATCGGTGTAGGGATTGTGGGAAGCGGAGATAACCACGCCGGCTGTGGCTCTCATGTTTGAGGTGAGAAAGGCTATCGCCGGGGTCGGCAGGGGTCCAACGAGCAGTACGTCGGCTCCCATGGATGTTATGCCGGAAGCTATCGCCTGTTCAAATACGTAACCTGAGAGGCGAGTGTCCTTGCCGATGAGTATTTTCACGTGGCCACCCGTTTTCTCGGACAGGTATTTTGTCAGCGCTTTTCCAAGAGCAAGCGATATCTCGGGGGTCATCGGATAGGTGTTGGTAACCCCCCTTATTCCATCGGTTCCAAAAATTTTTCTCTCGGGAGATTCTGATAAGGAACTCATGGTTTATGTCTCGGGAGATTCTTCTGGGGCAGGCGGTTTGACTTTAACCCTGACACTTGTCGGAGATGTGCTCGTAAGTTTTAGCAGGCCTGAACTTGGATACTGAACTTTTACCCTGAGTCTTTTCTGCCTGCTCTCACCCATCTCGGCGCCGTCTATGAAAACTTTAACGTCGTTGCTTGTAAGGTCGTTGATGGTCTTGTAGGGGCCGTTGAATACCAAAGTGGCCTTGAGATCCGAGGTCGTGCTGTATTCGAGTTCTCCGAAATTACGGGGAACTATGTCAACGTCCCGAAACTCTTTGGTCAGTATTATGTCTTTTATGTAAACCGTTATGTTTACGTGATTGCCCTCAAGAACTTCCATGTATTGTGAGGGAAGTTGCAGTTGCGCCGGAGCTGTGAACTCAGCTTTTTCGCCTTCGAGTTTTATTTTGGCCGTCTCTATGGTTTCGAGCTTTACAAGTTGAGAAGCAGGTCCTCTTACCTGCACTGACTCGGGAACGATCTTTATTTCTTTTGATATCTTGTAACCGAGGTCCGGTTCTCCCAGCACGGGTTTTACCTTGAATTTTTTTGTTATAAGCCTGTCTATGTTTAGGGAAAGTTTTGCAGGTTTTGCCGCGACTATATCGATTCCCCTTGGAACTACCTGTGATGCCACGCGCTTGAGGTCTATTTTGAGAATGCCCTGCTCTGTTTTCTGCAGATCAACGGGAATTGACTTGTTCGAGTGGATGAATGAAGACAGCAGATTTCTCGGTCCTCTAAGAGAGAGGTCAATGCTGTCAGGTGGGTTGTTTACTATGATAAGGGTTTCGGGCAGACCACTTAGGTGCAGTGGAACCCCGATATCCCTTTCCACGTCGAGTTCAAAGTTGGTAAACGCCCAAAGGATTACCGCCAGCGCAAGCGCTATTGTCTTTTTGGCAAGACCTTGAAAAAAAGGTTTTCTCTCCATCAGGCTTTTCCGGCTTGGGTTGTTTTTAGACTGCCTGGACTCTCGTTGCTGAGTTCGGAAACCAGACTCGGCCTGAGGAGCTTCTCATTGGCGATTCTCTTAAGTTCTCCGCCTGCAGCGAGTGAAATCTTGCCCGTCTCCTCAGACACTACTACCACGACGGCGTCAGTTTCCTGCGACAGCGCTATCGCCGCCCTGTGCCTTGTTCCAAGTTCCGTTCCCAGCTCAAGATCCGTGCTGATCGGGAAAAAGGACCCGGCTGAAGCAATGACTTCGTCCTTGATTATCAGCCCCCCGTCGTGAAGAGGGGATGACGGATTGAAAATACTTATGATCATCTCGCTTGATAAGCTGGCGTTAATCGGTCTTCCCGGAAACATCCTGAGGCTTTCCTGCCTCTCGATGGCTATCAGGGCTCCCATCTTGTTTGAAGAGAGAAAGGAGCAGGCATCCGCCACTTCTTCTATAATCGTTTCGTTTGCGCTGTGTTTCGCGAAGCTGAAAAGAAGGGGTTTCTTTCCTATGTTCGCAAGCCCCCTTCTTATATCGTCCTGGAAGAGGATGATTACTATCAGTATTACGAAGCCGAGAAAGTGGGTGAGTACCCAGTTAAGCGTGAAAAGCCCCCATTTTCTTGAGACGAAATAGAGAACTGCCATTGCCACGAGTCCGATCAGAATCTGTGAGCTTCTGGTTCCCTCTATGGCTTTCAGTATGTAGAAAAATATTATGGCGACGATCAGGATGTCCAGACTGTCTGAGAAGAATCGAAAGTTCTGTATGGTAGAGTCTGTCATCTGCTAATTGACCCCGTATATGCTTTTTACCGTCCGAATCGCCTGCACTGTTTCAAGTACATCATGAACTCTTACGATAGAAATACCTTTGAGCATTGATATTATTACTGAACAAACGGATCCTATCAATCTTTGCTCTGCAAGCGGGCTTCCGAGTATTTCCCCTATAAAGGATTTTCGCGAGGTCCCGAGGCAGACCGGAAACCCGAGCCGGCAGAAATCTTCGAGTCTTCTCATGATTTCGAGGTTCTGCTCGGTGGTTTTCCCGAATCCGATACCAGGGTCAATTATTATGTTCTCCCGCGGTATTCCTGCCGCCACGGCCGTTTGAACTGAATTCAAAAGAGAGTCCGTTATATCGGGAATAAGCGAGCCGTATTGGGTTTTTTCCTGCATATCCACCGGCCGCGAACTTGTGTGGGCAAGTATGATTGCAGCCCCTTTTTCCGATACTTTCTGCGCAACCTGCGGTTCAAAGCTTAATCCGCTTATATCGTTTACCATTGAAGCTCCGCATCTAAGAGCTTCCTCCGCCACAACGGCTTTTGTCGTATCTACTGATATTACCGTGTCAAATTTTTCTGCGGCCGCTTCTATGACCGGTATAACTCTCCGAAGTTCCTCTTCGGTACTCACGCCCGAAGAACCTGGCCTTGTGGATTCTCCCCCTATATCGATAATATCGGCCCCGTCTTCGATAAGAGAAGAGATTCTCCCAAGAGCCTTTTGGGTATCGTTGTACTCTCCGCCGTCGTAAAAAGAGTCAGGCGTTATGTTCACGACTCCCATGACAAGGGGTTTTTCACTCAGATCCAGTTTTTTCGAACCGAGCTTTATCAAATGAAATTCTGGTGCGTTCTGATTTGCTTTGTGCACTGAGGACCTTAGCAAACGGTTCTTACTCCCGGTTTCGCAAAGACAGCCGAAGAGCAGCGGCGGGGTAGGGAAAGGCCACGGGGATCAGACCCTGCCGGTTATATCAAACGGCTTTTTCACTTCCGGCCTGAACTCCTGGGTCTTTGACACCAGTTCGTCAAGTTCCGCTGAGTCTACAACTTCTTTTTCAAGAAGCAGGGAAGAGAGTTCATGCAGAAGATTCAGATTGTCTTGAAGGAGCTTCATTACCTCATCGTAGCTGTCGTTTACGATTTTCCTTATCTCCTGGTCTATCTGCACCGCGGTATCTTCGCTGTAATCGCTTTTTCTCGAGATCTCCCTGCCCAGAAAAGGCTGCTGTTCCCCTTTGCCAAAAGTTACCGGTCCTACGACTTCACTCATTCCCCATTCGCATACCATTTTTTTGGCTATATCGGTAACTCTCTCAAGATCGTTGGCCGCACCGCTGGTTCTCTCGGAGAACACCAGTTCCTCTGCGGCCCTGCCTCCAAGAAGCACCTTTACAGTGGAAAGCAGATAGGTTCTCGACAGTGTGTACTTGTCTTCAAGGGGAAGCTGCTGGGTGACTCCAAGAGCCATTCCTCTCGGTATGATCGTTACTTTGTGTATGGGGTCGGCTTCGGGAGTCAGTTTCGCCACAAGCGCGTGTCCGGCTTCGTGATAAGCGGTGATTTTCTTCTCTTTTTCGCTTATCAGCATGCTTTTTCTCTCAACTCCCATGGTGACCTTGTCTTTTGCGTATTCAAAGTCCTCTATGGAAATTTGTTCCTTATCCTTGCGGGCCGCGTGGAGAGCCGATTCGTTAACGAGGTTCTCAAGATCAGCTCCGGAAAAACCCGGGGTGGATCTTGCGATTACCGAAAGATCAACATCCTTGGCTATCGGGGTGTTTTTCGAATGAACTACCAGAATAGCTTCTCTTCCCCTGACGTCGGGTCTCGGGACGACGACCTGACGATCAAACCTCCCGGGTCTCAGAAGCGCCGGGTCAAGTACGTCCGGGCGGTTCGTTGCGGCCATGACTATAATGCCTTCGTTTCCTTCGAAACCGTCCATCTCGACCAGGAGCTGGTTAAGGGTCTGCTCCCTTTCGTCATGGCCTCCTCCGAGTCCCGCTCCCCTGTGTCTTCCCACGGCGTCGAGCTCGTCAACGAATATTATGCAGGGGGCGTTTTTTTTGGCCTGTATGAACAGGTCCCTGACCCTAGAAGCTCCGACTCCGACGAACATTTCCACGAAATCACTCCCGCTTATTATGAAAAACGGCACTCCTGCTTCTCCGGCTATGGCTTTTGCCAGAAGGGTTTTTCCCGTTCCCGGGGGACCTACCAGCAGAACTCCCCTGGGTATTCTTCCCCCTAGGCGAGTGAATTTCTCGGGACTCTTGAGAAATTCCACTATTTCGCTTACTTCCTCTTTTGCCTCTTCAACTCCTGCAACGTCCTTGAAGGTTATTTTGTTCTGGCCTTCGCCCAGCATCCTGGCGCGGTTTTTCCCGAAACTCATTGCCTTTGTTCCCCCTGCCTGCATCTGTCTCATGAAAAAGACCATGAGCGCGACCAGTATGAACAGAGGCCCCCAGTTTATGAGTATCTGAGTAAGGGAGCTTTGGTTCCGGCGTGAAAAACTGAACTCTATGCCGCTTTGCTCAAGCTTCGCGATAAGGAGTTCTCCCGCGGGACCCGTGGTCGTGAATCCGCGGTCTTCGGGGTCGGCGTTTTTAAGCTCTCCCCTTATTATGTTTTCGCCGAACTCTATCTTTGCTATCCTGTCATGATCCAGGTGTTCAAGGAACTTGCTGTAGGATATCTCGGAGTAGACATTTGCCGAGGTGTTCATGAACTGGTACACCGCGAACACTCCGACGAATATCGCCACCCAGAGCACAAGGTTCTTAAAAATGTTTGCTGACATATGTCATTCCTCAATCTTTACGCAGATAAAAACGTCCAAAAGATAAAATAACACAGTTAAAATTCCATTTCAAACCGACGTGGGGATTATATATTTTGTTGCCCGAAAAGTCTTGGCTTGTTTAGTCGGGCCATTCGACCTGTCGTTGGAAGTCAGAGTGCGTAAGTAGTTCTCTAGCTAATGTCCGCCCCGGAAATTGTACCAGGACTACCTGAAGTCCCGCTGCGCGTGCCAACTTCATTGCCGGCAAACAGTCAGTGTCACCTGTGATCAGAATAATCCGTTCCACGGATCGATTGGCGGAATAGGTAGCGATGTCCAGACCAAGGCGCATGTCGACCCCTTTCTGCTCAAACCGGGGCTTAAAATCCTCATCCGATAGTGTGCTTGTAGAGAGGGGGGTTTTCTTAGGCACAAATCCCCGAAACTTTAAAATGCCGAACCGAACAGCGAATTGTGGCTTGGCGGACAAAACCTTTATCCATTCATCGGAGCCCGTAAAATAGAATGGTTTGCCAGAGATGGGAAGCCTTGGACTTCCTTTATACGGTGCACAGTCATAATAGAGGATGCGTAGAAGAAATTCGTTTTCCAAAAGACAAGCGTGGGCGATGGTTTCAATCTAGTCAGGTGTATATTGAAAGTCAGCCTGCCGAACTAAGACCCGCAGATATCCACCATCAATGAAGATTGCTGTTTTCAAAAGAGAGACCTCCCACGGGTTTTAGCCTGTGGAAGGTCTCCACATACATGCCCGCCTACGGGCGTAACGGATAGTATCATGATTCTGTTGAAAGGTTTTGTTAAAAATCTATACGAAACAAAAAGTTCTTGTCAAGGCTGTACACTTCCTCTACTACAACTTCCTACATTCGGTTTTTTAGTATTGAGGCCTCGATTATAATCAATTGTGATGATAAAACAACAACCCGTTTCGGGGATTATATGCAATATTGCCTAAATCGATTTTCTAATCGTAAAGGTCAGTTCCCAGGTACATTTCTCCGCCGTCGCAGAAAGTTACGAGCATCTGAGCGCCGTCCCCAAGCTCTTCTGAGATCCCGAGGGCCGCGCAGAGGCATGCTCCGGAGGATATTCCAACCAGTATGCCTTCTTCTGAAGCGAGGGCTTTAGTGCATTTGCGGGCATCTTCTGTAGAGACCGCGTAGATTCTGTCGATTACGCCGGGATCAAGCTTTTCGGGCACGAACCCGGGCGATATGCCGCAGATGCCGTGGGGACTTTCTTTTCCCTCGGACAGGGTAGGGCATTCTGCGGGTTCTACTACGACTACCTTGAGTTCCGGATAGATTTTTTTGAGTTCAGAGCCCACCCCCATTACCGTTCCTCCGCTTCCGACTCCGCAAACAAACACGTCCAGGCGGCCGGGTATCTGGTTTTGTATCTCTTTTGCGGTCTCCTCACGGTGAGTCACGATATCCGCGGTGTTTTTGAACTGATCAAGAAAGCAGGAATCGGGATTCTCCCGCTCCATTTCCCGGGCTTTTTCTATTGATCCCCGAAGTCCCCGGTCGGGGGCGGTGAGAACCACCTCTCCCTTAAACGCCCTTATCAGCTGGATTTTCTCTTCCGCGGTGCCCTCGGGCATGACAACCGCAAGGTTGTACCCGCTTATCCGGCAGCAAAGCGCGAGCCCTATGGCCGTGTTGCCGCTTGACGCCTCGATTACGGTTGTTTTCCCGGGCTCTATCCGACCTTCCCGCTCCGCCTGCCTTAGCATGGCAATGCAGGCCCTGTCCTTTATGCTGCCCGCGGGATTCAGGCTCTCAAGCTTCGCCCATATCGTCGAACGGCTCTTTTTCGCTACGTTTTTGAGTTTTATTACCGGAGTGTTTCCGATGCAGTCAGTCAGGTTTGCCATTTGCGTGTTTTTCGCGCGACTCTCTCCGCGCCAGATCAATACACAAGAAAAGGGATTATGTCTTTCAACACACCGGTGTCTTTGCTTTTTATCTCGGCCAGTATCTCTTTTATCTGTTCCCACGTCACGTCTTCTTTTCTCAGCTCGTTTTTGAGCTTGAGAAGAAGTACTTTTATTTCCTGGTCCGCCAGGTCTTTTATGTATGCGCTGAGACCGGCCATCGCTTCGTTTTCCGCAGAGTGAGTCATTGATCTATTTCTGGATTAAGATAACCCAAAAAGGTTTTTTAAGGTAACCTTTTTTCAAGTTGATTTCCATCGGAATTATATAATCTCAATACAGATGAATTTTAATAGAGGCATCAATCTGGCGGGCAAAGACCCGAGTAAACTTCTCCATTCCCGTTTCCTGATGCCCGCGGTGTTTCTGTCCGCTTGTGTAATCGGAATCCTGGCAGTCTATATCTATTTCTCAAAAGACCTTCCCGACCTGAGTGATCTCACGGGGTACCAGCCCGTTATTCTAAACGAATTTTATTCATCCGAGGGGGAACTGATAGCGCAGTCCGGGCTTGAGAGAAGAGCGCTTGTCGACCTCGACAGCATACCGCTTTACGTTGTAAACGCCTTCATAGCGGTGGAGGACAGGAGGTTCTACCAGCATAGCGGCGTGGACGCTAAAAGCGTTGTGAGGGCCCTTTATCAGAACCTGGTTATGGGGAAAATCGTTTCCGGGGGAAGCACCATTACACAGCAGATAACAAAAAACCTCATTCTGGGCCCCCAAAAGGCCTACAGCAGGAAAATAAAGGAAGCAATTCTCTCCTACAGGATAGAAAGGAACCTCTCCAAGGAAGAAATACTGTATCTTTACCTAAACCACATATATCTTGCCGACGGCGTGTACGGAGTTGAGATGGCGAGCCGGAATTACTTCGGAAAGTCGGCAAAGGACATAAACATAGCCGAGGCGTGTCTGCTGGCGGGAATTCCCAGGAGGCCGGAGCTCTACTCGCCCAGGGTCAATCCCTCAAACGCGTTTAAAAGGCAGAAAACCGTGATAAACATAATGCACGATCAGGAATTCATAACCGACCGCCAGAAGCGGGAAGCTCTTGCGTATAAAATAAAAATCGTTCCGAAACAGGAGCCCAGGGGGGAATACATAGCTCCTTATTTTATTGAATACGTAAGAGAATATCTTGAGAAAAGAGTCGGAAGGAAGGCCTATGAGAAGGGCGGCTACAAGGTTTACACCACCCTTGACATGGATCTCAACCTTGCCGCCTACAGAGCTCTTCGAAGAGGAATACGCAACGTTGAAAAAAGACAGGGCAGAACCAGATTCACTATCGCCAGGCTCAGGACGGCTGAGAAAATCGAGGAATTTAAAAAGCAGCAGCGCCACCTTGCTCTTCAGAACGGGAAAACATACAGGGCGGTTGTAACCGTTATAGGAGACATAGACGAACAGACCTCCTTTGCAACTGTTGAAGTCGGCGGCGAAAAACAAAGATTGAGTTACATAGTTGACTCTGAGCGATATCTCCAGCCCCCACCCGGCAAGTACCTTCTTCCCGAGAAGCTGCATATAGGGGACGTCATAAAGGTCAGAGTGTCTGTGAGCGACGGCAAGGTAGCTGATATATTCCCACTGTTTCGCCCGCAGACCCAGGGGGCACTGCTTTCCATGGACACAAGGGGCAACGTTATTTCAATGGTGGGCGGGTACGATTTCGGACTCTCGAAGTTCAACCGGGCGATCCAGGCCAAAAGACAGCCGGGCTCGGCGTTTAAGCCTTTTCTCTACTCGGCGGCTATAGACAAGGGATACACCCAGACCAGCAAGCTCCTTGACGTGCCGATTATCGTGGATGACTGGGTTCCCGAGAATTACGACGAAGAATACATGGGATCGATTTTCTTCAGGGAATCCCTCGTTAACTCAAGAAATCTTTCTTCGATAAGACTGATCATGGACATAGACCCTGAGTACGTAGCGAGTTATTCCAGGTACTTCGGCTTTAAATCCAGAATCGGTCCTTATCCATCGCTTGCTCTTGGAAGTTCGGAAGTAACTCTCTTGGAGCTTACAAATGCCTATTCTGTTTTTGCGAACTTGGGAAGATACAGAAAACCGAACTTCATACTCAGGATCTATGACAGAAACGGAAGCCTCATCGAGGATAACACGGGAGAGATGTACCTTCGGTACGAGAAGAAACTGAAGCGGAAAGAGGGAGCCGATGCGTCGGAGCAGTGGGATTACCGGGAACGGGTTTCGACTCAATCCCAAGAGGGCAGGTCGCAATTTTTAGGTCTTTTCGCCGAAGAACAGAGGGACTTTCTTAACTCTGCGGAATTCCGGTTTCTCATTAAAAAGGTCCCCATTCATTACTTCGGTGAAACGGAGGACTTCGATAGGGTTATAAGTCCCGAGACAGCTTATGTAATGACTGACATGATGAAGGCGGTTGTCAAGGAGGGGACGGGACTGCTTGCCAACCCGCTTAACTCCAAAGCAAGAATCGCGGGCAAGACGGGAACCACGAATGATTACACTGATGCGTGGTTCATAGGATACAGCCCAATGGTCGTAACCGGGGTGTGGGTAGGAAAGGACGATAACACCTCGCTTGGAGACAAGGAGTCGGGGTCTTTATCTGCTGCCCAGGTCTGGAAAGAGTTCATGAGCAAGGCGCTTGATAAATACAATGACCGCACGGAATTCGAGATTCCACCCGGCGTAAGGATCATGAACACTCCCTTGGGGGAAATTTCTTACAAGGTCAAACCGAGCATGTCCAAGGACGAGGTTCTCAGGGGGCTGCGGATGATGGTGGGATCTTCGGAAAAGAAAACAGAGGAAGTAGAGGATTACGATTACAAGATAGATTCTCTTTTCAGGGAAGATGATGATGAGTAATAAGCGGAAGGGCAGGTAAAAAATTGAAACTAAGAGTCATTTATTGAACATTACTGTTCTGTTTTTGTATATCAGAATTTCTCTGTTGATGTGAGACCAGATTGCTTGTGAAAGAACCTGTTTCTCCAGATCCTCTCCCTTTCTCACCAAGTCATTTATGGAATCGTTGTAGTTTACCCGTATTACATCCTGCTCTATTATGGGTCCGGAATCCAAATCCTCGGTTACGTAATGACTCGTTGCTCCAACGATTTTGACACCTCTTTTGTAGGCGTTGTGGTAGGGACGCGCCCCGGGGAAGGCGGGAAGGAAGGAATGGTGAATGTTGATTATCTTGTTTTTGTAGTGTGAGACAAAACCCTTGGTAAGTATTTGCATGTACCTGGCAAGCACTATGAAATCCACTTTATAGTCCTTGAGAAGCTCAAGCTGTCTGGCTTCCACTTCCTCTTTGTTATTTTCTACATCACTGAACACATAAAAATCCATGCCGTAGCGGTCAGCAACGGGCTTGAGGTTAAGATGATTGCTTATAATGATGGGAACTTCCACATTCCACTCCCTGACTCTTAACCTGTATATGATATCGGAGAGACAATGGGGAAGTTTTGAGACGAAAACCGCCATGCGCAGCGCTTTCCCGGTGAAAAATATGTCGAATTTTATGTCGAATTCTGAAGCTACTTCTTCTTGGAAACGTTCGGAGAATTCCTCTTTGGGAATGGAAAATTTCTCCATTGCCCATTTTACACGGACAAAGGTGACCATGTCGTCCGTGTCCATGCAGTGCTGCATTTCATATATGTTACCGCCATGCTTGGATATGTAGTCGATTATTGCGCGGAGAAGACCCGGACGGTCAGGAGAATGTGTAAGCAGTACTGCTTGTTCAGAACTTTCTTGCATGATCAGGGCCAACACTCCTTCTGGATTAAGTTGCTATTTTACATGAAACGAACCTAAAAGTCCTACATCTACTGCGTCAATCAACTTCGAACTCGCGCGACAATCAAGATTGAACTCTGGGGATGGTGTCTGAAACGGAAGGATCTGTGAACGATATTCATAGAAATTTTCCACTTGTTGAAATGATACATTCAATGTCTGACCTGTTGTCCCTCTTTCTTTCTGTTGACTTGATTTTCTGTGTTATGATTGAAAATGAACGCTTGTTTCGGCTGGAACCGCAGAAATTGTCCTTGTTCTTCGAGTCAACTCTGTA
>LXNI01002000.1_pt1 | contig 15497 bp, 14 predicted proteins | sample 809091 | NCBI WGS metagenome assembly LXNI01 (sample SAMN04870527, study PRJNA318959) | sponge metagenome | biome: 01000161; feature: marine sponge reef; material: water | host: Sarcotragus foetidus | place: Greece: Milos, Mediterranean Sea | collected 2013-05-29 | depth 5-7 m | reverse complement strand
ACGGCAGCGCGTGGCGATCCAGTACTGGCTCCCCCCGCGCCTACCAGCCCGATGGAGCGCCAACGGCTACGCGCTACAGGTTTTCAAACAGCCGGGAACCGATGGGCACCGACTCGTGATTGAGATCCCGCAGCGGCTGGTCTTCGACGGACGCTTGGCAACCGACCTGACGCTCAGGAGCCCGCACCAATGATCCAGTGGATTCACCTCCGCCGCCTCCTCGTCACCGCGGGCGCACTCGCGCTGCTGACGGCGTGTGCTTCAACAACGCCCAGTCCGCAACTCAGCCCGACGATGGCTGCGGCTTTGGAGACTACGACGGCGGCTCCGCAGCGCACCCTCTCCCAGCACCCGACAGGACTGGTGCCTCCGACGGCCCCCTCTCACCCGAGACGTAGTGAGCCATCGCCCGCAGCAGACGACTCGATGTTCGCGCCCGACACCACATCCGCAGTCCCGTTGCGACTCCCTGTCGCCGAAGACTTGGGCCCAAACTACTTCGAACTGTTTACCAATCTGTCCAACCAGATTCCTGGCAAGCGGCACGACGGACCAACAACTGCTGCCCTGGTTGCCTTCGGCTTCAGTGAGAGGGCCAAGCTGCGCGACGAACGGATTGAACGCGACGGGCCCCTTGCTGCAGTCGCGCGACTAACCGTCCATCCAACCGGCGAGTCCGCAGCCCGCTTCGTTGCGGAGATTAGCGCTGCCGCGAGCCAGCACCTGCCGGCGACCGGTGGCAGACCGATCCCGCTCGGCCTGAAGGCGGCGTTGAAAGGATCTCGTCCCTCCAGTCGAGACCTCGCACCCGAAACGCCCGCGACCCACTTCAGGCAAAACGGCTGGTTCGTTGCCCTCGACGGAAGCATAACCAAGACCGTCGTCGAGCAATGGACCATTGTTCGTGCGCGGACCGTACTCACCCTCGCTCTGGTTTGGAGCGGTCAATCCGACCCCGGCTGGGGCCAATCCCTGGTCCAGCGGCTCAGTCAGCCTGAACCCAGACAAGCAGCGTCACATGCGCCGTAGCGCAACGAGCGACGACTCGCGGCAGGCCGAGATTCCGTTGCGTGACATCTCTGCGCTTACTGGATGGATCGCAATTGCGATAGCGCTGGGCGTCGCGGCGATGCTCCTCACGTCTAGGCCCGAAGCGGCGATCGGTCAAACCGGGCCCGCGCTCACCCCGCCGCCCCCCTCACCAGCGCCGCCTCCGGGCGACATCGTGGTGTCCGTCGGACCATTCGCGGGCCACGATGAAAACTTCGAACGCTCGGGATCCGCTGCACGGATTTTTGACGTCTCGACGCTAGAGTCGACTCCGACTCTCCGGCGTCTGCCACAGTCGACTCCCTCGGCCGCCGGTCAATTCATCGAGGCGACGCAGGGTGGGCAACCGCTGATCGGCGTTGAAATCGAGATTGGCGCCACGGGCCGCGGCACGCTGCCGCGATCGCTCACACGCGCGCAGCTCGCGAGACTCTGCCTGCCGACTGTCATGCAGCCGCCCGGGATAGACCTGGATTCGCTGGTCGTAAACCCGGGTCGCCTGATCAAGGCTGAAATGAACCGCTTCCATGCATGCGTGGAGTTCGTGTTTACAGAGCCCGGCGCGTTCGTCGTGGGAACGCCCGCCAAACCGGTGATTCCCGAGCTTGCCGACTTCTACGCGACGACCGGTGGAAGGGCTACCTGGGGACCATGCCTTACGGAGGGGTTCTTTGCCTCGGTAAGTCCGGTCGGAACAATCATCGAGGCGCCAACGGGTTCCGGGTTATACATCCAGATCTGCACCAATGGTGTGCTGGGCTATCACCCGGAACTGGCCGGAACTGGCTACGAGATTCAGCCCGTGCTCGCCACGCACTGGATTCGCGGAGAGAACGGAGCCTACGTCGGCCCAGATCCTCCGGTGGCCAACTCAGGCCAGGGACGCTATTTCCCACAGACCGGACACAACGTAAGTGGCCCGTTCCTCGATCGGTTTCTTTCACTGGGCGGGGCCAACGTGCTCGGTTATCCAATCACGGAGTCGCAGGCTGCGGCGCCTGGCTACACCGATCAGTACTTCCAGTATCTGAAGCTCCGGATGAACGACGCCACAGGTGAAGTCACGATCCGACCGATCGGTCGAGAATTCTTCGCCATGCTGGCGGCCAACCGCCAGGTTGGGGTTGGTTCGTCATAGGCAGCAGACGTCCGGCTCCTCCGTGTAGCCGCCACGAATGGGGACGTCAGTGGCGGGCATGGATGACCTTGATTATCGCGACGGCGCTGGTGGCCGTCTTGCCAACAGACTCTGCCCGAGCCGACGGGTCCGACGCGTTCTACTTCTCTGAAACAGGATTCGGGGTCTGGAATCCCGAGATCCGCAGCTACTTCGAATCACGCGGCGGCGTGGAAACCTTTGGATTCCCAATCAGCAACGTCTTTACACTCTACGGGTTCGACCTTCAGTTCTTTCAGCGTCAGGTCATCCAGATCGGACCAAACGGCTCGCCGCGCGGCCTGAACATCCTGCAGGCACCATATCTGGCCTATCGCAACTTCGGCGGCCTGACCATTCCAGCAATTGACGGCGAACTGATCGAGGGCGCACCGAAGGTCGGCTCGACGGGTTACGCCCAGGCCGTTCGCACGTTTGTTAGAAAGAACGTCCCGGACCGCTGGCAGGAACACAACGTGGGCTTCCTGCGCGAGTACCTGGCGGCCGCGCCGACCGAGACTCCAGCGCACTTACGCGAACTCGCGGCGCTGGAAATCTGGGGGCTGCCGCTAAGCCGCCCGCAGCCCGATCCGGCCAATACCAGCTTTATCTATCAGCGATTCCAGCGGGGCGTGATGCACTTTGCCGCGTCCATCGGCTCCACCGGCGGACTGTTGTTGGGCGACCATCTCAAGTCGCTCATTACCGGAGACCGACTGAGCCCAAGCCTGGCCGCAGCGGCTTTCGCCAACCCGCTGCTCCGACAATACGCACCCGGCCGGCCGTTGGACACACGGCGCCCCGCCGCACTCCGAGGCACCGACCTCACGCATGCCTTCAGGTCAGCGAACGAATCTGCGGACCGGCTGCCGGCGGGCGACCCGCGCTACGGCGTCATTGCTCTGCACCAGCACGTTGCAGGGGGCGTGCGGAATGTCCTTAGGAGAACCGGAACCCGCAGCTTCCTGGACTACACCGCCAACCTGGACGACGTCCCGCCCGGGACCGAAAAGATGGCTGTGGTGCGGCCGGCCAACGAACCCTTAGCCGCCGAGCTGCGAGCGCAGGCCACTCGGCATCCAGGCGCGGCCTGGGCGATTGGCAATGAGCCCAACACCGGCCTCCAGGACAACCTGAGTCCACGCGCCTACGCGGCCTTCTTTGACCGGGTCGTCCGGTCCATTCGGTCAGGCGACCCAACCGCCCGCATTGTCGCCCCCAACACGCTCAATTTCGACTTCCGCTGCCGTGGCTGCGCCGGCACGGACCTGACCGGAAGGGAGTGGATCGACGCATTCCGAGCGGCCTACCGGGAATTGCGAGGCACAGAGCCGCCGATCGACGTCTGGGGCATCCACGCCTACGAGATTGACTGGATCGATCCGCCGATGACCGACGCCTCCGTCATGCAAATGCAGTTGGAGGGTCTGCGGGCTTACCTGGATGCGATTCCGGCCCACCGCGGCCGCCCCATCTGGCTGACTGAGTTCGCCATCATCTGGGGCTTCGACGACTGGCGCATTGAGATCGGGGCTGCCGGCGAGCAACTGGTCGCCCCTGCGGGCCGCTTCCGCGCAGACCTGATTGAGACCTTTCTGGGCGAGGCGCTGGACTGGCTGGAAGCGCGCGGCCAGCAGTTGGGCGTTGAACGCTGGTTCGTCTTCGCGGACCACGGCATCCCCGACCCAATCTTCACCACGTTTGCCGGAATCTCATTGCTTGAAGTGCCGGACGCCCGCTCAGACCTCACACGCTCGGGCCGGGTTTTTCGTCGCCGGGCATTGACCTAGGTCCTCCCTAGCGTGCCGCGTATTACCGACCGATACGTGGGCGCCGCCGTCGGGCTCAGCGCGTCCTCGGGTGTGCTGGCTGCCTACCTGCTGACCCTGGCGCCAGGGGTAGTGTGGTCTGGAGCGGGGATTGACAGCGGCGATCTGGCGGCTGCGGTGGCAGTGGGCGGCGTGCCGCATCCCACCGGCTACCCGACGCTGATGCTGATTGGACTAGCCGCGCGCGCAATCCCGTTGGGCGACCTGGCGCTACGGCTGAATGTCCTGACCGCGCTCGCGGCGGCGGCATCGCTGATTCCGCTCGGATTGCTGGCCGCGCGGCTTCGTCCCACGGCCGGTGTGCCGATGCCCTTGCCCAGAGCGGCAGCGGGAGCCGCCGTATTGACCGTCTACGGATTTGCCCCGCTGGTCTGGTCGAACGCAATCGCCTTAGAGGTCTACGCGTTCACCAGCCTGCTGCTCTGGAGTTCGGTTTACGCTGCGCTGCGTGCGCGGGCTGGCGACGGTGCCGGTCACTACGGGCCAAGGTGGGCGGCTGCGTCCGGAGTCCTGCTTGGCCTCGGGATCGGCGCACACGTCACCGTATTACTAGGTGGGCCAGCATTGGCGGCCATCCTGATTCTGGGACGTCGGCGGTCCCGTCAGTGCTGGCGGCCGGCGGCGATGGCGGCTGCTGGCATTGCCGCGGGCTGCGCGGTCTTCGTTTATCTGCCAGTCGCGGCGGCGCTTGACCCGCCGATCAACTGGGGCGACCCAACGAGTCCCGAGCGGTTCTGGTCGGTCGTCAGCGGCGAGATCTACCGCTCCCGCCTGGGCGCAAGTGATATCGGGTCAGCGGCGTCAAAGGCGGTCTGGCTGCTTGGCGAACCCGTACGCCAACTGACGTGGTTCCTGCTGCCGTTGCTGGCGGCTGGCGGCGCGGCCCTAACCAGGCGACATGGGCCTGTCGCGCTCGCTACGGCGTGGCTGGCGGTAAGCGCGCTGTCCGTAGGCGCCCTCTACAACTCGCGCGACGACGAGGTGCTCATCCTGCCAGTGCTGGCTGTGGCTGCCATGTGGTCACTGGTTGGCGTCGATGAGGTCGCACGACTGACTACCGCGGCCGGGGCTGGCATCGGTCGTCTTGTTGCCGCAATCCTCCCGACGCTGCTGATCACCACGGCAGTCATTCGCGGCACCGAGCTTGCCCCTGAAGTCTCCATGCGCGACGCCACGCACGCCGAGGCGTTCGCACACGCGGCTATTGCTCAGGCCGAGCCCGGCAGTGTGCTGCTCACCGAGGACGACCGCGCGACATTTCCCCTCTGGTATACGCGCTACGCACCCGGCGGACGGACCGACGTGACGGTCCTCGATCGCCGCCTCTGGCAGTTCGACTGGTACCGGGAATCGCTTGGCCGGCAGGCCGGTCTACCAACGGACGCATCACCAACGAGTCCGTTGGCCGCCGGCAAGTGGCCAGCACAGCGGCCTCTTTGGGCCGTGGACATCGAGGCAAGAGGTCCCCGCTCAGCCAATGTCCTCGCAACTCTGCGTCCCGTGAGCACGCCATGATCCGCTGGCTGTCGGTCGGCGCCGCCGCGGCACTCATTGTGCTGCTGGCGGTCGCGGCCCTCTTGCCGTCATCTCCGCCGCTCGCCAAAGCACAGACGGCTCCAGATGTGCGGCTGCGAGAACCAGCATCGACCTCGCCCGCCGCGGGTCCGCCGCCAGGGCCGAGCCAGACTTCGGCCACAGTCACGCTGCGCCTCTCGAGCGCCACGCTAGATGAGGACGACCGCACACTGACGAGTGGCGCCGATATCACGCTGTTGGCCCAACCAACCTATGTGGCACTACCGAACGCCGGGCCGAACCTGGTGCGCATCTCGCCGGCGATGACGATCACGGCGCGAGATGCCGGCGGGCGGGACATTGCGCTCTCGCCCGCGGCTCGATTGACGTTCATCCAGCCAGGCGCCGGATCCGCCGACGTCTACCGGCTTGACGGCGCTGCCTGGCGTCCGATTCAGGCAGTCGCGAGTGGACACGCGCTGGTTGTGCAACCGGTCAGTCCGGGCACCTACGCCGCATTTGCCATGCTGCCTCCGGATTGGCCCGTTCGGGACGACGTATTGACCGCGCTGGCACTCAACGCCGCTCGGCTCGTCGTGGACGATCTGCTGACCGGCCCCTGAGATTCCCGGCCAGTTAATCGTCGGCGGGTTAAGGTAGCGGGGTAGCCGGCGGCGGCGCGCCCTGGCCGGGCGTGCGGAGGAGGTACGGGATGTCGAAGACCATCGCCGTGATTGGCGCGCTGGATACGAAGGGCGAGGAGTTCGCTTTCGTGCGGCGCGAGATCGAGCGTCGCGGTCACCGGGCGCTGGTGATCGACAGCGGGGTGATCGGCGAACCGGGATTCGAACCGGACATTTCCGCCGGCGAGGTCGCGGACGCGGGTGGAACCGGCCTGGCGGAGCTACGGGAACACGGCGACCGCGGGACGGCGATTGGGGTGATGGCCGCTGGCGGCGCGGCGATCGTGCGCGGGCTGCACGCGGAGGGCCGGATCGACGGGGTGCTGAGCATGGGCGGCAGCGCCGGAACCGCCGTAGGCACGGCGGCCATGCGGGCGTTGCCGGTGGGCGTGCCGAAGGTAATGGTGAGCACCGTCGCGTCAGGCGATACGAGCGGCTACGTGGACACCAAGGACGTGGTGATGGTGCCGTCGATCGTGGACGTGGCGGGGGTCAACCGGATCAGCGCACGCATTTACGCCAACGCGGTGGGCGCGGTGGTGGGGATGGTGGAGACGGCCGCGCCCGAGATCGAGGACAAGCCGCTGATCGCGGCCTCGATGTTCGGCAACACGACGCCGGCGGTGGAGCGCTGCCGCGAGCGGCTGGACGGGCTGGGCTACGAGGTGCTGGTGTTTCACGCCACGGGCACGGGCGGCCGCACGATGGAAGACGTGATTGCGGGCGGGTTCGCGAGCGGCGTGCTGGACCTGACGACCACCGAATGGGCCGACGAACTGGTGGGCGGCGTGATGGCGGCCGGTCCCACGCGGATGGACGCGGCGGCGGCGCAAGGGGTCCCGCAGGTGATTGCGCCCGGCTGCCTGGACATGGTGAATTTCCAGGCGCCGGCGACGATTCCGGACAAGTTCGAGGGGCGTCGCTTCCACTACTGGAACCCGAACGTGTCGCTGATGCGCACGGACCCGGACGAGAATGCGGAACTGGGCCGCATCCTGGCCGAGAAAGCCAATGGATCGTCGGCGCCCGCGGCGATCTTCCTGCCGCTGAAGGGCCTGTCGCTGCTGGGCGCGCCGGGCGAAGAGTTCCATTGGCCGGAGGCGGACCAGGCGCTGTTCGACGCCATCAATCGGCACATTCGTGACGACATTCCCGTGCATGAACTGGATTACAACGTCAACGACGAGGCCTTTGCCGACGCCGTGACCGACAAGCTGCTGGAGTACCTGGGCTGACGATGCGCAGCCACGATTTGCCGCCGGGCAGACCCTCACACGAACGAAAGGAACACGCGCATGCCGTATATCCCACGCGCTGAGGCGCTGCGGCGCCTGCGGGCCACGCTGGACGCGGGGCAGCCGATCATCGGCTGCGGGGCCGGCACCGGCATTACGGCCAAGTTCGCCGAGCAGGGCGGCGCGGACCTGATCATCATCTACAACTCGGGGCGATTCCGGATGGCGGGCCGCGGGTCGCTGTCGGGAATGATGCCGTTCGGCGACGCCAACGCGATCGTGGTGGACATGGCGTCGGAGGTGCTGCCGGTGGTGCAGAACACGCCGGTGCTGGCGGGGGTCTGCGGGACCGACCCGTTCCGGCTGATGCCGACCTTCCTGAAGCAGCTGAAGGCCATGGGCTTCGACGGCGTGCAGAACTTCCCGACGGTGGGGCTGATCGACGGCATCTTCCGCCAGGGACTGGAAGAAACGAACATGGGCTTTGGCCTGGAGGTGGACCTGATCCGCCAGGCCAATGCGCTGGACATGCTGACCTGCCCGTACGTGTTCGATCCCGACCAGGCCGTGGCCATGAGCCGGGCGGGCGCGGACGTGCTGGTGCCGCACATGGGTCTGACGACCAAGGGCTCGATTGGCGCCACGACGGCGCTGACGCTGGACGACGCCGTGGCCAGCGTGCAGGCCATTCACGACGCCGCCGTGGCCGAGAAGCCGGACTCGGTGGTGCTGTGTCACGGCGGGCCGATCGCCGATCCCGACGACGTGCGGCACGTCCTTGCAAACACCGAAGGCGTGGCCGGGTTTTTTGGCGCCTCCAGCATCGAACGGCTGCCGACCGAGGTCGGGATTCGAGAGCAGGTCGAGGCGCTGAAAGCGGCCAAGGGTTAGATGCCGGCAGCAGCCGGCCGCGCGGCGGTCTAACAGGCACGCAATGGGACGCCTGCCCAAGGACGACAACACGATCACTGCCGCGGTGATCACCGGCGAGCACCGGTTCGATGTTCCGGGATTCCAGGCGGCGTTCCGGAGCATGCCGGATGTTGAGGTGTATGCGCAGGATCTGGACAACTTCGCGGCCGACCTGGGCGGCGTGCGCGACGCGTACGACGTGCTGGTCTTCTACAACTTCCATCGCCCGGCGCCGGACAAGCGGACGGCCGCGGCGCTCGACGCGTTGGGCGAAAGCTCACAGGGCATCGTGGTCCTGCATCACGCGCTGCTGGCCTTTCCCGAATGGCCGCGCTGGTCCCGGATCTGCGGCATCGACGAGCGCACGTTTGGCTATCACATGGACCAGCAGGTCCCGGTGCAGGTGGCCGATCCAAACCATCCAATCACGGCCGGACTGGCGGATTGGGTGCTGCCGGACGAGACCTACACGATGCACGAAGCCGACGAGGGCAGCCGCATCCTGCTAACCACCGACCACGCGCTGAGCGTGCGAACGCTGGCCTGGACGCGTCGGTTCGGCAACGCCCGCGTGTTTTGCTACCAGTCGGGCCACGACAACGCCGCCTATGCCGACCCCGGCTTTCGAACCGTGTTGCACCGCGGCATTCGCTGGGCCGCGGGAGCGCTCTAGCCGAGGGTTAGGAGGGATTGCCATGCGCGCGCTTGTAACCGTGCTGGAGGCCGACGGACGGCGGGGCAAACGGCTGGTTCACGACTGGCCCGAGTACACGGAACCCCTGCGGGCCAACGAGGTGAAGACCCGCACCATCTACAGCGGGATCACCAACGGCACCGAACGCAACAACATGCTCGGCGGCAACTACTCCCGCCCCGACCACGAGTTGCCCTCGAACGAGGGCTACCAGAGCGTCGGCGAGGTGATTGCACTGGGCCCCGACGTCTCGGATCTGAGCCTCGGCGACCTGGTCTTCATTGGCGCTCACAGCGGAACGCAGCGCAGCCCGGCCGGTCACGTGGAGTTCGTCACGATCGCCGAGGACGACCTGGTGCTGAAGCTCCCGCAGGACATCGACCCGGTCCAGGCCGCGCTGTTCGGCATGGGCGGCGTGGCCATGCGCAGCTGCCGCAACGCCGAGCTGCGTATGGGCGAGCGTCTGCTGATCGTCGGCGGGGCCGGGTGCATTGGGCAGATGGCCGCCCAGATTGCGGCGGTGATGGGCGCGGGCGTGACTATCGGCGACGTCGCCGGTCGGCGGCTGGAGCTTGCGCGAACAATCGGCGCCGCTGAAGCGGTGGTTGATGTCTCAGGCGACGGCTGGGACCGGGACATCGGCGAGGGCGCCTTTGACGCGGTCATTGACTTTGCGGGCGTGCCGGGGATGGAGGACAAGCTGATCACGTCCGTCCGTCTACAGGGACGCGTCGTCCTGGTCGCGGGCCGCTGGGAGGTGAATTACACCTTCAGGACCGGCCAGGGCCAGGAGATCACCATCAAGCAGAACAGCCACTTCGACCGCGACGATCTGCAGAACCTCTGCCGGCTGGTCGGTCGGGGACTGGTCCGGGTCGAACCGCTTATCCAGGACGTGGTCCCGGCAGCGGAAGCTCCTGGGATCTACGCCAGGCTGCGCGACGATTCGTCGCAGCTGATGGGTACCGTATTCGAGTGGTGAGCAACAACTGCGATCCGTTGCGGAGATCCTCGGGCCGCTTTGGGACGGCGACGGGCGGACCGCTCGTTTGCGTTAGCCGAGCACAACCGTTCTAATGGTCAAGAGCCGAACAATCGCGGGAGCAGCGCAATGGACAGACGGTCCCGAAGGTCGTTGACTCGACGCCGATTCGGCGGAGCGCTGCTGGGCGCGTTGACGGTAGTGGCCGTCGGCCTTGGCCCGGCGTGCGGCGGCGATACGGGCGGTACCGCAGGAACCCGCGACGATCCGTTCCCCTACAAGGATCCAAACGCCCGCTGCGGCAACGTGACGTGCGGCTAGCGGTACCGTCGGTCACCGGCAATCGGCCAGCTTGCGGACACCTCTCGCACCCGTTCTAGTGGTCGCGGCCGAACAGTCAGGAGACATCGCAAGGGACAGACGGACCAGGCGGCCACTGACCCGACGACGGTTTGCCGGAGCCCTGCTCGGCGCGTTCGCAGTCATGGCCGTCGGCCTTGGCCCGGCCTGCGGCGACGACGGTTCGACGGCGGGCACCCGCGACGACCCCTTCCCCGTCAAGGACCCACGGTCCCGCTGCGGCAACCTGGGGACCAGCTGCTAGCGAGACGCTAGGCCAGATTGCGCCCCTGGGCTGCTGCGGCACCCATCGCTGCGTTGCCCCATTCCGCCGGGTCGGTGGACACCGCCGCCTGTTGGCGTTGCTAGCATTCCCTAAATCGCAGTCGTTGCCTGCCCGGAGCAGGCGAACGCACGAACGGCCGGGCCGACGCGTCCGCCGGCGGAGATCAAAATGAACGCAAGCAACGGCCTTGAAGCTCACGTGGACGACCTGCGTTCACGCGGCTGGTGCGTCATCCCCGACATCATCTCGGAGCCGGCCCTCAGCGAAGTTCGCGAGAAGGTGTCGGCATCGATCATCGAAAACTCACGCTCCCCCGCCCCGCGCTATGGCGTGTCCAACCTGCTGCGCTTTGACCAGGCGCTGCTGCCCCACCTGGGCGACGAGGACGTGAACACCGTCACCCAGGGTGTGCTGGGACCCCATTGGCGCATCTCCTATGTGACCGGCTACGTCACCGGCCCCGGAACCGACCGTGACATCTGGCACGCCGACTTTCCTTACAACCAGCGCAACCTGGCGCACATCCCCGCGCCCTACCCGGACGTGCCGATGCACCTGACGACGTTCTGGATGCTGACCGACTTCACGCCCGAGAATGGCGCGACGTACGTGGTGCCGGGCAGCCACCGCCAGCAGGATCACCCACGCCCCGGCAGCCCGCTCGGCGACTGGATGGCCCCACGCGACGACGAAGCCCGCCTGCTGGGCAAGGCCGGATCTGTGGCCATCGTGGACAGCCGTCTCTGGCACGCGGTCTCGCCCAATACGACCGAGCAGGATCGCGTGACCGTGGTCGTCCGCTTCGCCCCGTGGTGGCTGAATCTCAACCCGACGCGACGCGGCCACGTAGAGCGCCAGGTGATTGTCGGCGACGGGATCGACTCGTTCGTCGAGGACCTGCCCCGCGAGGTTTACGACGAGGCGCCGGACAACCTGAGGCTGCGGTTGGCTCACCTGCTGCCGGCCGGATCGAACATCGGCTAAATCGCCGCAAAGCCGCCCTGCGCTGAGGCTCGGCATAGATTTTTTCTGGCGGTATTGCCGATATGCCGTACTGTATGCCGCGTGAACGACGCATTACGGCGGTGCTATGGCTGACTTGCGGGGCGTGATCTTTGTCGGCAACGGACTAACGGCGGACGGGGCGGCCGCCCCGGACGGCGGCGGCACGCCGCTGGACGCCACCATCGAGCGGCTGCGCGAAATCGGCGCGGACGACATCACGGTCATAACGTCCGATGCGGACACCGTGCCGCAGGCTTCGGACGTGCAGGTCCAGAACCGGAACGCCGGTCACGGTGAGGTGCATGACCTGCTGCAGGCCGTTCCGCGCTCCGAGGAAGTCGAAATCCTTGTAGCCGAACACCCGCTGCAGCCGGCCGCCGACTTTCAGCCGTCGCAAGGCTCCAACAACTGCGTGTTCGTCGTCGCCGAGGGCGCGAGCGAAGGCCGCGTTGTAGACGTGATTGAACTTGAGTACGAGGAGCGGCGTCGCGTCACCCAGTTCGCCGTTCGCGCGGTCAACGGCGAGGGCGGCTACCGCCACACCGGCCTGACCTTCCTGCCCCTGGGCGCGCTGGAACTGGCCGCGCTCGTGGGCCTTCAGCAAACGCTCGCGGCGGACGGGATTGCGGAGGCCCTGTCGTTGACATTGGGCCGCCTGCGCACGCGCGCGGCCGACGACGTGCTCCAGGACGTCTCGAGCATGAATCTGGATGACTTGTTTGACCGGTTTCTGTTCGAGGGCCGTCTATCCGCGATTAAGGCCTGACGGCGGCTCTTGCTTCACACCGGCGCGCGGTGACGCCCCGTGCTTGCGGCAACCTCCGCATCGCCTGCTGGAATATCTGGGGATTTTCCTGGGAGTGGCCGCGCCGCCGTCCCCTTGTGGCGGCTGAACTTGCGGACCTCAAGCCCGATGCAGTCTTCCTTCACGAGGCCCGCGCCGCCCGGCGTTCCTGGGAGAACGGCCAGTCCACGCCCGCGCAGGTCGCGGCCGATTCGGGCCTATCCGTGGTGGACTGGATCGATGCTCCAACGTCCCACCCGGACACCCGCATGGGGCCCGCTCTTCTGGCGAGACAACAACCAGTCAAGACCTCGCGATTCCAACTCGCCAACCGAAACACGGTCGCGAAGCTCGGATACCACGAACCCTGGCTCCTGACCGCAGACTGGGACATCCAGGGATCACGCCTGGTCGTGGCGAGCACGCACCTGCCGATATCGGGACTAACCGAGGCACTCGACGCCTCGGTCAGTAGCCTCGTCGAGGTCATGCAGCCGATGACCGAAGACGCCGACCTCATGACTCTCGTTGGCGACCTGAATCTGATGCCCCATAACTCATTGCTCTACCGCCTCATGCGGGACCTGGAGCTCGAGTCGGCGCCGCCGCTCGACCGCGCGCCGCCGACCTATCCCACCAGCAATGCCATGAGCAACCGCCAGGCACTGGACGATGGAAGCGGGGCACCCATCCACCCGCAGGCGCCCCCGATCCGAATCGACCACCTGCTGGTCCGCTCGAAGTCAAACTCACCGCTGAAGATCGTCGCCGAGGGCCGCTTTGGAACCGCGCATCGCGACTGCGACCTTTACGCCTCCGACCACTGGGGCCTTTGGTTCGATGTCGCCGTCGAGTGACCCAATTGCTGGCAGGATGTCGTTTCAGAAACACCCAACGGGTCACCCGAGGAGATTGCCCAGATGACCGCTGAGTTCCAGGGCCGTGTCGCATTGGTAACCGGAGCCGGACGCGGCATGGGCCGCGCAACCGCCGAGCGCCTGCTGGCCGGCGGTGCGCAGGTCGCCGTCAACGACGTCAACGCCGAACAGATCGAAGCCGTCGCGTCCGAACTCGGCGCGGGCGTTGCCGCCTTCCCCGCCAACGTGGCCGATAAGTCGTCCGTCGACGCCATGGTCGCCGCCGTCACCCAGCGTTTCGGCCGCCTGGACATCCTCGTCAACAATGCCGGCATCGTCTCCCCCACCGCGTTCGAGTCCATCCAGGAGTCCGAGTGGCGGCGCGTGCTGGACGTCAACGTCAACGGCGTCTTCTTCTGCACCCAGGCCGTCATCCCGGCCATGCAGGCCAACAACTACGGCCGCATCGTCAACTTCTCATCCACCGCCGGGAAGAATGTCAGCACCGTCGGCGGCGCGTCCTACACGACCTCAAAGGCCGCCGTGCTCGGCCTCACGCGTGCGGCCGCCAAGGAGCTGGCCCCGTACGGCATCACCGTCAACGCCGTCTGTCCCGGCATGATCGACACCGACATGCTGCGAGTCGCCTGGTCCGAGGAGCGCATCCAGGAGTACATCCCGTCCATTCCTCTGAATCGGATGGGAGCGCCTTCAGAAGTCGCCGAACTCGTCTGCTTCCTCGCCTCCGACCGCGCCGCCTACATCACCGGCGCCGCCCTCGACATCACCGGCGGCGAACTCATGGTCTAGTCGCTAGCCGTCCGCCTCACAGGTCGGCCAATCGGGTAGCGCGACACCGTCCCGCGCTCGCACGGCCAGTCCGGGCGGCAGGCACTGTGCCAAATAGTAGTTCGAGTCGAGCTGCAATTCGCGCAGGCTAGTCAGTTGTGCGAGTTCCGCTGGGACTGACCCTGCCAGTCGATTAACCGAGAGGTTTAGTCTCGTCAGGTTGGCAAGCTGACCCAGTTCCGGCGGTATCGCTTCCGAGAAGGCGTTGTTCGACAGATCGAGTTCGCGCAACTCGCTCAGTTGGCCTAGTTCGCTCGGTATGGTGCCCCACAATCGGTTGTTAAAGAGCACCAGTCGCCGCAGAGCGCTCAGGCCTCCAAGCTCGGGCGGGATGCGCCGGCCGCCGTGGGGCCCTTGAATCTCCAGCGCCAGGACGCGTCGCGGTGTGCCACCAAGTTCGATCGCTTCCCACTGCTCCATCGGTGCCTCAGCGCTCCAATTCAGCCAGGACCGCCCGACCAGAACTTCCCGCGCTTCGAGCAGGATCCGGCAGTCGTTCACCAGCCCGGGATTCTCCTGCGGATTCGGCACGGCGATTCCGCTGGCGCAGGTCGGCGGCGACGGCGCTGGATTCACCCGGATCGCCACGCGTACCGGGTCGCCGAGTCCATCACTCGCCACGACCATCAGCACATAGGCATCGACCGCTGAAGCGTCCAGTTCACCGGCAACGGTAATGTGGCCGCTGCCCGAGTCGATGGCGAACGCCCCGGCCTCGTTACCGGCCGCGATTACATATCCGACCGTGTCCGCCAGCCGGCCGGGGATGTAGACCCGGCCCACGCTGGCTCCGGGCGACGCGTCGTCGCGAATGTTGAAGGCATACGAACCGGCCTCGCAGGTTGCCCATTCGCGCGGGCTGACGTACGGCGGCTCACGTCTGTTCAGGTGGAAGGGGAGGCACTCTTCGAGTTGATTGCCCCACAGTCCCAGCGACCACAAGTCGTACATCGACCCCACGGCCACCGGGACTCGCCCGGTGAGTTGGTTGCCCCCGAACTGCAGGTCCGTGAGCTTCGTCAGCCAGCCCAGTTCCCAGGGGATGCCGCCCGTCAGGTGGTTTTGGCTGAGATTCAACCCCTTCAGGTTTCGCAGCCCGCCGAGTTTGGGCGGAATGTCACCCGTCAGCTCATTGTTGGAGAGGTCCAGCGTCTCGAGCCCGGCCAGACCGCCGATTTCAGGCGGAATGCTGCCCGCGACACCGCTCTCCGCGAGGTCCAGCACCACCAGGCCAACAAGTTGGCCGATTTCGCTCGGAATCCCCCCGCCGAACTCGTTTTCCCGAAGGAGAAGCCGTTGCAGACTGGATAGGTTGCCCAGC
>LXNI01001999.1_pt1 | contig 15500 bp, 18 predicted proteins | sample 809091 | NCBI WGS metagenome assembly LXNI01 (sample SAMN04870527, study PRJNA318959) | sponge metagenome | biome: 01000161; feature: marine sponge reef; material: water | host: Sarcotragus foetidus | place: Greece: Milos, Mediterranean Sea | collected 2013-05-29 | depth 5-7 m | reverse complement strand
CTCAAGCAACTCGAGTCTCAGATCGAGCGCCACGCCGCCGAAATCGAGGCATCCCTGGTGGCCGCAGACCTGAACAAGGCGAAGCAATGGGCCTATGCGGAGCGACTGGTCGCGCGTCGCACGTTTGACACGGCTCCAGCAGGGCCACACGGCCTGTTCGCAGGCGCGGCACGGTTGGACGGCCGGCGCTACTTCGACCTGGGCGACATCGCGGATTACGACTTCTACGACCCGTTCACGCTTTCGGCGTGGATTCGCCCGGACCGTGAGACCGGAGGAGTGGTCAGCCGCTACCTCACGACCGGCCCGAAAGGCTACGGCCTGTTCTTGGTCGACGGGAAGCTACAGCTTCGTATCGACACAGCCAGCATCTCAGACCGCATGAGAGTTGAATCTGTCGAGACGATCCCGCTGGCTCGCTGGACCCACGTAGCAGGGGTATACGACGGCACGCGCAACACAGACGGCATGCGGCTCTACATTGATGGCCGAGCGGTCGAGGCGAAAATGCTGGTGGACGAATCTCTCAACCCTACGCGAGTGAAGGCCACAGTCCGCATCGGCCACGGCCCCGGCACGCACGACCGGTTTGCGGGGCTCATTGACGATGTCCGCGTCTACGCCCGTGCCTTGGACGGATCGGAGGCGGCGCTCCTGGCGGTTCGCGACACGCCCGCACAGATCGCGGCAATGGCGGCCGGCCAACGCACGCCAGCCCAACAGCAGAAGTTGCGCTGGGCCTACCTTGAACACGCCGCGCCCAAGGAGATCTCGGCGGCTTGGGAGGATCTGAGAGCATTGCGTCTCGAACGCGAAGCATACATCGCAACCCTTCCCACCGTGATGGTCATGGACGAGCGCAGAGACGCGCGCCCGACGCACATCTTGTTCCGCGGAGCCTTCGACGCCCCGCGCGAGCGCGTCGAGCCGGGTCTGCCGGCGGCACTGCCGCCGCTACCGCAAGGGCTGCCCAACAACCGGCTCGGCTTGGCAAAGTGGCTTACCAGTCCGCAGAACCCGCTCACGGCACGGGTCACTGTCAACCGCTTCTGGCAAATGCTGTTCGGGCGCGGCATCGTCCCCACAGTGGAGGACTTCGGCTCCCAAGGCGCGGCCCCGACACACCCCGAGCTGCTGGATTGGCTGGCCGCGGACTTCGTCGAGAGCGGTTGGGACGTGAAGGGGTTGATGCGAACCATCGTCAATAGTGCCACCTACCGGCAGTCGTCGAAAGTCTTGCCAGGGCTCTTGGAGCGAGATCCCGAAAACCTGCTGCTGGCAAGGGCGCCGCGCCTGCGGCTGCCTGCAGAGTCGATCCGCGACCAAGCACTGGCCGTCGCGAACCTGCTGTCGGGCGAGCCGGGAGGCCAATCGGTGAAGCCGTACCAGCCCAGCGGATTGTGGAAGGAACTGTCCAATTGGGGCGCGTACTCGAACGACCACGGGGACAAGCTCTACCGCCGGAGCCTATACACCTTCTGGAAGAGAACCCTGGGGCCGCCGGCCATGCTCGCCTTCGACGCCGCAGCGCGCGAGACTTGCGTGGTGCGGCAGGAGCGCACCAACACGCCCATCCAAGCGCTCAACCTGATGAACGATCCCACCTACAACGAAGCAGCCCGTGTATTCGCCGAGCGCATGCTGAACGAGGGGGGTTCCCGCGACAGCGAGCGGCTGGCCTACGGATTCCTGCTCGCAACGGCCCGGCAACCCGCCGAGAACGAAGCCGAGATCTTGCGCTCCAGCCTCAATCGATACCGCGACCGCTACCAGACGCGGCCCGCGGACGCCGAGCGCTACCTGGCAACCGGGGAGCACCCGCGAAACGAGTCGATCGACCCGCCGGAACTGGCAGCTTTCACCGCCGTGGCCAGCATGCTGCTCAACCTAGACGAGACGATTACGAGGGAGTAGAACATGCCCGTCGATGTGAACTTGCACCTTACCCGCCGCCAGCTCTTCTCCACCTCGGCGACCGGCTTGGGAGTTGCGGCTCTCTCTCACCTGCTGGCGGCCGATCTGGGCGCCAGTACCGCCCAGCAGGGCCTGAGCGGCCTGCCGCACTTCGCGCCGCGTGCTAAGCGGGTGATCTACCTGTTCCAATCCGGCGGCCCATCGCAGATGGACTTGTTCGACCCCAAGCCGGGTTTGGGCCGCATGCAAGGCACCGAACTGCCCGATTCGATCCGTGGCGGGCAACGGCTGACCGGCATGACAGCGGCGCAGACAAGCTTTCCGGTGGCGGCGTCCAAGTTTGAATTCGCGCGTCACGGAGCTTCCGGACAGCAGTTCAGCGAGTTGCTCCCGCACATCGCCTCGATCGCCGACAAGATTGCCGTGATCCGCTCGATGACCACCGAGCAGATCAATCACGATCCCGCGATCACCTACCTGCAGACGGGCCACCAGCTGGCCGGCAGGCCCAGTCTGGGTTCTTGGCTGTCCTACGGTCTCGGGAGCGAGACCAGCAGCTTGCCAGCCTACGTCGTGATGGTCTCGCAGGGCAGCGGCGGCCAGCCGCTGTACTCACGGCTGTGGGGCAGCGGTTTCTTGCCGACCCGCTACCAGGCTGTGAAGTTCCGCGCCGGCCGGGAGCCGGTGCTGTACCTCAACGACCCGGAGGGATTCTCGCGCGAAGACCGGCGCTCCTACCTGGACGACCTAGCCGCGCTCAATCGAGTTCGCTTGGGGGAGTTCGGCGACCCGGAGATCGAAAACCGCATCGCGCAGTATGAAATGGCCTACCGTATGCAGGCCTCGGTGCCGGAATTGACGGACCTGTCCGCCGAGCCCGAGAGCGTGATGCAGATGTACGGCGAGGACGCGCGCAAGCCGGGCACCTATGCCAGCAACTGCCTACTGGCACGCAGGCTCGTCGAACGCGGAGTGCGCTGCGTGCAGCTATTCCACCGCGGCTGGGACCACCACAACGCGCTGCCACGGCGCTTGGAAGAGAAGTGCGTCCAGACCGACCAAGCTTCCGCGGCCTTGGTAAAGGATCTCGAGCAACGCGGGTTGCTGGACGAGACGTTGGTCGTTTGGGGCGGCGAATTCGGGCGCACCGTGTACTGCCAGGGCGAGCTTTCCACAGAGGTGTACGGCCGCGACCACCATCCGCGGTGTTTCTCGATTTGGCTGGCCGGCGGCGGGGTCCAAGGGGGCGTCAGTTACGGTTCGACCGACGACTTCTCGTACAACGTGACCGAGAACCCGGTCAGCGTCCACGACCTGCACGCGACGATGCTGCACTTGTTGGGCGTGGACCACAAGAAGCTGACCTTCAAGTTCCAAGGGCGACATTTCCGCCTCACGGACGTGCATGGCGAGCTCATCAAGCCTCTGCTGGCCTGACGCCGCCGCAAGGTCCGAGGAAAGGAATCGCCAGCAATGAGCGACAAGGAAAGCGTTGCATTAGTCACCGGGGCAAGTCGCGGCATTGGCCGGGCGGTCGCCATCGAACTGGCCCGCACTCATCGGGTCATCGGCACGTATCGCGGCAATCTCGCGGCGGCCGAGAGCCTGCGCGACGTCTGTGGTGCCGATATCTTCCAGATGGATGTCGCATCGAAAGCCGATCGGGCGGCTTTGATGGCATTCGTCCGGAACGAGTATGGTCGCTTGGATCTGCTGGTCAATAACGCCGGCATGGCTCCACGCCAGCGCAACGACCTCTTGGAAGCGAGCGAAGAGAGCTTTGAAGAGGTGCTAAGCACCAATTTGCAGGGACCGTACTTTCTGACCCAAGACGCTGCCAAGCTGATGTTGCAACGCGGGTCCGGCCGGATCGTCTTCGTAACATCGATCTCGTCCTATACGGCATCGACCAACCGTGGGGAGTACTGCGTCTCGAAGGCGGGCCTCAGCATGGCTGCACAACTCTACGCCAGCAGGCTGGCACCAGAAGGGATCGGCGTGTTCGAACTGCGACCGGGCATCATCGAAACGGACATGGTTGCGCCGGTGGTCGAAAAGTACAAGCGGCTAGCGGAAGAGGGACTGCTGCCGCAGGGCCGACTGGGTCGACCCGAAGACGTAGCTCAAGCTGTGCGCGCAATCGCCGATGGCAGTCTCGACTACTCGGCGGGACAAGTGATCGACGTGGACGGTGGCTTTCACCTCCGCACCCTTTAGCCACCGCTTCCGCACCTTCCCGCATCGCGGAATTGATCTACTTCGCTCCGCGCCAATGTCAGATTTGACTATGGCGGACAGAGGCCACGTCAGCTCACGCTTCGGGCGTGTCCCGATTCAGATCTAGGGGTGTCGGTGATCGCAGCGAACAGTCCCTTCGAGGTCGAGTCCCAGTATTCTCGGCATACGCCTGAAATGTCGCGACCGGTCGAACTTCGAGCCGCCGTGGGTCCCATCACATTCATGCCGGACGGAGTCGGCCGCCCTCTGAATGGAGAGACACGGGTGAACGACGAGCGCATCGATGACGACCAAGTCGAATGGATGCTCGCGTAGCAGGTTCCGAAACGTACCTCGCGGTGCGACGCGTAATCCAGAGCGCTCATTGCCGCCAACCGTGCTTACGTTATGCTAATGAAGAGAGTGAAGATCAACTACTCGACACATCGGAAGAGGAATACGTGATGAGCGCCGAGTTGATCGGAATAATTAGCGTGGGCGTAGCGTTGGGCGGGCTGATCCTCATGCTTGGAAACTGGCTGCGTAGCGACATCCGAGATCTTGCAGGACAGGTAGCCGAGCTGGACCGCAGAGTCTCTAGGATTGAGGGCCTATTTGAGGGAGCGGGATTGTTCCGTGCCACCGGAGCAACGGAGCCAGCCTCGGGAGACTGAGCCAATCTGTTAGGCGACGAGGTTGATGAGTTCGTGCGGCATCTCCGTGGCACAAGAGCTGAATCGCTGCTCGAACCTTACGATCCAGACTACGCGGCCATGCCAGGATGGCTCGTGGAAGACCATCTCAAGGCAAGGGGTCTCTCGCAGGCAGAATTGGCCCGCCGTTGCGAACTGTCTTCAAAGTTGATCAGCGAGATTGTTTCCGGCAAAGCACCCATCGAGCCTGAGACCGCCGTTCAGTTCGAGCGAGTGCTGGGAGTGGACGCAAGAATCTGGCTGGGTGTCGAAGCCGATTACCGCTCTCGCCGCGCGAAGGCGGCCGAGGGAGCACGGGCAGACCAGTAGGGTTCGCGGGCCTGGAGCTCCCCGCTCTCCGAACAGCGAAAGCGAGCGCTCATTGGGCCAAGGCCCTCAAGCCGCCAAGCGTAAGCGCTACCGTCTCGAACGCTCCTTCAGGCGCGCTGCCTTGCCCTTGAGCTTGCGCAGGTAATAGAGCTTTGCCCGCCGCACCTTGTGCCGCTTGACAATTTCGATCTTCTCGATGATGGGTGCGTGTAGCGGGAAGATGCGCTCGACGCCCTGTCCGAAACTCACCTTCCGCACGGTGATCGTCTCGCGCATGCCCGTGTTGTTACGGGCCAGCAGGATTCCCTCAAACACCTGGATGCGCTCTTTCTCGCCTTCCCTGATCTTGACGTGAACCTTGACCTGATCGCCCGGCTCCAGCGCTGGAAGTGACTCCTTGCGGTGAGCCTGTTCAATCTTTTCGATGATCGCGTTCTGCATGTTCCATTCTCCAGTTTCGTGTTGTGGCTCCCCGCTTCAGCGAGACTTGCCTCGAATACCTAATGTGCCGGGATCCCGCGCTTCGCCCTCAGCCGCCTCTAGCGAGCGCAGCAAGTCGGGGCGATTGACCCGTGTCTTCTCGATCGCGGCCTGGCGGCGCCAGCGGGCCACTTCGCCGTGGTGACCGCTCAGCAGGACCCCCGGCACGTCCCAACTCTGCCCCGCTGCATGCGGCGACGAATAGCTGGCCGGACGGGTGTACTGCGGACAGTCGAGGATCCCGACACCTCCGCCGTCCAGCGGGTTGAACGATTCGCGGCGCGTCGAATCGGCATTGCCGACCACGCCGGGGCACAGCCGCGCCACGGAATCTACGATCACGCCCGCGGCCCACTCGCCACCGCTGAGCACATAGCTGCCCACCGACAGCTCCTCGTCCACCAAATGCTCAGCGACCCGCTCGTCCACGCCCTCGTAGCGCCCGCACACGAGCACGACGTCCTCGATGCCTGCCAGCCGCCGCACGTCCGATTGGTCGAATACCCGTCCCTGCGCCGAGAGCAGGACCTTCCGCGCGACACCGCCCGGGCACTGGGACGCGATGTCGGCCAGTGCGGCGTCAATCGGTTCGATCTTCATGACCATGCCTTCATCCCCCCCAAACGGTCTGTCGTCCACTGTGCGATGCACGTCCGATGTCCAGTCCCGGAGATCGTAGAGTTGGATCTCCACCAGCCCGGCTTCCTTGGCGCGACCGATCACGCCGCAAGAAAACGGGTCCCGGAAGAAGTCCGGGAATATCGTGACAATGTGAAACCGCACTTCAAGCCTTCAACTCGTCCATCCCCTTCGGCAACCGCGCCACGATGCGCTTCGCTGCAATGTCTACATCCAGGCAGATCTCGGTCACGAACGGCACAAGCATTTCCTTCCGCTCCTCGTCGACGACCGAGAACAGCAGGGCACCGCTAGGCGGCTCGTAGACTTCGGCAACCGAGCCCAACTCGCTCCCCGTGGCTTCGTCCACCAGCCTGCACCCCACCAAGTCGGCGAAGTAGTACTCGCCCTCGGGCAGCCCGGGTAGGTCGGCTTTGGCCATCCGAACTTCCGCGAGTCGCAGCCGCTCGGCGTCACCGATGGTCGCGATGCCTTCGAACTTGAGGATCAGCCGCCCTTTGTGCTCCCAAGCCCATTCGACTTGCAAGACCAGTTGCGTGCGATCCGCCAAGACCACGTCCAGCTTGCGGCCCTCGACAAAGCAGTCCAAGCCGCCGACCAGATTCTCGGCTGCAACCTCACCCTTGTTGCCACGCGGCCGGGCGATCTTTGCCACCGTCAGATATTCGGCTCCCCCCTTCATGCATGAATCGAATCCAGCACTCTCCGGACTCAGTCGTCTTCGAGGATCTCCAAGGTGTAGCGATGGTTGTACTTCATGCTCACCGCGCCGAGAAGCGTCCGTACGGACTTGGCCGTGCGCCCCTTCTTGCCGATGACCTTGCCCAAGTCGGACGGATCAACCGACAGTTCGATCACGCAGCTTTGCGTTCCATCGACCGCATCCACTTCGACCTCGTCAGGAGTGTCGACGAGGGACTTGGCGATCACTTCAACCAACTCAACAACGGATTCCGTCTCCTGTGTCATCGCTCGTCTCTCCCCGCAGCCCGCTCGCGAGCCGCGTTCCCCGCAATTCTGCCGCTACTCGGATGCTGCTTGGGCTTCAGCTTTGGCACCACCGGCCAAATCGTCATCTGTGGATGGGGCTGCCGCCTCTTGCGATTCTGACTCGTCCTCTATCGCGACCGCCTCTTCTGGCGCGGTCGCATCAGCGGAATCCGCTTCGGCCGGCTCGGCGCTGGGGGCGGGCCGGCCCGCGGTCGCCTCCTCAGCCAAAGCTGCTTCGATTTCCTCGTCTAACGCCTCGTCTGACTCTTCCACGGCGTCCCCGGCTACCGGAGCTCCGGGCTGGGCCGGCTTGTCGGGCTCGGCTTCGGGTGCGGGAGCAGCCTCCGGCGCGGCCTCGACGGCGTCCGTCTGGCTCTCCTCCTCTACCGGCTCCATCGGTATGATCTTCTCGTCGAAGTGCCTGACGAGACGCTGCACGGTCGCTGACGGTTGGGCGCCCACAGCGAGCCAGTAGTCTATGCGGTCGCGCTTTAGCACCAGCTCTATCGGCGTGGGCCGCGGGTTGTAGTGCCCGACGATCTCGATGTTCCGGCTGTCGCGGGCGCGGCGCTTGTCCATCACGACCACGCGGTAGCTGGGTTTCTTCTTGGCTCCTGTCCTGGACAGGCGTATTGCAACCATGTGTTTCCTCCGAAGCGATTCCGTGGCGTTGCTAGCGGCCCAGCAATTTGCTGAAGTCCATGCCGCCGGGTCCGAGCTGACCCGGCCCCATGCCGTGTGGCCGAGACCCTCGCCTGCGCTTGCCTCTCTTGCCTTTCCTTCTCCGGCGCGTGCCGGGAGCGCCAGCGGCGATCCCCTTCATCATGTCCCGGGCCTGGCGGTACTGCTTGAGCAGCTGATTGACCTGTTGCACGGTCGTGCCGCTGCCCACGGCCACCCGGCGCCTGCGGCTGCCGTTCAAGATATCGGCATTGGCCCGCTCCTTGGCTGTCATCGAATTGATGATGGCTTCGGTGCGCACCAGTTCCTTGGGATCGATCTCTGCCTGCTGCAATTCCTTGAACGGACCGGCGTTCGGCAGCATGTCGATGATTGACTGCAGCGAGCCCAACTTGCGCACCTGGCGGAGCTGGCCGCGGAAGTCATCCAGCGTGAAGCCGTCCGACAGCATGCGCTCCTGCATCGCGACCGCTTCTTTCTGATCGATCTCGTCCTCGACCTTCTCGATCAGCGTGAGCATGTCGCCCAGGCCCAGCAAGCGCGAGACGACGCGATCCGGGTGGAAGACTTCGAAAGCGCTGGGCTTCTCGCCGGTTCCCAGAAACTTGATCGGGCAGCCGGTGACGTGCCGGATCGACAGCGCGGCACCGCCGCGCGCATCGCCGTCCATCTTGCTCAGCACCACGCCGGTGACTGCCAAGCGGTCGTGGAACTCAGCAGCCGACTTGACCGCGTCTTGGCCGGTCATCGCATCGGCCACGAAGAGAATCTCGGACGGCTCGAGCCTACCTTTGAGCTGCTCAAGCTCTTCCATCAGCTCGTCGTCGAGGTGCAACCGACCCGCGGTGTCGACCAGCACGACATCCCGTCCGGTCTGCTTGGCCTCGCGCATGGCGCCAACCGCAAGCTCCAGCGGGCTGGTCTCGCCCTCGGCGCCGCGATAGACAGGCTGGCTGATCTGGCCGGCCACGATGGCGAGCTGCTCGCGCGCCGCCGGTCTTTGGACGTCTACCGACACCAGCAGCGGCTTGCGCCCCTGCTTCGACAGCCAAAGCGCAAGCTTGCCGGTGGAGGTGGTCTTGCCCGAGCCTTGCAAGCCCACCATCAGGTAGATCGAAGGCGGCGTCTTGGCATGCCGGATCCTCTCGCGGTCGCTGCCGAGGATCTCGACCAGCTCGTCGCGGACGATCTTGAGCAGCTGCTCGCTAGGCGCAAGGGCCGTAAGCACCTCTTGGCCGAGCGCCTTCTCCTTGACGTTGGAGATGAACTGCTTGACGACCTTGAAGTTGACGTCCGCTTCCAGCAGCGCGAGCCGGATCTGGCCCAAGCCAGCCTGGATGTTCTCCTCGGACAACTTGCCCTGGCCGCGGAGATTCTTGAAGGCCCGCTGCAGCTTATCTGAGAGGCTGTCGAACATTGGATTCAGGCCAAACGGCAGCTACGGGGATCGCAATCGATCCCGCGCACGGCCGCTCGGATAGGGAGGTAGCAGGGGGAAACAGCGAAACGAACCGACGCCCCCCTAGGCGATCACTAGAACCATTGTAAGCCGAGACGGTTGCAGGGGTCAACGGCGGCGAGAATCGCGGCTGATCCGCCCAAGGCACGGGTCCGCCTCATCTGGTAAAATCTTCAGCGGACGCGGGTGGCCGCGGACTCACACAAGGAAGGCAACACTATGAGCGTACTCTCAAGACGGGCGGTTCTCCTCAGCGGGGCAGCCGCGGCTGTCGCCGGGCGGGCGGTCGCGGCCCTAGCGGTCGGCGACATGGCCCCGGACTTCACTCTGCCAGGATCGGACGGCTCGGATGCGACGCTGTCCTCCTTCAAGGGCAAGAAGAACGTCGTGCTGGCGTTCTTCCCCAAAGCATTCACCGGCGGTTGAACGCGCGAGATGACAGGGTATCAGGCTGATATCCAAACCTTCACCGACTCCAGTGCCGTCGTCTTCGGCATCAGCACCGACCCGCTCGACACCAACAAGAAGTTTGCCGAATCGCTGAGCTTGGAATTTGCCATTCTCAGCGATGAGGACGGCGCCGTGTCGAAAAAGTTCGGCGTCCTGAACGAAGAGCGGAACATGTCCAGCCGCACGACCTTCGTGATCGGCAAGGACGGCAAGATCGCCCATGTCGAAGCTGGCGGCGGAGCTATCGACCCGGCGGGAGCTGCCGCCGCCTGTTCCAAGCTCTAGACAGCGTCGGCAAGCCAGGCACGACAGCGCGCTACGGCGCATGTGAGCTGCGCCGTAGTCGCGATGAAGTGTTGGGCAGATTACGGATCGCGATGACAGTACGACGCAAGAAGTTCGTGCGCGGGGGGGGCGTTGTTTTCAATATGGTGTCCGCTGTGTTGGTCTATAGCGGTATCATGACCAGCTTTGTCTATCCCTTCTGTGCTATAGCCCTTGCGTACATCGCATGGGAGCGCAGTATCCGTCTTCAAGCAGACTGACGCTGTTCATAATTTCTCTCGCAGAATCACAGCGTTGAGGGCGTTCCCAAGCGTCGGGACGCTCAGTGCGTCTGCTTGCTTCGGCGGCGCTGTGCAACCTGCGGTGCGGCTTGATATAGCCTCGGGGCCGGGGTCCGGTTGGGCTGCCTGTGCCACCGGTTGCGAGCGAACCGAGCGCTTGTCGGGAGGCGATATTATGGATTGGCCGCCGCTCAGAAATGTCGGAGTCATCACGGGTTCTTGAACATATGATCGATGCCGTCTGCAAGATCGCGATGATGCTCATCAAAGAAAAACAAGCCGCCGAGCGTGTGTTCGCGGCGTTGGATACACAGTTTGCAATTGTTAAGCGAGCCGTTAAAAATTCAGGCAGGTATGGGCACTACGAGCTACGACTGATGCTTAGAATCTGCTACTCCGGTACGGTGGCGCTGAGATACGATCGACCCGAGGTCGTTGAGAAGGCTCTGTCCTTGGTAAAGGAGTTCGAAGACGCACAAAGGGGCAAGTCCAATGATGCCGAGAGGCTACCATCCCTCCTGGATGAGCTCCTTCAATGGCGGGAGACAGTCATGGGGCACAGCAGATCGATGGTTCTGGACAATGTCGATGAGGTCGCCGCAAGCCTGGTCACTTCAACAGAGGTGAACAAGTTCATAGCGCAAGCCTGGAAAGGCTGAAGGCTTGCGAATTCGCTGGAGCGGTCTCACTCCTCGTCTAAACACCCATGGCCGCATCCAGCCACCCCGTAAGCATGAAACAGGCGTGGCGCTGCAAGCGGCGTGCCTGCTGGCGGTAGGATTGCAGTTAGCGGAGGCGGGTGCAAGATCGGACTTCAAAGTGGTGGAGAGGGCCTCGTCCCCTACCTCGTTTTCTAAACTGACGCCGCTGAGTCCTTTCAAGCCCCGCAATGTACCTGGCCCATGCCCAAGACACACAGTAAATCGAGCCCCGACTTCCCAGCCGCGGCCTGCCCATGCCCCACAAGTGACGATCCGAGCTACTCTTGGGAGGCATCTAGAGGCCCTGCCTCTACAGGCCTTGGACGCACAGCAGATCGAGCCGTCTCGCGTGCGAGGTGCCCGTGGCCCTCAAAGGGCGGGTGTTGTGGTTGATTAGTGCGCAGGGCATCGGCTAGAAGCCTACATTCGCGAGTTGGCGGGCCGATCCTTGCAGCAACGCCTTGACGCGGTGCAGACACTGCCTCCTTGCGGTGCCAACAACACTGCGCAGCGTGGCCCAGTTTCACGCCTCCCCAGCGCGGACCGGGCCTACCCGGGATCTTCATGGGCAACTTCACAGACGGCAGGCTGCCGCCCACCCGCTGCATCCCACTACCGGCTCTCGCTGCGCCGCGTGCCGACGGAGCCGACCTGAGAATGGCACCCTGCTTGACTTCACGGACGGCCCTTTCCGATCCGTCAATCGTCCGGCCGACCCAAAACGATCGTTTCAGGGACCGCTTGCTGGGCGTGGCCTAGGCGCTGGTGGGGGCTTCGGCTTAGGCGGTGGCGGTGGCGGCGTGTGTCGGGGCGGGTACTCCGGCCGGATTGTCGATTCCGGCCCCTTATGCGGAAGCATACCTACTCGTCCAATACTCATCGGTCTCGCGCTCGCTGCGCAGTGCCAGTCCCTTCAGTACCGGTAACTCGCCGGGCACGCGATCAAGGACCGCTCGCTGCTTGCGCGACAGCTGACCGCACGCCATGCGCAGTTCCTCGTCGTCTCGTTCATGCACGCTGGCCCACAGCTCCTCCCATTCTGTCGCCAGCGGCCCTAGCGCACGGTAAACCTCGCCGCTGCGCGCGGCTCTTTGCGGGTACCGTCCGACGGCCATGACCACGCCGGCAACCGCTGCGGCCGCGATCGCCGTAAGCGACACCCATTCCGGAAGCTCTTTTAGGACTGTGAGTACGGCTCCTGCCGAGAAGCTTACCGTCCCAATCGTCAGCAGGTCACCGAGCCGGCTGAGGCGGGCGGCCAAGTATCCATAGTACCGACACATCCTGTCAGCGCCGAGCACTCCCTCCCAGATCATGCGCACGGTGTCGTCTGTCGGCTGCATCGCGTCCGCTCCCGTACCTACATCATAAGCGCGTCGTCAAGACGATCCCTTTGGGCGCATCTCCCGGACCCTCGAAACCTGCTGCAGAGCACTCTGGATACCGGCCCGCAAGGTCGGGCGGAAAGGGCTCTTGGTAACCATTTCGGGCGGCACGACATGCTCAGCAACACGCAGGAGTGCGTGCAGGATTGGCATGGTGAGTATGGGGTGAGTATGCGGGCGGCGCGGTGAAGGACCCGCCCCGGTCAAGTTCAGGCTTGCACCAGGTGCGGCGGGATGGCAGCTTTGCCAGAGGTGCTGATACCAGCCGGTCTGCCATGCGCCGCACTCCGCTCCCCCCGACCGGTACCCAAGAGATCGTGGATGCTCCGTTGCAACGTACGCAATTCTGTCGAAGCGTGCTCGCTAACCCGAGTTCGTCATTTTAGGATTTCGTGGACACATAAGTCATGACACACCAATGACATAACACTTTTCGTACGTCCAGTATGTCACTACATTCTGTTGCGCTTGGCGGCGATTTCAATCCACCGGCGTGCGGGTCCGGACGCGGTGCAGTTGCGGCTGAACGCCGGCCGCCCAGGCCAGTGCGGCCGCTGCTTGGTCCGGGCGCGAGTCCTGGCGGCACTCGATGCGCTCCCCACCGGCAGTCACCAGCGTGGTCGTCAGGCGCATCCAGTTGGCCAGCTTGCGGCGGATCGTCTCCCAGCTGTCGTGGATGCCCCGTGCGCCGAGACGGCGCCGCAGCAGATGTACCCCGTGGTAGGCCAAAACGGCGATGAACAGGTGCGCCCGGATACGCTCCTGCTTGGCGTGCCAAATCGGCCGCAAGCCGATCTCCGACTTCAGGCTGCGGAACCTGGCTTCGATCTCGGTCAGTTGCCAGTAGGTGCGCGCCACGCGCTCCAGGTCCCAGTCGGTGTGGCTGGTGCGCAGCACGTAGGTGCCAGCCCGGGCGTCCTTGCGGGCATGCTGGTCGTTGCGCTCCCAGCGCACCGCCTCTGCCAACCGCGGCTGGCTGGAATGAACTCCTGCGGCGCCCGGCCACAGATCCCCAGCTGCGCCCCCCACCCCTTGCCCAACAGCAGCTCTGAACTGCTCCTTGAAAACTCCCCCCAAGCGACCGCAACTGCTGCTAGCTGCCCCTCGCAACGCAGCCTTGCGCTACTACTTCAAGACTCAACGTCGATCCCTCGCCGGTCCCCACCGAGATTCCCTTCCATTCCTTCTTGGAGGACTGGATTGTCTCCCTCCGGTCCGTCACACATCACAAATAATCCGGGAAATTCCACCCTCCCGCCGCCGGTATAATCTGAGAATCTGCTGCCGGAAGACTCCGGAATTCAACAGCGTGCGACTACTTCAAGCTGACGGAGACGGAAGGGCCGGGCACGGGGGAGTCGTTGCGCCAGTTCCCGATCCGGGCGGGCGACTATGTGCTGGCGGATCGGGGCTATTCGACGGCCGCAGAGATCGGGTATCTGGCGCAAGCCGGGGGCTGGGTCACGGTGCGTGTGAACACCGGAGCGCTGGCGTTCCAAGAAGTGGACGCGGAGCCTTTCGATCTGTTAGGGAAGGTGTCCTGTTTGCAGGCTCCATTGGCTGTCCGGTCGTGGTCGGTGAAGGTGGTCAGCGCACAGCAGTTGCGGGTGAGCGGGCGGGTCTGCGCGATCCGCAAGACTGAAGAGGCGATTCGGATCGTGCAGGAAGGCTTTCGCAAGGAAGCCGCCCGCAAGGGGCGGCAGCTGCAGCCGCAGACTCTGGAGTTCGCCAAGTACGTGATCGTGTTCACAACGTTTCCGGCAGCGGAGTTCTCGGCGGCCGATGTGCTGGAGTGGTACCGTCTGCGGTGGCAGGTCGAGTTGGTGTTCAAGCGCTTCAAATCATTGGCCGCCCTGGGGCACTTGCCGAAGCACGACGATGAGAGCGCGAAGGCTTGGCTGTACGGAAAGCTGCTCGTGGCCCTGCTGGTCGAGAAGCTGATTGGCCACGCGACGGCGATTTCCCCCTGGGGGTATCGCTTGGCGCCACCAACGGCCGCATAGCGCCTGGCGCGACCTCCATTTCGTGCTCAATCAAGTCACCCGCGCCATCGACCGCACTTGCCGCTGAGTGAGATGATCGCCACATGGAACGAAATCTCCGCGGACCTTGCCGACGCCCCTCGACTCCGCCTGGGACAACTAGAAGCATATTTCGATTACCGTGAGACAAGTTAACGCCTATGGGAAACTGACGACGGGCTCAGGCCGCCGCCGGCTCGCTGCCGGAACGGATTTTCTGCAGATAGCCGTGCTCTTTGAGCTTGCGCAGCCAGCGCGCCGCATTGCGGTCCACCAGCAGCTTGTCGTAGTCGATGCCCGGGTCGATGTACGGGCGGTGGTCGCGCAGCATCGCCATGATCGTGTGCAGTTCCCCGTCCAGCAGTTTAGGTGCTGGCGGAGCCGTTTGCTGGTGCCCGTGCAAGACTTGCTTGAAACCCTTTAGCACGCAGCGCCGCCGCGTGTTCTCAACCGTCTGCACGCGGCACCGGTACGCTGCCGCTACCTGCCGGTCGGTCCAGTCCGGCCCGTCCGCATCCACTTGGCGTAGGATCCGAGCGTGACGCGCCTTCTGGCTGCTGCCGATGAGTTTGGCAATCGTCTCGTAATTGGCGACCGGTCGCTGCCTCTCCGTGACGCGAGCTGAGCCGCAGGTCACGAGTCTGCAGGAAAGCTTCCATGCACCGCCCGTCAAGCGCTGTGACGTTGAGACCCTTATGCTCGATCCAGGCGCCGAAATTGCAGACGGTCGAAGGCTTCAGTCTGGCGAAGTAGCGAGAGTATCCTTGTGTCGCAAGCTGGTCCGCGAATCCACTGAGATGCGGCGCCAACGGGCCCGCGCGAACGCGCAGACGGCTTCGTGAGGGGAAGAAAAGAGTTCGGAGAACATAACCTCTTCATGGTCATCGAGGAGCTAGATCAGGAGGCCAGCAGTGCCCATGACCCGCCCCGACTGCTACCAACCGAAAGCGCGATTCATGCTCTGCAGAGCATGAA
>LXNI01001998.1_pt1 | contig 15504 bp, 14 predicted proteins | sample 809091 | NCBI WGS metagenome assembly LXNI01 (sample SAMN04870527, study PRJNA318959) | sponge metagenome | biome: 01000161; feature: marine sponge reef; material: water | host: Sarcotragus foetidus | place: Greece: Milos, Mediterranean Sea | collected 2013-05-29 | depth 5-7 m | reverse complement strand
GGCCCGTGGGGCCTCCAGCTGTCCGATCCTCTGCAGTCGACCGCGGGGTCGGCATTGCCACGGTCCGTTAGCGTCAGGTGTGCGTGGCGAGGACGATCCGAAGGTGGTCGGTCAGGGTCTCCGGTTGGTTGATGGGGATGAGGGTTCGGCTGTCATCGATCCACACCAGTTGGGTGTTCATGCGCCGACCGCGGCCGTTGGCTGCACTGAGAGAGCCGACCCGGCCCCCGCGGGGCCCGGGCCCTTCTTTGTCCACTTCCGGGTTACCCCCGCCAGCGGCGACGCGTTGGTGGAGGCGGGTCCCTCGGTGCGGTGGTGGGGCCCGTGGTTCGGTTCACATTCCCCAGACGGTCACCGGCGGACCGCCGACGGTCTCGGGACGCCGGAAGATCTTCTCGTCCCACGGCTTGGTCTCGTCCCGATCGAAGATCACCAGGTGCCCCTCCCCGGCATTGCAACGGTCCATGTAGGCCCGCGTCTGCGCCAGACCCTCCTGCGTGGTCCGCTCGAGGCTGCCGTACAGCAGCTTGCACTCGATGACGGTGCGGTGGTGCTCCCTCCGATCGGCCCCGCCCGGTCGATCCCCGCCCGGCGGCCAGAGCACCAGGAGGTCGGTGCGCATCCGTCCCAGGCCGTATTCCCGCTCGATGCGACCGCCCGCGTTGACGACACGCTGCAGGAATGCCTGCAAGAGCAGCTGCGGGCCGGCCTCGCGGTAGTCGAACCGTTCCACCCAGTGCTCGGAGTGCTCCCGGAAGAACCCCTGGAACGCTTCCAGCAGGCGGTCTACCCGCAGTTCTCCGTCCTCCTGATACCAGGTCGCCTCGAACGGGAGCATCACCTGGGTGGTCCAGGTGAGTTCGCGGGGGATCACCTCGGCGTAGATCGGATTGGCGATGCGCACCTGGCCGTCCACCCGCACCAATCCCAGATCGGCCACGTACTGCAGGTCGTCAGGGGGGAGCCGCTCGGACTCGGTCTCCAACCGGCCGCTCAGCAGCGGCTCCACCACCCGGCGGACCCTCGGCTCGGCGAGCTTGTCGGCCAGCTGATCCAGGTGGGTCTCGCGACCCGCGATGATCCGCTCACGGGCATCGTGGATCGCCTCGACGCCGATCGGCCGGCCGAGGTCCGTGTTCGCCTCCGTTGCCCGGTACGCCAAGGCGTTCACCAACCACGGCTGCCCCTCGGTCAGACGCCACACCTCCGACAGGGCGGATCCGGTCCACACCTGGCCCGTGTCCTCGGTGTGCTGGGCCAGCAGGCTCCCGGTCTCCTCGGGGGAGAAATCGCCGAGGCGCAACGACTCCGCCTTGATGTTGAAGGCGCTGCCGCCGGTGATCGGCGTCCGCTCGGCGCTGGCGTGGATGCGGTAGTCGCGCACGTCACGCACGCCGCAGAGGACCACGCTCTGCGGGAAGTGCCGCGGACGGTCCGGGTATCCCGCCCGCAACTGGCGCAACACCGACACCAGCGTGTCACCCACCAGAGCATCGATCTCGTCGATCAGCAACACCAAGGGTCGAGGATCCGCCGCCGACCAGAGCCGCAGAGCCTCCTCCAGCATGCCGAACGGGCTGCCGACCTCGAGCACGGCCGGTAGGGCCTCTCGGACCGACCGGTCGCCCAGCGCGCTCTCGGCCTCACCGGCGATCCTGGTGAGGATGGCCCGCACGGCCGCGGCCACGTCTTCCCGCGCCGCCTGCGCGGGCTCGACGTTCACGTAGGCACATCGGTACGTGTCGCCGGCGTTCAGGCGGCTACGGAGCGCCAATAGTGCCGACGTCTTGCCCGTCTGCCGTGGCGCATGCAGAACGAAGTACTTCGCCTGGCCGATCAGCCCAAGGACGAGCGACAGGTCGAACCGCTCCAGAGGCGGGATGCAGTAGTGCCAATCGGGCCTGACCGGTCCCGCCGTGTTGAAGAACCGCACGACCCCCAGTATCGCACCCCGATGCTTGCACGCCCGCCCGAGCGAACCCGGTGGTCGTGCCGTACGGGAAGGTCGCCCCCGGATCGATCTCACCCGAATGCCACGCCTCGCGGAGATCGAGCCCCATTTCTCCGGCGGCGCACCCCAAGCCGACGTCCCCGCGGCGGCCGAGGTGCGCCACAAGCTCGTCGTCCTCTGGGCCGACATCGCTGTCCGGCACGCCATCGTGCGGCGCAGCGAGGACCCTGACGAATTGATCGCCACCGTCACCGGCCTACCCGGCGCGTGGGGCGCCGGTGCAATACCCGATGAAGCGCTGAGCGACCTGCACTCGGTGCTGATCGGCTGGGCGACCCTCAAGCTCGATGACGGCGACCGGGACATCCCCGACATGGAGGGCATCCGCCTCGTCCTCGGCGCATGAGCCGGCGGCTCACGCCTGTCAGCCGCACTGAACTCATCGCACGGTTCGGTTGGCAGGGCCCCCGCCGCGGCGGCAAATGCGACTACATGAGCCGCGGCACCCATAAGGTCCGCATCCCCAACCCGCACCGCGGCGACATCAGCGCCGGGCGCGTCGCCGATCTGCTGTCCCGGGCCGGCATCAACCGCGACGACTGGCACGGCGCAGCGAACTGAAGCCAACGGCCAAGGCGGAGAGGGCCCGGAGCAAGCCAATCGGCAGGCGGGGTACCGGGGACAAACTAGGAATTGGAGCGGGGGCGCATCTCCTCGGGAATCACGTCGCCGTCGATGACGATCGGCTCGTCGTCGAGGTAGAGGGTGCAGTTGCGCATGGGGATGTCGAAGTGGCAGGCGGTGTCGTTGCTGCCGCCCAGCTCCTGGTTCGGACCGGTGGAGAACAACACGTTGCCGTAGAAGGCGCGCCCCTCCATGCCGACACTGCGCGGGTCGGTCGCCAGGGCCGACCAGCGGCAGCGCTCGTTGAGACCCCAGCCGATGTGGCTGATGCCGTAGGCCTTCTCGTCGTCGAAGCCGGCCATGTAGTCGGCCATCAGATCGGCGTCGAGGCCGCCCCTGATATCGGTGATCCGGCCGGTCTCGATCGTCAGCTCGATCGGGCTCTGCACGTACCTGTTGAACGGGTAGACGATGTCACCGGGCGCGATCACGACGCGGCCGTCCACGCCGTCGTCGCGGCCGCCGCTGAACAGGAACCCCGACGGCCAGTGATCCCAGCGTCCCGGCTCGTCGGTGTAGCCGTACTCGGTCATGACGGGGTAGGCGCCCAGTTGGTAGGTGACGTCGCTGCCGTGGGCGTTGGTGAAGCGCAGCACCTCGGCGCCGGCATAGACCTCAGCGGCGCACTCCACGCGCTCCCGCAGTTCCAGAGTCGGCAGCAGCCGGCCGAGCACGTCCAGCGACTCGATGCAGAGCAGGATGCGTGTGCCCGACTCCTGGATCTCCTGCTGCTCGGTGGAGAACAGCAGGAAGACCAGATCGACCATGAGGTCGGCCTGCTTCAGGGCCTCGATGGCGGCCTGGTTGCCGGCCAGCGGGTTCACGCCGACGTAGTCCACCCCTCCCGCCTCGCTGTCGGCCGGGAGCCCGACCTCGTAGCTGTGCGCACCCAGGCGCCGGGCCGCGGCGAGGAAATCGCGGGCGTAGGCCCGCTGCGGCTCCGTCTGGGACAGCACTGCCACCGTCTCGCCCTCGTGCACGCCGCAGAGACGCAGTTCGGCCTCGAATAGGTCCACTGCAGATGTCATGCCGTTGCCTCCCCCCTGGAGTTCGGGCTGTGGCGCCGCCGGGTGCCCCGCGGTTGCCTCGGCCCGCCCTCGATGCTAGACGGCTGGTCATGCCCAACGAACAGCTTGCACAGATGACCGCCCGCGAACTCCGCGCGGGCTACGAGTCCGGGGCGTTGACACCTTCCGTCGTGGTTGAGACCGTCCTGGGGAGGATTGAGCGGCTTAACGGCGATCTCACGGCTTTCGTGACAGTGACCGGCGACGAGGCCCGGCAATCGGCCGCGGCTGCCGAGCGGGTTCTTCGTGGTGACGGTGGCGATAGTGCCGGTGGCGCGCTCTGCGGTGTGCCGGTCTCGATCAAGGACATGATCGCCACACGGGGTGTGCGCACGACGATGGGCTCGCTGATACTGGAGGACTGGGTTCCCGAATTTGACACGCCCACCTCCGAGCGGCTGCGAGCGGCGGGGGCCCCGCTCCTGGGCAAGACCACCACCTCGGAGTTCGGCTGGAAGGGCGACTCCGGCAACAGGGTCAACGGGCCGGTCCGCAACCCCTGGCGACTCGACCGGACCGCCGGGGGCTCCAGCGGGGGCGCCGCCGCGGCGGTGGCGGCCGGACTGGGGCCCGTGGCCGTCGGCAGCGACGGCGCCGGGTCGGTGCGGATCCCGGCGGCCTTCTGCGGGGTCTTTGGGATCAAGCCGTCGTGCGGTGTCATCCCCGTCTTCCCGATCAGCCCCATCGAATCACTGTCGCACCTGGGCGTGCTGGCCACCACCGTCGCCGACGCGGCCGACGTGCTGGACGTCGTGGCCGGTCCCGACCCGAGGGACAGGTTCTCGCTTCCCGACACCGGTACCCGCTATGCCGCCGCGCTCTCCGAGCCGATCGGGGAACTGCGCGTCGCCTGGAGCCCCGACCTGGGGTACGCGGCGGTCGAGCCCGGGGTCCGGCACTCGACCGCCGCCGCGGCTGCCGTCTTCGAGTCGCTCGGCTGCCAGGTCAGCGAGGTCGTGCCCGGCTGGGACGACCCGTACCCGTTCCTGGACGTGATCTGGTCGGCTGCCAACGCCGCCCGCCACATGCACGACCTCGAGCAGGTGCGGGATCTCATCGACCCCGGCCGGTTGGAGGTCGTCGAGCGCGGCATGCAGCTCACGGGACCGGAGGTGGCGGCCGCCAACGCCGCCAAGGCCGATTTCGCCGAGACGGTCCGGCAGTTCATGGACGGCTACGACCTGCTGCTGACGCCGACGCTCCCCCTCACCGCCTTCGCGGCCGGTGCCGACCAGCCGGGCCAGGTGGCCGGGAGGCCCACCGAGTACCTCAGCTGGACCCCCTTCACCTACCCGTTCAACATCACGGGGCTCCCGGCGGCGAGCGTGCCGTGCGGGATGTCCGGCGGCCTGCCCGTGGGTCTGCAGATCGTGGGAGGCTGGCGGGCCGACGCCCTAGTTCTGCGAGCCGCGGCAGCGTTCGAGGAAGCTGCACCCTGGCCGCGCCACGCCACCGGCGAAGGGCTATCGTTCGTCTGAGCGGCCCGCTGACCTGCTGAGTCGTTCGGGCGCTGCGCGCCTGGCGTCGCTACCGGAGGGGGGGAGCATGCCACTGCAGGACCACATGAAGATCATCTCGATCGACGATCACGTCATCGAGCACCCGCGGGTCTTCCAGGACCGCCTTCCCGCGCACGCCCGGGAGGCCGGCCCCCGCATCATCCAGAAGGAACTCGACACGACCGACCAGTACGGAAACCAGATCACCGGCCAGCAGGAACTCTGGCTCTACGAGGGGCGCGAGTACCCGCAGTTCGCGCTGAACGCGGTCATCGACAAGGATCCGAAGGACTTCGGCCTCGAACCGTACCGGTTCGACCAGATCCTGCCGGGCTGCTACGACCCGAGCCGGCGAGTGCAGGACATGGACATCGACGGCGTCTGGGCCCAGCTGTGCTTCCCGTCGTTCCCCCGCTTCGGCGGCACGCTGTTCCTCGAGAGCGAGGACTGGGATCTGGCCCTGCTGTGCGTGCAGGCGTACAACGACTTCATCATCGACGAGTGGGCTGGCACCGAGCCCGAGCGCCTCGTGCCGATGATCATCGTGCCCCTCTGGGATCCCGCTCTGGCGGCCGTCGAGGTGCAGCGCTGCGCCGCTAAGGGGGCCAAGGCCATCACCTTCCCCGAGGCCACCAGTCCGCTAGGTCTCCCCTCGATCCACACCGACCACTGGGACCCGTTCTTCGCCGTCGTGCAGGAGACGGGTCTGCCGGTGTTCATGCACTTCGGCAGCTCCGGCAAGCCCCCGGAGACGGCACCCGACGCGCCCATCGTGGTGTGGATCTCCACCATGGGCACCAACTCGATGGTGTGCGCCGCCGACCTGCTGTTCTCGCCGCTGTTCCACAAGTTCCCGGGTTTGCGGGTGGGGCTCGCCGAGGGCGGAATCGGCTGGATCCCGTACCTGCTGCAGCGCATGGACTTCGTGTGGGAGCGCCACCGCTGGTACACCGGGATCAACACCGAGGTGGCGCCGTCGGAGCTGTTCCGCAAGCACATCTGGGGCTGCTTCATCGAGGACGAGGCCGGACTGCGTGAGCGGGAGTTCATCGGGATCGATCACATCTGCTTCGAGTCGGACTACCCCCATTCCGACTCGCTGTGGCCCAACGCCCGCAAGCGACTCTCCGAGATGCTGGCGGACGTGCCCGACGACGAGGCCGCCAAGATCGCCGAGCTGAACGCCCGCGAACTGCTGAGTTTCGACGCCGACCTCGCCTAGCCGGCGAACCTCGCGCTCAGATCTCTCGACCGGCTTTCTCGCCCTCGTAGATGGCGATGATCGTCCGCCGGGGCGCCACGGCGTCACCGACCGCCTGCACGGCGGGGTAGGTGCCCTCGATCTGGCGGAACAGCTCGTCGTTCGGTGTGCGCAGCAGGCTGAGCACCACGGTGTCCACCGTCTCGGTACGCCGCCAGCCTCCCCAGACGCTGTACACCTCGGCCTCTGAGCCGTTCACCGACTCGATGAAGGCGTTGGCCGTGAGACGGACGCCCTTGCCCTCCAGGCGGGGATAGACGTGGCTGCCCTCGAGGGCGCCGGCCACGTTCTCGCCGACGACGGCGCGGGGGCAGACAACCTCGACGGAGGCGCCGTTGTCCGCCAGCAGCTCGGCGAGGCCCAGAGGCAGGTATTCGCCGGTGTCGTCGATGATCAGCACGCTCCGCCCGAGGGCGCCGGGGTCCTCGAGGGCGGCCACGATGGCGGAGCCCACGTCGATGACGTTGTCCTGATCAACGCCGGGCAGCTCGTCCCGGTCGGTGCGGGCGACGCTGAATCCGGTGCAGTCCCAGGTGGATCCGGTGGCGCAGACGACGGCGTCGGGCGCCTCGCCGTCCAGCAGCTCCCGGGTGACGTCGACGCCCGTGCGCACCTCCACGCCGCCCGTGCGCATCTCCGTCAGGAGGTTGTCGATGGCGTCCTGCCAGGCGGTGCGCGTCGGCAGCCCCTTGATGAGGTTGATGTGGCCGCCGAGCTCGCCGGATCGCTCGAACAGGACCACCTGGTGGCCGCGCCTGCCGGCCACCGCCGCGCTCTTCATGCCCGCTGGCCCGCCGCCGACGACCACGACCTTCTTGGAGCGTTCGCCGGCGACCACCTTCAGCGATCCCTCGCCCCACTCGGCCTCCCGCCCGGTGACCGGGTTCACCATGCAGAAGATGTCCCGCTGCTGGAAGTTGCGCAGGATGCACTCGTTGGCGCCGACGCAGATGTGCGTCTCGTGCTTGCGCCCCTCCTGGGCCTTGCGGACCAGTGCCGGGTCGGTGATGTGGGCGCGGGTCATGCAGACCATGTCGGCCCAGCCGTTGGCCACGATGTCGGCGGCCATGTCGATGTGCCGGATGCGCCCGACGATGAACACCTTGGCGCGGTCGCCGACGACTTCCTTGGCCCGCCTGCCGAAGGGGATCATGAAGCCGTCGGGGACCGACATGGGCGCGACCGCCAGGTGGAGGTTGTGGTAGTTGCCCCCGGACATGTCGAAGAAGTCGTAGAGGCCCGTGTCGGCCAAGATGTCGAGGATCTCCTCGCACTGCTCGCCGGTGATGCCCGCCTCGCCGACGAACTCGTCGAACGACAGGCGCAGGCCCATCGTGAAGTCGCCGACCTCGTCGCGGACCGCCTCGGCCACCTCGATGGCGAACCGGCAGCGGTTGCGGACAGATCCCCCGTACTCGTCGGTCCGCCGGTTGTAGAACGGGCTGAGGAACTGGGCGATGCCGTAGCTGTGGGCGCCGTGGAGCTCGACCCCGTCGAGCCCCGAGCGCTTGACGTTGCGGACCGATTGCACGTACCCCTCCACGAGTGAGCGGATCTCCCGCTTGCCGACGACGTGGGGGATCTCGTTGTGGATCACCGACGGCACCCGGGAGACGCCCCAGAGCGGATGCCAGGGCGAGAACATGTGGCCTTTGTCCTGCACGCCCATGATGGCGAGTTCGATGAACATGGCGCAGTCGTGTTCGTGTACCGCCTCGGCGAGGCGCTCCATCTGGGGGATGCAGCGCTCCTCCCAGGCGGTGATGCAGTTGTAGAACGAGCCCAGGCTGAGTTCGTGCGCGGCGTGCTGCTCGCTGATGAGCAGTGCCAGCCCGCCCTTCGCCCGCTCGCGGTAGTAGGCGATGTGCCGGTCGCTGAGGACGTGATCCTTGCTGTAGGCCAGGCTGTGCGCGCTGGTCATGACCCGGTTCTTGAGCCGGGTGGTGCCCACGTCCAGCGGCTGCCACAGAACGTCCAGATTCGACATCGTCAACCCCCTCGGATCAGGCCGCACGCTGGGTGTTCGGTCCCGCAGCCGCACAGTACTCCCCGGATTGGCAGCGGGGGCGGGGAGGCGTCAGACTGCCGGGTATGCGGATCAAATACATCATTCCGTTCCCTTTCGATGTGGGTCAGGACATTCGATCTGCTCAGGTGCCCAGCGATCTGCTCGGCGAGGGCACCCACGTGGTGTGCGTGCCGGTGCGGAACACGGCCACGCTGGTGGACTGCTACTACGAGGACCTGATCTTCGAGATGTACATCGTCGAGGCGGGACTGCGCGCCGAGGAGGAGGGCTACGACGCGGTCGTCATGGACACGGTCTCGGACTCCGGGCTGTCGGCGCTGCGCTCGCGGCTGTCGATCCCCGTGCTGGGCCCCGGCCTGGTCTCCTACGCGGTCGCCATCATGGTCGGCAAACGCTTCTCGATCATCACGATGTGGGATCAGTGGCGCCACCTGTACGAGAAGAACCTCGACACGTACCACCTGTGGGGCCACTGCGCCTCGATCCGGGCGGCGGGCATCCGCCCCGACATGGAGGAACTGCTGAGCGGCAAGGAGGAGACGGTGTTCCCCCGTCTCACCGAGGAGGCCCGGCTCGCCATCACCGAGGACGGCGCCGATGTGATCCTGCTCGGCTCCACGACCATGCACCAGGCGGCCGACCACATGGCCCGCCACCTCGATGCGCCGGTCATCAACCCCGGACCGGTGGCCATCAAGATGGCCGAGGCGATGGTGCAGTTGGGTCTCAGCCACTCGAAGGTGGCGTTCCCCTCACCCGCCGTGATCCAGGACGAGAAGTTCTTCTCCCTCGTTGATGCGCCCAAGCCGGAGTAGCCAAGTCGCCGGTCGGCCGCCGATCACGCAGAGGCTCTCCGGCAATCACCCTCTGGCGATAGCGCCCGGAGGGCCGCGTCCACGATGGCGTCGGTGCCGGGGACGACGGCGCTCTCCAGTGGGGGCTGAAGGGGATCGGTGCCCGGGCGGCGCCGACACGGACGACGGGGGTCAACGAGGCGACAAAGTGACCGCGGCGCAGCTCATGTATGGGCGACATCCAACTGCTTCCCCTGCGCAGGATTGATCACCGACTACCGGGAATTGACGACCGCAGGCTGCTCATCGCCAGCGTACACAGCCAGAGCCCGGCGCTGGCCGCCACCGCCGAGCCGGTGGCGCGTAGGCTGATCGACGTGGCTGCCACAGCCGCTCCCGCCGCGCCGACGCTCGCCGAAGCGGGCCGCGCCGCCGAGGTGCTCCTCGCCGGCGGCGCCGAGGAGGTCCTCCTGTTCGGCTCGGTCGCCGACGGCACGGCGACGCTGTCCAGCGATATCGACCTAGTGGCGATCTACGCCGACCTCGACTACTCCCAGCGCGCGTCCCGCCGGCAAGCCTTGGAGGCCGCGGCCGCGGCCGCGGCGGCGCCGTGGCCGGTGCAGGTACACGTGACTGATCGGCCCGAGTGGCGCGCCCGCATCGCCAACGTGCCGACTTCCCTGGAGCGGCGCATCCACGGCGGCGCCGTGGCGGTGGCGACGGCCACCGAACGGGGCCCCGTCAACTGGAACAAGGAGATGGTTCTGCCCATGAGCGACGCACACGAGGCCCTCCGCCAGTTCGACCACTGGGTCCTGCCGCGGCTCAGCGAACTCGAGGCCGCCACCCACCGCGGGACCCAGGAGGTCGACGCGGCCCTCGCTCCAGAGGTCGCCGAGCGGGCCCGCCTGGAGCGCATGGTCCGCATCTGCACGACCGCGGCGATCACCGCCGAAACCGCGATCAAAGCGCTCTCGGTCCTCCACGGCACGCCCACGCCGAGCGAGAAGGAACTCCGCCGGGCGGGCCACAACATCGCCGCCTGCCTCGACCTCCTCCCGGACGAGGCGCGCCCCGGCCCCGCCGCCGTGCTCGAAGGCCTCGGCGTCGACCTGGCCACGCTGTCGCAGTGGCGGCTGCGCGGGACATACACCGCGGACGTGGCCGCCGACGGCGCCATCGCCGACGGCCTCGCCGAGGCATACACCACCATGGCCACCACACTGTGCGCCCTGCTGGCCAACGAGCTGCAGGACGCGCTCGGCGCGAACCCCGACCTGGCCGCCGCCGAGGAACGGCGCGCCCACCTCGGCGGCGTCATCGCCGGCCGCGACGTGCGCTGCGGCATCGAGGACCGCGGCCTGCACGTCTAGCCGCCATAGCCGGAGAGGTTGCCGGCTGACTGAGAGCGTTAGCGGATAGGTGACCGCTACCGACGGAATTTCTCTATCGATTCCTGTTGGCAGCCCGTCCAGCAGCGCAGAAGACCACGACAACGGAACACCAAAACACCTGTTCAGAGCCTATCTGCGCACGCTCTGAACACATGGATACCGAGACGGCCGACGCCCTCATCGAGCGCCTCCTGCCCGACTGGGAACAGCTGGCTACCAAGTCCGACCTCGCCGAGCTGCGCAGCGAGATGAGGGAGCTGCGCGGCAGGGTCGCCGGGCTGGAGTCCACGGTGGCGTCCGCAAGGAGTCCGTGGACGCCGCGTTGGTGGCCATGGAGGGTCGCATCAACCGGCGCAGCGTCGATTTGCCCCGGTGCTATTCGGTGACCTGGACCGTGGCCTGTCTTGAGATGCGCGCCGTGGCGTTGGCGGCGACGAGAGTGATCGTGGCGGTCCCGCCTCGGACCCCCCGGATCGACGCCACCGAACCCTGCACGGTCACGTCGACGAGCCGGTTCGGGTCGTTGCGATCGTAGGTCACGTCGAATTCGGCAGCGGCCTCGGAGAAGTACCTGCTGAGGTCGATGGAGACGGTCTGTCCGACCGGCACGACCAGTTGTGGTCTGTCCCCGACCGTTGTCAGTATCACCTGCGAAGCGGTCTTCACCGACACCGTGAATCCGTACCTCAAGCTGCCGGCGTCGTTGGTGGCCGTCACCGTGATTGTGGAGGAACCGAGGGCATCCCCCGAGAAGCTCACGACCCCCGCGGCGCTCACCGAGACCGAGACGCTGGCACGCTCCGACGACCTCACTGCCCAGCCCTGGACGACCCCGCCGAAGTAGGCGCGCGCGTTCACGGTCCCGGAGTTTCCGACGATGAGGATCTGGTCGGGGATGCTGCCGGACAATGCCGGCGGCGCGGTCACCGGTTCGGCCGGCAGCGAGTACAGGGACTGATCGTCCGGCGGCGAGTCGGCCGGTTGCAGGGTCTGGGCGGGCAGTTCCTCCTCGGGCACGGACGGTGCCGGAGGCGCGGCGGGGGGCAGCTCCTCATCGGGCACGAACGGTGCCGGAGGCGCGGCGGCCGGGGGCGCGGGCGGCGCGGGCGCGGGCGGCGCGGGCGCGGGCGGCGCGGCCACCTGGCTCCCATCGGCGGCCGTCCCCACCCGAACCGTGAACGTCTGGGTCGCAGAACCGCCCGGGCCCGAGGCCGTCACCGTGACGCTGGCAGAACCGCGTGACACCGGCGCCACGATCAGCATGTCGGGCGGCGACACGCCGGCCGTGGCCACGTTCGCGTCGGACGAGGCGGCGTTGAAGCCGTCCACCGGGCCGCTGAAGAACTCCGCCGCGAACAGGGCGTGCGGAAAGCTGCCCGCGTCCATTCTCAGTTCCGGCATGGTCCCCACCGCGACCGGTGCCGGACCCGAAGGCGCCGGTGCCGACGCTGGCTCCGGCTCGGCGGCCGTCGGGGTCGCCGGTTCTGTGGCGTCGAGTGGTGCAGGCGTTTCGGGATTCGCCGAGCCAGGGGCGGGCGGCGCGATCGTCGTCGCAGTCGCGGGCGGGGCCTCGGCGACGGAGGCAATCGCAGCCTCCGATGTGGGCGCCGGGGCGCCGTCCCCGCCGGCCGGCCCGCCGTCGTCCCCCCCGCACTGGGCGAGCAGCAGCGCACCGGTGGCCAGCGCGGCGACGAGGCGGGCATTCCACGTGAGCGGTCTGCGCCGGGCCGCGGGCCCCGTCGCCGGGCGACAGTGCCGCGCACGACCAACCTGAACCGGGGTTGCACGATCACCTGCCGCACATGCCGTTCTCGGGGCGGCGAGCACATGCTCGAAACTACCCGGCGCCGCGCACCGGCAGCGTGATGCCAGACTCCCACCTTCGACGCCGCCTCGCCACTCCCCGCCGGCTCGGCAGCTCTGAATCGCCCCGCGGCCCGCGACGGCGGCTGCATCGCCCCCACGGTGGGGCTCTAGCCTGAATGCAGACTCAACCGACCGCAGCGAGGCAAAGCATGGATCGCACCGACCCGGCGAACAGGGGGTTCGCCTTTCGAGACGCCTTGGCGGGCGACGGGCTGGCGGTCATCGCCGAGATCAAGCGCCGCTCGCCGTCCCGCGGTGACCTGCACCCCGGTGCCGATGCCGCCTCGCTGGCGCAGCAGTACCGCGACGGGGGTGCGGCCTGCCTGTCGGTGCTCACCGACAGCGAGCGCTTCGGCGGCTCACCTCAGGACCTGCAGGATGCCCGCAAGGCCACCGGCATCCCCGTGCTGCGCAAGGACTTCCTGACCACCGTCGGTGATGTGCACGACAGCGCCGACATGGGCGCCGACGCCATCCTGGTGATCCTTCCCGACGTGGGCGGGCCACGGATGCGGGAGATGCAGGAGGTGGCCCTCGGCCTGGGGCTGGACGTGCTCACCGAGGTGCGCACCGCCGACGAGGTCGAACTCGCCGTGGAGTGCGGCGCATACATGATCGGCATCAACCAGCGGGACGACCCGAAGGACACCCGCTTCACCGTCGACTATGCCAAGGCCGAGCGCATGGCCGGGATGTTCGACCGGTTCGACGACGGGATCCTCTGGATCGCACTGTCGGGCATGGGCGTGCCCGGCGGGACGTCGCTCAGCGCGATCGCCGAAGTCGGATACGACGCGGCGTTGATCGGTGAAGCTCTAGTCACTGCGTCTGATCCCGCTGAGAAGTTGCGCGAACTCCTCGACTCATGCGGTAGCCATACTCGCGTGCCAGCGACCGCCTCTTCCTGACCCAATGTCCCGCCCGGCGGGGCTACCAGAGAGTGTGGACGGGGAACTTCTCGAATGCGACGTCGATCGTGACGAGGTCCAGCGACTCCAGTTCGGCCTGAGCCGCCAGCATCCGGTCGAAGGGGTCGTCCTCCCGGCGCAGGCCGAGATTCGGGCCGCCACGGGTCTGGCTGATTCCGCTCGCCGTGACTCGGAGTGGTTGCTCGTTGTGCTAGGCAACGGCGGATGAGTGACGTGGATTTCGGATCCCTGGACTTGGCGCAGTTGGCCGAGGTTGCGGCGGAGTGCACCCGCTGCCCGCTGTCGGGCGGGCGCACCACCGTGGTGTTCGGCACCGGCGACCCAGCCGCCGACCTGATGTTCGTGGGGGAGGGGCCCGGCGCCGAGGAGGACCGCCAGGGGCTGCCGTTCGTGGGCCGGTCCGGCAAGCTGCTCGACGAGCTGCTGGCCCAGGAGGTGGGGCTCGACCGCTCGGCGGTGTACATCGCCAACGTGGTGAAGTGCCGCCCGCCCGAGAACCGTGATCCGGAGCCCGAGGAGATCGCTGCCTGCCGCCCCTACCTGCAGCGCCAGGTTGAACTCGTTGCACCTCGGGTACTGGTCACCCTGGGCAACTTCGCCACCAAGCTGCTGCTCGACACCAAGGACGGCATCACCAAGCTGCGAGGCCGGCGCTACGCCTGGGGGGACGGCGTGGTGCTGGTACCCACCTACCACCCGGCCGCCCTGCTCAGAGGCGGCAGCGAGCGAGTAGCCGAAGCTCGAGCCGACCTGGTCCGGGCTCGACTCTCCCTCATGGAGGCAGGACAGTCCTGAGTGGGCGCACCTCGACTGTGGAGTTGCGCGGCCTAGACGCCACGCGGCGGCTGGCCGAGTCTGTTGCGGCCATGCTGCAACCGGGCGACGTACTCGGCCTCGACGGCGATCTCGGCGCCGGCAAGACCACGTTCGTGCGCTTCCTGGCCCGAGCGCTCGGAGTCACCACCCCGGTCACTAGCCCCACCTTCACCCTGGCGAACACCTACGAGGCAATCCCCCCACTGATCATCCACCACATCGACGCCTACCGTCTCGACGGCGACGCCGACGCCGAGGACCTGGCCCTAGCCGAGCTGCTCGACAGCGGCGGCATCGTCGTCGTGGAGTGGGCCGAGCGCCTAACCCTGCCCGCCGACCGCCTCGACCTCCACTTCGCGTTCTCTCCCGATCCTGACGCCACCGACCACCGGATCGCCACCGTTACCGCCCACGGCCCCGCCCGGCGAACCCGCCCCGACGCCGGCGGAAAGTAGGAATCATGTTGGTACTGGGGATCGAGAGTGCGTCAGACCAGTGCGGCTGTGCCCTGGTCTTCGAGGACGGTGTCATCGTCGAGACCCGCCTGGCGCTGCCCCGCCGCCACGCCGAAGCGCTGGCGCCGCAGATGCGGTTCGTCTGCGAGCAGGCGGGCGTGGCCCTCGTCGACATCGAGGCTGTGGCGGTCGATCACGGTCCTGGGCTCTACACGGGCCTGCGAGCGGGTCTCGCCACCGCCAAGGCCGCCGCCGCAGCACTCGAGATCGGCGTGGTTCCGGTCGGGAGCCTCGAGGCCTTGGCCCGCGGCGCCGCAGCCACCGCCCAGCCGGGCGAGACCGTCCTCAGCGTGCTCGACGCTCGCCGGGGGGAGGTCTTCTGGGCCTGGTACCGCATCGCCGCCGCCCAGCCCCAGCCAGCCCACGCCCACTCCGGCCGGTCCCAGCCCGGCCGGTCCGGCGATCCGGCCGCTGGATCACTGGCCGGCGATCCGTCAAGCCGCTCCTTGGCCCCCGAAGTCCGACCGGTCCAGTTGAGCACCCCGCAGGTCGGCCCCCCGGAGGACCTGCTGCCGGGGCTCACATCCCCTGGCGACCAGCCGAGTGGCCGCACCCTCGTCGTCGGCGACGGCGCCCTCCGCTACGCCGACCGGCTACAGATCGACCATGTCGTGCTCGCCGGCCCAGAACTGCGCTTCCCGTCCCCGGCCGCCGTGGCGCTGCTCGGTCGGGAGCGGGCCCTCGCCGGCGGGACCGTCC
>LXNI01001997.1_pt1 | contig 15515 bp, 9 predicted proteins | sample 809091 | NCBI WGS metagenome assembly LXNI01 (sample SAMN04870527, study PRJNA318959) | sponge metagenome | biome: 01000161; feature: marine sponge reef; material: water | host: Sarcotragus foetidus | place: Greece: Milos, Mediterranean Sea | collected 2013-05-29 | depth 5-7 m | reverse complement strand
CACCGAGACAAAGCCCCCCGCCGAACTTCTTGCAAGTTCGACGGGGGGCACCCAACCCAAAACATCGGCTAAAGCGAACGGATCAAACCCCGATCCCCGCTGAAAGCCTGCGCCCGCTCAGCGTCGAAGCACGGGTCCTCTCCCGAGCGCTCCTTCAGCGCGGCGAGAAGAGTGCGGGCCCGATCCGGGGCCAGCGTCTCCATCTCGCCGTCGCGCAATACCGCGTAAGGATCGGCCGCGAAGCAGCCGGCGGCCAGGGCCGGGCTGAGGCGCGCAATCCACGCATGGAGCCCGCGTAGCGCCGCGGGAACGCCCCCGCCCGGGTCGAAGAGCGAAAGGATGCCGCCGCCGGTGGGACCCTCGGCGACACAGTGGGACAGCCATGCGGCCCCGAGATATTCGGCGATCGCGCGGTGCAGGCAGGAGAAGCGCCCCTCCCCGTCGGCCTGGAACAGCCGTGTTCCGAGCGCGTCGGCGGCCGCGCCGGCGAAGGGGAGCCCGCCGGCTTCGGAAAGGTTCAGGAAGCCTGACGGGGTCTCCTCGACGGGTCCGTCGTGCACGCCCGGGAGATCGCACAGAAGCAGCGTCGCGCAAATCGCACCGGAGGCCAGCAGGAGGTCGTCCTCGTCGCAGCGGACCGGAGGAACGATGCCCGGGCTGCCGTCATGACCGAGCATCGCGCGGCAGCCCCGGGCGAAGAGCTCGGTGCGGTTCCGGGGAAGTCCGTCTCCGGCCCGCGCGATCTCCCCGAACAGGCGCAGGTTCAGCGGATTCATGCAGGCGCGGATCAGCGCCCGGTTCTCCAGTTTCTCCAGGAGAGCATGCGCCCCGACGCCGGGGAACTCGTGCTTCAGGAACGCACGGGCCTCATCGCCGTCGAAGGGCATCAGGTAGAATGTCCTCGGCTCGCGGCCGTACTCGCCTTCGATTCTCGCGCGGTCCACGGCTCCGTGCCACTCGGCGCTGCGGCAGGACACCGTGAATACCGGTTTTCCCGCCTTGACCAATTGACCCAGCACGGCATCGAGGGCGCTGCCCCGGCCGCGGGACGCGATCTCGTCGAGGCCGTCCACATGGACACGTCCGATGTCCGGCATCAGGGAGCCGGGATCGTCGGCGCGCAGCAGCCTGGCCGCGTGAATGTATGTCTCGCCACGCTGCTCGCATACACGGCGCATGAGCGACGTCTTTCCCATGCCGGCGTCGCCGAGAAGCACCGCCGGATCGTACAGGTTGCCGATCGCGTTCGGGTCGACGCCCCTGATCTCGCCATCGCTATCCTCAATGAGAACGTGTCTTTCGATCCACATTGTCATCATCTCCTTCGCTGTGTTCCTGTTTCGCGCATCGGCTCCGCGCTGCGCTCCACTTCCAGGCCATCGGGCCGTTGCCCGCGCGCGGGTGCGGACTCTTCTCTCCTTGCGGACCGGAGCTTTCGCAGCCGCTTCCGGGCCTGGCGATCCGATTGCCGGCGCCGCTTCCAGGGCATCAGAGTTCCAGCTCCAGTCCCAATTCCATCTCGAGGGGCTTGTCCCGCGCAGGCTGCGGGGGCCGGCGATCCCGGGTTTCCCAGTCCTTTCCGTCCCCTTCGGCCGGCGAAGGGGCGGGCTCGGCCACCGGCCTTGCGGCGGCGTTGCCGGGCATTTCGACGCCTTTCGCCGGCGCGTCCGGCGCAATGGCTTCCAGCGCAGCGATCCGCTCGCCGGTCGTGGCCTCCAGCCGCTCCCGCAGCCTTGCGGCGTCGTCCGTCACCAGTTCCGCGCGATAGCGGGCCCGGCTGATCTCCACGTAGAAGCTCTTGCCCGTGGTCAGGTGAGGGTGGCCGGCCTCCATCGCCGCGATCACGTTGTCGACCGTGCGCCCCTGGAACGCGTGCACCGTCGAGGCGTGGGCGTGATCGAGGTGGCGCAGCTGCGGATCGCCGCGGCCCAGCGCCAGCGCGCGCCCGTCCTCCAGCCGGAACGAGACGCGGCCGTCCACGACCGAGACCACCTCCGCAGTCCGGCTGTTGACGAGCCCGAGGTTCCTGTCGTTGCGGGTCCAGCGCACGCGGTCGCCCGCGCGCAGCTCGACCGGGTCTGCGCGGTAGACCTCGCTCCCGCCGAGCCGGCCCGCCACCTGGCCGGGCTTCCAGGCGACGGTGTTGCCGTGTGCGTCCGCCAGCACCACGGTGTGGCTGCGCCGGTCCACCCCGACCACCCTCCGCTCGTCGCCCTTGCCGACACCGAGCCGCCTGTAGGGGCGGTGGAAGGCCACGACGTCGCCCGGCGCGTAGTTGGCGGCGAGCGCCTTCTCGGCCCGCGTGTAGCCTCGGGAGACCAGCTGCTCGCCCTGGAAGGCCGGGCCGTGGATCGTGCCCTCCCTTGCGAGCCGCTCCCTGATATGCCCGTTGATGGCGACGCGGAGTTCGTGGCTCGGCGCCATCACGCCGGTGTTCCCGCGCTCGTCGGGCGAGAGCCTGAGCCAGCGGGCGGCAACGGCGCCCGCGATGTTGTCCGCCTTCACCTCCGCCACGGCCGGCCCCAGCTTCTCGAAGGCCTTGCGGATGTCGCCCGCGACGCTGGCCTCGACCGCCTCCTTCAGCGCAGGCTCGCGCTGGCGCAGGATCTGGTCCATCACCGCCGTCTGCATGCCCGCCTGCTGCAGCTGGGCGAAAGGCTTGCCGGCATCGACGGCATCGAGCTGCTTCTCGTCGCCGACCAGCACGACCCTGGGAATGCGCAGCGTGCCGGCGATCCTGAGCAGGTCGCGGGCCTGCACGGTGGACGCGAGGGAGCCCTCGTCCACCACCAGCACGGTCTTCGAGAAAGCGCCGCGCATGTCGCGGGCGCCCCGGCGCGTGAGCCTGCCCCCGGCGACGCCCGCGTTGCGGGCGAGAAAGCCCTGCAGGGTCTCGCTCTCGATGCCCGACTCCGCGGCCAGCGTCTGCACCGCCGAAGCGGAGGGCGCGAGGCCGAGCATGCGGTAGCCGCTCTTCTCCGCGAGCGCGCGCGCCCGGTTGAGCATGGCGGTCTTTCCGGTGCCGGCGTAGCCCTGGACGCCCACGACCCGGTCCCTGGACGAGAGGATCGCGGTGACGGCCTGTTTCTGGCCGTCGGTGAGCGGCCCCTTGTTCAGGTGCTGGTGCACCTTGCGGCGCCGCATCAGGACCTGTCCCCTGTCCTGCCCGGTGCGCATGAGGCCGATGGTCTCCCTCTCGTCGGCGATCGCGGTATCGGTGGTCATGCCTTCGCCGCCCAGGTGCGCCGGCGCGGCATGCAGGCGTCCGTCGCGCTGTAGGGCGTCGATGGCCTGTCCGGCGGCCTCGACGGAGAGGGCGCCGGGCTTCCAGGCGAGAGCTGCGGCCAGCAGGTCCGAACGCGCAAACACGGCCTCGCGCTCCGAGAGGTGTTCCATCGCCCACGACACGGCCTGCATTGCCGGGCCGGCGCCGCCTGCCGCATCCCTGGCGTGCCCCCGCTTCGTTTCCCCAGCCCCGGCAACGTTTCGATCGCGGGAGGCCTCGGCCTTCGGGATCTCTGCATCGAGGGCAGGCGAGGAGCGGCGCCGGGCCGCCTCGGCCACCGCGTCGGGCGAGAAGCCCAGCGACGCCGCCTGTTCGCGCCAGCTTGCCTGAAGCGCCTCCCTGTCCACCTCGCGCTTGTGGGCGCGCGTCATCAGCGCCGCGCGCTCGGCCAGCTGCGGATTGCTCGCCGTACCGCCGAGGCCCCGGGCCTCCATCGCAGCCTCGATCTCCGCACGCCTCGTCGAGAAGGCCTCGACGATCCCGCGGGGCACACCCGCGATCTCGAAGCGCCCGTCGGCGTGCGTCTTCTCGATGCCGTAGCCGAGCGCCGCCAGCTCCCGCGCCAGCTCGCTCCGGTACACCATGCCGATCAGCTTCTGGCGCCGGTACAGGGTCTCGTTCGACATCGTCCGCCACTTGCCGGACCGGGGCGTTCCCCCGTCGCCGCCCTGCACCATGTTGGCGACCACGGCATGGGTATGGAGCTGGGGGTCGAGGTTGCGCGAGACCTCGTGGCGGAACGTCGCGGCCACCATCTTCTGGCCGCCCGCGTGAACGAGCAGCCCGCTCTCGGGATCCCTGACGCGGGTCCGGATCGTCGAGGCCTCCAGCCAGGCGAGCGTGCGCCGCACTGCGGCGTCGTGGGCCGCCACGACGGCCGCGTCGCCGCCCGGCATGGCCACGATGGAGACGGACTTGGGCGCGGAGAAGGTGAGGTCCCGGCCGGGGCGGTGCGTGACGCTGCCGTCCCTTTCCCGGCGCCCGAGCCGGCGCCCCGTGCCGTCGGGCACCGTGCCCTCCATGACATCCTTGAACACGCCGGGCTCGACGGGGCCCCGAAGCCCCAGCGCCTCGGCGCCCCTGCCCGCCCAGGCGCTGGCGTCGAGGTGCCGGGGATCGTCCCTGGCGTAGTATCCGTCCCGCTCGAAGTAGGACACGCCCTGGGCGGCGGAGGCGATCGCGCCGATGGAGACGACCATCACTGCCAGTCCAGCGTGTCGTCCCCGGCCCGGCCGCCGCCATCGCCCCGGGGGTCCGTCCCGCCTGCCCTTTCGGCCGCTCGTTCTCCGGAGGGACTTGCGCCGGACGGGTCCGCCGTCGAGCCGGCCCTCGGCCCGTATCCTTCGAAGAGCCATTCCGGCTCGCCGTCCATGTCGTTGGCGGGGGCCGGCAGGGGCTCGCCGCCGCGCGCCCACTCCAGCGCGCTCACGTCTGCTGCGCCGTCGACGTCTTCCTGCCCGCCGAACGCAACTGCGGCGGTATCGGCGGTCGGCGGTATTCCTGCTCCGCCGGCCCGCTCCGCCGGCATGGCCGTCTCCGCCGCCGGGACCGCTCCGTCGCCGGCATCGTTCGCCGCCCGGACCTGCGTCCTGGCGCCGCCCGTCTCCGGCTCCGCCTTCGGCACGAAGCGGTCGGCCCTGGCGGGCCGCTTCCTGTACTTGAGCCTGATCCTGGCGATCGGCCAGCGTCCGGGGAACTTGAGGTAGCCCGACAGCTTCTCCAGACGGGTCACGTCCGAGGGCAGCACCAGGGAGCGCTGGTCGCGCCGCGTGCTGAGCGTCACACCGTCCCTGGGCGTGTCGTAGCTGACGCCCTCCGACAGCGACTCGACCTCTTCCCGCCCCAGGCTCTCGGCGGACCACTCGGACGTGTCCTTGTCGGTCGCTGCGAGAACCACGCGGGTGCCGCAGAGGCCCGAAATCGTCGTCGCGCCGTCGCGCCCGTAGAGGTCCCGCAAGGCCGAGAACACCTGCACGCCCAGCACGAAGCAGCCGCCGAACTGGCGGCTCTCCGCAAGGCCGGGACGCAGCGAGGGGAGCTGGTGCAGCGTCGGAAGCTCGTCCAGGATCACCCAGATGCGGCGCCCTTCGTCGCCCGGCAGGGAGAGCAGCGCGTTCACCGCGATCTCCAGCCATGTGGAGATCAGGCCCCGCAAGCTCGCGTGCTGGTCGCCCCTCGACGTGAGGAAGAGGAAGCCGCCGCCTTCCTCGCGCTCGATCCACTCGCGGATGGAGAAGGGTTCGCCCTCGTCGGAGAGCAGGTCCATGGCGCCGATGTTGGCGGTGAGCATGGCGCGCACCGAGAGCGCGGTCTTCGGGTTGGCGGGGTCCACGATGGACTGGGCCACGGTGCCCTCCATGGCCTCCGCGAGCTCGTTGAGCTCGGTCTTCAGCAGAAGGTCCACCAGCACCCGGTTCCGGGTTTCGCCGCGCTGCCAGAGCACGGCCGCGCCGCGTGAGAAGAGCTGGCGTGCGGCGGTGATCCAGAAGGGATCGGCGGCATCCTTCTGACGCGGGATGAGCGCGTCCGCCATGGTATCGAAGTCCCGTGCGGTGCGGGCTTCGAGGAAGGGCGACCAGCGGGGTGCGCGCCTGTCGAGGGGGTTGAGCAGCACGTCGCGTGTCTCGTCGAAGAAGGTCTCGGTGTAGGAGCCCATCTTGTCGTAGACGATGCAGCGCTCTCCCCTCTTCCTGATCTGCTCGACGAGGTCGGAGATCAGCACGGTCTTTCCCGAGCCCGTGGTGCCGGAGACCATCGTGTGCTGCGTCTCCGCGTCCCCGGGCCAGGGGATACCGGCGATCGAACAGGGCCTGGCTTCGGGCGGCCTGAAGCGAAGCAGGGCACGGTGCCGCAGCGGCATCGCACGCCGCCTGAGCGCGTTCGCGCTCACCAGCTCGCCGCCGCGCAGGCGGCGCCCCCTTCGAAGCCCGCCGCCCAATGCGCGGAGTCCGAGAAGAAGGGCCGCGACCAGGCCGGCGGCAATGCCGGCGCCGAGCAGGGCGGCGTGCAGCACATCGCCGATTATCCGGTCGCGCAGTTCGTGGAAGGGCTCGAACCCGGAGATGTTCCCGATGGTGGTGACGTAGACCTCGCCCTCTTCGGTGCGCACCTTCTTGGTCTTGTCCGGCTTGTAGCCGGCGGCGAGTAAGAACTCGGAGAGCGCGAACACGCCCATGAGGTGCCACTCGTATGAGGAAGCCGCGTTCCATGTCTTCCAGGTCCCGGCGCCGAGGCCTGCGAGAAAGGCGATGACGACGACGAGGCTGGTGATGCGGTTCCAGGTGCGCACGCTGCGGGCTGCGACCCGGAGGCCGCGCCCCGTGTCTCCGCCGGCGCCGGTCATGGCGCGCACTCCCCGCCGGCGGATGCGTCGTCAGGGGTATGAGCACCGCCCCCTTCATTGCCGCCGCCGGCACGGAGTTCGCGGAGCCGTGCGAGCCAGCGCTCCGCCGCCGCCTCGGGCGCGAGCGGCCGGATCGTGCGGCGCAGGGGCGGGAAGGGGAAGCCGCCGCTGCCCACGCCGAGATCGCGGCGCTCAGCGGCGTCGGTCATGCGGTCGACGAAGCGCAGCACTTCGACCCACTCCTCGCCGGGCTCCGGAACCGGACCCGCTGCCTCGCGCACGGCCCTGTCGATCGCCTCGCCCTGCGCCCTGGCGCGTGCCGCCGCCCGGGCCGATGCGGGATGCTCTCCCTCTTCATCGCCGAGCCAGGCGGCACGTGCGGGCATGAGCAGTGCATGGAGAGCGAGCACGCGGCGGTCCTCGTCCGCGACGCCGTCCAGCGCCTCGATCTCCTCCGACGCCGTGAACGCGTGCTGAGCGAGAGAGAGGTAGCGTCGCGTGCGCCCGCCCCAGCGACAGGTGTTGGCCAGCACGTGGGCGACGGCCTCGAAGTCCACGGCGATGCTATCGACCTGCTCCGGATCGCCGGGCCAGGAGGGCGGCGGTGCCAGTGTCTCTTGCGTGCGCCTGCGGCCGCGCCTGGCGGCAGATTCCTGCTCGGTCATCGTGTCATCCTCGTGATCTCATGTTGAGTTGTGTCGTTACGTGCCGGGGGCGCCATCCAGGGGCGGTCCCCGGCATCGTTTGAGCCGGGGGCGGCGGAACCTCGGACGAGGAGTCCGCTGCCTGGTTCCACCGGATACCGTCATGGCTCTCAGGCCGGTCGCCGTGGAAGGCACCGTGATCGCCTGGCGGCTTCGCCGCCGCTTGACCGTCGTCGGCCGCTCGGCGGTGATCGTCGCCGTCACCCTTTGAGCCTTTTTCATGCGCATCTCCCTCTACCGGGGGCCGCTTACCGGCAGCGGCCCCCGGTGTCGTTGCGGCGACGACGGAGTGGCCGGCACTGCCGCCCATGCGAGGTTCATCGCGTGCGTCGCTTGCCACCGGCCCTGTCCCCCTCAGCCCGAGCCGCCGCGCAGCCGGCCCGTGAGGCGGCCGCTTCCCGCTTTCGCGATGCCGCCGGTGACGGCGCCGGCGAGGCGCCCTGCGCCGTCGTCCGTGCCTCCGGCGCGGCCGCCGATCCAATCCATGACCGCCGAGGGCAGCAGGTCGATCAGCTTGAAGGCGCCGTTCATCAGCGCGTAGCAGAGCATCGTGTAGAGGGTGAGCATCGCGAGGAAGCCGATGGGCCCGAGCCCGTCCGAAGCGCCCGCGTCCCTGAGCTGCGGCAGCCAGATGGCGTTGAGCAAACCGATCGCGGCGAGGAACACGAAGTAGCCGAGGATCAGCCCGAAGAGCATCAGGGGCGGACGCAGGATCAGGCCGGGCAGGAAGAGCCAGCCCTGGCGGGTGGCGGGCACCATGAGCCCCCGGTCCTGCCCGCGCGTCACGTGGGCGGCGGCGAACACGGTGACGGCGAGCACCGCCTCGACCACGTTCACCAGCCAGCCGAAGACGCCGAAGAGGAAGCGGATGAAGGGCAGGGCCGGCAGCACGAACGCGAGGACGGCGCCGGCGATCAGCATCAGCCCCAGGATGGTGGAGACGAAGCCGTCGGTGACGCGCCAGACGGACTCGAAGGCATCGAGGCCCTTGCCGAAGAAGGGGATGGATTCCAGCAGCCCGGAGCCCACGGCGACTCCGGAGATTGCGCCGACGGCGCCGAGGGCGGACGCGATCAGGTCGTGGCCGAAGCCCGCGAGGTCGGCGATGGGATTGCCGCTGTCGGCGATGACCACGGCGTCGAGGTCGATGAACTCGAAGAGCCCAGCCACCAGCCCGCCATCGGCGCCTCCTGCCGCAGGCAGCGTGCCGGCAACACCGCCGCCTGCGGCGAAGAACACGGGCTGCCATGTACGCGACGACGCAAGCGCGGCCAGCACGCCCTTGACCGCCGCCGCAGCCGGCGGCGACCACTCCTCGAGGCTCGGCAGCGGGAGCGCCGCGTCGGGCACGTTGTGGGCGGCGGCCTGGAAGAGGCCGGTCCGGGACGCGATGGTGTTGAAGAAGCCGGCGGCGGCGAGCCACGACGAGCCTGCGGCGTCCTCGGCCACGGCGCGCTCCAGCGCAAGGCGCTCCTCGGATGCCGCCCGGCTAAGCGCGTCGTCGAGCACGGCCTCGTAGGATTGCGCGAGGCCGCGGGCGTCCATGGCGGTCTCCACGTCCGGCAATGGCTGTCCGTGAACGGCAGACCCCGGCACGAAGCGCTCGCCCAGCTCTGCGGCGAGGCCGCGGATGGCCGGGAACAGGCCCTCCATCGCGCGCCTGTGCCCGTGGGCGGCGATCCCCCTGGAGCCCTCACCCTCGAGGCCGTCGAAGCGCACCGCCCCGCAGAGGTCGCGCGGCATGCCGCGTCCGTCGCCGTCGTAGCGGAGCAGCAGCGCGCCCTCGATCCAGTCCTCGTCCACCTCGATATAGGGGTCGTCGCCGATGCGCGCCGCATTGGCGTTGGCGACGTGGGTGCAGGTCTCGGCAAGGAGCACCCGGGCGATGGCCGAGCGCCAGGCGGCCGCCTTGGGGCGGGGCGCGATGGGATCGCCCCGGCCCAGGGCCTGCTCGGAGAAGGGGGTCCAGACGGCGCCCGCGAAATCGCCCCCGAGGGTAGCCAGCCCCACCACCGCGTGCTGCGCGCCGTTCATCCCGCCGGGGAGCGGCGCCATGAGGGCCACCGCGATCACGATGCGCACGATCTCCCACGCCCCGAAGCCCCAGCGGCCGGTGCGGGCGGTGTCGACGGCGCCGGCCATGGTGTGCCAGAGCAGCAGGAAGCCCGCGAGCACCAGCACGCCGCCGTTGAAGACGAAGAGCATGTCGCCGAGCACCGCGCGGCCGGCGGTGTCCATGTCGCTGAGGAAGGACAGAAGGTCTCGTGTGGCGCTGTCGCTAGCGGCGAAGATGTCGGGATCGATGGTCTGTGCACCGGCGGGCGCCGCCAGCAGACCGGCCAGTCCGAGCCCCGCAAGCCCCATGCCGAGGGCCGAGAGCGTGGCGCCCAGCAGGACGCGCGGCCGCCGTTCCCGCTCCAGCAGGCGCCGCCAGCGGCGTTCTCCACGCGCCACAGGGGAACGCCCTGGTACAGGGAAACTCCCCGGTTCGGGGGAACGCCCCGGCATCCCGCCCGAGAGCGCGCGCACGCTCGCGCGCAGGCGCCGGGCGGCGTTCGCAACCTCGCCCAGGCTGCAGCCGATCTCGGGCGCGAAGAGCAGGCGCAGGAGGCGCACGGTCATCGCGGAGTCGCGCCCGGATCGGTGAGGCCCGGCAGGCGCCGCATTTCCTCGGTCGCCAGCGCAAGGTGGGCGGCCTCCATGGCGCCCCGGCGCTCGTCCAGGCGGTAGCGCTCCCAGTCGAGCATCAGATCGATGGACTGGAGCATGACCAGCTCGCGCAGCAGGCTTTCCGCCGACATCTCCTGCAGCGCCACGAAGCGCTCCGGGTCGTCGAAGCGGCGGCTCGCGAGCAGTTCCATCAGCTCGTAGCGGCTGACGGGCGCCCCGGCGTCGCGGTCCTCATCCCGGGAGACCGCAGCGGCCCAGGCGGCGAGATCGGCGCCGGGCGCCCGCATGCTCCTCGCGTGCCCGAACCAGTCCGCAGCCAGGGCCGTGCGGGCGTCGGCCGCCCGGGCGAACAGCACCAGCCTTCGCTCGCGGTCGGTCTCTGCCGAGGCCAGGGGAAGCGGGTCGTGCACCACCGGCGCCGCGAGGTTGCGCGACAGCTCGATCGCGGCGTGCAGCTCCGCCTCGGTGCCGAAGGTGCGGCGGTCGAGCAGGGCTCCCGGCTTGAGGTCCGCGCCGTGCCAGGCGTCCCCGCCGCGGCAGACCGATCCGTCATCGCCGGCACGTCCCGGACTGCAATACAATTGGGTGAGGGTGTCGAAGCGGGCCGCGCCGTCGGCGGCGCTGCCGGCTTCGGCCACCACCGCCCGATCGCTGACGATGCGACCCGTCTCGATCTCCGCGGCTGCGCTGCCGGCATGCTCGGCCGCGCTCCGCGCCGCCCCGAGCCCTGTGACTCCGGTGACGGTGGCGCACGCGCTCCGGCTCGGCCGGTGCGCGTTCATGGTGCGGGTCTCCTCCACCTCGCGGGCGGTCTGGGCCTGCAGGCGGGTCTGGGCGTCGAGCGCCTGGGTCAGTGCCTTGGTGCTCTGGGCGGCGTAGCCGGAGAGCTGGCCGGTCTGGAGCCTGAGCGCTTCGATGATCGCCCGCTCCATGGCGTCGATCTCACCCGTCAGGACCCGAATCGCCCTGCTCGCCTCGGCGCGGTCGTTGTCGGTGCGGTCGCAAGCGTGGCCATGCGCCGGTCCCGAGGGAGCCAGTATCGTCGACAAGGCCAGCGCCGCCAGGAATCCGGTGACGACCGTCCGCATACTCATCGACCGCCTCCGACGATGCTGCGAAACAGGGGAGCGCCCTGGTCCAGCGGAACATGGCGGTACCGCTCCGCGCTTCCGGCATGGACCGCCCTGTCCATCGTCCTCACCGGATCCAACCCCGGCAGACGGGGCGTGCGGGCGGTATAGAGGGCCGAATCGAGGGGACGGCCGAGGTAGCCCCGGTAGGCTTGCCTTGCCGCGGCGCAGATGCGCCGCTGCACAAGCCCGAGAAGATCGGACATGCTCCTGCCGGGATCGAACAGCATGTCGAAGCGCCGAAAGTCGAAGAGGTCGTCCAGGCAGGAGAAGTCGAGGATCGAGTCCGGATCGCGGATGCCCTGGTCGGGATCGCGCAGCACGGCCACGTCCCGCTCCACGCCGATGCGGGCGCCCTCGATCAGCGCCTGCTCGACCCCGGGCGCGCAGTCTGCCCTTGCTGCCGCCTCGCCTTCCGCCATCGCCGGCGTGCACCGGAGCGCCAGTGTCAGCACCGCCGCAAGCAGGACTGCCCGGCTAGCCATGGTCGGCACGATCGGGCCGGCCCGCGTTGCCGGCTGCCGATCCTCTGTCCTGCTTGCCGCCGCAGGCTGCGGTCCCGCCGGCCTCCTGGCCGGACGGCGCGGCCTCTTCGTTCCCGGCCGCGTCACTCTCTGCCCGGGCTGCTGCGGTTCCGGCCGAGGCGGCGTCTCTCGCATCGCCGCCCGTTGAAGTGCCGACGCCGTTATCGCCGCCGTCGCCGCCCGTTTCCGCGGCACCGATGCTTTCCGCGCCGGGTGCTGCGCTGGCATCCTCCGGCGGGACGGCGTCCTCGCCCCTGCCGGCATCGGACGTCCCGGCGGCGGCAGCAGCCTCGCTGCCCGCACCGCCGGACGCCGCCCCTTTCGCATGGCCGGCAGCTTCGGCCGCGCCATCGCCTTCTGCGTTCGAGCCGGCGTCAGACGCGCCGGCCGGAACGGCAACCTCGCCCGAGCCGGCATCCGCCGGCCGGTCGGCAGCGGGCGCGACCGCTCCCGTACCCTCCGGGACCGCCGCCGCCGCCCCGCCCGACGGCGCGTCGCCCCCCCGGTTCCGGCATACGCTTCGTGAGCACGTTCACCCGCCCCTGCGGACCCGCGACGAGGATCTCCGGGGTCCGGTGCTCCGTGCCGCTCCTGTCGGTCCAGGTGCGCGTCGCGATGCGCCCTTCGACCAGGACCGCAGCACCCCGGTGAACCAGCTTGCGCACCGTCTGCGCGGCGCCGCCGAAGGCCACGATGGCGTGCCACTCGGTGGACTCGCCCTCCGTGCCGTCGCGGCGCTTGAAGCGCTCGTTGGTGGCCAGACTGAACAACGCCACCTCGCCGCCGGAGGGCAGCGTGCGCATCTCCGGATTGCGGCCCGCATGGCCCACCAGCGTCGCCCTGTTCATCGTCAACATCGTTCCGGTCTCCCTTTCATGGCGGTTACGGTCTTCATGCAGCTGGTCTCGCCGCCTCCGCTCCCGCGGGCGCGGCCCGATTCGCTATTCCTTTGTCCTGTGCCAGCTCGTCCGCGAGCCTCTCCAGCAGGTCGCTCTCGGAGGCGGCGACCCTGGCGCCGCGCAGCTCCAGCCGGCGCAGCTCGGTCTCGATCCAGGTCCGCGCCGATCCTGCGGGGAAGCGCCGGGCCAGTGCCGCACGGGCTTCCGCCGGCGCGAGGCGGGCATGCAGCCGCTCGCGCAGAGCGGCGTCGCGCGGCGAGGTGGTGAGCGCCCAGAGCTCCACGGGCCCGGGCGCGTTCACCGCCACCTGCTCGAAACGGCCACGGGCATCGGTGGCGATCAGCAGGGCCGGCGCGCCCTCCGGACCCGGCCCCGTAAGCCGGAAGCGCACCGCCTCCGTGACCGTTTCGCTCAGCTCGAACACCCTGGCGAGCGCCTCCATCTCCCCGGCCTTGCCGCCCGCGCCCAACACCCAGATGCGGTTGGCGAGCTCCACAAGGGCCTCGCCGAAGTCGTCGTGACGCTGCGAGGCGAGGCATAGCCGCACGCCGTGCTTGCGCGCCTCGCGGGCGTCGCGCTCCACCTGGGCGCGCACCGCAGGCGCCGCGCCCGTGCGGTGGAACTCGTCGAAGGCGAGGCGCTTCGGGGTCTCCCGGATCTCCCGCAGCCGCGCCCGGTGCCACTCGCGGTAGCGTTGCGGCACCTGCGCGAGGTCCTCGTCGGCGATCCACCAGTGGCGGGTCAGCGCATGGCGGGCCAGCATGTAGAAGGCGGCGGTCTGGCGGTCGGCCTCGGCCGAGCCCCTGGGGGCCACCTCGCGGAGGTCGATCGCCGCCACCCTGGCGGCGCCGGTGTCGAAGGCGGTAGGCGCGAACATGGCGGGCCAGGAGCCCGCGAGCGCGGTGAGGATGCGGATGAATGCCTGCGTCACGGTCTCGCCGCCCGCCCCGTGGCGGGCATCGCCCACCAGCCCCTGCACCGCAGGCTCGCGCACGGCGGCGAGGAAGTCGCCGAGGACCGGCACCGCATAGCGCTGCGCGCGCGAGGCCGCGACCGCATCGCCCGCATCGAAGAGCGCGTCCACCACCTCCCACCAGGGTACATCCACCGGAGCGGGCCCGGTGCGCTCCAGGGCCTCGTCCACGTCCCGGTCGCGGCCGGGGACATAGAGGTTGGGTTCGGCGCCCGCGACCGCGTCGGAGCGCAGCGCCCACGCCTGGGCGATTGTGGGGCCGATCAGCTCGCGCATGCCGTCGGGCACCCCTGCGGCACCGGCGGGTGTCAGGATCAGGCCCAGCAGGTTCTCCAGGAAAGCGCGCTCGGCCGGGAGCGGCGCGCGGCAGCCGAGCTGGGTGTCGCAGGGGTTGATGGCGCACGCCGCGCTCATGCGCAGCGGGAACCAGCCCGCCTCGGCCCTGCGCTCCGGCGGCAGCGCCTCCCGAATGAGCGAGATCAGGCCGGACGACGAGGGGCCGATGTCGATGGTGGCGGCCAGCGGCAGCTTCGCCTGGCCGGACTGGAGCACGTGGGCCAGGGTGAGGCTGTTCATCAGCACCGACTTGCCCCGGCCGGGGATGCCGTGGATCAGCTCGAAGCCGTGGTCCTCGCCCTCCTCGCAGGACCAGGGCAGCATCTTGCCGTCGGGCGCCCTGAAGATGTGGTTGACGGCAAGGCGCGCCAGCGGTGCGGGGCGGCAGACGGGAAGCAGGCGGAGCGCCTCGGAGAGGGGTGCGAGCGCGGGCTCTGCGGTACCGCCGCAGCAGAAGCCGGGGACGGAGGCGGCGAACGCCTCAAGGGGATCGCCGACGAGGGGGGAGAACACGCACTCGCCCCAGCCCTCGGCGATCTGCTGCAGGCGCCCGAGCCTGCGCGCGAGCTCTTCCTCTCCGTCTTCCGGCGCGACCCAAGTGAGCATGCCGAGGCGCAGCCGCACCACGGCCCGGGCGCCCGCGTCGTGCTCGGCGAGGGAGCGCATGGCGTCCCTGACCGCGCGGCTGTCGGGATGCGAGAAGGCGAGGAAGGCGGAGGACACCTTCGCAACGGCGGCGCCGAGGCGGCGCAGGCCGCCGCCCTCGATCAGGATCGAGAAGCGGCAGGGGAGGCCCGCATCGGCGAGGCCTTCCATCAGCTCGGCGAAGGGACGCGACAAGCGGGGCCCCAGCACCATGTCGAGGGCGCCGTAGAGGCGGGATCCAATACGCATGCCGCCGCCCACGACCTCGGGATCGCGCACCAGGACCTGGGGCGCGAGGGGCGGCGGGAAGGCGCCCGCCTCGGGCGGATCGGTGGCTCTCGCGGGGGCGTCGTTGGCGGCGGTGACCGGGCGCCAGTCAGGTGCGGTCGTATCGGAGCCGTTGACGAGCATGCGCACGGTGCGGAGCGCTGCGTCGTCGTCGAGCCGCTCCGCCACGATGCCGGTCTCGCCGAAGAGCGCCCCGAGCGCGTCCATGAGCGCCCTGTGACGCGCTTCCGTCCCGTCGAGCACGGCATGGGGGCACTGGGACCCGCCGGGCTCGGGCAGCCAGTCCCTGAGGCGCTGCCGCAGTCGTTTGCGGCCCCGCCTGGCCTCGGCTACCGTCAGCACTGCGGGTCGGGTCCAGCACGCGAGGAGCGCCGTCTCGGCCGCGAGCAGGGGAGCGAGAAAACGCGCCCGCTCATCGAGAACGTCGCGTAACTCGAGGCCGAGCCTCGCCGCCTGGTTCCCGGCCCGTGCGCAGGCGCTCTCCACCTGCGGCCCCGCCTCGTCGGGGGCGCGTTCCAGCATCAGGTGGAGCGCATGGCCGGGCTCGGCGAGACGGCTGTTGAGGCGCCGGCAGGCCAGGTCCACGAAGCGCTCCAGCTCTTCGGCCCCGGTCAAGGAGCGTGCGCCTTCGATGCGGAAGAGCGAGACCAGCGAGCCGTCCGCGCAGGCGATCAGGCCGCCGCCGATGGCGGCTTGCGGCAGCATGAAGCTCTCCAG
>LXNI01001996.1_pt1 | contig 15524 bp, 9 predicted proteins | sample 809091 | NCBI WGS metagenome assembly LXNI01 (sample SAMN04870527, study PRJNA318959) | sponge metagenome | biome: 01000161; feature: marine sponge reef; material: water | host: Sarcotragus foetidus | place: Greece: Milos, Mediterranean Sea | collected 2013-05-29 | depth 5-7 m | reverse complement strand
GTGTCGTCACTCGGGACCGCCGGACCTCGGCGGCCCGGGAATCTAGCGGAACCGTCCGGCTCGCTTCCACAAGCTTCTCCGTTCAGGAAGCCGGGCCGGGCGACGTCGCGATGATGCATCCCATCGGAGGGTCGGCGCATCGGTGTCCGCGTCCGGTGCTCCGCCCATCGCCGAATGATAGCGATCCACGCCGATCGCGGGCTGGCCGTCTTGGCCGTCGAGGTCGATCCGATTGCCGGTGAGGGAGACGGTCGGCAACGTCGGCTTCCGGGACCTTGGTCAGAGGCGGGGCGGGCGCGGGAGTCCCGCCATTCAAGTACGTTTTTCCCGCTTTGGCGGCACGGTCCAGCAAGGTCCAGTACAACGACAGGAAACGCAGATCGTGCAGTCCTGTATATAGTTAGAAGATCTACTGCCGTGATCCGGACCTCAGGTGCTCCGTGTGTCCATCGCGCCCACGAGCGTCACCATGATGAACGACGGCAGCAGGGCCCAGAACTCGGGCCGGAAGCTGAGGTCGAGCCCGGGATAGGCCAGCTCGGGCAGGCCGATCCAGGCGGCTTCGGCGACGGTGGTCATGTCGTAGATGCCGAAGCCCAGGCCGGCGACGAGGCACCCGGCCACGATGCCGATGGCGGGTGCCCACAGCCGCATCACACCCGAGAAGCGAAGCGGGATGAGGATGGTGACGAGAAGCGTTACGCCCGCCGTAACCGGCCCCGCCGCCGCGGAAGCATCCGCGGGCACCTCGGCCAGCTTCCGCAGGATGAGCGGGGTAAGCGTGATCGGTATGAGGATCAGCACGGTGCCCGCGACCGTCGGCGTGAACACCTTGCGCAGGAGCGCCATCCTTGCCGCCAGGACGAACTGGATCAGCGCGGAAACGATGATCAGGGTGGCCAGCATCCCCGGCCCGCCCTGCTCGATGGCGGTTACGCTCACGGCAAGAAAGGCGCTTGTGCTTCCCATGACGAGGATGTAACCGGCGCCGATGCGGCCGATCTTGCGGGCCTGGACGGCCGTGGTGAGGCCGCTGATCACGAGGGCCGCGAAAACCGCCCACGAGAGGTATGCGTCGCTGCCACCCGCCAGCGTGATCATGATCATCGGGGTCAGCATGATGCTCGCGATGCAGAGCATGGCGTACTGCGCTCCCAGCCCGACGGTTATGGGCAGCGGGGGCCGGTCGTCGGGCTGGTAGCGGACGTCCTGGCGGGTGTGGGCGGGGGCTGGATCGCTCATTCGATCGTGTCGAGATGCGTGCGAAACGCCGGCGCGGCCATCCTGGGCATGAATCTTCCTTCGACTGTCGTGGAGGAATCCGAGGTTGCGATCTGTCGGTGAAGGTACACCGCAAGTTCGGATTTCTCACGCCAGAGCGGGGGGAACGGCGTGCGGGGTGTCTCGGGTGCCAGCGCGCGTGGGACCCGTGCGGATGGGATACACTCCGTGACGGGAGTCGGGTTGTCGCGCGTCGAATCGGAACGGTGTGGGGCCCCGCCCCGGTCTACGATCAGCCGCCGGGCTGGGGCTGATAGCGGTAGGTGAACTCTCCGAGGATAAGATTGGCTAACACTCGAACCGCCCAGGCGGGTGGATATGGCGGGTTCCCGGTGTCTTCTTCGGGGTCCTCATCGGGATCATCGAGCACTTCATCCGATCCCCAACTTCCTCCGAACAGAGGAAGATTGTAGCTCCCTCCGATCAAGTTCCCGCCATCCGTCACCCTGGCAAGCTCGACTCCGTGAAAAACTTCGAATACACTGCTCGAAAACTGCACCCCGACTCGCCATGAAGCCTCTCCGCCGTCCCAGGTGCCGACCCGCCACTTGGGCGTCAACCGGACCAACACATTCTGGAAGGATGTAGTTCCCAGCCTTGTTTCGACGCCGAAATCATCGCCCCCATACTCGGCAACCACACCCACAAGCGCGCCCCCGCCAATGCTGACGCCAAAGCGCCAGGGGGACGGATCGGACTGGGCTTGTGCCCTGCCGGCGGTGCCTGCGAGCAACGTCATCAGCAGGAGAAGACACGGAAGTCGCAGTTTGGTCATGGAGGTCATGGAGATGTTCCTTTCTGAAGGAGTGACCCATCTCGCAATTGTTGGCCCAGCTCGTGAATCGCAATCCTCATCAGTGGTCATCCATATGCCATATCCTACGCTGCTGTCCGCGCCAGCCGCAATTTCATATGGATGACAAAATGGTTGGCGGCTTCGCCTTCAGCTGACGGAAAATGTAAACGGCGGTTTACATTATGTCATGTGTAGTTGTCATTCGAGTGGTGTCTCCGAGCGGACAGTCGATGCCCGACAACGTCATCGCCCCGGCTCGGCCTCGAGTCTCCCCACCCCCGTCCGCAGCACCTCAAGCGCCAGGTCGATCGTGTCGAGGTGCGTCCTGAACGCCAACGCGGCCATGCGCAACATGAACTTCCCGTCGACCGTCGTCGAAGAGATGAAGACCCGCCCGTCGCGGTGCGTCTCCTCCACCAGCGCGCGGTTGAACGCGTTCGCGTTGCCCGACTTCGGCACCCACCGATAGGTCACCAGGGTGAGTTCCGGCTCCGGACCCACCTCGAACCCTAGTGCCCCGATCTCGCGGTGGAAGTACTTTGCCAACTCCACCTTCTCCCGCAGGCACGCGCGAAACGGCTCCTCGCCGTGCAGGAGCAGCGGCAGCCAGACGCGCAGCGCTCGGAAGTGCTTGGTCAGCTCCGGGGACACCGCGGCAGGGGAGCGGCCGCCATATTCGGACTCGATCGTGTCCTGCAGGTAGCTGGCGTAGTAGGCGTGCGCATTCTGGAGCACCTCGCCGTCGCGGATGAGAACCGCTCCCGTTCCGTAGGGCAGGAACATCCCCTTGTGCGGGTCGAGGACCAGCGAGTCCGCGCGCTCCATGCCGGCGAGCGCCGGACGGAACTCGGGGAGGAGTGCGAAGAAGCCCCCGTACGCGGCGTCGACGTGAAACCAGAGACCTTCCCGCTCGGCGATGTCGGCCATACGCGCGAGGGGATCGATCGCGCCGGTGTCCGCGGTGCCCGCCGAACCCAGGACGAGCCAGGGGCGGAGTCCGCGGGACCGATCCGCGGCCACGAGCCGGGAGAGCGATTCCGGGCACAGGCGAAACTCGGCGTCCACCGCGACATCGCGGCGCACGGTCTCGCCCAGGCCGGCCACCCGGAGCGCCTTGTGCAGACAATGATGCAAGTGCGGCGAGGCGTATACGACGGCGCGCTCGAAGTCGCGGGCGCGGAGTCCGGCCGCCTCGCGCGCCGCAACGATCGCGATCAGGCTGGCGATGGAGCCGCCCGAAGCCAGATTCCCGTCAGCCGTTGCGGGGTATCCGACGACCTGTTTCATCCAGTCGAGGACCAGGTTTTCCATCGCGACGGATCCCGGTCCCACGAAGCTGACGCCGGCGTACTCGTTGGTGACGGCCGCAAGGTAGTCGGCAAGCGACGATGCATAGAGTCCCCCGCCGGGGATGTAGCCCAGGTGTCCCGCGTGCGAAGGCAGCAGGCCGGGGCGCGTGACGGACCGGTCGAACTGCTCGATGAGTTGTGCGACGGGGCGCGGACCGGGTGCCGGCCGAAGCTTGCGGATCTCCGGGGCGGCCGACTTGTCCTGGTTGTAGGCCGGCCGTCGCGGGAGTTCGTCGAGGAGGCGCTGGGCGTATCCGTGCGCCGCGCTCATGAGCCGGTCGCGCTCCGCGGCGTCGGGGTCCAGTGGCCGCGCCGCCTCTTCCAATTCGAGAATCCGGGAGCGCTCGGGGCTGGAGTCCGAGTGCCTGGTCGCTTGCCGCGGCCGGGCTGCTACGTCGCTTGCCCTCACCAGGGATCGTCCGGCAACACCACCCGCGGCCCCTCGCCCCGCTCCTCCATCGCATCCATGTGCAGGAAGTACTTCCCGACGCCCGCCGCGCCCTGCATGTGGCCGGTCTGGGCGACGAGCAGGTCGGGCTGCACGCGGTGCTCGGCCTGGGTCCACTTGCGGCCCTCCCCTTCGGCGGTGCCGCGCCGAACCAGGTCCGCGTTCAGCCGGTCGACGAAGGCGCGGTAGTCGGGGTTTCCGGTGGTCCGGTACAGCGTCAGAAAGTGCTCGGCCGCGCCGGCCGTCCCGCAGCACTGGCTGATGTTCGCCCAGAATCCGGGGGTGCGCCGTTCGGGGATGCCGGTGGACATGACGCCGCGGGCGCCCCGCGCGACCCAGTCGCGCCATTCTTCGTCGCCGGTGATCTCGGCGAGTTGGTGGAAGAGGCGGTTGGTGCCGACGGGGCCGTGGCACCAGGACAGGTAGAAGAGGTCCTCGCCGCCGGGTCGGGAATGGAAGACGCGGTAGCCGGGCGAGGTGGCGTCGCCGTCCTGCGTCGCCTGCGAGACCAGGTAGCGGGCGCCGGCCAGCGCGGCCTGGAGGAAGTCGTCCTCTCCGGTGACCCGATGCAGAGTGGCCAGGAAGTACGCGATGCCGGCGGTGCCGTGCGAAAAGTTGGGCATCTCGCGGGCGTAGCCGGGCCACATGTCCCAGCGCAGTCCCGTGTCGGCCTCGATCGCGAGTTCAAGGAGGCGCGCGCCCGCGGCCTGGGCGGCGTCCAAAGCGTCGTCGTCGCCAAGCACCCGGTGCAGGTAGAGCAACCCCAGCCCTGTCCCGGCTGTCCCGTTGATGATGTCCGTGGATTCCCTGCCGTCCTCGCCCGATCCCAGCGGCCAGGCGATCCCGTCGCCCACTGCGCTGGCCCCCTCCACCAGGACCCGGGTGGCGTGGACGGCATCCGCGCGGTACTCGTCCCGTCCGGTCGCGCGCCAGGTCTCGGCCAGCACATAGGCGATGCCGGCCAGCCCGGTGTAGAGGCCCGCCGCGTGGCCCGCGTCCAGTGTGGTGGCAAGGTGTGCGGCGCCAGCGACGGCGGCGTCCAGGTACCGCTGGTCGCCGGTGGCGTGGTGGAGCTCCAGGGCGAAGGGGAGGACGCCGGGAGAGTGTGTATAGAGTGTGTAACCGATGGACTCGGGGTCGGTGGGGTCGGCGGGCCAGGTGATGCCGTAAGGTGTCTCGACTCGGTGGGCGTCGAGCCAGTTCCAGGCTTCGAGGGCAATCTGGAGGTGGGGACGGGGGATGGTGGGGTCGAGGGCGCGCAGGGTGGGGGAGAGCGCGAACGCGGCGGCGGCTCCCGCGGATCCCGTCACGAAGGAGCGCCGGGTCCAGTGTGTAAAGTGTGTGTAACACATCTCAGTTGCCCCCCACCCCCGGCACCCCCGCCGGCTCGTCGTCCCACCACCATAGCGGCGCGACCTCCCGGTCCCCCGGATACTGCTCGGCCAGCGTGCCGGCGTCGTAGAGGCGTCCGTTCATCATCACCATGTGAATGCGGTTGGTGTTGCGGATGTCGTCCAGCGGGTTGGCGTCAAGGATCACCAGGTCGGCCAGCTTCCCGGCCTCGATCGTGCCCAGATCCCGGTCCAGCCCGATCGCCTCGGCGCCCAGGATCGTGGCCACGCGCAGCGCGTCGTGTTCGTCCATCCCCCCGGCCGCCATCGCCCACAGCTCCCAGTGGTATCCCAGCCCCTGCAGCTGCCCGTGGCTCCCGACTCCCGCCCGTCCCCCCGCCTCGACCAGATCCTTAACGAACAGGGCGTGGTCCGCGAAGACGTGCTCTTCGTCGCGGAACCACTGTGCGCGGCGGAGTGTCCCCCCGTCTATCACCGAGTGCGGCACGAAGCGGCGCAGCTTGACGTCGTCGTGCGGGTTCTCGCGGCTGAAGAAGTAGTTCTCGGCCCACGGTCCCCCGTAGGACACGAGCAGGGTGGGCGAGTACGCGCGCCTGGTCGCCACGAAGAGCTGCACATAGTCGTCGTAGACCGGGTAGATCGGGATCGAGTGCTCCAGCCCGGGGTATCCGTCGATCGTCTCGTTCAGGTTCTGGCGGATGTTGAGCGAGCCTTCGGTGGTGGGCATCAGCCCGAGTTCGCGCGCCGCCATGATGATCCACTGGCGCTGCTGGCGGTTCCCCGCGACGTACATCTTGATCGTCTTGGTGTCGAAGTACTCGGAATACCTGGACAGGATGTCGCGCGCCTCGTCCTCCGAGCCGATCATGTGCTGCCAGAAGACGCCGGGGCCGGTCGAGTAGACGCGCGGGCCGACGAGTTCGCCGGTGCGGACGCGGTCGGCGTAGCTGAGGACGTCGGTGGTGCCGGTCTGGGGGTCGCGGGTGGTGGTGACGCCGTAGGCCAGGTTGGCCAGGTAGGGCCACACGTCGGAGCGGTGGAGATTGTTGGCGGGGCGCATGTGGGCGTGGGTGTCGACGAAGCCGGGGACGACGGTCTTGCCGGCGAGGTCGAAGACGCGGGTGTCGGCGGTGACGGCGAGGGAGCCGGAGGGGCCGACGGCGGCGATGCGGTTGCCGTGGATCAGGATGTCGGCGCGGTCGATTGTCCCGGCGTCCGCCACGGTGATGACGCGCGCGTTGGTCAGCAGGGCGATGCCGACCGGGATGTCGCGGGTGGCCTGGATGTCGATCCAGACTTCGGTGGGCTGGTAACTGTCGTCGTCCTCCTCGTCCTCTTCTTCTCCTTCTTCTTCCTCTTCAACCTCTTCTCCCTCCCCTTCCTCTGCCTCCTCGTCCTCCTCTTCCTCCCGCGCCTCCTCCTCGTCCTCCCGCGCCTCCTCGAAGGCCTCCGCCGCGTCCAGGTCGTAGGTGAAGAAGGCGCGCCCCAGCGACCAATGCACGGCGCGCCCGTTCGCGGCCCACGCGGGGAACTCGCCGCCCATGTCGGTGAGCTGCCGGGCGGGCATCTGGGCGCCCCCAGGATTGCCCACGTTGATGAGCGGGGCCTCGCCGCCGACCCTCGGCACGGTGGCGGTGTAGACCTGTTGCTGGATGAGGGCCATGACCAGGTCGCCTTGGGGGGCCATGCGCAGGACGGACGGCGTGAGCGCGGCCTGGCTCCCGGGAGGGGTGCGGCCGCGGATGCGCACGTGTTCGCGCTCGTCGGTGCCGTCCCAGCGGATCGAGACGAGCATGTCGCCTCGCTGCATGTAGATGCGGTTGGCGTCCTCCGTAAAGTGGGGACCGCGGCGGCCGTCTACCGGCGCGATCAGGGTGGCCGCGCCGGGTCCATCTCCGTCGGCGACCCAGACGATCTCGCCGGGTTGGGGGGCGCCCGAGCCGAACCCGCCGGCCGATTCCTGGAAGTCGCGCGCGAAGCTGCGCAGCGCCACGAGGCGGTCGCCCGCCGGAGACCACGCCGGGGTGATGTAGACCGCGCCACGCTCGGTCAGCCGCACGGGCGACCCGCTGCCGTTCGCGCGGACCTTGTAGAGATGACCCGCCTCGCTGTCCCACGTGGCATAGGCGATCCAGTCGCCGCCGGGAGACCAGGCCGGGTGGTGCTCGGAGTGGTCCGCGTCGGTGAGACGCTCGGGGTCGCTACCGTCGGCGTTCGCCACCCACAGCCGGTCGAGCGCGGTGAAGGCGATGCGCGAACCGTCGGGAGAGGGGACCGCGTCGCGGATCTGGCGGACGGTGAAGATGGGGGTGTCCTCGATGGGGTAGTCGAACTCGACAAGGGGGCCGAGCTCGAGATCGTACTGCACCCGGAACGGGATCTCCTCGGCGCCGCCCTCGATCACGTCCAGCTTCCAGATCTTCCCGCCGTAACTGGCCACCAGGTGGCGCGAGTCGGGGGTGAAGGACATGCCCGGCAGCACATCGAGGGTGGCGCGCGACTCCTGGTCGTCGTGCTGGACGGGGTAGGCGAGCCAGCGCTCGTCGCCGGACTCGAGATCGCGGATGCGGAGACCGGTGTGGAAGTCGTGGCGGGTGCCGTAGACGAGCCAGCGTCCATCGGGCGAGAGGGTGGGGCGGACGCCGGAGCCGTAACGCGAGGTGCGGGTGTAGTTCTCGCCGGTTTCACGGTCGTAGACGGCGAGCTGGTATTGGGGGAACTGGGCGTTGTAGGTCCAGTCGCTGTTGCGCCGGGCGTACCAGATATGGCGGCCGCTGGGGTCGAAGGCGGCGCCGAGGGTCTTCAGGTTGTCGGGTTCGCTGATCAGTTGTACGCCGGAACCGCCGGCCACGTGATAGAGGGAGAGCTTGGGGAGACCGCCGCCGCGAAATCCCCCCTTCGAAGCGACGACGTAGTCGCCGTCGGGGGACCAGTCGGGGGACTCGGTACGGTTGCTGGCGCCTTTGGTGACCTGGACGGTGTCCGTGCCGTCCAGCGACATGATCCAGACGTTCTGGCCGCCGCTTCGGTCCGAGGTGAAGACGATGCGGGTGCCGTCGGGCGAGAAGCGGGGCTGGGCGTCGAAGGCCATGCCGGAGGTGAGCTGCGTGGCGTCGCCGCCGGTGATGGGTACGGTGAACAGGTTGCCCAGGTGGTCGAAGACGATGGTCCGGCCGTCGGGGCTGACGTCCAGCGAGATCCACGAGCCGACCGTCATGTCGATCGCGAGGGTGCGGTCGGGGGGGAGGGGGAGGGGGGACTTGTCGTTGTCGCCGGGCTCCTGGGCGAAGGCTCCGGCGGGCGTCAGCAGGGCGGCGGCGAAGATGAGAATCCGCATGGTTGGTGCAACTCCTTGGTTCCGCGTAGTCTGGGGAAGGCGGACAGCGCGTGGGCGACAAGGGGCAATATGCGGGTGTGGGTGGCCGCGCGGCCACAGGTGGAGAGGTCCCTCCGGTGCGAATCGGTGAGGGGGTGGCTATCTCCCGCGCCGCGGATAAATCACCCTCAGAAGCCGGCCCGTTTTCGGGTCGCCCACATGGATCGGCCAGTCGGCAACGTCGTTGCTCAGGTCGATGAACGGCCCGCGCGGCATCGCCATGCCTGCCCTTCCCGCACTGCTCAGACTGAAGGGATCGGCCGCGGTCAGGTTCACCTCGTACCAGATGTCGTACAACGACTCGATGGTGACCAGGCTCAGCGGCTGGGTATCACCCGTCAGGTACGGGGTCATGAGCTCGTCGCCGAAGACCGACTCGCGCCAATGCGCGTCGGACGATCCTTCCTCGGCTCCGTTTTCGACCGGCACCCTGGCGCCCGAATAGTCGGCCCCACCGATGGCATCGAAGGCCGGAAGCGCCAACGGACCGGCAAAGTGCGTGTCGGCGTCGGGCCTGTTGGGCAATGACGGATCCTTGAGCTCTTCGCCAATCTGCCAGAGCGTTCCGAAGCCGAGGACATGCGCCAGCTCGTGGGTGACCGCGGATTCGAGTACACCCCGGGTCTCCATGAGCGCGACATCGGCTTCATCCAGCAGGATCGCCCCCAGAGTGGGGACTCTGCCACGGGTGGGAAGACCGCCCCCGTCCCGCACATGACATGGCCCGGCATTGCCGACGACGCCACCCTCGCCGTCGATGGAGTCGATCGAAACCCAGACCGCCATATCATCGACCACTTCGAAAAAGGCCGGTTGGCCCGGAAAGCACTCGTCTTCGGGAAAGGGGACCCACGGGAAACTGATCCAGTTCGCGACGCCCCGTCCAATCACCGACTCCCAGCGCTCGGCAGCCTGTTCGACAATGTTGTGCTGCGACGCCGTGCCGTTGCCCAGGAACATCAGCTCGATGTTGAAATCCTCAACGAACCTTCCACCCACCGTCGCGGTCAGCGTCGCGGGGCCGAAGGCCGAAAAGCTCCAAAGAGCGATGTGATACGCGCCAACCCGGGTCGGCAGCAACTGGCAGGAGAGAGCAGTGCCCTCGCCGTGGCAACGATAGTCGTTGGGGCTGCCCGGGCGATCGCCGTAGTGTACGTACAGGCCCACGCGGTCCGTGACTCCCCCGGAAAGCACGATGTTGAGGGCCTCGTTCGAAGCCTCCGTCACATCCACGCGGAAGAGGAAGGTGGCCGACTCCGCCCCGGGCGAGGAGACCTCCACCGAACCACCCAGCGGGATCACCTTCTGGTCAACGACCTCAATCGACCTGGAGGCTGAATTGTTGTCCTCCACCCATTCCTCGAGATCGCCCTCCGGGTCCAGCATCAGCTCGATCGTGTTTGTTCCGGCCGTGAACGAACCCAGCGTAACCGCCACGGTCGTGGACGCATCGGGTCCCAGCCGGCCGACCTCGACCGTCTCTGCCAACTCCCCGTTGACGGCCAGTGCCAACTTGAAGACACCCGGCGTCCCCCCGTCCCCCCGGTTGACGATCTCGGCCATCACCTCGATGGATTCCAGAACGGACGGATCCTCCCGTGAGAGTGCCACGGCCGCGAATTCGAGATCGGGAATGGGTGGATCGGCCGTGGCCGTGGCCTTGAAACGGTGGACCAGGTCGTCCACGGACGCCCAGAGCGACTGCCGGGGAAAACCGACCCCCAGGGTCCACTCCGTCGACGCCCTCCCGTCCGCGTCGGTCTCCACCAACCTCTCGCTCACCGAGCCGTGTCCCGAATCCGGGAGGAAGGTGACCGGCACCCCCGCGACTACGGTCCCCCCCTGGTCCGCTATCCGTACGACCAGCGGTTCGGACAGCGTCGTGCCCCTGACCGCTTCCTGCTCGTCCCCCGACAGGACCTCCAGCCTCGTGGCCCTTTGCTCCACCTCCACCGACGCCGTACCGCTTGCCTGTCCGGAGGTGGCGGCCAGCGTGCCTGGGCCATTCCCCGCGGCCGTCACCGTCGCGTTGGACCCGCTCCCGCTGACCGTGAAGACAGCCGCGTTCGAACTCGACCAGCTCACGGACGCATTCGGCATCGCTCTGCCGTACTGGTCGCGCACGACCGCGTTGAAGCCCTGTGTCGCGCCGATGGCGGTGAGCGCAGCCGATGCGGGAGCGATCTCGACGGTGGTCGGGACAGGTTCCTCGATCCGAGTCTCGACGTCACCTCCACAGCCGGCGATCGTTACGAATAGCGCGACCGCAATCGGTCCCGGTCGTGGCGTACCTGTCTTCGCAGGCTTCATCGTTCACTCCACAGTTGTCGGGCGATGCTCCCGGCTCGAAAATCCTCCGATAGTAGTTTAACCCCTGGTTGGTGCTGCTGTTCCGGCCGTCGCTCCGTCCGGGATGAAGACGATTCGGGTGCCGTCGGGCCAGAAACGGGGCTGGGGGAGGCGCGAGCCGATGCAGAGCGGGGCCGCCGGCCGAAGCGCTTTTCGGCTGGCGGCCCCTTTGGCAGGCTCCGGTCATTCAAGCCGGCCGTTGCGGGATCAGAACAGCCCGACCGACGCCCCGAGTCGCCAGGTGAAGAGGTTGAAGTCGCTCACCATGTGGGGAAAGATCATGTGGCCTTCGTCGCGGGGGGCAGCGTGGGGGCTCGTGCCCTCGTGCCAGTGGTCGTTGGAGGCGTGGTGCCGCTCCAGGTGGTCGGCGATACCGTTGTGCTGATAGGACGCCGAGATGTCCAGGGCAACCGGATGGCCGCCCCCGCGGACCTCCACCGAGAAGCCCCCGCCCGCGCCCAGCGCCAAGCCGTAGTCGTCGAAGCCGATTCTCTCGTCGAACGACTCTTGGCCGAGGTTGCCGCTGATGTTCATTTCGCCGGTCAGGTAGGAGAAGCCCATGGTGCCGAAGACATAGGGCTTCACGGTTCCGGCCAGCAGGTAGACCTGGGGCCCGATCCCCGCCGAAAAAATGGTGTTGTCGGTGCGCACCAGCATGTCGTCCGGCATTGCGGGGCCGTGTGGGGGGTGGTCGAACTCGCCGTCGTACAGGTTGAGGTTGCCTTCCAACCGTAGCGCAGCCGTCCGGTTCTGGTTCACGAAGAGGATGCCGCCCGCTCCCAGACCCCCTCCGACGCCGTCGTAGGTGTGCATTCCGCCCACGGAGAGTGCCGCCTGGCCGTACAGGAAGAGATCTCCCCGCACATGGTTCCGAATATCCTGTTGGGCCGCTGCGGCGGTGGGCAGCGCCAGGATCGTTGTGATCGCCAGGATCGCGAGATGCGCCCGGCGGCCGGGCGTTCCGGCCGTCTGTTTCCTTTGTTTGCTATTCATTGGGTCACCCTTCTTTGCCTTGGCGCCCCTGTCGTGCCGGTCGAGGACCTCGCCCGTCAGGAGCGCCCCGAGTTGACAATCATCCATCGTTGGACCGACCGTGCACGATCGTATGGCACCGTACCAACGCAACGCCGTGAGGTTCCAGGGATCCCTCGGGGCGCTGCGGATTCAGTGGGCCCACCATGAACGATCCAGTTTCCTACCACCTGCTCGACGCGCTCTTTCTCGCGGTTCACACGCTGCTGGTCGGCTTCAACCTGCTGGGCTGGATCTGGAGGCGGACGAGGCGACTGCACCTGATTGCGATCAGTGCGACGCTGCTCTCATGGTTCGGGCTCGGCTTGGTCTACGGATGGGGCTACTGCCCGCTCACCGACTGGCACTGGCAGGTCAAGCGCGCGCTGGGGGAAACAGCGCTGCCAGCATCGTGCATGAAGTACTATCTGGACCGGATTACGGGCGTGGATTGGAGCGCGGCGGTGGTGGATACGCTGGTGATCGGTGCGGCGCTGGGCTCGCTGGTGGTCTCGGTGGTGCTGAACGTGCGTGACATTCGGCGCGCCCGGCACCGGGACGACCGATAGGGCCCGCGCCGGGTGGTCAATCCCGGCGCGGGCTCCTGGATCGGGCTACTGGCCTCGAGTGGAGTGCGGCTGTGGTCGGCCGGGCGGCGCCAGGGCGGGCCGGGGCCATGTTCGTGGGGACAGCCGCAGCGTACGGAGAGGTTGGTAAGGCGGGGACCAGGCCAATGCAACGGCGACACGTTCAGCCGGTGACGGCGATTGGGCATCCTCGATCGGGAGGGACGACTGTGAGTTCGAACTGGCGGGCTTCACCAGCACGAAGAAGGACTGGTCGACTTCACGCCCACCCGGATCGGTGGCGGTCACGCTCACGAGGGCAATTCCGGGCTGGTTGTAGGTCAGCCGGAGCGTATCTGCCGATACCTGGTGGTTCACCTGCACCATTGAGGCTGCCGAGTAGGTCAGATCATCCCCGTCCGGATCGTCGAAGTAGCCGGATAGTATGAACTCGAGCGTGTCGCCCTCGGTCAAGTCGACAGAGTACGCGAATTCCGTCTCGACCGTCGGTGGCCGGTTGCTGGAAACCGTAACCGGGATTTCATGTTCAAACTCGAGTCCCCCCAGGTCGGTGGCCGTGGCCGTGATCGTCGCTGTGCCGGCGGACAGCCCCTTGACGTGGATATAGGATGCGTACAGAGCGCTCCACCTTATGCTGGCCTCCACCACATTATCGGGCGAAACCGACAGCGAATACGTTAGCTCGTCACCCCAGTCGTCGTCCTGGAAGATCCTTCGCGCGATCAGCGTATCGACTTCGCCGGGCGAGGAAACCACCGGTATTCCCGATGGCCAGCCCAGCGTCAAATCCCCGTCATACAGCTTGGGAGCGTTGTTGCCAATGGTGTGGGTCACCGAGACAGTTGCCGAAAGGCCCGCCGGGTCGGTCGCGGTGACCGTGATGGTTGCCTCTCCGTCCGACTTGGCGAATATCTGAAAGACGCCGGAGGAGGAGAGGTCCCCCAGTGTCATGGCGGTTTCATCCGAAGATGTCGCCGAGATGCGCAGGTCGTCATAGTCGTCGTCCGGATCTTCGAAATACCGCCACGGCTGAATGTAAAGGGTGCCGCCCACCACGAAATTCCTGGACTCCGGCGTGTCCGTCACGGACGGCGCCCGGTTTTCCCCCGGAAGCCTGACGGTGACCTGGAACTCCCCGCTGGCCGAAAGTCCCTCCGGGTCTTCGGCGGTAAGTGTCACGGTTGTCGTGCCCTCGGCCAGTGCCTCGACCTCGAGTTCATCGCCGGATATCGTGGCCGTGGCCACCTCGGTGTCGGAACTCGCGGCGGTCAGCGTCAGGTCGTCTCCGTCGGGGTCCTCGAAGCGCCCGGCAGCGTCGATAGTCCTCGAGTTGCCGGCCTTCAGCTGTACCGGCTGCATGTTGTAGGCGACCGGTGCCCGGTTGGGGCCTTCGGGTTCCAGAACCGTGACGCCGAAGCTGGTTTCCGCCTCGAGGCCGCCAGTATCCTCCGCGGTGAGTGTTACGTTCGCGGTGCCAGGGCCCGTTGCCTGCAGCTCGATCCCGGACCCCGAGACCGTAACGGTCACCACTTCGACATCCGAGCTCCGAGCCGAGAACTCGAGTGCGTCGTTGTCGGGGTCGGTGAGGTAGCTGGACGCGTCCAGCGTGGTTTTTCCGTTTGCTTCGAGCGTCTGCGCGGTGATCGTGCCCACGAGCGCCGGCGCGCGGTTGGCGTCACTGGCCTCGGCGACTGTCACACCGAAGGCCTGGGTGGTCTGAAGTCCGCCGGCGTCCTCCGCCTTGACTGTCACAGTCGCGGTGCCCGTGCCGGTGACCTCCAACTCGACTTCGCTGCCGGAGACGGTCGCTTCGACCACTACGGGGTCGGAGCTCTCGGCGGAGAACTCCAGGGGCTCGTCGTCGGGGTCGTCAAAGTAGGACGAGGCGTCCACCATCCTCGTGTCGCCTTCTTCCAGGTGCTGGGTGCGGATCTGGCCGACGACGACCGGCGGATCGTTCGAATTGGATCCGTTCGAGCCCCTGACCCGCACTCCAAATCGCTGCTCCGCGGTCACCCCGTCTGGATCCTCGGCGGTGATGGTCACGGTTGCGGCTCCTTTCCTGACGCCCCGCACCAGGACCCCATTCGTGGCCACCCACGCCTTCGCCACCGCCGGATTTGAAGTCTCGGCTCGAAAGACCAGTTCGTCGCCGTCGGGATCGGCGAAGAGCGACCAGGGATCAAGCCTTGTGATCCCACCCTCGCTCATGCGCCGCTGCGCAACCGTCCCGACTGTCTGCGGGGCACGGTTGGGGACGGCAACAAAAAACTCCTGCCTGGCCGTCATGTCGTCGGGGTCGGTGGCCACGACGACGACCGCTGCAAGGCCCTTCTGGAGGGCTGTGACCGTCATGGTGCCGCCGGAGACCGAAACTGCGAGGACCGACGCCTCGGTCGTGGAGTACGTATAAGCGAGCGGGTCATCGTCGGGGTCGTTGAAGTAGCCGGGCAGCTCGATCGTGACGTTCTCGTCCACCTCGACGGTGCGTGTCGCGATCGAGCCCACTGCCCGCGGGGGCCGGTTCGCGACGACTGCTGCGACCTCCTGGGTGGCCGCGAGCCCGCCCGGGTCGGTGGCCGTGACCGTGACGACGGCGGTGCCCTTGGCCAGCGCTTCCAGCGTGACCGTGGTCCCATCGATCGAGGCGCCGATCCGCGTCGCGTCGGAGGAGGAGACGGAGTACGCCAACTCGTCGCCGTCCGGATCCTCGAAGTAGCCGGACAGCTCCACCGTCGCGCGCTCCCCCATCCCCAGGGTCTGCTCCTCCATGGCGCCCGTCGCGAGCGGAGGCCGGTTCGGTATGGTCACCGCGAACGCCTGCGTAGCGCTCAGACCCTCGGTGTCCGTTGCGGTGACCACGCTGTCCAGAGTATAGCTATACAGTTTCATAGCAACGAGTTACACTACGATTGATTCGGATGTCCCCCCATTCCATCCCTCTTCCCAGACGGGAACACAATAGGCCTCCAAGG
>LXNI01001995.1_pt1 | contig 15534 bp, 14 predicted proteins | sample 809091 | NCBI WGS metagenome assembly LXNI01 (sample SAMN04870527, study PRJNA318959) | sponge metagenome | biome: 01000161; feature: marine sponge reef; material: water | host: Sarcotragus foetidus | place: Greece: Milos, Mediterranean Sea | collected 2013-05-29 | depth 5-7 m | reverse complement strand
GAAGAATCTTCGTAACTACTCGCCCCCTGACCCGGCAGTTCCCGCTGAATGCCGGGGTCAGAGTAAAATCACCACCGACCTTGCCATCGACCCCGATAACAGCGATTTTACTCTGACCCCACCAGTCCGACCGGCGCCGGCGGGAACCATTATGCCTGCAAACCTATGCAAGACGGGAAAGGGGGGAGTAGTTACGAATCTTCCTTATACAGTTCCTCTATCACCTCGCCCAGGTAATGCTTTGCCAGGTGTTGTTTCATCTCCGTGCTCATATAAGTGTCACCGGTTATTTCAATCCCGGCAACGGCGTCGAGCGCCTGGCCGACCCGTGCCGCGGTCAGGCTTTTGTTCACCAGTCGTTGCGCAACGCCGGTAGCCAGGACAGGAGTGTTGGCAACGGCAAAGAACACCGGGCTGAAGGAAGTAAACATGCCGTTTTCAAACTCGGCGTTGACCGCCAGGCCGGTCGAAGCGAAATCCCCCTTGCGCCTGACAAATTCACGGAACGCGCAAACTGTCGTATCCCCGGCAACAGGAAAGGCGATCGACGTCAGCAACTCATTTTCCTGCAAGTCCGTCTCGTACAGGTCCCGGAAATAATCACGGGCCGGCGTAATCCTGAAACCCTGCCTGTTGCGGATGGTCATGCGCGCATCCAGGGCGACGCAGCAGGCCGGCAGTTCCGAAGCGGGGTCGGCCAGGGCTACGTTGCCGCCGATTGTGCCGCGGTTGCGTATGGCTGCATGGGCCACGTGTCCGATGGCTTTTTTCAGCAGGGGGACGTGGGCGGCGACCAGTTCGGATTGCTCGAGTTGCGCGTGCCGGGTCAGGGCGCCGACGTGAAGCATGCCCTCCGCCAGCGCTATTCCCTTGAGTTCATCCAGGTCATTGATGTCGATAAGCAGGTCCGGCGCCGACAGGCGCATGTTCAGGGTGGGGTTCAGGCTCTGCCCGCCTGCCAGGATTTTGGCGGCGCCCGCGTGCCGCTCAAGCAGGTCAAGGGCCTGGTCTACGGACTCCGCTCGGATATAGTTGAATTTTGGCGGTTTCACTTTATGTCGTAACTTCTTCCGAACATCTACGGGGACAGGTTTAAACCTGTCCCCTGCCCCATCAATTCAAATGCTTTCTTCTATAGTCCTGCACACGTTCCCGGCCAGCTTGTCCCAGATGGCGTCGGCTTTTTTCATCATCATGCCGGCGCCGTATTTGCCCAGGCGCCCGGTGATGGAGGATTCCGAACTGCAATAGACCTCGGTGGAACCATCGTCATTGGCTGCGAGACGCACGACGTTGTCTGCCGTCAACATACTGGCGCGGGTGCCTTCCTCGCCGCGAGTCTTGGAAATGATCTCCAGGGGCGGCGTTTCCTCGATGATCTCCAGGTCCAGGTTGAACTTCGCCGAGATCGGACCTACCTTAACGGCCACCCGCGCCCGGTAACGGGTGTCATCGACCACACTGAGCGCCGTGCAACCGGGAATGCACGGCGCCATCTTCTCCGGGTCTTTGGCAAAATCCCACACCACTTGCGGGGGGGCCTGTACGGTAAAGGTTTTTTCAACTTTCATCTGTGGATAAATTTTGCAAAGCCCGCAACACCCGCTCCGGTGTCGCCGGGATTTCGTTGATACGCGCGCCGGTGGCGTTTTTTATCGCGTTGGTCACCGCGGGTGCGGGGCCGACTGCGCAGATCTCGGCGACGCCCTTGGCGCCAAAGGGGGCCGAGTCTTCCGGTATCTCGATGAGCAGGGGATGAATCTTCAATGGCACGTCCGCCATGCCGGGTATCTTGTAATCCATCATGGTCGGGTTGAGCATACGGCCGTTGTCCCATAGCATCTCCTCAGTCAGGGCGTAGCCCAGCATCTGCACGATACCACCCTGGATCTGGCCTTCCACGGAGGCGGTATTGAGGGCGCGGCCCACGTCATGGGCAGACCAGAATTCCAGCACCTCCACCTGCCCCGTTACCTCGTCCACTTCCACCTCGGCAACCTGCGCGGCGAAGGTAAAGATGCCGATGGCGTCCGGCATCAGCGCAAAGCCGCCCAGTACCATGCGCTTGGGGTCCATGCGCTCCTGCGGAGTGTACAACCAGTTGTGAGTGCCCATGATCGGGCCGCCCGTTTCCCACATCGCCCTGCCGGCCACGGCCGCGAACGGCAGCGCCGCGTCCGGTACGCCTTTTACGCCGACTATGCCGCCCGGCCTGAGTTCCAGGTCAGTGGTATCGCATTCAAAGATCTCGCCGGCGTGACGATAAATCTGCTCCCGCACGTCGTCGCTGGCCAGTTTTACCGCGTTGCCGACCACATAGGTATTGCGGCTGGCCGAAGTCTGGAACTGGAACGGAGATGAATCCGTGTCCGGCGCGGCAAAGTTGACCTGCTCCATGTTCAACGCCAGCGACCCGGCCACGATCTGGGTCAATATCGTATCCGACCCCTGGCCGATATCCACCGCGCCGCAGTTCAATGAAACGCTGCCATCCTCGTTCAATAACACGTTTGCTCCGGCGCCGGCCAGGCCGGAGATATGGCTCATGGCGGCCATGCCGATGCCACGCCGTTTGCCGGGCCGGGCCGGCAGTTCGCCGTTACGCCTGGCAATCCAGCCGGATGCCTCCCGGACCTTCTCCAGGCAAGCCCGAACGGTTGCTTTTTCTATGGATTTACCGCAGAAGAACATATCACCCTGCTCCAGGGCGTTCTTGATGCGCAACTCCAGCGGGTCCATACCCAGCTTTTCCGCCAGGTCATCGAGCTGGGATTCACCCGCGAAGGTAGCCTGGGGGTTGCCGAAGCCGCGGAAGGCGCTGGACCGGGACAGGTTGGTATAAACGTTCCAAGCTTCCACGCGCATATTCGGGATGCGGTAGGGACCGCGGCTGAAGAACGCCGCCACCGGTGAGACTTCCGGGCTTTCATCGGCATAGGCGCCACCGTCCAGTACGATGTGGCAATCCCGGGCGAGTAAGGCGCCATCTTTTTTGGCGCCGGTCTTCATGGTAATCACGCCGCCATGACGCCGTTTCATCATGGTCATGTCGTCTTCGCGGGAATAGGTCAGCTTGACCGGGCGTCCCGTTGCCTGGGCCAGCAGCGCGGTGATGGGCTGGTTGGTAAACTCACACTTGCCGCCGAAACCGCCGCCGATGCGCGGCGCAATAACCCGCACTTTGGACATGGGCAGGCCCGTCGCCATGGCGGTGTACATCTGGGAGCGGGCCACCCCCTGGGTGGAAGACCACAAGGTCAGTTTGCCGTTGCCGTCCACCTCCGCCACGGTGGAACTGGGTTCCATGTAGGCGTGGTACTGGGCCGGCACCCGGTACTCGCCTTCCACGATGACATCGCATTCGTCCCAGACCGCATTCGGGTCGCCTTCCATGAATTCGGTAAAGCAGATGGCGTTCGGTTCCCTAGGCAGCTCATACATGGAGGGATATTCATCCCGCTTTTCATGGATAACCGGCGCATCCGGTTGCAGCGCCGCCAGCACGTCGAACACCGGTTCCAGTTCCTCGTATTCGACTTCGATCAGTTGCAGCGCTTTCCTCGCCGTCTTCAGGTCCGTCGCCGCCACCGCAGCCACCGGATCACCCACGTAGCGCGCCGTATCCGTGGCCAGTGGTAACTGGTCCTTGATGAACATGCCGATATAGTTCAACGGCAGGTCCGTACCGACCAGCACAGCCTTGACGCCGGGCAGCGCCTTGGCCTGGGTAGTATCGATAGACCGTATCCGGGCGTGGGCGTAGTGGCTGCCCAGCAGCGCCGCGTGCAACATGCCGGGACGGCTGATGTCGTCGGTGTACACGGCCCGCCCGTTCGCTTTTTCCGGGCCTTCTATGCGCGGCACGGAAGCGCCGATGATGTCGTTGGTCTGCGGGTTATCAGCCAGGTTTATGCTCATACCAGTTCTCTTCTGTTATCCGGCTACTCGGTCAGTGACATTACCGCTTCGACGATTTTTACGTAACCCGTACAACGGCACAGGTTGCCGCTCAGTTCGCTGCGTATTTCGTCCAGTGTCGGATTGGGGTTCCTGTCCAGCAGAGCTTTGGTGGAAATGATCATGCCGGGTGTGCAAAAGCCGCACTGCAAGCCCTGGTGTTCGATGAAAGCCTGCTGCACGGGGTGCAACTCGCCGTTCTGTTCCAGCCCCTCTATGGTGGTAATCTGCCGCTCGGCGGAGGCCACGGCCAGCATCAGGCAGGCGCGCATGGGCGCGCCGTCCACCAGCACCGTGCAACTGCCGCAGACTCCGTTGTTGCAGCCGCACTTGGTCCCGGTCAGGGACAATTCTTCGCGCAATACCTGCAACAACGTCCGGCGCGTATCGGTGGTCACGTCATAGGATGCGCCGTTTATCGATAAGGCGACCGCTTGTTTATCAGTCATGATTGCTCCATTACCTCTGCTTACAACATGCACACCTCGTCCACAGCCCGTTGCAACAACCCCGGAATGATCAGGCGCCGGTACTCGGCGCTGCCGCGCACGTCATCCACCGGGTCGGTGGCCTGCACCAGTCTGCTGCCTGCCTCCTCGATGATATCAGCCGCCAGTGCGCTGCCGGCGAGCAACGCATCCACTTCCTCCAGGTGCACCGGAGTCGGCCCGACCGAACCGACTGCCACCCTGGCGTAAGTGCAGGTTCCGGCAGCCATGCCCAGGACCAGCGAAACCGATACGGTGGCGTAATCACCATGAGTCCGGCTGAACTTCAGGTGCCGGCCGCGTGCCTCTGCCGGTTGTACGGGAACCAGGATGGCGCTGAGGACCTCGCCCTCCTCCAGGGATGTTTCCAGGTAGTCGAGAAAAAAATCGCCCGCAGGAATGCGTCTGGCGCCGGCCGCGCCGACTGCTTCCAGCACGGCGCCGGCCGCAACCAGGGCGCCGGGAAAATCGGCATTGGGGTCGGCATGGCACACCGCGCCGCCGATGGTGCCCATGTTCCGGATCGCGGGATGGGCGATCTGCCCGGCGGCGTCCCGCACCACCTCCCCATTGCCGCGTAACCGTTCATCAGTGGCAATCTCAGTATGGGTGGCCATGGCGCCGATGCGCACGTGCTCATCCTCCAGGCTGATCCCGGCCAGTTCCTCGATACGGCGCAACCCGACCAGTGTGGAAGGCTCAATCAGGTCCGCATTCAACATGGCCACCAGGGTAGCCCCTCCGGCAAGACACCGGGCCTCATCATCTTCCGCAAGAATCTCAAGCGCCTCGGACAGGCTGGCGGGCTCGATGTAGTTCATGTGGCAGTCTTCCCCCTTGTGGTTTTTTTTACGCGTCGAACATGCTACCACACTTGCGGCCCTGGAACCCCGGAGTAGAAGTATGGAGTAGAAGTATGGAGTAGAAGTATGGAGTGGAAGTATTGTTGACAATTTTGTAAACTCCCAGAATCTTAACCGGGGACAGACACATTCTGTCTCCCATTATCCATACAGGGGAATAATGTAATGTCTTATCCGAAAAATTCTGGTGTCTGCAAAAGGATTGCTTCGTTCGTTGTACTGGCGTGTTTCACCCACCCGGCACTGGCCCAGGGCGGCAGTATCCTGGAAGAGGTGCTGGTCACCGCGCAGAAGCGCGAGCAGTCCATACAGGACGTGGGCATCGCCATTACCGCGTTCAGCGGCGCCCAGTTGCAGGAGATCGGCATCGTCAATAACACGGAACTGGCCCGCTACACCCCCGGTGTGTATATTTCCGGACCCGGTGGCGGCGACCAGCAGCAGTTCACCATCCGCGGCGCCACCCAGAATGACTTCGGCGACCATTCCGAGGCGCCCAACGCCATTTACGTCGATGAAGTTTACCAGGCCTCCCAGCAGTCCCAGTTATTCGCCAGCTATGACATGCAACGGGTGGAAATCCTGAAAGGTCCGCAGGGCACCCTGTTCGGCCGCAACGCCACTGGCGGGCTGGTACATTTTCTCACCAACAAACCGTCCCAGGAAACCGACGGGTTTCTCGACCTGACTTACGGGCGCTTCGACCAGGTCAGGGTTGAAGGCGCGGGCGGCGGCGCTTTGTCGGATACCGTGTCGGGCCGTGTTTCCGGCGTGTTCAGCAAGCATGGTGCGATTTATCACAACAACATCGAAGAAGTCGGCATCCCGCCCACGCCGGCGGTGCTGCAGGCGTTTGGCCGCGGGCCTGAATTGACGCCCGACTCGAATGATTTCAACGATTCCTGGCGGGAGGAAACCTGGTCCATGCGCGGCCAACTCCTGTTCGAACCCAATGAGGACGTGAATTTCCTGGTCAAGGGACAGTACGCCAAGCAGAAGTTCGGCGGCTGGGCCTACCAGGGCGTGCCGTCCGTGGCCTATGTCGATGACACCGATGGCGACGGGATGTTTGATGATACGGTAAACACCCGCTTGCAGAGCGACGTGCGCACCCTGTGCGAGGCCATCAACGTCATTAACGGGGACTGTGTGAACAGCGTGTTCGACGGTGACTTCGACACAGTCAGGCCCAACGACCGGGGCGACCTGTTCGGCAGTTACGAGCCGGGCGGCAGGGACGGCCTGGACGTCAACATGGATCATTCTCCCAAGGACGCCAACTCGATCAGGCTCTGGAGTATTTCCGCCAAGATGGACTGGGACCTGGACTTTGCCAAGCTGGTGGCGGTAAGCGGTTATTCCAGGATGAGGCAATACCAGGGTGGGGACGTCGGCGCTGCGCCCACGCCGCGTTCCAATTTCATACGCCAGTTTGAAAGCGAATGGTTTACCCAGGAGATACGACTGGAAGGCGAGGCGGACCGGTTCCGCTGGATTGCGGGGGCCTATTACCTGTATATCGACACGAAATCGGCCCAGGGGCTGGAGGACAAGCGAGGCGGTATCAACACATTCGGCGGCCTGTTCTTCGGTCCGGTATTTAACACCACCACGGGCATCCCCCTCGGTTTCCCCGGCGCAGGCACACCCATCAACCTGATCACCGGCGAACTGGGGTTTGGCGTAGGCGGCGATACCTACCTGGAAGCCACCACGGACGCAAACCTGCAAACCGATTCCTACTCACTGTTCGGCCAGATAGACTACGACCTGACAGAACAGTTGATGGTCAACCTGGGCTTTCGCGCCATTATCGAGGAAAAGGACTATTCCTTTACCAACAGGCTTTATTTTAACGAAAGAGATGGCCGCACCGATGGCGCAGCGTTCGCCGGGGCGCAGCCGTTAGGCGTGATTTTTGCTCCGACTATTCCGATCGAGTTCCTGGCGCCGTTTTCCGGCAGTTCATCGGATTTTCTCTGGTCGGGCAAGGTCCAGCTCAACTATACCCCGAACGATGACCTGTTGATATATGCCGGTGTCAACCGCGGGGTAAAGGCCGGCAACTATAACGGGCCGCTGTTGACGCCTTTGACCCAGGATGAATATGGTTATGATGAGGAGATCCTCTGGGCTTACGAGGCCGGTTTCAAGTCCACACTGGCCGGCGGCAAGGCACGCCTCAACGTCTCGGCGTTTTACTATGATTACAATGATTACCAGGCATTCCAGTTTGTCGGCACTTCCGGCGCCGTGTTCAATGCCGACGCAGAATATTACGGCTTTGAAGTCGAGGTGCTGGCCACGCCTTTGGATAACCTGGATCTCTGGCTGGGTATGAGCTATATCGATACGGAGGTCAAGGGGCTTGAGGTGGCGGATAACGTGTTCCGCAACGTGGAGCCCACTTACACCCCGGACGTGCAGTTCTCGGGCGTTGGCCGGTACACAATACCGAACGTGCTCGGTGGCGCCGTCGCCCTGCAACTGGACGGCACCTTCGCCGATGACGCCTGGGGCAACATCAATAACTTCGACAGCCACAGGCTGCCCTCCAACTGGATTGGAAATACCAGTATCACCTGGTACAGCCCCGATAACCATTGGCAGGTGACAGGATTTGTCAGGAACTTTACCGACAGCCGGGCCCAGAACAGCGCATTCGACCTGGCTATCGTCGACGGTTCGGACGAGCAGTCCTTTGAGAAACCGCGCCGTTATGGAGTAAGCCTGCGTTACACCTACTAGCCCGCATATCTCACCAGACTGGGGGCGCACCAGACTGGGGATGGAATTAATTCCGTCCCCAGGTAACTGAAATTCTCACAAATTTATGGGTGTCCCAAATTGACGTCCCGACGTGCAGGGGACAGAATTCAATTCTGTCCCCTGCTGTGGTCAGGAATCAAAAAAGTTCAGCACGACCCGCTCGAATTCCGCCTGGTGCTCCACCTGGGCCCAGTGGCCGCAGCGCTGGAAGATGTGCATACGTGCGTTCTGTAACTTCTTGAGCAACTGCAGGCCCACTTCAAGTGCGCCGCCTTTGTCTTCCTGGCCCCAGACCAGTAAAGTGGGACAGGCGATCCGGCCCAGTTCCGCATAAAGGTCGCGGTGCGGCAGGCCCAGCAGGCGCATCTGCCCCGGGTCCTTGCTTGCCTCGAAACGTTCCTGCAGGGTTTCATCGGTGACCCAGGATGAATCGTACAACAGGCTTTCCACCAGGCGCCGCATCTTCTCCAGGGTAGGGCCTTCACCGCCGTAGTAGTTGATGATGTTGTTCAACGCTTCCTGCGGTTGCGGTTGTATGACGATACCGGCGGAAGTGGGCTGGCTGCCGATCAGCGCCAGGCGCTTGACGCGCTGCGAGTGGCACAGTTCCAGCCCCAGCGCGGCCTGACCTCCCAGGGAATTGCCGATGATATCCAGCGCGCCTTCGACGTCCAGCGCGCTGAGGAAACCGTCAATCATCCTGCCCGTGAAATCGAAGAAATCCTCGTCGCAACCGTCAGGGAACCCCGACTTGCCGTAACCCGGCATATCCATCATCAGCATACGCCGTCCCGCGCCGGTAATGGCCGGAATGTTCTGCTTGAAATTGCTCCAGGCCGTGGCGCCGGGACCGCCGCCATGCAGGCACAGGATGATCTCCCCCGCGCCCACGTCATTGTAGTGGATGTTTACTCCTGCCACGGAGACATAATTGCTGGTGGAAGTTTCGGTTATGTCGGTCATCGGTGTATTTCGCTGTTTCGGTGTTTCGGTGTGTTGTTTCAGGGCGTCCATTATACACGGAGATCACCAAGTCCTGAGGTTCGGACAGAAATTTGATAGCCATCCGGTCAGGCGCAGTTTTTGTCAATTCCGCTACAACATTAATCTGAGGGCGCAGTGGTAGTGGTGGGGTGTTACCCCCTGACATACTGTTTCACCGCCCTGAAAATATTCTGATACCCGGTGCAGCGGCACAGGTTGGCGGATAGCATCTCCCTGATCTCTGCGTCGCTTGGCGCGGGGTTGTGTTCCAGGGTCGCGATGATCAGCATGAGGAAGCCGGGAGTGCAGAAACCGCATTGCAGGGCGTGGTTTTCGCTGAATGCACGCTGGAGCGGGTGCAGTTCGGCGTCAGCGGCCAGGCCCTCGATGGTTTTGATCTCCTTGCCTTCTGCCTGTAGCGCGAACATCAGGCAGGAACGCACCGGGACCCCGTCAACAACAACGGTGCAACTGCCGCAGACACCGTGCTCACAGCCGCTGTGTGTGCCGGTCAGCCCGCACTGCTCACGGATAACGTCTGCCAGCGTCTGGCGGGCTTGCACGGAAATCCGGTATTCCCGCTGATTGACGTTCAACGTGATGGGTATTTCATTATCCATTGCCGGAATCCCGCGCCGCCTCCAGCGCACGTTGCACAACAATCCCGGCCAGGTGGCGTCGATACTCTGCCGGGGTTTGTATATCTTCCATGGGCGTGATCAGGTTGGCCGCGAGGTCGGCGGCTACCAGGATCGTCTCCTGCCTGAGCCGCAGGCCGGTGAGCGCCTGTTCCACTTCCGTGAGTCGCCGCGGCACGTCCTCCACGCCGCCGATACCCAGCCTGACCCCGGTCATCCTGTCGTCTTCCAGGGTAACCATGACCTGGCACATCGCCAGGGCAAAATCCCCGGCGCGGCGGTTGAACTCGTAGAACCCGAAGCGGGCGGCGGGCGGCGGGTGCGGCAGGCGCAGTGCGGTAATCATTTCATCGGCTTCCAGCGCCGTGGTCATGGGCGCTTCGATAAATGCTTGCGCGGGTATTTCCCTGCTGCCGTCCCGGCTTTGCGCGTGCACCGTGCCGTCCAGGGTGATGGCGGTCAGGCACCATTCCGATGCGGGGTCGGCATGGGCCAGGCTGCCGCAGAAAGTGCCGCGTTGGCGGATCGGGTCATGCGCAATATATTGAGACACCGTCGCCAGCAACCGTCCCAACGGGCCGGGGACGGCGGGGCGCCGGAACCGGGCATGCCGGGCCAGGGCGTGGATCAGCAGGGATTGCGGTTGCGCTTCAATGCCCTGTAGTGAAGCTATGTTATTAATGTCCACCAGGTGCGCGGGGAATGCCAGGCGCAGCGCCATCATGGGCACCAGGCTTTGTCCGCCGGCCAGGATGCGGCCGTCTTCCGCCGCGACCTGTGACAGGATGAGCAAGGCCTGTTCCAGGTTGCCGGGGCGGTGGTACGTGAAGGGTGCGGGCTTCATGGCGGGTTTCAGTCCAGTGTTTCCTGCGGGTATGCGCGCGGGTCGATATCCGGAGCGCGCCAGTGTTCGGAAGCAGCGAGACCTGCGCCGGAACGGATCGACTTCCAGATCAGGGCCGGGGAGAGCGGCGCCTGGTTGACCCGCACGCGGAACGGCGCCAGCGCGTCCTCAAGCGCGCCGGCAACGGCAGCCGGCGTCGGCAGGCAGCCCGACTCCCCTACTCCCTTCACTCCCAGTTCGTTAAACGGGGAGCCCGATTCCAGGTGGAACAGACTGACCTCGGGCATATTGTCCGCCGTCACCAGCAGGTAGTCGGCAAACGTGGTGGTGACGGGTTGCGCGTTTTCATCAAAGCCCATCCATTCAAACAAGGCGTTGCCGATGCCGTGGGCAATGCCGCCGAGCACCTGTCCTTCCACCAGCGCGGGATTAATCATGCGCCCGCAATCATGCACCAGCAAAAACCGCAGGATAGTCACCCGGCCGGTGTCAATATCGACCTCCACTTCGGCCACGGCCGTACCGTTGGCATAGACCATATCGTCGATGATGACGCTCTCCGTGGCTTCCAGACCCGGCCCCAGGTCGGCCACAGGCAGTTTGAAGCCCGGCAGGCCCGACGCGGCGCGCGCCAGTTCCGCAAAGGTCAACTTCCGGTCCGGCGTGTCCCTGACCTGCACGGCTCCGGCTTTGATTTCCAGGTCGTGTTGCGCCACCTCCATGAGGCGGCCGGCCAGCTTCAGCGCCTGCGCCTTCACTGCTTTGGCGGCGGCATGGGCCGAGGCGCCGGCGATGACGGTCTGGCGGCTGTTGAACCCGCCGAAACCCAGGGGGGTGGCATCCGTGTCCCCGCAGATGACATTGATCAGGGCCGGGTCGCCGCCCAGGTGTGCGGCAACCACCTGCGCCAGCATGGTCTGCGTGCCCTGCCCCATGGCGCTGGCGCCGCTGGCGACAAGCACGTTGCCGGAGGGGTTGATACGCACCGTCACCGTCTCATAAGGCCCGCGCCCGGTGCCCTCGACAAAGTTGGCCAGTCCGATACCGATATGCCGCCCCTGCTCCCGGGCCGCGGCCTGGCGTTGTTTGAAACTGTCCCACCCGGCGTGTTTCAGCGCCAGCGCCTGGGTCGCCGGGTAATCACCGCTGTCCAGGATCACCTCGGTATTGCCGCGCAGGCGCAGGGATTTGCGGCAGGGCATCTGTTCTTTCCGTACCAGGTTGCGGCGTCGCACTTCGGCCCGGTCCATACCCAGTTGCGCGGCCGCACGGTCCAGTAACCGCTCCATGACGAACACTCCCTGGGGTTGGCCGGCGCCGCGCACCGGCGTGACCGGGACCTTGTTGGTCAATACCGCGTACACGTCAAGATGATAGGCGGGGACATTGTAAGCCAGGGGCACGGCAATGCCCGAGGCGTATGGCACGTTCAGCCCGCGCGCGGTGCAGGCGCCGTGGTCATGCAGCAGCGCGCCGCGTATTCCCCGGATGGCGGCAGCGCCATCCAGCGCAATTTCCATGTCCCAGTACTGGTCCCGCTCCTGGGTGGCGCCGAGGAAGTACTCGTAACGATCCTGTATCCATTGCACCGGTTGTTGCAGGAGGGTCGCGCACAAGGCGATCAGGACCTCTTCCGGGTAACACACCAGTTTCGGCCCGAACCCGCCACCGACCTGGGGCGCGATCACGCGCACAGTTTCATCGGCTCGTCCGAGCAGGTCGCAGACGCTGCGTTTCACCGCGTGCGGGCGTTGGGTCGAAGTCCACAGGGTCAGGTGGTCCGTAACGGGATCAGGGTGGGCTACGACCCCGCGGCACTCGATGGAATGCGCGCCGCCGCGATGCAGGTGGAAGCTTTCCCTGACGACCAGGCGTGCATCACTGAACGCCTCTCCGATATTGCCGTAATCGAAATCGAACGCGGCTGCCAGGTTGTGGGAGAGCTTGTCGTGCACACTCGGGCCGCCGGTAAGCAAGGCGGCACGGCAGTCGGCCACGGCATCCAGGGGTTCGTAGTCCACTTCCACCTGGTCTGCCGCATCTTCCGCGGCATAGCGCGAGGCGGCGATGACGACGGCCACGGCTTCGCCGGTATAGACGGTCTCAGCGCCTGCCAGCAGCGCGGGGTCCACACCCAGACGATAACTCTTGCTGGGCAGCGCAGAGGCCAGTCTCGTGAAAGCCAACCGGGGTTCCAGGTGCGCCAGGGTATGGACCGCCACCACACCAGGCGCCCGCATGGCAGCCTCCGTGTCGATGGCATTGATCAGCGCATGGCTGTAAGGACTGCGCACAAACGCGGCGTGCAACGTCCCGGGCAGTTGCAGGTCGCCAATAAAACGCGCCCTGCCTGTTAACAGGTCGAAGTCTTCCAGCCGGGACCCGGATATACCCGGAGTGGTATTACCCTCTGTGATCTCTGTGTCCTCTGTGGCAAAACATCCATTAAAGTGACGTCAGCGCCTGCACCTCACCCAGCTTCATCACCTCAGTATATTTCATTTTGAGATCAAACAGGTTGGCTTCGTGCTGGGCGACAGAGCGGTCACCTACGCAGTCTTCGACGATCACGGGTCTGAAGCCGTGGCACATGGCATCGACCGCGGAGGCGCGCACACAACCGCTGGTGGTGGCGCCGCTGATGAACAAGGTCTTGATGCCATGCATTGCCAGGGATGAGGCCAGGTGGGTGCCGAAAAACGCGGAAGGAAACCGTTTGCGGATGATCAGGTCACCCGGCGCGGGGGGCAGTTCCGCCACCACCTGGCTGAGTTCGGAGGCTTCGGTAAACGCCAGGCACCCCGGCACCTTGTCGGTGAATACATTGGCATCGGAAGCGTCATCCGCATAGACCACGCGGGTATAGCTGACCAACCAGCCGCGCGTGCGCGCGTGCGCCAGCAGTTTGCCGGTCTGCTCGATGGCCGGCCCGATATTGCCGCCACCGAATACCTCCGGGTCGGCAAAACCATTGATGAAATCCACTATCAACAGCCCTGCCGGCGGCGCCAGCGCCAGGCTCTTGCCGAAGCCCTGGCGGTCGTAAATTACCTGTTCTGAGGGGGTGTTCATAATGATTTTCTCCAAGCCTGTTCGCCAGGCCTGACGGGGACAGATTTAAATCTGTCCTCTGTTATTTTGGTAACGCCTGCGCCGCGGCTTGTTCTCCCGCAATTTTACCGAATACCGCGCCGGACATCAGCCCGGCGCCGCCCGGATAATTGAAATAAAACAAACCACCTACCAGTTCACCGGCCGCGTACAGTCCCGCGATGGGCTGATAATCCGTACTCAGCACCCTGGCATCGGTGTCGATACGCAGGCCGCCGAAGGTGAAGGTCACGCCGCAGGTGACGCCGTACGCGTGAAACGGCGGGGTGTCGAGGGTGTTGGCCCAGTTGCTTTTCGGCACGGCAAGCCCGTTCGTCCCGCGCCCGTCCCTGACGTTGGGGTTAAACGGAACCGGGGTCTGCACCGCCGCGTTATACGCATTGACATGATCCAGGGCGCGCCCGGCATCCACGCCATCCAGTTGCGCCAGCAGGCCCTCCAATGAGTCGGAGACCGCTTTGGTGACTTGCTTAATCCGGTACTCATCCCGTAACAGGTGCAGGACTTTGCCGTCGAATAACTGGTAAGCGAAGTTACCCGGCTGTTCCAGGATGGCCCGGCCGTATTTCGCATAGGTGTAATTGCGGAAATCCGCGCCCTCGTCAACGAAGCGTTCCCCCCGGGCATTGATCATGATGCCGAACGGATAGCTGTGTTTCTGAAAGGCATCGCCCACCGCCAGGTCGCCGAATTCCGGGGCGTTGCGATCCCAGCCCACCGCGTGACAACCGGACCAGTTCCCGGCCGGGGAGGCGCCGATGTCCAGGGCCATGCGAATACCGTCGCCCACGTTATAGCGGCTGCCCCTGACCTTGGCCAGGTCCCAACCGGGGCCAAGATAACGGGTGCGCCAGGCGCTGTTAGCCTCGAACCCGCCACAGGCAAGCACGGTGCTGCGGGCCCTGAGCGCAAACGTTTTGCCCTGGTGGCGCACCCGCGCGCCGCGCGCGCGTCCGCCTTCATGCAGCAGTTCCAGCGCCCGCGTCTCATAGCGTATCTCTATCCCGGCCTGGTCTGCCGCCGCCGTCCAGGCATCGATCAGGCCGGGGCCGCCGCCCCAGGCTTCCACCGTCAGGCCGCCCCAGAACTTGAATTTCCCGTCCACCTTGAAAGCCTGGCGACCGTAAATCGGCGTGAAGCGAATGCCCCTGGCGCGCATCCACTGCAAGGTGGCGCGGCTGTTTCTCACCAGCAACTCACACAAGTCGGGGTCGGTGCGGTAATCGGTCATCCGGCCCATATCGTCAAAGAACTGCTCTTCCGTATAACTGCCGAAATCGGTTTGCGCCAGTTCCGCCTCGGTGAGATCGGGCATCAGGGCCTTGAGATCCTCCACGCCGTCGTAGGCAACCCGTAGCGCGCCGGCGGTGAAGCGGCTGTTGCCCCCCGCCTCTGCCCTGGGCGAGCACTCCAGCATCACCACTGTAGCCCCCTGCTCACGTGCCGCATGGGCCGCCGCGAACGCCGCATTGCCGGCGCCGACAACCAGCACGTCACAGTCAGGCAGGGAGGTTGTCATTGTCTGGTTCCGGCTTGGCCAGGTTGGTACTACCCCGGTTTCAGGTCGTTTTCAACGTACTCAAATACTTCGTTCAGCACGTCCTTGTCGCCGACGTGGTTGGCCAGCAGCAGGATCACCTTGGCGTTGAGCTTGTGACTCTGCTCGGCGCTGAGGCCCTCGTGCAGCGCGATCAGGCGGGCGTAAAAATCATCCGGGTCGGCAACGCCGAGTTCCGTGCGGAGGCTCACCCCTCCAGCGCCTCCCACATCTCGGCATCCCGCTGCGCGGTCCAGATCTGCGGGTCGGCAATGCCGGAGGCGATGTCGTAGGCGCGCGCCACGTCGAACGGCAGGCAGTGGTCGAAGATCACCCACTGGCC
>LXNI01001994.1_pt1 | contig 15540 bp, 11 predicted proteins | sample 809091 | NCBI WGS metagenome assembly LXNI01 (sample SAMN04870527, study PRJNA318959) | sponge metagenome | biome: 01000161; feature: marine sponge reef; material: water | host: Sarcotragus foetidus | place: Greece: Milos, Mediterranean Sea | collected 2013-05-29 | depth 5-7 m | reverse complement strand
GGTCATCAGATCATGTGGCGCGGCTATGAACGGCTGTCGAACGGCACGTTTGGCTATGAACTGGCCGAGCAGATGCGGACGCGTCGAAATAATGTCCAGCAAGAGTAATGGGTACAGGGCAGCTCTAGCTGGATCAATCCCACAGCGCCCGATCCAACTTGCATGGCTTCGCTTGACGCGATCGCAAATTTAGAAAATTGCATCCCCAAGTTCTATAGCGCTTGGCAAATCGCGCTTTGATCATCCAAATTCAATCGATAATTCTATTGTGTATACCTCAGATAATAGTTAATTCCACTATGGGTTCAGCATCCGCGCCAGTCCCGCCGCAATGGCCGCCGCGCTACGGGCAAAGAGCGCCCATCATAAACAAGGCCGGGTCACCCCGGCCTTGTTTCACACTTGCATCACCAAGATGCCGATCAGGCAAACCACCAGCGCTCCCCGCTCTTGCCGCCATCGAGTTCCCAGTTGTTGCCAATCACATCCGGCATCATCACCCGCTCATGATGTGCAAAGACATCACTTTGGAAAAGCGGCAAACAGACGCCGCCTTCATGGTGAATGATGCGTTGCATCTCGACATAGATTTCACGACGTTTGGTGGTATCGAGCTCAGCCCGTCCTTGCACCAGCAATTCATTGAAACGATCGTGTTTCCAGTAGGTATCATTCCAGCTGGCATCGGCCGCATAGATCTGTGAGAAGATCCAGTTCTCCGTCGGCCTTCCACTCCAATAGCAGGCGGAAAAGGCCTTCTGCATCCACACGTTTGACCAATAACCGTCATTGGGCTCGCGAACAACCTCGATATCAATCCCCGCAGGTGCCGCAGATTCGCGCATCAGCTGTCCCGCATCAACCGCCCCGCCAAATCCGGTATCAGCCGCATGGAACTTGATTGATACCTTGTCATGGCCCGCCTTTTTCAGGTGATACTTCGCCTTGTCCGGATCATACTGCCTCTGGGGGAGTTCCTCCGTCGTCGCCCGGTAGATATTGGCCGGACCGATCGGATTGTCGTTGCCCAGTTCACCATAACCATAAATGATTTTGCGCAGCCACTCTTCCCGGTCAACACTATATTTTATGGCCGTACGGAAATCGACATTATCAAACGGTGCCGTATCGGTCCGCATGGGCAACGTGATCTGTTTGTTGCCCGTGGTTGACTTGACGTGGATGCCGGCCACTTTTGCCAGCCTTGAAACCGTTTTGGTTTCGACATTATTCATCGCATCAACCGCATCGGTGCGCAATGCATTGGTCCGCGCCGTCGGATCGCCGATCTGGAAAATTTCAACTTCGTCAAAGTGGGCCATGTCCGCTTTCCAGTAATTTGGGTTTCTTTGGGTGAGCGACCGGACACCGGGTTCATGCTGATTGAGCATGTATCCGCCGGTCCCGATACCGGACTGCCAGTCAATCGTTCCATCCCCATTCGACGGACAGATATTCAAGTGATAGTCACTCAAAAGATAAGGGAAATCGGCATCCCCCCCGCTGAGTTCGATCTTGATGGCGTGGGGGCCGTCTTTGTCGACTGAGACAATCCCCTTCAGTATCCCTGCGGCGGCAGATTCCGAATCTTCGCCCAGGTGATGACGCAGGGAATCGACGACATCCTGGGAATCCAGTGATTTTCCATTGTGGAACTCCACACCCTTTCTGATCTGGAAATGCCAGGTTTTCGCATCGGGACTGGCGCTCCAGCTTTCGGCCAGTTCGGGGATCAGGTCACCGGCTGCAGAGAATTCGGTGAGCCCGTTTCTCAATTGCCCGAACTGCAGGTGCAGCATGTAAAGATCCAGAATCCGGCCCGGATCAAGTACATCACTCGTCGCCCCACCGGTCAGGCCGATTCGCATCCGACCCCCTTTATTGGGTGTCGCCGCTTCGGCCTTCGAAACAAACGAAGAGGCGGCGGTGAATGAAAGCCCAAGGGCGAGCGTGGTACTCAAGAAATTCCTGCGGGACATTTTTCCGGACAGATAGGCCGCCTGGATCTCACGCATCTTGTCCACTGCTTCACGGTCTGCCGATAGATCGGTATCGACTGTCAAATCATGCTGTTTTTGTATAGTCATAGTCGTTCTCATTGATGTTTGGACCAACCTATTATAGAGTAATTTTCTACGGTTCGCTAAATATCTGAATTTTTCGGGTGCAATCAGCCCGATGGGCAGCATGGATTGGCGGTTTGGGGGCTGACATGGCCCGGAGTTGGCAGGTACTGTGTTATAACGAATTTTCCAATGAGCACAACAGCACTCCAGGACACCATCAATCAGGCGGCCGGTTTCACTGCCGCTGACTTTGTCATCAAAAATGCCAAGGTGGTCAACGTGGTTTCCGGCAAGATCGAACTGTCGGATATCGCCATCTGCAAGGCCAGCGGCATGATCGTGCGCACCCACGAACGACACATCGACGGACGCGAGGTGCTGGACCTGGAAGGTGAACTGTTCGCGGTCCCCGGATTCATCGACTGCCATGTCCATATCGAAAGTGCGATGGTCACACCCCAGGTGTTTGAAGAGGCGGTCCTGATGCATGGCACAACCACCGCCTTTTGTGACCCGCATGAAATCAGCAATGTGCTGGGGGCCGATGCCTTTCGATACTTTATCGATTCGGCGGAAAACATGATCATGGACCTCATGATCGGCTTATCCCCCTGTGTCCCGGCCAGCGGACTTGAAACCGCCGGTGCCACGCTCGGGGCCGATGATCTGGCCCCTTTTATCCATCATCCATGCGTCTACGGTGTCGCCGAGTTCATGAGCATCGGGGCCGTCCTCGACCACGACAAGGGCACCCTCGACAAGCTGGAACGTTTTGCGAACTGCCAGATTGACGGTCATATGCCATTCGGTGTTTCCACCGCAATGATGAATGCCATGAAATCCTGCGGTATCCGTAACTGTCATGAAAACACCGACATCGATCACGCCTGCGAAAAACTGAAACGGGGCATCCATGTGTTTATCCGTGAAGGCACCGTGTGCAAGGATGCGAAAAGACTGGCTGCCATGGTCAATACCTTTCAGTCCCCTTTTCTGGGTCTGTGTACGGATGACCGCAATCCGGTCGATATTGCGCAAGAGGGACACATTGACCATGTCATACGGACATTGATCGCCGAAGGCGCAGACCCGGTCACCGTTTATCGTATTGCCAGCTGGTCGGCCGCAAACCACTTCGGCATGGCCGGTCGAAATCCAAAGGGATGGAAACCACGCGGCCTGATCGCCCCTGACAATCTGGCCGATATCGTGCTGCTCAAAAGCCTCGAAGACTGCGATATTCATGCGGTATACAAAAAGGGAGAACGCGTTTCAGCCGCTGCATTCGAACAACGCCGGCGGGTCCGCCCGATCGGCTATGGCTCGATCAAGATCCCGACCGTTCCCGCACACCGTCTGCGGCAGTTCGGCGACCCTGTCAATGTCCCGGCCATCGGGCTGGTTCCCGATCAGGTCGTGACCACTTACGAAGAAATCACCTTGCCGGTCAATCAGCACGGTGAGCTGTTGTCGGACCCGGAAAACGATGTGCTTTATATCGCTGTGATCGAACGACACGGACGCAGTCATGGCAATATCGCGCGCAGCTTCGTCAAGGGACTGGGCATCAAACATGGTGCCATCGCCGTTTCGGTCGGACACGATTCACACAACATCACGGTCGCCGGCGCAACCATTGAGGACATGACACTGGCGGTCAACGAAGTGATCAGGTCCGATGGGGGGAAAGTCGTGGTCAAAAATGGGCGCGTACTTGGACGACTCGCGTTGCCCGTCGCCGGTCTGATGTCCGATAAAACGGATGTGCTCGAAACCGCCCGTGACCAAATCGACTTGCTCGACGCGGTTTCAGCGCTGGAGTCGCCTTGGCAAGACCCGCTGACCCTGTTGGGTTTTTTGCCCCTGTGCGTCATACCCGATGCGAAAATCACCGATTTTGGATTGACCCGATTCAATCCGGCCGCCGGGATCATGCGACCGACGCTGGTGAACGATCAGCGAACCGGCAGCCCGCCGGCCTGAAAAACGCGGTTTCAGCACACACTGTGCGCCGCTTTCGTGTGACCGTCAGCTCAGGCTCAATCCGGCAGATCAACAAAGCGACACTGCTCACACAGTTGCAGCCGCTTCAGTGCCGCCGGGCTGTCATACATCGGATGATCCTTCAGCTTTTCCGTCAGCTTGCTGATCATTGACTGGGTGGCAAAGGGCCGGGCGCAGTGGAGGCACAGAAACGGTGCCTCTTGATGCAGTGTCACCGGACGGTTGACGACGTCGTGGTCAAGGCACAGCCGGGGCTGCAGTGCAATCGCCGACTCGGGACATGCCTCGACACAGATTCCGCATTGCAGGCAGTTCGCTTCAATGAAACGCAACGCCGGCTCAGGGTGCCCTGCCTGCAAGGCATTCCCCGGACAAACCGAGACACAACCGAGACACAGCGTACAGGATTCGGCCTCGAGGGCCAGTCGGCCAAAGGGCGCACCGGTAGCCAAAGGAAGGCTCTCCTGCGGTTCACGGCCACGGCGATTCAGCCAGGACAGTGCGGTTCTGATCACGTTCCGCTTATTGCCGATTGGCGCAAAACTCGCCACGTTAGGCATCACGACCTCGTCGATGGGGGGCTGATTCAGTTGGCCCGGATGATCCCGTATTGAAATGCGGTATTCAGACAGCCCGAGTGCCTGCAACACATCGATCAACAAAGCACGTTGGGTCCGAATCAAATCGGTGACCGCGGCCGGGGTGCCTGGCGGTACATACAGACAGAGGTCATTGGCACCATACGCCAGGGCACAACTCATGAAGTCAAGGCCAATCGAGCCGATATCCTCGACCATGACCGGAATGACCGGTTCCGGCAGTCGGGACAGGTTGTCGTGCAGCTCAGCCCAACCCCGTTTCCGGTCAAACACCAGCACAGCCACCCCCCGACCCCCATTCAACTCGCGCATCTCACGGATGAGCAAGCGCAGCAGTTCAAGCGGTTGTTCCGGTGCGGGATATACGGAACGGATCGCCGCGGAGGGGCAACTGCTGGCACAGGCCCCGCTCCCCTGACAAAGATGCGTTCTGACTTCAACCTGTTCGCCGATGGAGATGATCGCCTCGGTCGGGCAAACCTCCAGACAGCGGGTACACCCCTTGATCCCTTTTCGTCCGTGGGCGCACAGGGCCGAATCATAATCAACATATTGCGGTTTTTCGAACGTACCGATAGACCGGGGAATGCGGTCGATCGCCTCCTCCAGCCGCGCCGCATCCGATCCCACATGATAGTACCCCAGGGGTTTGATGGGCGCTTTGATGAGCGGGTCTTGCCGACCGTCAATCACCTGGTCAAACCACCCGTTTTCAAGGCCCAGCACCGTGCCCAGATTTGATACAACACGCCGCGGCCCCTGTCGTGAATCAAAATAGGCGGTGAATCGACCAAGGTAGCCCTCGAGACACAATCCGGCCGTCTTCCAGCCATTGGCCATCGCCAGTTCACCAGATACCCTTGATGGCACGGCAACATAACCCAACAGGTTTTTCGGCAATTGCCTGCGGATTGCTTTCGCTTTTTCGACCCCGGCGATAATCAATATCCGATTTGACGAAACATAGGAAACCCGCGTTCCCGGTGGGGGGGTCCATTCGACATGGCGCAGCACCCGCAACCTGTTTTTGCCCGGGTCCGTGTGGCTCGGAAGGTTCAAATTCAGTGTCTCTAAATAACTGCCCATGTTCGTTACCTACTGGCGAAGACTGGCTGTCCCGACAGGCAATCCCCTGTGCGGGTTTTCACATTCGATCTATGACGGCTGCTACAACCTCTCGCAATAACGACATAGGTTTCCACACCGCAATGAAGTATCATCCAAAGAGCATACCGCACTCAAGGCTCTGAGGCATTGAACCGGCCCCGACATTAGTATTGAAATCACGCGACCATTGAAAAAACAACCGTTTGAGCCCATGACCCCCCCGGTGCCTGTATTGAGCGATGAAGGCCTCGATGCCGTACATCAAGTCGACGCTTACGACCAGTGCGGCCATCGACATCAGATCCATATTGCACGGGAAGAACCGATCACCATTAAAGTGGATGGCAAGGAACTGGTCACGCTCATGACACTCGGCAGTCATCCTGAACTGCTGGTGCTGGGTTATCTGCGGAATCTGGGACTGTTCGAGCACATCACCGACATCCAATCCGTTTTGGTTGACTGGGACAGGGAAATTGCCGACGTAAAGACCGTCAAGGGAACCGGGATCAGCGCCCCTCAACCCGGCCCGGATCCGATCGCGACCAACGATCATCTGACCCATGGGCTCATCGCAAAGCTGCGCCAAAACCCCCTGCCAGCCGTTCAATTAAGACAATCCCACCTCTACGACCTGCTCAGGGAGGTCAAGAAACACAATCACACTTATCGTCACGCCGGTTCAGTCCATGGCTGTGGACTGTGCCACAACAGGACGGTCATCCAATTTATCGAGGATGTCGGTCGGCACGGTGCAACCGATGCCATTTCCGGCTATATGTGGCTCAACGCGATCACGGGACGCGACAAGATCTTCTACACCACGGGAAGGCTGACCTCAGAAATCGTGATGAAAGTGGCGATGATGGGTATTTCTGCGATCATCTCCAGAAACGGGTCCACACTGATGGGCTTTGAACTGGCCCAACAATTCGGTGTCACCCTCATTTCAAGGGCCAAGGGGCGGCATTTTGTGGCACTCAATGGGCGCAACCTGATTTTTGACGTGGAACCGGGATCACGCTGACAATCGGTCTCCGTCTGATCGATCACCGACCGGCGGTGATTCAGATCACCGCTTTTTCAAGGAACGGTGCGTGGTTGACAATCCGCTCATAGCCAAGGACCGACATGTCCAGTTCACGAAACTCGCCATAGGTCACGAGTTCGGAAACCCCCCGCCCCATCGCCGGCGATTGCTGGAACCCATGGCCGGAAAAACCATTGACAAAAATAAAGTTGGACACCTCCGGATGCGGCCCAATGATGGCATTTTGGTCGAGCGTATTATAGGCATAATGCCCGACCCATGAGTGCATCAGCCGGACTGTCTCGAACACCGGCACCCGCATGGCGATCGCCGGCCAGGCCTTGGTTTCCCAAATCGAATCATCAAGGTAGAAATCATCGAAGGCAACGGTCGCATCCTCATCGGGCGGACAACCGCAAAGATAGTGTGCACCGTCAGTGCGCACATGCACGCCCGACGGATCAATGGTCAGTGGCAAATCACGATCAAGGGGGTTTTGTGCGTCAAAAACAAACGTATAGCGACGCCTGGGTTCAACCGGCACATGCAGACCCGCCATCCGTGCGGTCCGGTTGGCCCGGGGGCCCGATGCATTGACCACCTGTCCGGCAAACAGGGTTTCGCCTGATTTCAGCGTGACGCTGTTGATCGTGCCCCCCTGGCGGTCCATCGCGGTCACTTCGTTGGTGACGTACTCCACCCCATTTTGTCGTGCCTTTCGACGCCACCAGTCAAACATCGTGTGGCCATCGAAGTAACCCTCATCAACCAGGTTCAAACTGCCGGCAACGATGTCATCCAGATGATAAAACGGATACGCCTGTGCAATGTCATCCGGGGTCAGAATGCGTGTGCCCGCCCCACAGGCCTGCTGAATTTTTTGATTTTCCCGAAGCACCTCGGCAAAGGCTTCGCTGTCGGCAAGATACAGATATCCGAAATTGTGCAGCCGAATCTCGGGGACCGCCGGGTCGCCCCCCAGGTGCTCACGGAAATGCTTCATGAACTCGGCGCCAAACTGGGAAATACGCACATTGATCTCATTGGAAAACTGCTGGCGAATACAGCTGTTGGTATGCGCCGTGGAACTCCACTGGTAGCTTGGATCCCTTTCAACCACCAGTACGCGTCCGCCAAAATCCCGGTTCGCCGTCAAAAACCAGGCGCAGGACGAGCCGATCATGGCCCCTCCGACGATGATCACATCATAAGAGGCATGCTTGGGTTCGGATCGTATTGGTTCAAGTTTCAATCTTCTTCTCTCCTTCTCATCCATTAAGTCAATGACGGACGTCATGGTGAAAAAACCGTCAGACGGCGTGGTCAACAAATGGGGGCAGCCCCCTGACACTTCGAACCTGTTTGTCTCCGACGGCAGTGTCTTCACGACCGGCACCGCCGAAAACCCAACGCTCACCATCGTTGCACCGGCACTCAGACAGGCGGATCATATCGCCTCACAGATGGCCAAAAACAATTGGCAGCCTCATCGTGTTTCGCTCTCCTCGTTGGCCGCGAGAGGTAACGGTCCAGGTATTATCTGGCCCGTTTTTTTACCTCCGGTATCACGCGGGTCAATCGCCCCTGATTCACGGGTGTCAGTCATAACGCGGTTTTCCGTCGGGGTGCTTTTAATGACTGTGGAAAAATTCAATTAACTCGGCATTCAGACCAAAGATGAATTTTGTCCGATCAAATCCGGGCGGATCTTTGGCCACCGGTATGTCCTCAATATCGGTCACGCGCTGGGCAAAGGGCGCAATAAATGCGTAATGGTGTCCGGCACGCAGCACCGCACCGTAAAGGCGGTCACCCGGAATCATACGCACCAGTCTTTCAAAATGGAATTGCGGCACATTGATGGTGTCATCTTCCAGTCCGACGACATACACCCGGTTGGCCCGAAACAGGTTTTCCTGAATATTCAGACCCTGGCCTATCGGTGCAATGAGCGCAACATTGCCATTGATGAAGGCCAGCGGAAAATGCACTTCCGGAATGTCGCGCACCAGATCGGGTACGGTCACGTCTCGGACCGATTTCAGTTGCCATCGCTGGATAAAACTCAATGCATCACAAAAATTCGGGTCATCATTTTGGGCACAATGCCGGTCCGCCGATGGCCCGTCAATGCCGGCACCTGCCGCCGCCATGACCGTCAGTGAGCCAAGCGAATAGCCCAGCGCGTGCACCCGAGACAGGTCAATGTGATGACGAAATTCACTCAGTTGCAGGACACCTTCAAGTGCATGTGACAATTCCTGCATGCGCCAATTCAAGGCTTTGAACGTTCCGTCGGATGACCCGACAAGATGATCCGGCGTGTGCTTAGGCGCAATGACGATGAACCCCGAATCCGCCAGCGCACTCGCGGTGAGATGGTGGTTTCTCATCCGCCCGGCATTGCCATGTGACATCACAATTGGCTGATAATGACCCGCTCTTAGCGGGGCATCAAACGCGAATTCGACATCGAACGGCCCCAACCGTCCGGCCGTTTCGGGACTGTCCGACGGATACCAGACACCCACAACCAACCCATTGACCTCCAATGTGCGAAACCCGGCGGCTTTCGCCGAAACAACCATCGCACACAGCAATGACACGGCAATCAGGGAGATAAAACGCCTAACGATACGATCCACTTCTGACGGGCCTCCCGTAATGAGACAATACGAATCCGTCTTGCTGGCAACCCGCGCAGACGGTGAGACAATGATCCCGACACTGTACGATTGAAAGACGAAATGACGGGCTCGACATCACTGATGCGATCAATGAAAGCTGTCCTTGGTCCGCCATTCGCGCAGACCGGCTGGCGATACGCCCGGGGGTGCGGGATCAGACGATTTCATCGCCAAACTGTGCCGCCGTTTCCAGCATCACTTCCCACAACGACAGCGCAAACCCGCGGGGAATGAACAACGCATACCCGTCATCGGTTCTCCACAGTGTCACGCTGACATGATGCAACAGGCTGGAGGCCACGGATCCGACCGGAAACGCCGGTTCCCTGAGATCCAGCGGTATCAACCGGTTCAGGAATCTTTTCGCTTCATTCCCCGAGACGCTCAGCTGCACGCGGGAATGGGACAGGTCAAGCGTCACGCCCTGTCGGGATTCCAGCTGGGGCGCCGGTCCACCATAAACCCACCACTTCAAGGGTTCGACCCGCAAAACGGCGCCGGCCGGTCCTGTCACCGACTGGCAAGGCCCCGGCACGGATTCGGCCTTGACCGACTTCGCCGCACACCATCCAACCTCATGACAGGTGTCCGGCCACGCGGCCACCTGATACAGTCTCAGGTCGCGGATTTCCGCCAGGGTCACGCCAATCTCGCCCTCGGCACCCAATCGACCGATCGGATAATGCCCGTCCAACGCTGAAACGCGATCAACCATACATCCTTTCCCCACTCGGATCGTACATGTGCGGTGAGACCACCTCAACTTTGATATTGCCCTTGCGCACCGGGTCCGCCGCAATCAGTGTCTTGCCTTCCCAGGCCTGATGCCCGCCCGAGACAAAACCCAGTCCAATCCAGTGACCCATCGCGGGCGAATGGGTCACTGCGGTGATCCATCCTTCACCGAGTCCGGAGACCTCGTCTTGGTGGCACAATAGGGCACCGGCATTGAATGTTTCACTCTTGTTCTTCGGCATGATTCCGACCAGTTTCGGCCGATCTTCGTTGAGTAACTCCGGACGCTTTCTCAGCGCACTGCCGATAAACGCCTTATTGGGTGAGGCCATTTTTCCAAGACCGGCATCATCGATCGTGACCCGTCCATCCAGCTCCGCACCGGTGACATGTCCTTTTTCAATTCTCATGGCCCCCAGTGCCTCCAGCCCATAGAGGCAACCACCGAGGGGTTCGGCCACCCCCCACAACAAGTCCATCATGGCAGGGGCATAGTCCGAAGGCACATACACTTCGTAGGCCCTTTCCCCTGAAAAGCTGATCCTGGCGATACGACAGGGGATATCCCCTTTCAATCGGGTCTCGATGACACCCATAAACGGAAACACCTCATCGGCCATCACCGCACTGTCTTGCACACACGACTGCAGCACTTTGCGCGACTGGGGCCCGGCAACCGCGCTGCCTGCCCATTGTTCGGAGACCGAAGTGACATGCACCTTCAATTCCGGCCAGCGTGTTTGCAGCAGTTCTTCGAGAAAGACCATCACCTTCGCGGCATGGGCGGTGGTGGTCGTCATGAAATAATCATCTTCCGCCAGCCGCCAAGTGGTGCCGTCATCCATCACCAGGCCATCATCACGCAGCATGATGCCGTACCGCGCCTTGCCAATCGGCAATTTCGCAAAGGGGTTGGTGTAAATCCGGTTGAGAAATTCAGTGGCATCGGGCCCCTGTACGGCGATTTTTCCCAGTGAGGTCACATCGCAAAGCCCGACACAGGCACGGGTCGTCTCCGTCTCCCGGATATACGCCTCTGTCAAGCCTTCCCCGTCTCGGGCAAAGTACCATGGACGGTGCCACAGTCCGGCCATCTGCATCGTTGCCCCGTGTTTCATGTTCCAATCATGCATCGGGGTGCGCCGCAGTGCCCGAAAATGCTGATCCACGCTTCGGCCCCTCAAGGCACCCAGGGCAACCGGGGTATAGGGCGGCCTGAAAGTGGTCGTGCCCACTTGCGCAATCTCTTTGCCCAAGGCCTCTGCCATCAGCGCCAATCCGATAATATTCCCCATTTTTCCGCCATCGGTCGCCATCCCCAATGTGGTATAGCGCTTCAGGTGTTCAACGGAAACAAATCCCTCTCGATGGGCCAGTCGAATATCATCCGTGGTCACGTCGTGTTGCGGGTCAACCAGACATTTCAGCTTTTTGTCGGGCACCTTCACTTCATACAGCGGGGAAATCGGCGTCTCCCAGCCACCGGCTGCGGGGGCCGCAACACGCCGCACTTTCTTTCCCAGTGCCTTGGCCACCGCAATACCGGCTGACAGCCCTGATTTTTCACAATCACCGGTCTGCCATATACCGGCCGCTGAACCGACCATCGAGAGGGGCAACTCGTTCTGCGGAACGACAAAACAGGCCTGTTCGGCATTCCATACCGGCTTGATGCCTCGATGCGAGGCCAGGTTGACCACGGGTGACCAGCCGCCTGACACCATGACACTGTCACAGGATTCGACACCATGGGTTCTCCAGCCCGCTTGCGCCGTGCTGGCAATCTCCAGACCCCGTACCGTTCTCATGCCCCTGACTTTCACCGGCACGCTATTGGTATACAGGGTGACACCCTTTTGCCCGACGGCCTCCATCAGCGCGGATGAAACCGCGGGACGGGCATCCATCAGCACCACACCGGCCCCGGCCTGCGCCAAGTCCCTGGCCGCACCGTAAGCGGAGTCGTTGTTCGTCGCAATGACGATTTTTTGTCCCGGCAGCACACCATAACGGTTCAAATAGGTGCGACCCGCATTGGCATTCATTACCCCCGGACGATCATTGTTGCCAAAGGCAATATGCCGTTCTATTGCGCCGGTTGCGAGTATGATCTGCCTGGCCCGTACGGTCCAGAACCGTTGTCGCGGTTGATATTTTTCCGGGGAGGCAAGGTGATCGGTAACTCGCTCCAGCAAGCCGGCCGTCGCACAATCATAAAGCCCGAAAGCCGTGGTGCGACGCATCACCCGGGCACCCGATGCCGCCAACTTCGCCAATAATTCACGCAGCTTCTTGTCCGATTCAGCCATGGGCTGATTCAGCAAATCCCCCCCCAATGCGCAATCCTGTTCCACAAGCAGGACATCCAGACCCTTTTTTGCGGCCGCCGTTGCCGCACTCAAACCGGCTGGCCCGGCCCCGACCACCAGCACATCGCAGTAATCATGTCCCTGTTCATATTGATCCGGGTCGGGGTCCCTTGAGGCCGTCCCCATACCTGCCGCTCTTCTGATCAACTTCTCGCACTGCATCCAAAAACCGGTTCCCTTGCCCCATTTGAACAGCGGCACACCCATAAAGGTCTTGTAGTAGAACCCCGCGGCAAAAAACCGACTGAACAGACTGTTGGCCTCGCCCAGGTCAAAGCGCACATTTGGCCAGGCATTCTGGCCACAAGCGACCAACCCTTCGTACAGTTCCTGGGTCGTTGCCTTGACGTTCGGATCCCGTCGGCTGTCTTCCCCCAGGGTCACGAGGGCACCGGATTCTTCCACACCGGCCGACATGATCCCCCGTGGGCGGTGATATTTGAAACTCCGACCCACGATCTGTTCTCCATTCGCCATCAATGCCGACGCCAGCGTATCACCTTGATAGCCGTTCAGTGTTTTACCGTCCCACTGGAATCGCAACACCTGGGAGCGGTCGATCCGCCCGCCACGGGCCAGCCGTTTCGCGGTCATTGCCCGGACTCCGCCGCCGTTTCAGTGGATCCGTCCAGTGCACGCCGGTAGCCATCGTGCGCTGCACGGACAGAATGAATTTCATGGGTCAGGGTGTCACGCTCGACCACCAGCCACATGCGACATCCGCTGACATGGTGCCAGGTTTCCGCCTGTTTGCCTCGAATGTTCTGTCGCAAGAAGACGGCTTCGTGCCATTCTTCGGCGGGCGCATCCAGTGCCGGATACTGAACGGACGCATCCCCGCCGTAGGCGAACTCGCTGTGATCTCTTTCGCCACAAAAGGGGCAATTAATTCGAATCATCTCCCGCTAACCATGTAACTTCGGGTCCGGCCCGGCGCCCCGCTCGTCAATATTAATCCCCTTTTCAAACCGTTTCAGGTCAAAATGCCGGATCACACTATCAGGGCGGTCATTGGCAATCAAGTCCGCAAAATACCATCCGGAAGCCGGACTGGCCTTGAAGCCGCCATAGTTCCAGCCCGCATTCAGGTAAAGATTGTCAACGGGTGTCTTGCAGATAAAGGGGGAACCGTCCATTGACATGTCCATCACACCGGACCAGTGTCTCAGCAGACGAACCCGGGCGAGACACGGGAGTATCGATGTGGCACATTCGGACACATCCTGGACAATTGGCAGATTGCCGCGCTGGGCATAGGACTTGTACCAGTCCAGGTCACCGCCAAAGACCATGCCGCCCTTATCGGATTGCGAGATGTAGAAATGGGCACCGCCGACGCCGAACACCACCACCTGGTCCAATAACGGCTTCAACGGTTCTGAAACGAAGGCCTGAAGTAAATGGGTCTCAATGGGCAGCTTCCCCAGTTCGGCCATGCCCCACAGGCGAGAGGTATTGCCGGCGACCGCAAAGCCGACTTTCATCGCACTGATCGTGCCGCGCGTGGTTTCAAGCGCATTCACCTGACTCCCTTCTCGGGTGACCCCCACCACCTCGCAGTTCTGGATAATATCGACTCCCCTGGCATCCGCAGCCCGCGCATAACCCCAGGCAACCGCATCATGTCTCGCCGAGCCCGCCCGGCGCTGCACCGCCGCCCCGATAATCGGGAATCGGGCATTCTGATAATTCAGATGCGGTACTTCCTTTTTGAGTGTATCCAGGTCCCACAACTCGGCCTCGGTATCCGTCAGCCGCATGGTATTATAGCGCCTTGCCGCGCCGTCTCGCGCGGCCGGGGAATGGAACAGTGAAATATGTGCCCGCTGACTGAACATCACGTTGTAGTTCAACTCATGACTGAGCCGTTCCCAGAGTTTCAGTGAGTGTTCATAAAAATCACGATTCCCCGGCATCATGTAATTCGAGCGCACAATGGTCGTATTGCGTCCTGCATTGCCCCCTCCAAGCCAGCCTTTCTCCAACACCGCAATATTCCTGACACCGTGATTCTCGGCCAGGTAATACGCCGTCGCCAATCCGTGTAGGCCAGCGCCTACGATAACGACATCATAGGCGGGTTTCGGGTCCGGGTCTCGCCATACACGGTCCCAGTGCTTTTGACCGGTCAACCCGTTTTTGAAAACACTCCACGCAGAATAGCGCATCATACAACGACTCCCTTTCGTCTGGACATTATGAAATTGAATGACGCCGGTGCGGGTAGATGCCGGTTTGCATGGATTAAAGTTGACAAGGACTGTACCGATACTGTAACCGCATGATAGCCAAACTGGTCTCGGTGTCAACACAAATGATTTTAAATTGGATCAACATTGGTACATATTCTGCGTAGAAATTGCCAATATAAGCCAATATGGTTTATTTAGGGTCCTTTTTATGGGATTGATAACCATTACTTGACAGATTGCTGTTTACCCGTTCTCATTCTCTGTACACGCTGAAGAGAATGACAAGATGATGCAGCGCCCGGCAAGCATTACCGGGAAGGCATTACGCTTATCCAGTTAATGGCGATGTTCCTGGATGAAGAAACAGTCACAACGTGGTTTGAGGAGCTTTCTTTTCGAAGGGCCTGTTTATTGACAAGGAACCTAGTTCCAATTGGGCGTCATGGTTCAACTGTTGGCGTGGATGGGTTGGGCGCCAGATATTTTCAGATTTTTGTGCGATACACCTGCTTTCGGTGAGAGATGCGGACCACTAGAATAACCTCGTCGGTGTCTCGGATATCACAGATCAGACGGTAACTTCCTACGCGAAGACGCCAGAGCATTGCGAATCGCCCCTTTAGCGGTTTGGCTAGCCCTGCCCTGTACCCATAAACGATACTGGACTTTATGATTCCGCTGGTGTGTAATCCGGTGATCTTAACACACCGGACCCGAACCGATGCACACGCAAAGCCGCATTCTCGACACC
>LXNI01001993.1_pt1 | contig 15542 bp, 17 predicted proteins | sample 809091 | NCBI WGS metagenome assembly LXNI01 (sample SAMN04870527, study PRJNA318959) | sponge metagenome | biome: 01000161; feature: marine sponge reef; material: water | host: Sarcotragus foetidus | place: Greece: Milos, Mediterranean Sea | collected 2013-05-29 | depth 5-7 m | reverse complement strand
CGCCGTCGTTGGACGCCGCTCAGACGGGCGTGGTCGGAACTCGGCCGGTCTCCGCGTCGAGTTGCAGGACGAGGCGCAAGCCTGCCTCCACCCTGCGCATCGTGTGAGCGTCGAGGCTCCCGGCCCGCTCCCCGAGGTGCGTCTTGTCGAGAGTGACCACCTGGGAGACGTTCAGGACCGAGTCACGATCCAGCCCGGACTCCTCCGCGGGCAGTTCCACGTTGCCCGGCGCGTCCACCAGAGCCAGGTTCGACGTGATCGTCACGGCGACAACTGTGTGGATCCTGCTGTCGTTGAACGCGTCCGCCGAGACGATCAGGACAGGGCGCCGGTAGCCGGGTTCGGATCCGACCGGTTCTCGCAGGTTCGCCCAGTGGATGTCGCCGCGCCGCAGCACCGTGGGTCGCGATCACCACCGCTCGCGCACGGCTTCGGCCTGTGCAGCGAGCAGGCCGGCATCGAGGTCGGAGTCCAGCGTGCCGTGCACGGCGTCGAGCCGGCGGGTGATTTGGCCGTCGTCGTCGAAATCGACGAGCCTCTCCAGCGCCACCGCGTACAACTGCGAGCGGGACATCTTGCGGCGCCGGGCCAGGCGCTCCGCCCTCCGGAAGAGAGCGTCAGGAATCGAGACGGCGACCTTCACGCCGTAAGTATAACCCGGTATGACCGGTAGAGACGATCGAGTGGACAGCACGCCGTCCACGAAGATGCCGCGAGGGCGGGGATGCCGGTGGACGCCGTAGGCGGCCATTCCGAGGCCGCCGGAGCGCCACTGGCAGCGCCGCCCGGACACTGCGAACAGACGAGGGCGGAAACGAGGACGCAGACGCGGGCAGCCTGCGCGCTACAGGATCTGCTCCAGGAAGCGCTTTGTGCGCTCCTCGGTGGGGGCGACGAAGAAGTGCTCGGGGGTGCCGACCTCCACGATCTCGCCCTCGTCCATGAACACGACCCGGCTGGCCACCTCCCGGGCGAAGCCCATCTCGTGGGTCACGCAGATCATGGTCATGCCGGTGCCGGCCAGTTCTTGCATGACGTCGAGGACCTCTTTGATCATCTCGGGGTCCAGCGCCGAGGTGGGCTCGTCGAACATCATCACCTTCGGTTCGGTGGCCAGCGAGCGGGCGATCGCCACCCGCTGCTGCTGGCCGCCGGAGAGCTGGCCGGGGTACTTGCGGGCCTGCTCGGGGATCTTCACCCGCTCCAGCAGCTCCATGGCTAGGTCCTCGGCCTCGCCGCGGGGCATGCGCCGCACCTGGCGGGGGGCGAGGGTGATGTTGTCCAGCACGGTGAGGTGCGGGAACAGGTTGAACTGCTGGAACACCATGCCGGTGAGGCGCCGCACCTGGCGGATGGTCTTCACGTCACCGCTCAGCTCGACGCCGTCCACGGTGATCCGCCCGCGGTCGTGGCGCTCCAAGCGGTTGACGCAGCGGATCAGCGTCGACTTGCCCGAGCCTGACGGCCCCAGCACGACGACGACCTCCTGGCGATCCACGGACAGGTGGATGTCGCGCAGCGCCTGGAAGCTGCCGAAGTACTTGTCGACGCCCTCCAGGGTGACCATGGGCGAGGCGCCCCTGTCTGCTGTCGCGGTCGTCATCGGTCCTCCATCTCGTGTCGGCGCGGCCTGCCGGCGACCGGAGTGCCGCCGCCCGTGGCGTGCCTGACGGTGCCCGCCGCGCGCCGGCGCACGACGTCGGGATTCATCGTTCTCCCACCCCCAGTCGGCGTTCCAGCCGCTGGCTCTCCCGTGACATCGTGAAGGCCAGCGCCCAGAACGCGAAGGCGACGAACACGAGCGTCTCGGCGATGCCGACGATGAGGAACTCCCGCTGCCCGTGGATGCTCTCGCGGATCCGCAGGATCTCGGTGAGGGCGATGATCGAGAGCAGCGTGCTGTCCTTGAACAGGTTGATGAACTGCCCGACCAACGCCGGGATCACCGCGCGCAGCGCCTGGGGCAGCACGATGAGGCTCAGGACCCGGGGCGCGCTGAGGCCGATCGCCTGGGCGGCTTCCACCTGCCCCCGGGGTACGGCTTGCAGGCCGCCGCGCACGATCTCGGCGAGGTAGGCGCCGGTGAACAGGGTCATCACGGCGATGGCGCGGGTGACCTTGGAGAGGGGATCCTCGGTTGGCAGGAAGAACCCGAGGAACAGGTCGCCCATGAACAGCAGGGTGATGAGCGGCACGCCGCGTATCAACTCGATGTAGCCGACCGACAGCCAGCGCACCGCCGGCAGCTTCGAGCGCCTCCCCACGGCCGCCGCCAGCCCGACGGGGAAGGCCAGCACGATGGAGGCGGCCGCCGCCACGAGGTTCAGCTGGAATCCCGACCAGTCGTCCCAGCCCACGCCGCCGAAGTCGAGCCGGCTGTAGATCGCCCAGACCACGGCGACGGAGCCGGCCACGAGGGCCAGGCGCGCCGCGGGTTGCCAGTTGGCGTCGGTGCGCACGTTTCCGGTGAGGCGCAGCACCGCAGCCGCCGCGAGGGCCCCGCCCCACCACCAGGCGATCCCCCCTGTGCCCGACACCACCTGCCAGCCGGCGAGCGCGCAGACGCCGGCACCGAACCAGGCCGGACCGCGCCAGAATGCACCCAGCGCCTCCATGGCCCGTCGGGCCGCGACTCCCAGCGCCAGCGCCGAGGCCACGAACGCCAGCGGCAGCCAGGTGCGGGTCATGCCCAGCAACGCCGCGAGGAGCACGAAGACCGGCCACCAGCGGCGTATGCCGTCTCGCAGGCGGGCCCGGCTGAATGGCACGCCTGCGTCACGGGCGCGGTCCCGCGCCGAGGCGGTCAGGCCGCCCCACACCAGCCCGATGGAGGCGCAGAGCAGGTACACCTGCACCACCACCCGCCACTGCTCGGCGCGCGGGAAGGTGCCCATCATCAGCAGCGTGAGGTTGGTGCGCACCGGCGCCCACTGCCCGGTGACGAACAGGAAGCGGGCGCCGTAGATCGCCAGGGCCACCAGGCCGGTGCCGATGAGCACGGTCAGCGCCGAGTTGTGCCGGTTGTTGAAGAGGTTCTCCCGCGCCCAGGCGCCGGCGGTCTGCCGTGGCGGCGGGCCGGGATGATCGCCGGATGCGTGCGGGTCGGAGGGGATCGTGGCGGTCATCGTTCGCGGAGCTGCACGGTGCGGTTGTAGATGTTCAGCAGCAGCGAGATCACGAGCGAGAACACCAGGTACACGCCCATGAGCACGGCGATGGACTGCGGCGCCGGGTTGGCGTTGCCGATGGAGGTGCGGGTGAGGTTGGTGACATCGGCGTAGCCCACGACGGTGCCGAGCGACGTGTTCTTGACGAGGTTGAGGTACTGGTTGATGGTGGGCGGCACGGCGATGCGCAGCCCCTGGGGCAGGACCACGTGGCGGTAGCGCTGGAACGGCGACAGGGCCAGCGCCCCGGCGGCCTCGCTCTGGCCCTTGGGCACCGCCAGGATGGAGGCCCGCACCACTTCGGCGATGTGGCTGGCGGTGTACAGCGCCAGCGCCAGGGTCAGCGACAGGTAGGCGGCGCTGGTGCCGAAGCCCGAGATGAGCCGCCGCCCGTTCTCCGAGCGTGCCGGCAACGACCAGGCGTAGGGACCGCCGAGCGCCACGAAGGCCACCAGTACCACGAGCCCGAAGGTGCCGAGCGCCCACAGCACCCGGTGGTGCGGCTCGCCGGTGCGAACGTGGCGCCGGCTGCGCCGGACCCACACGCCGGCGGCCACCACCACGCCGCAGATCACTATCAGCCAGAACAGCCCGGTGTGCCGCTCAGCCGACAGGCTCGGGATGCCGATGCGGCTCTTGGACAGCACCAGCCAGTTGCTGTCGGCGCCCGGCAGTTTCAGGTCGAGGGCCTCGGGGAAGACCGGCAGCGGGCCGAAGCTGAACACCGCGAAACTGAAGAACACGATGACCACCAGCGGCGGCGTGTTGCGGAACCCCTCCACGAAGATCTGTGCCATGCGGGCCACCAGCCAGTTGCTGGAGAGCCGGGCGACGCCCACGACGAGGCCCACGATCGAGGCCAGCAGCACCCCGACGAGCCCGGCCAGGAACGTGTTCTGCACGCCGATGAGGACCATCCGCCAGATGGGTAGGTCCGGGTCGAAGCCGAAGTTCTCCGGGATGGCGAACCCGGTGGGCTGGGTCAGGAAGTCGAAGTCGGTGGGGATCCGTGTGCGCGTGAGGTTCTCGACGAGGTTGCCGTACAGCCACCACCCGGCGAGGCAGACGCCCGCCACAAGCGCCGCCTGCCAGATGGCGGACAGGAACCCAGTCCGGCGCCACCAACTGCTGACGACCGGCACCGATGGCCCACCAGCCACCGGGGAGGCGGCGTTCCGGCTGCTCAGCACCATCGCACCGGCAAGTTAGTACAGCGCTCCGGCGTCCCCACCCGGACAGATCGCCTCGTGCGAAGGAGCGGATACCGGAACTGCCGCACGACGCGGAACGCCCGCCCGGGCTCTCCTGGGGAGAACCGCGCGGGCGGGCGCTCAGTTGTGCGGGCCGGCGACGGGCCCGGAGTGGTTCCTACCGGTAGGGCGGCACGTACATCAGGCCGCCGTTGGTCCACAGGTCGTTGACCGAGCCGTCCAGCGGCAGGCCGAGCGGCTCGAGGTGCTGCCGGTAGATCTCCTCGTAGTTGCCGACCTGGCTGACGACCTGCACGGCGAAGTCGCTCGGCAGGCCGAGACCCGGATCGAAGTCGGCCTCGCCCAGGAACCGCCCGAGCGCCGGGTTGGTGCCGGTGGCCGAGGCGATGTTGCCGGAGTCCAAGCCGAACTCCCAGGCCTGGACTGTGGCCATGACGGCCCACTGCACGACCTGCGCCCATTCGGTGTCGCCGTCGAGCACGGCCGGGCCGAGGGGCTCCTTGGAGATGGTCTCGGGCAGGATGAACTGCTCGTTGCCGCCGCCCGCTTCGATCTCGAACTTGAAGACCGCCAGGGACGACTTGTCGGAGGTGAACGCCTCGCACTGCCCGGCGGTGTAGCCGACGCGGGCCTCGGAGGACTCGCCGAAGGTGACCGGATTGAACGAGATGCCCCGCGACCGCATCACGTCGGTGAGGTTCAGTTCGGAGGTGGTGCCCTGCGCCACGCAGATGTTGGCGTCCTCCAGGCCCTCCAGGTCGGTGATGCCCGTCGATGCCGGCACGACCACGCCCTGGCCGTCGTACAGGGTGGTGTAGGTGAAGTTGGCGGCCTCCTTGCCGTCGCGGCTGGCGGTGAAGGTGGTGTTGCGTACCAGCACGTCGATCTCGCCGGACTGCAGCGCCGTGAAGCGGTCGGCGGTCGCGAGGTCGACGAAGTCCACGGCGCCGGCGTCACCCAGCACGGCGGCGGCGATGACCCGGCAGAAGTCCGAGTCGAAGCCTTCGTGTTCGCCGTCGGGGGTCAGGAAGTTGAACCCGGGCAGGGCGTCGCGCACGCCGCAGCGCACCGAGCCGCGTGCCTGCACCTCGCCGAGACGGCCGCCGGCCTGCGACAGTTCCACGGCGTCCTCGTCGGGAGCCGCGGTGTCTGCGGGTGCTGCCGGCGCCTCGGTGGCCGGCGGGGGAGCCGCGGCCTCGGTGGCCGGGGGTGGTGCCGGCGCTTCAGTGGCGGGCGGCGCCGCTGGGGCGGTCGTCTCCCCGTCGTCTCCCCCGCAGGCCGCGGCCAGCAGAGCCACAGCCACAGTCGCCGCCAAGAGAACGGTCCTTCGAATGGTCATCTCTTCCTCCCTCTCGACGCGCGCGATTGTCAGTGGATTTGCTGCGTGTTGCCCGTCGAAGACTGGCAGTCAGAATAGCCAACAAGTTCCCGTTGCGTGCCCCGTGGCCCTAGGCCACCTCGGCCCGCCGCCACCCCCAGGCTGCCAGCAGCAGCCCGATAGCACCCACCGCCAGCGGCACGGCGATCGACGCCGCGAACGACCGGCCCACTGGCGTCCCCACGTCCCATCCCTCCTCGACCACCAGGCTGGCGGCGTAGGAGCGGATCGTGAGGCGCGCCGTGGCGGAGCTGAGCGAACCGATGACGTTCTCCCACACCAGCAGCACGAGCAGCCCCATCAGCAGCGGTCGCGACAGGATCATCCCGAAGGCCAGGAACACGCCCGTATAGGCCACCGCTGCCAGCAGCGCCCCGGCCGCCACCTCCACGTCCAGGATGAGCCCCGCCACGATCAGCGGCACCACCAGCAGCACGACAACGACCGTCAGGGCTGCGCCCGCGGCGCCGGCGGTGGCCGACCACGCACGCATGGGCCGCAGCCACAGGTACACCAGCGTGCGTTCGTCGCGCAGGTCGCCGAACGCCTCCGAAGCGATCAGGAGCGACCCGAACGGCAGGACGATGGAGAGGCCGAACCAGACCAGGAACGCCGCCCCGTCCTCGGGCAGGGTCGCCTCCGCGCTGTTGCGGAGAACGACGGCGATGACGATCGCGAGGGCTGCCAGCACGACCAGCACGACGATCCGGCCCCAGCCGCGCAGCAGCTTCTGCGCCATGAAGCGGAACACCAGTGCGGCGTGGCTCACGAGCCCTCCACCAGGTAGCGGAAGACCGACTCCAGGTCGGCGTCGAGGGGCCGCAGCTCGCGGAGGCTCGCCCGGCGGTCGCGGGCCAGCGGGGCGATGGCCGCGGCGAACCGGCCGGCGCTGGCGGTCGCGACTGTCAGCGCGCTCGGTTCGTGGATCTCCACACCGACGGCGAGTCCCTCGGCGATCAATCCGGCTGCCAGCGCCCGCGGGGCGTCGGTGGCGATGCGGAAGCGGCTGGGCCGGTCGTCCATGAGGTCGCGGATGCGGCGGAAGTCGCCTTCGGCCAGCAGCCGTCCTTTGCCCATGACCAGCACGTCGGTCCCGAGGCGCTGCACCTCGTCGAGCACGTGGCTGGACACCAGCACGCAGCGCCCGCTTGAGCCGATGCGGTGGAACAGGTCGATCATCAAGTTGCGCTGGGTCGGGTCGAGGCCGGTCAGCGGCTCGTCCAGGAAGAGCAGATCGGGCGCGCACACGATGGCGTACGCCAGCTTCGCCCGCTGGCGCATGCCTTTGGAGTAGGTGTTCAGGCGGCGCTTGTCGCCGGGGTCGAGGCCCACGGTGCCGATCGCCTGGGTGGTCGCGGTGGCGGGGTCCGGGGTGCCGGACAGGTCCGCGGCCAGCCGCACGAACTCGCGCAGCCGCATGTGCTCGAACAGCGACTCCTGCTGGGGCACCAGGCCGATCCGCCGCCGCAAGCCGATGTCGTGGCGGGGATCGTGGCCGAGGACGCGCACCGCGCCCTCGCTGGGCGCGGCGAGCCCGGCAAGCATGCGCAGCATCGTCGACTTGCCGGCGCCGTTGGGTCCCAGCAGGGCCGTCACACCCGCCCCCAGCCGGAACGACACGTCCGAGACCGCCACCAGATCGCCGAAACGCTTGGACACGCGCTCGACTTCGATCATGACGTCGCGGGTCTCGGCGCCGCTCACCGTTCCACCTCCAGGCGCCCGTAGCGCCAGTGGGCGACGCCGCTCAGCAGCGCCGCCCAGGCCACGTTGGCGAGCACCACGAGCCAGGTGGCCATGGCGTCGAGCGTCCCGCGTCCGCCGCTCAGCGGCAAGGCCTGGGAGCGCATGGCGAGCGACTGCGACAGGCGCATCGGATCCAGGACGGCGATCTCGACCGCCACGCCGGCCTCGCCGATCAGCAGCGCGGTGATCCCGGCCGGAACCAGCAGGCACAGGGCGGTCACCACGATGGCCAGACCGGCGCGCCGAACGAGACTGCAGACGGCCACGGCGAGCGCGGTGGGCACCAGCGCCAGCGAGACGGCTCCCGCCACGCTCTGCAGGCAGAAGATGACGAAGTCGCCGGCATGGCCCGGCCCGGACCCCACCGCGGTGTAGACGATGCCGAGCGCCAGCAGGGGCACGAGCGCCATGGCGAACAGCAGCGTGAACACCGCCGACGCTTGGGCGTTCAGGTAGCGGCGGCGGCTGAGCGGCGACGCCAAGTACAGGCTCAGCAGACCGCTGGAGCGGTCGGTGTTCAACAGCATGGGCGTCGCCAGGACGCAGAACAGCACGACGCCGGCCTGCGGGTAGTACTCGCGCACGGTGTCGAAGTTGAGGTCGCCGAGTTCGGAGAACAGCGTCGCCAGGAAGATCAGCACGACGGCTCGGATCCAGGCGACGAAGAACGACGCCAGGCCGATCAGCTTGCTGCGGAACCGGCGCTTGCGGCCGAGGAGCCTGCCGAGCGAGTAGGTGTAGAGCGAGCGGAACGACTGCTGCGGCGGCAGCCGGGGGCCGGTGTAGGGGCGGAAGCCGCCCTCGAAGATCTGCGCCTGCTGCCCGCCGGCCCAGTCGCTCACGGGGACCCGCCCCCGGTCTCGCCGGGCTCGGTCTCGCCGGTCTCATCGGGCTCGGTCTCGCCGGTCTCGGTCTGCGAGGCGCTGAAGACCTCGGCCAGGGAGCGGTGCTCGGGGAGGACGGATCGCAGCCGCAGTTCGAGGTCGGCCACGGCGTCGCGCACGGCGTCGGCGCACGCGGATTCGCTGTCGGGGTCCGGGCCCGCCGTCGCGGCGCGCACGACCTCGTCGCCTTCGGCGCGGGCCGTGAATCCTGCCGCCTCCAGGGCGGCGGCGAGCTGGGCGGCCCGCTCGTAGACCTCCACCACCAGACCGGCTTCGGTCGCTGTCAGCTCGCTGACCTGCCCGGAGCGCGCCACCCGCCCGGCGTCCAGCATCACGACGCTCGTGCAGACTCGCTCCACCTCCTGCAGGTGATGCGAGCTGATGAGCACGTTGATGCCGTGCTGGGTGGCCAGCCGGCTGATGAGCGCCAGCATGTCGGTGCGCTGCATGGGGTCGAGGCCGTCGGTGGGCTCGTCGAGGATGACCAACTCGGGATGGTGCGCCACCGCTTGGGCCAGCTTCACCCGCTGGCGTTGACCTGTGGACATGGTGCCGATGGGGCGGAAGCGCTCCTCGCCGAGGCCCACTTCCCAGAGCGTGTCGCTGGCCCGCTGGGTGGCCTGCGTGGGGGGCAGCCCGTGCAGGCGGGCGATGTGCGCTACCAGGTCGGCGGCGGTCATGTCGCCCGGCAGATGGTGGTGCTCGGGGGCGAACCCCAGCCGCTGCCGCACCTCGGGGCCTGCGACGTCGGGATCGATGCCCAGCACGCTCATGGTCCCCGCGTCGCGGTTGCGGAGCCCCAGGACCAGCGTCAGCAGCGTCGTCTTGCCGGCCCCGTTGGCGCCCAGCAGGCCGGTCACGCCTTCGCCGATGGTGACGTCCACGCCGCTCAGTGCCACGGTGGAGCCGAAGCGCTTCGCCACGCCCGCCGACTCCACGATCACCACAATCGGCAGCCTAACGGCGCGCCCGTGCCCGGCGTCCCCTCGGGGGTGTGCGGTCGTCCGGTCGGGTGCCGCCGGTGTCCGTCGGCGGATCGTCTGGCGAAATCGATCCGGCGCCGGCCCCCGGCGTCCCCTCGGGGGTTTGTGGTCAGGTTCCGATTCCCGTGTGGGCCAGCAGGTCGGCGATCTGGTTGCCGATGACCTCCATCGACAGGTGTTCTTCGACGACTCGGCGGTTGTATGCGAGCAGTTCGTTGTCGCCCGAGGCGAGGTTGGCGCGGAGGGGGTCGAGGTCGTCGGGGTCGAACCATCTGAAGCCGAGGGCGCGCAGTTCGTCGGCAACGGGGTAACCGCTGACGATTGCGGGGCGGCCGTGGATCGCGGCTTCCACCGGGGGGTTGCCGAAGCCCTCCCAGAGGGACGTGAAGACGACGACGTCGGCTGCGGCGTAGATGTCGGCGACGCGCGGAGCCGGTTGGCGCAGGACGCGGCAGCGTGCCTCGGACAGCAGGTGCCTCAGGGTCGGCCCGTAGCCCTCCTCGGTGGGGCCGGTGAGCCAGTAGGTGCCGCCGAGGTCTTCGCAGACCCGCAGGGCCCGGGGGATGTCCTTGCGGGCGATGGCGCGCACCGGGTGGGCGATGAGCAGTTCGTCGGTGGCGACGCCGAGCAGCCGGCGTGTGCCTCGCCGGTCGCCGGGGGGCGCGTCGGTCTCGAAGGGGTTGTAGATGGTGGTGGCGCTGATCCCCCGCGCGGCCATCTGGGCTTCGGTGAGGCGGTTGATGGTGACGTGGCGCCAGGCCGGGTCGTCGGGCGGCAACTCGGTGATGTGGGCGAAGCGCTCCCGCTGCCACGGCGGGTCGTGGTGGTGCAGCACGGCAGGCCGCCCGGCCAGCGCCGCGGCGACGGCGCGCGCGGCCGGCAGGTTCAGCGGGATCGTGCAGAGGTTCTCGACGATGACGAAGTCGGCGTCAGCGAGCGCGGCGCTCACCTCGCCCGGATCGGGTGGCTCGGGCGCGCCGATCGCCAGAGCGGGAAGCAGCCGGTCCACAGGCCCTTCGCCGGCCACGGTGAGCACCCGGAAGCCGAGTCGTTCCAGGATCCGGCCCCAGCGAGCGGCCACTACCGAGACCCCGTCGGCCATACCCAGGCGGAACGACACGATCGCGCACGTCGCCACGCCGACGACGCTACCGGTGGATGCGAGACAGGGGTTTGCCGGTTACGAGTCGCCGCCGGGTCGTTCGTCCAGCCAGTGGCGCAGCGCTCGGACGGCGCTCTGCCCCGGTGGGGTGCCGGCGGCGCTCCGGCGGCCTCTGAGAACGGCCCGCTTGCGCCGGCCTCCCGGTGCCCCCTCGGCTATTCGCTCCCCGAGCTGGCATGTTTCTGTCGAATAGTGGCGTGTTCACGTCATTTCCGTAGGATGGACTCGACAGTCGTGACGTCGACGCCGGGAGGGCCGCGGCTTTGGCCGAGAGTCGAGCCGAGAGTCGAGCCGCCGATCCTCGAATCGCCGAGCGTCTGGCCACCTTGGCGGACCTTGTGGGGGCTTGCGAGGAGATCGACCGCCTCGAGCGTCGCCGGGTGACGCTGGTCGTCGCCGCGATCCGGGCGGGCGCCACGGTCAGCGAGGTGGCCCGGCTGACGGGCTGGAGCCGGGACCGGGTGCGCCGCCGGTTGGCCCGCCAGCGCAAGCCGGCGGGCGAGGACGCCCTCGACGTGACCGTCACGGCGAACGTGTTGGCCAACTACGTGGCGGCACTGCGCACCGAGAGCGACGAGGCGTGGCGGGCACGCATCGTGCTGCACGACTTCGGGATGGTGTGGCAACACGCCGGCACCGCCGAACGCCAGGTTCTGATCGCTGATGAGCCAGAACCGTTCGACCCGCGTTGGGACGCCTTCCTCGCCGCCTACGTCGAGTTCCTCTGCCATCACGCGGAGCTGCCCGCTCCTGAGTGGGCCTTCGACCCCCGGCGACACCTCGGCGAGTTCTGGTTCCCCGGGCCTCGATTCCCCCGCGAGCGGGCGGCGGTGATCCTCACCACCCCCGCCACGTTCGAATCGCACGGCATCTGGTTCCCCGCCCGCGAACTCGAGGTCGTCTAGTGCGACCCCTCAGCGCCGCCGACATGCGCGACGCGCTACGAGATGTGGCCGAGCGCCTGCAGCGCGCCGGCGTGCAGGGACGCCTGTACGTCGCCGGGGGCGCCGCAATGGCGCTGGCCTATGACGCCGAGCGGCTCACCCGCGACATCGACGCGGCGATCACCCACGGCCACAACGCGGTCATCGTCGCAGTCCGGGCCGTCGCTGGGGCCCGCGGCTGGCCCAGCACCTGGCTCAACGAGCAGGCCACGACCCACATGCCCCGGATCCCCGACCGGCACAGCGAAGTGGTCTTCGACCACCCCGCCCTTCAGGTCGCAGCCGCCTCACCGACCCACATGCTCGCCATGAAGGCCCGCGCCGCCCGAGCCCAGGACATCGCCGACGTCACGAGCCTGCTCCGCCGCTGCGGACTCACCACCGCCGACGAGGTCGACGAACTCGCCCAAGCCGTTTTCGGCGAACCACTCGGTCCCCGCCAACGACGCTGGATCGAAGACCTCATCGACCACATCCCCGCACCCGACTGAGCTCCCCAGCCCAGGAGGGCTGCGCAGGTACATAGGCGGCGGTAGGATGATTGGCATGACTTCCCGGCGCGCCAAGATCAGCATCACGATCCAGCAGGACTTGCTTGCACGTGTCCGGTTGGCGGTGGAGGTCGGGAACGCTCCGAGCGTCTCGGCCTACATCGAGCATGCAGTGGCTGGCCAGCTCGCGGCTGAGGACGACTTCGGGGCCATGCTCGCCGAGAGTCTCGCTGCGACGGGCGGACCGCCGACCGAGGCGGAACTTGCAGCCGCTGCGCGCCTGCTTGCCGGTGAGGCCGCCGCGGGCGAGGCGGCGTGAGCGGTGCGATACTGGACACGGGCGCATTGGTCGCCATCGAGCGCGGTGACCGCGCCATCGACGTGCTGCTGGTTCAGGCGAGGAGGCAAGGAGCGACCCTGACGGTTCCGGCGGGATGTGTCGCTCAGGCGTGGCGGGATCCTCGCCGGCAGGCCCGGCTGGCGAACTTTCTGCGGCGGTCGAACGTGGACATTGTGGCCCTCGACGCCGACGATGCCCGGCGCGTCGGGCTGTTGCTCGCGGCCTCCGGCACGACCGACGTCGTGGACGCCCACGTCGCCGTGTGCGCACTGCGCCGAGCCGGACCGGTCCTCACCAGCGATCCCGACGACATCAAGACGCTCGCGCCGACCGTTCGCGTTCACCGCGTGTAGTGGTGTTCTGCTCTCCCCCCGAGTCGATCCCTCAGATCTGCCCAACCCGTATGTATGGGAAGAGCGCAGTCGGTTCTTCCCCTCAAAGCAGAAGCGATCCGCCCCACGTCAGCCACCTAGTTCGAATTCCACGCATGTAGTTATAACTACATGCTACTGTGCTGACCTGCGTCATTCCATGTACCATTTACTGCTGTGGAGCGAGAGGAGAACCCAATGGACGCCACTGAGGACAAGCAACCCGACTCCAAGCCCCAACCTCCCCCCCGAGTCGATCCCTCAGATCTGCCCAACCCGTATGTATGGGAAGAGCGCAGTCGGTTCTTCCCCTCAAAGCAGAAGCGATCCACCCCACGTCAGTAAGCCACCTAGCAGGGCAAATACCACTCCAGCAGATGTCACGATCTGCCACCGGCAGCGCCGATGAATGGCATCACGAAGACGCTCATACTCGTAGTAGTGAACGACAGCCCGATAGAAGTCCTCGACGGAATGGAACTCCTCGTCATCGGCCAGCGCCGGGTCCAGACTCTGTAGCTGTATCGGGCGGGTTAGAGCGATAGCGCTCCAAGTCGCTACGACGACTCCCAACAGTGTCAGAGCCAAGCCGGCCCACACAACGGTATGAAGTCCTTCCTCTAGTTGTTGCGGCCCGCTAATCGGGGCATTCGTGGTCGCCGCCGCTATGAGGAAGGTGCCGAGTAGGAACGATATTGCCCTGACACGCGTCGAAGCCAGTTGCTCGTACCGCTCTTCGCGCCAGAGACCGACGAGCTCATACCCGATGCGGGGGAGGGACGGATCCGAGTTCGAGGCGATGTCGGATTGTAGCTAGGCGTGCTTCGTCCTACTGACTATTTCAGAATCCCTGGAAAGGTTCGCTGTCGGGTACGCCGACCGACACTGACCCTGTGTGGGCGGCGCGGGCGGAGAACGTGGCCCGTCGGCCGGCCTTCTTGTGTCAAGGGCACCTCGAGGCTGGGGCGCCGGGGGTCACTCCAGGGGGAGTTCGTCGCACTGGCTCGGCGCCGGGGCCGGGTCGAAGCGGCGGGGCTGGGTGACGAAGCCGGTGCCGGGGCGGTCCGTGTTCAGGTAGGCCTCGACGGCGTCGGCCGTGGCCGCGGCGGCCACGGCGATGTACTCGTCGGTGGCGAACAGCTCCGCCTCGGAAGGATTGGAGAGGTAGCCGTACTCCATGAGCACCGCGGGGATTTTCGGCCGGCGGATCATCCCGTAGGCGTCGCCCCCGTCGGGGAGCAGCACCCGCAGCACGCCGGCGTTGGGCAGTCGGCTCCAGCTGATCCCCTCGAAGCCGGCGAGCGCCGTGGCGATCTCCTCGTAGAGCAGGCCGCCGAGACGCTCCGAGGCCGCCCGCGGCGTCTCGTCGTCGGTCGACTGCACATAGACCTCGGTTCCGGGCGAGTCGCTCAGCCGGTGGGTCGGCGCGTTGTGATGGATCGAGATGAGAGCGTCGGCCCCCAGGGCGTCCGCGAAAGCGGCGCGGACCCACAGCAACGACCCGTAGTCGCCGGTGCGCGTGGCGGCGGCGGCGATGCCGCGACGGGCGAGTTCGGCCAGGACGGCTCGGCTGAGCGTGAGGTTCAGCTCGTCTTCGGCGAGGCCGTTGGGGCCGACGGCGCCGACTTCGAAGCGCCCGCCGTGGCCGGGGTCCAGCACGACGCGCACGTTGTGGATCGGTTCGCCGGAGGCGATCTGGGCGGTGTCTCCGCAGGGCGTGCGGACGAGGTAGCCGCCGCCGGCCCGCCCGATGACGGCGACCGGCACGCCCGTCGGCGTCACGAGAGCCCGAGGGACGTCGGCGTCACCGTCGGGCGGGGGCGCGCCGCCCTCGGCGCCGGCGGGGCTGCCGGAGTCGGGATCGTCCAGGGGTTCGGCTTCGTCGGAGGGCGCCGGCTCGGCCAGCGGTGAGCTCGCCAGCCAGCGCCCGCGCGTCACGTCGGCGGGAACGAATCGCAGGGCGGGCAGTATCCGTCCTGACCATGTGCCGTCGGCGCGCCGGTGCTGCAGCGCCACTTCGACGCGCCCGTCGGAGTGGCGGCGCGCCGCGATGCGGAACTCCTGCGCGCCGCCGCTGGTGTCGACGGCGAGCGGCGAACTTTCCAGCCAGCGCCGGCTGGGGGCGTCGGCGGGCACGAAGCGCCGCGCGGGCAGCAGTCGGTCGCTCCACTGCTCGCCGTCGAGGCGTTGCTGCAGCGCCATCTCGATGCGTCCGCTGTGCAGGATCCGCGCCTGGAGCCGGAGTTGCGGCTCCGTCTGGGCCGTGGCGACCAGCGAGCCGGCCAGCACGGCTGCGACGGCGACGAGGGCGACCACCGGAACTTTGAGGCCGCGGCCAACTCGCCCACTGGTGTTCATAGCTATCCGCTGCTCGACTGTGCTCTCGGCGGGTGGCAACTGCCGGTGACCCGCGGCGCACCCCACCGCGGGAATGCGACGCCGCAATGTACATGCGCCACCGGCGCGGGCGGATGTCCGCCGTCGTGCCGGGCGATACCGCGCCGATGGAATCGTTGATGAAACCAAACGCCGACTCTTGCGGCTCGCGTCGAGCAGAGCGGCGGAAAGTGAGATACGATTAGAGCCCCATAGCGGGTCGCGACACGGAGGATGGACGTGATGGCCGACGGCGACGGTGAACTCCAGCGCAGCGTCGATAGACATGAGGCGGGAGTCTCTGACTTGATCGCTGCCTATGAACTTGCGGAAGCGCAGTACTTCGCCGCCGTTGCCGCTTCCACTCCGCACGTTCACCGGCTTGTAGCGTCGAACTCTTCGGCCTGACGACCGGATGCCAACGTGGGGTGAGCAACTCAAGGAGTTGCGGCTACTCAAGGAAGCAAGACGTGGCCCCATTAATCTAGG
>LXNI01001992.1_pt1 | contig 15548 bp, 15 predicted proteins | sample 809091 | NCBI WGS metagenome assembly LXNI01 (sample SAMN04870527, study PRJNA318959) | sponge metagenome | biome: 01000161; feature: marine sponge reef; material: water | host: Sarcotragus foetidus | place: Greece: Milos, Mediterranean Sea | collected 2013-05-29 | depth 5-7 m | reverse complement strand
ACCCGCTTTGGCCGAGCTTGGGGCACATCCAGCGTCCAGCGCACCCATCACTGTTCGTGACGGCCGCTACGGGCCCTACGTCACGGACGGTGAGCTAAACGCGAGCATTCCCCGAGGGCGTGATCCTTCGACCATGACGCTTGACGACGCCGTGGCGCTGCTAGCCGCCCGGGCCGAGCGCGTGGCTGCCCAGGGCGGGAAGCGCCGTCGACGCAGCGGCCCTCGTCGTCGAAGTCGCTAAGTACCGCGTCGCGCCACTCGTACGATATGCTTGGCCAACGTCCGGCTCGCTCGGGCGAATACACACGCTGCCTGACGTAGCGGGATCCTGCCGCGACACGCGGTTCCTGGTGCGAGTGACGGCAGCGGAGGAACCTTGAAGGACCAGAGAGGGGCAGATACCCACATGCCGGCAGCCTCCATGCGCGATTTGCTCGCCGCGGGCGTGCATTTCGGCCACCGAACTCCGCGCTGGAACCCCAAGATGGCCCCGTTTATCTTCGGCGCCAGGGGCGGTGTGCACATCATTGATCTGCAGCACACCGTTCGGGCGCTTGACCGTGCCACCGCTTTCTTGCGGGCCACTGCCGCCAGCGGCGGCGAGATCATATTTGTTGGCACGAAGCGTCAGGCCCAGGAAGTCGTGCAGGAGCACGCGGCGCGCTGCGGCGCCAACTACGTCCAGCACCGCTGGCTCGGCGGCACGCTTACGAACTTCGAGACCATGCGCCCGCGTCTGCAACGTCTCCGTGAGCTGGAGGCCCGTGAAGCTGCCGGCGAGTTTGAGACGCTAACGAAAAAAGCGGCCCAACGCCTGCGAGTGGAATTGGCCCGTCTTACGAAAAAGATGGGCGGCATCAAGCACATGTCGCGTCTGCCGGCAGCGATCTTTGTCATCGATCCCAAGCGCGAATACAACGCGGTGACCGAGGCACGCAAGCTCGACATTCCAATCGTTGCCATCGTCGACACCAACTGCGACCCCGAAGTCGTCGATTACGTGATTCCTGGCAACGACGACGCGATTCGATCGATCGTGGCCGTTACCACCGTTGTCGCCGATGCCGTACTCGCGGGCCAGGAGGAATTCAGGAACCGTCAGGCCGAGCGCGAGGCCAGGTTGGCGCGGGAGGCGCAGGCCGCCCTTGCCGCCGCTGCAAGAGCCGATGCGGAAGGCCAGTCGACCGGTGACATCGAAGCTGCCATGCTGGCCGCGGCCAGCGAGGCCGGCAATGTTCAACGAACTCCAACACGAGACGGAGGAGCACCTGGTGCGGCCCCTGGTCAAGCCGCCGATGTCCAGGGCGTTCCGAGGGGCCGTCGCCGCCCCCCGCCCCAGCCGCGCGGTGGCCGCCGCAGGCCAAACGGCCGCCCGCCTCGGTCGGGTGAGGGTGGAGCGCGTCCACGCGGTCGGGCTCGGCCCGGAACCCGCGGCCCCGGTCCGGGAAGTGGCGGCACCGGCGCACGCCCGCGTAACCAGGAGGCGTGACCGGCATGACGCACAAGGCATCGGTGGCGGACATTCGCGCGATTCGGTCCGAAACAGGCGCGGGCGTGATGGACATCAAGCGCGCCATCGAGGACGCCGAAGGCGACCTTGACAAGGCTCGCGAACTGCTGGGACAACGCGGTTCGCAGTTCTCAGCCAAACGAGCCGAGCGCGAAACCAGGGAAGGTCTGGTTACCGCCTACGTGCATCCCGGCCGTCCGCTGGGCGCCTTGCTCGAACTCAACTGTGAAACCGACTTCGTGGCGCGAACCGAGGACTTCACCTCGCTCGCTCGCGATATCGCCATGCACATTGCTGCCATGGGGCCGACGCGAATCAGCGATGACGAAGACCAGGATCCGGACGATGACGGTCCAGCGCTCTTGACCCAGCCGTGGTTCCGCGACGGATCACAGACGGTGGAGCAAGTCATTCAGGCTGTGGTCGCCAAGCTGGGCGAGAACATTCAGGTCGGACGCTTCAGCCGCTTCGAGATCTGACGACAGCCGCACGCCGACGGGCACTGGAGGGCCGATGGCGAAGCCTGCCCTGAAGTACCGGCGCGTCCTCCTCAAGATCGGCGGTGAGTCGCTGGCTGGTGAGCGAGCCTTTGGAATTGACTCGCATGCCGTCCAGGCCTTGGCCGTCCGGATCGTTGAAGCCCTCGACCTGGGCGTGGAGCTTGCCGTGGTCGTCGGCGGCGGCAACTTTTGGCGCGGCGGTGAGCACCACGACATCAATCGCGCCACCGCCGACTACATTGGGATGCTTGGCACAGTCATGAACGCAATGGCGCTCCAGGAGGCGGTTGAACGACTTGACGTACCCACCCGCGTGCAGACCGCCATTGAAATGCGTGAAGTGGCCGAACCGTACATTCGCCGCAAGGCCGTGGCCCACCTGGAAGCCGGACGGCTGGTCATCTTCGCGGCCGGCAGCGGCAATCCCTACTTCACCACCGACACGGCCGGCGCATTGCGAGCCATGGAGATCGGCGCCGAGGCCCTGCTGAAAGCCACCAAGGTGGACGGCGCGTACACTGACGATCCCATGACAAATCCAGACGCCACCCGCATCGAACGCACTACGTACCTTGAGGCTCTCAATAACGGCCTCAAGATTCTGGACGCAACCGCCTTCAGTCTCTGCATGGACAACAACCTGCCCATCATCGTGTTCCGGCTGGAAGACGAGGGCAGCCTCGTGCGAGTACTCACCGGCTACCAGGTCGGCACGCTGGTAGCGGCCTGAGCGGGCCATGATCGACGAGTTCATGCTGGACGGTGAACGTCGCATGGGCCAGGCCGTGGCGCATCTCCGTAAGGAACTTGCTGGTATTCGCACCGGTCGCGCGTCGCCGGCGCTGATTGAGGACCTCAGCGTTCCCTACTACGGCCAACCCACCCCACTCAAGCAAATCGCGGGAATCTCTGCGCCAGAGGCTCGACTCCTCGTCGTGCAGCCCTGGGACAAAGCCGCGCTGCCGGACATCGAGCGGGCCCTGATTGCATCGGACCTTGGAATAACCCCGTCGAATGACGGCAATGTGATCCACCTGCCGATCCCGCAGCTGAGCGAAGACCGCCGCCGTGACCTTGTGCGAGTTGTCCGCCAGCGGGCCGAGGACTCCAAGGTGGCCGTTCGCAACGTTCGGCGCGACGTGCACGACGATCTGCGCGAGCTTGTCCGCGAGAAGGAAGCTTCTCAGGACGACCTCCACCGCTCTGAGTCGCGGCTCCAGGACGTAACGGACAAGTACGTTGCCGCGATTGATGAACTGAGCCGGCAGAAGGAAGCCGAGGTGATGCAGGTCTGAGCGTTCAACCCGGAAGGGTGCCGGCGCATGTCGCCATCATCATGGACGGCAATGGCCGCTGGGCCGAGCGCCGCGGGCTCGAACGCCAGGCCGGTCACCGTGAAGGTGCTCGGCGAGTTCGGGACATCGCCGCCGCTTGTATCGACTACGGCGTCCGCGTCCTGACCATCTACGCCTTTTCGACCGAGAACTGGGACCGTCCGGCGGACGAGGTCAGTTTTCTCATGGACCTCATTCCCGAGCGCCTCGAAGCCGAACGATCCATGATTTTGGAGCAACAGGTACGAATTCGCGTCCTCGGCGAAGTCGAGACGCTCCCGCTTCTGGATCGCGTGGCAGTGCAAGACATCGTCCGGCAAACCGCCCGGCACGACGCGCTGGACCTCAACATTGCGTTCAACTACGGCGGACGCGCCGAAATTGTTCGGGCGCTTCGCAACCTGATTCGTGAGGGTGTGCGGCCGGAGGATGTGACCGAAGACCTCGTGAGCCGCGCGATGTATACGGCCGGACAGCCGGACCCGGACCTGCTCATTCGCACCGGAGGCGACCAGCGCTCCAGCAACTTTTTGGTCTGGCAGTCCACCTACACCGAGTTCTACTTTTCCTCCATCTTGTGGCCTGACTTCACCAGAGAGGCGTTCGAAGAGGCGCTGGCCGACTTCGGTTCGCGGCAGCGCCGATTCGGCCGCGTTCCCGTGGCTGCGCCTGGCGCGGCGGCCGACGCCTGACGACTCTGGCTGTTCGGGTCGCCAGCGCCCTGATCCTGGCGCCGGCCGTTCTGGCGCTTGCTTGGTGGCACCCAATAGCCCTGGCGGTCCCCATGGCCCTGGCGGCGGCCGTGATCGCCTTTGAAATGGGCACCATGTATGCGATCAGCGGGCTTCGGGTGTCGCGCGGGGCCGGGGCGCTACTCGCCGCCGGGCTGGTGGCACGCTGGGCGTTCGCCCCCGAGCAGCGACTTTGGGTCGACGTGGCCATAGGCCTGGTGGCCGGCTACACCCTGCTGCGTCAACTCTGGCATCCCCGCATGTATGGACGGTTCACCAGTTGGGGTCTCGCTCTTGCGTCCGCAATCTACGCCGGCGGCCTGCTGGGCTTCCTGGTCGTACTCCGCGAGTTGCCGAATGGCTTCTGGTGGGTCGCCCTGGCTCTCGCCGTGACCTGGGCCTACGACACCTTCGGCTACCTGGTGGGTCGCAGCCTGGGCCGTCGCGGATTCATGACCCACATCTCGCCTCGCAAGACCTGGGAGGGCGTGGCCGGAGGATTGCTGGCGGCGATCGTCGTCGTTGCGGCGTTCGCGCCGGCTCTCGGGTACGCCTGGTGGCTGGCGGTTCCCTTAGGATTCCTTTGGGGACTTGCCGCGCAAGCAGGTGACTTGGTGGCGTCGATGCTCAAACGGGACACTGGGCAAAAGGACTCTGGACGCGTGATTCCGGGGCATGGCGGCATGCTGGACCGGCTCGACGCCCTGCTCTTCGTAGCGCCCGCCGTGTTTGCCTTCGCCAATCTGGCGGCGTGATGTCAACTACCGCGACCGACTCACCATCCCGGCCCAAGCGCCTGGTGATTCTGGGATCTACCGGATCTATCGGCACCCAGACGCTGGACGTCGTACGCGCTCATCCCCACCGCTTCCAGGTGATCGGGCTGGCTTGCGGGTCGAACTGTGACCTGCTCTCCAGGCAGATTCGGGAGTTCGACGCACCACTCGCCTGCGTGCGTGACATCGACCCAGCCGTCGATGACTGGCCCGCCGGTACTGAGCGGCTCCCCTATCCCGACGGCATGGCCCAAATGGCTGCACTCCGGGAGGCCGACATTGTCGTCGTGGCCACGGTCGGCGACGCGGGCTTCCGTCCAACCGAGAGCGCGCTGCGTGCAGGCAACAACGTCGCCCTCGCCAGCAAGGAGATGCTCGTGATGGGTGGCGGCTTGTTCCGCAAGCTGGCCGATTCGTCCGGTGCCGAAATCCTGCCGATCGACAGCGAGCACAGCGCCATCTGGCAGTGTCTCGTCGGCGAAGCGTCCGACAGCATTCGCCGGCTGATTCTCACGGCCTCCGGCGGGCCCTTCCGCACCTGGGAAGCAACCGCTATTAGAACGGCCACCGCGGAGGAAGCGCTGGAACACCCGAATTGGGACATGGGCGCCAAGATCACCATCGATTCGGCCAGCCTGCTCAATAAAGGGCTCGAGATAATCGAGGCCCACTGGTTGTTTCAGGTGCCCTATAGCGCCATTACCGTCGTCGTTCATCCAGAATCCATCGTGCACTCCATGGTTGAATTCCATGATGGCTCGATTAAGGCCCAGCTGGGAGTGCCCGACATGCGGTTGCCAATCCAGTACGCCATCGGGTTCCCCGATCGCCTGCCCGAGTCCCACGCGCCGCTGGACATTCGCACGCTCGCTCGCTTGAACTTCGAGCAGCCGGACGAGCGCCGCTTCCCGCTGCTCGCGGCTGCGCGCGCCGCGGGCGCCGCCGGCGGTACGGCTCCCGCCACTCTCTGCGGCGCCGACGATGCCGCGACCGCCTGGTTCATTCAGGGAGATGGCCGTTTCGGGGTGATGACTGACGCCGTACAGGCCGCGATGGATGCCATTCCCCCGGCGCCGCTCGACGATCTTGGGGCGGCCCTCGCGGCGCATCGCCGCGGATTCGACTTCGTACAGGCGCGACTGGCTGACGCGTGAGCCCGCTGGAGGCCCTCCTCAACAGCGAGGCGGGCCTGCTGGTCACGCTTCCGTTGGCGCTCGGCGTGTTGAGCGTCATCGTCTTTGTGCATGAGGTCGGCCACTTTGTCGCCGCGCGGCGGTTTGGTGTGCACGTCAAGGAATTCGCTATTGGATTCCCGCCACGCCTCAAGTCGGTGCTGCGAGGTGGGAATACCTATCCTGCGGCCCGGTTAACGCCGGATCCCATTGACGTGAGCGGGCGCCTGGTTCGTCTCTGGAGCGGCGATCCGGCATCGAACCTCGCCAAGGCCGTCGTCGTCCTCGACGGTGCCGGCCCCTACCTGCGGGCCGACGCCGCGCACGCGGCCGCCAGCCCGGCCGCCGGCCTAATAGTTGCTGGACCCCAATCCGTCCAGGACGCGATCGACCTTTCCGAAATGTCGATCCCGGTGATCGCCGTGACTCGCGATCACGCGGCGGCCATGCTGGCAGATGCTGCTGGTCGCGAAGCCGTCATTGAGACGAGCCGGCGTCAGGCCGGCGCGGACGAAGCGCGAGTGCATATCGGCGCCACGCGCTTCGCGCTCAACGTGCTGCCGCTGGGCGGCTATGTGCGCATGACCGGCGAAAACGACGAATTCGATGCGCCGGGCAGCTTCATGACACGTCCGGCCTGGCAACGCGGCCTCATCCTGCTGGCCGGACCGCTGATGAACGTGCTGCTCACGCCTCTGTTCTTCTTTGTCGCGGCCATGATTGCGGACGTGACCGGCAGCGTCGTTGCCGCCGTCGTCCCGGATTCACCTGCGGCTCAGGCCGGTCTCCGGGAAGGCGATCAGCTAGTGCGCATCGGCGAGCGGGACATCGTTTCGCTGGCCGATGTAAGGGACGCCGTGCGCTCTGCCGCCGGCCGGGAAGTGACCATCGTCGTCAACCGGCAGGAGACCGAGCTCGCTCTTGTCGCCACGCCCCGCCTCAATCCGCCGCCCGGAGAAGGCGCGCTGGGCATTCGGATGCGAGCGACCGTGGGGCCTGCTCCCGTTCACGTGGCAATTCCTCGCGCCTTTCAGCGCACCTGGGACGCGTTGCTCCTGCTCCCCAGGGTGATCGGCGAGGCGATTGCCGGTACCCAGCCGCTGGAGTTAGCCGGACCTGTCGGCATCGTCCAGACCGTCGGCGTCGCCGCGCGTCAGGGGCCGGAAATCGTCTTCATCCTTGCCGCGTTTCTCACCGCGCAGATTGGCCTGCTCAACCTGGCGCCGTGGCCCGGGCTCGACGGCGGACGCCTGATCTTCGTGGTGGTCGAACTCCTTACGGGCCGCCGCGTCCCTCCCCGCCGCGAAGCTGCCTTCCATTTCGTCGGCATCGTTGTGCTGCTCACGCTGGTGCTCTTCATCACCGTGGGCGACGTGCAGCGCATTGCCGGGACCTGAGTGACCGCGGGCGCTTTAGCTCACGCCAACGCTCATCCGTCAGCGACCTGGAAGCTGACTAGATGCCAGCCTTCGGCGCCGTTCGGCGCGGGTGGCCTGGGGCCTTCCGGTTGTGTCGCGCCGCTGGCGTCGGTTGCGCGCACCCTGGCACTGTGCGGTCCCGGGGTGGCCTCCCACTCGTGTACCCATTGCACCCAGGTGTGTTTGCTGATAGGCAAGGCGAGCCTCGCTTCTTGCCACTCGCCGCCGTCAATCTGCACCTCAACCTTGCTGATGCCGCGGTTCTGCGCCCACGCCACACCGGCTAGCGGCTGCAAGCCGGGCTTGATGTTCGTCGATCCCGGTCTGGGAACGTCAATGCGGGATTGCGTCTTGACCGGACCTTGCTTCGACCACCCCCGCGGAATCCAGTAACCGTTGAAACCGTCCCAGGTAGTGACTTCAATCTCTTGCAGCCACTTGGTGGCAGATACGTATCCGTAAAGACCCGACACAATCAGTCGCGCCGGAAAGCCGTGCTCGAACGGCAGCGGCTCGCCATTCATGCCCACCGCCACCAGCGCTGGACGTCCATCGAACGCCACTTCGGTCGGAAACCCGACCGTGAACCCGTCAACCGACCGGCCAACGATCTGGGTTCCTTCAGGCTTCACCCCTGCGTGATTCACCAGGTGCCAAATCGGCACGCCCTGCCATGTGGCATTTCCAATCAGTTCGCCGCCCACTTGGTTTGAGACGCAGCACAGCGTGATGAACTCCTCAAAGACCGAGAGCCCCAGCAACTCCGGGAAGGAAATGCTGTAAGGGCGCTCCACGAGGCCAGTGATGTTGAGCCTCCAGTTATTGACGTCGACCCGTGGAACCGAGAACGCAGTATCAATCCGGTAGAAGTCGTTATTGGGCGTGACCAACGGCGAAACCCCATCCACCCCGACCGTTGTCGTCGTCAGCGGTTGGACTGGCTCGGGCGTCGGTTCCGGCGTCGGTTCCGGTGTCGGCTCGGGCGTGGGCTCGGGCGTCGGCTCCGGTGTGGGTTCCGGCGTCGGTTCCGGCGTGGGCTCAGGGGTCGGCTCGGGCGTCGGCTCAGGCGTGGCCTCCGGTGTTGGTTCCGGTGTTGCTGCGACTGTTGGAGGTGCCGTCGGCGCGGCCGTCTCAGCGCTGGCCACGGCCACGCGCGTCGGCTCAGGCGTGGGCTCGGGCGTGGGTTCCGGGGTGGCCTCAGGCGTAGCCTCCGGCGTGGGTTCCGGAGTAGCCGCGACTGTCGGAGGTGCTGTCGGCGTGGCCGTCTCGGCGCTGGCCACGGTCACGGGCGTGGCCTCCGGGGTGGCTTCCGGCGTCGGTTGCGGAGAAGCCGTGCGCGTGGGGGGCGCCAGGCCACTCGGCGTCGGAATCGCCGCGACCGTCGGCGGTGCCGGAGGCGCGAGCGTCTGGGGCACCGGAGGAGCGACCGACTCGGCGGTGCTGGGCGCTGGGGTTGGGAGTGTCGCCGCCGCCCGGTCTTGCACGGCTGGCAGCACCACTTCGTCGCGCTTGGCCACGCCCACCTTGGCGCGCTCGATCAGATTGCGTCCGACGACGCCGCTAACCACTGAAGTCGCGGCAACCAGCGTGGCTGTTCCCAGAAAGAAGCGTCGCTGTCTCTGCACCTGGATGGCCGATGTCGGCTCAGCAACAGCCGCCGGCTCCTGGATCAGGTGAACAAGCCACAAGAGCGTCGCCACCGCCGCCCCAACCGAAATCGTCACCGCTGCCACCGCGTGCACCGGCGTCGATTGGGCGTCGAAAGCGTTGGCCAGACCCGCCAGGATTCCGAATGCCGCAAACCCAGCGACCGCAGCCGGTCGCGACCGCAGGGCCACGACACCGAACGTAGTGCCGAAGATCGCGCTTAGCACCACGAGGAATATGACCAGCGCCAGCTTGTCGCTGGTGCCGAACACGCTGATCGCGAACTCTTCCATGGCCCGCGGACTCAGGTCCACAATCCGGCCGCTCATGGAAACCAGCAGCGACGGCAGTCCGCCAAAGATCCCCGCGTACAGTTCGCTGACGCCGATAGCCAGCAACCCCGACAGTAGACCCGCAAGGCCGCCGTGCGCCACGAAACTCAGGGTCGGGGCCGGCCGCCCGTCGCTCTCGTCAGCCATTCGTACCTCCTACGCACACAGTGCTGGCCTACCACTCCTGCACGCACGCGGTTGCGTCGGACGCCAGAATTGCCACTCGTCGTCGCTCGGCTTGTTGGAGGCAGGATCCGCTCTGTATCCAGACGCTCCGTTGATGCTCGAATGCTCGGTAGCGGCCGTGCAAATCAATGACATCCGCCCCACTCGTCCCTCTCAGCATCCGCAAGCCATTCTATGGTGTGATCGGTCGGGGTGCGCCGGACCTGTAGGGGCGACCGCACGGTCGGTGCGGCAGGCCATCCCATATCTCGGTCGGGCGCAGCACGCACGCAGGAGCTTTCAGAACTTGGCTCAGTGAAATTATGGTGTACCCTTCGAGCCTGTAGAAATGGGCTGTTCATATTCGCCCGCCACGGCGGCGGGCCACGCCTACGAAAGGCAGCCTCCAATGCTTCATTCGATGTCTCTGCCCAGGCCAATGCGTCTGTTGATGCTCCTGACCCTCGTAGCTGCCCTGGTCCTTGCAACCCTGGCCCCGGCTTTGGCGGATTCACATCCGGCTGCCAGCGACGGCCAGCGTCTTGAAGACCAGTCGGCGGACGTTCAGGCCACCTACTTCGCGGTGTACGGCAGTGACGCCGCGGCGAAGTGGATCGAAGAACACAACGCCGCGCTCGCCATTACCGGCAACATGTACTACCACCGCCTCGTCGCCGTGGCCAAGGCTCGCATCGAGGCCTCAAAGGCCATGAGCATGGATATGGACATGGGCATGGGCGATGACATGAGCATGGGCGACGACATGAGCATGGGCGACGACATGAGCATGGGCGACGACATGAGCATGGGTGACGACATGAGCATGGGTGACGACATGAGCATGGGTGACGACATGGACATGGGAATGGCCATGGACCTGCCGTACCGCATCGCCGCTGACGTAATCGGTCGAGGCACTGAGAAGGCGTTCCTGGCGGGCACCGACTCTGGCGTGCTCTACGGCGTCGGGATCTCGGAAGACGAGATCGGCGGGATGATGAAGATGGACGACATGTCGATGTCGGACGACATGATGTAGCGCTGGCAGCGCGCATCTCGTTTAGTTCCGACGCCGGCCGCGCTTGGCGCGGCCGGCGTCGGGCGCGTTTCGTGGCGATGTCGGTGCTGGTCGACCACACGCGCCATCGGAAAGCTGACTCCGGGGGAAGTGATTGCTCGCCGACGTGGCCTTGTCCCGCCGCCGGCGAATCCCTGCCCCAATGGTCAGTACCCATAGGCGCCCACGACCCCGCGTGGCTCTGTCTGGTCTGGACCCGAATTCCGGGGTACGCTTCAAAAGACGATCCCATGCCACAGCGCAGAGCATGAGTGCATGATCAAGCGACGCGGGTCCTACCAGATCAAGGTGCGGGACGTGCCCATCGGCGGTGGCGCGCCCGTCGCCGTCCAGTCGATGACCATCACCGACACCCGCGACGTCGACGCCACCGTGGCCCAGATCGATCGCCTGATGGAACACGGCTGCGACATCGTCCGCCTGGCCGTGCCCGACAAGTACGCCGGGGCCGCCCTCAAGGACATTCGCGCGCGCACCGATGCGCCCCTCGTGGCCGACATCCACTTCGACTACCGCCTGGCCCTCATGGCGGCCGAAGCCGAGTTCGACTGTCTCCGCATCAACCCGGGCAACATCGGCGGACGCGAAAACGTGGAAGCGGTAGTCCGAGCCTGCAAAGAGCGCGACATCCCCATCCGCATCGGCGTGAATTCAGGGTCGATTCAGGAAGCCTGGTCCAAGAAATTCGACGGCCGTCCCGAAGGCGATGAGCTCGTGGATCTCATGGTTGAGGACGCGGTCGAGCACGTGAAGATCCTCGAGGACATGAACTTCGACCAGATCAAGATCTCCATGAAGTCCTTCGAGGTCGACGTCACCATCAACGCCTACAAGCAGCTGGCGCAGCTGGTCATGTACCCCTTCCACATCGGCATCACCGAATCCGGCCCGCCGAGTACCGGGATCATTCGCTCGTCGGTTGGCCTGGGCAGCCTGCTCTGGGACGGTTACGGCGACACCATGCGCGTCTCGCTCACCACCGATCCGGTCGAGGAAGTCCGCGTCGCCAACGAAATCCTCAAGGTGCTCGGGCTAAAGACCGTCGGTCCCACCATGGTTTCTTGCCCGTCCTGCGGCCGCTGCGAAATCGACCTCTACGGCCTGGCCGATGCGGTTGAGGACGTCATGAAGGGCGTCAAGCAGCCAATGAAGGTCGCGGTCATGGGCTGCGTGGTCAATGGCCCGGGCGAAGCCATGGACGCCGATCTCGGCATCGCCGGCGGCAAGGGCCGCGCGGTGATCTTCCGCCATGGAGAGATCCTGCAAACCGTCGACGAAGCCGACATGCTGCCCGTGCTGACGGACGAAATCGAGAAGCTCGAAGTGGCAATGGCCGAAACGGCCGAGGTCTCCTGAGCCGAGTGGCGCGTCGGGGTTCAGCGCCCGCGACTGAACGGCACCGCGACGGCAAGCCCATGTTCCACGCCGAGTCGTTGGGCCAATGGCACGACTGGCTCCAGGCGAACCACGATTCCTCCGGCGGCGTCTGGCTGGTGGTCTGGAAGAAGCACACGGGCAAGCCGGCGCTGGAATACTCCGACACCGTCGACGAAGCCCTGGCCTACGGTTGGATCGACTCGCGCACCAACCGGCTCGACGACGAACGCGCCACGCGCTGGTTCTGCCCTCGCAAACCCACCAGCCCCTGGTCGCGCATCAACAGGGCCAAGATCGCCCGGCTCGTTGAGGAACGCCGTCTGCAACCCGCCGGCCAGGCGTTGGTCGACACCGCCAGGGAAAACGGCGCCTGGACGATCTCCGACGAGATTGAGGATCTTCGCATTCCTGACGACTTGGCCGCGGCCCTGGAGTCCGATCCGGCCGCGGGGACAAACTTCGCGCGCTTCTCGGCTTCGGCCAAGAAGAACATCCTCTGGTGGATCAAGTCAGCCAGGACCGCGCCAACTCGCACCCGGCGCATCAACACCACCGTTGAATGCGCTGCCGAGAACCGCCTGGCCAACCACCCCAAAGGCCGCGACCAGGGGCCGCGAGCCGGACCGACCTGAACCATCCACCCTGCGCCGGCGAGCGCCTGCTCGGCGGTAAACCAACGTGAGGAGCTTCTGACTGACAATGCTCGCCATTCGCAAAGCGCGCCCCGAGCGCGGCGTGGAAGTAGCCCGGGTCGAACGACCCGAGCCCGGCTTCGACGAACTCCTTCTACGCGTGCGCCGTGCCGGCATCTGCGGCTCGGACCGCCACCTCTATGCCTGGGACTCCTGGGCCGAGCTCAATTTCCCCACGCCCTTCACCCTCGGTCACGAAATCGTCGGCGAAGTGGCGGCGGTGGGTGCCGCCGCACAGGGTTTTGACGTGGGCGAACTGGTCGCAGTCGAGAGCCACATCTTCGATGGCGTCTGCCGGGCCTGCCGCACTGGCAACGCCCATGTCTGCGAGAACCTTCGAATCCTCGGAATCGACGTGGACGGCGGCTTCGCGGAGCACGTCGCGATCCCCGCGCGTGTCGCCTGGAAAGTGCGGCCGGAAATCCCCATCGAGCGCGCCGTCCTGTTCGAGCCACTGGGTAACGCCGTGCACGCCGCCATGCGTTTCGACGTCTCGGGTCAACCGATCGCGGTATACGGCTGCGGTCCGATGGGTCTCATGTCCATTGCCGTCGCCCACTCGGTCGGCGCCTATCCCATCGTGGCCAGCGACGTCTCCGCCTACCGGCGTGGGTTGGCCGAAGCCATGGGCGCCCACGCCACGCTCGATGCAGCCTCACCGTCGTTTGAGTCAGATCTCTTCAGCGCCCTGGGCAGTCGCCCAACCGTGAGCCTGGAGATGTCCGGCCACCCCGACGCCTTCCGCCAGGCCCTGCGCCTGTCGGCCAACGCCGGCAAGGTCGTACTCCTTGGCATTCCGCCAACACCGGTGAGCATCAATCTGGCGGACGACCTGCTGTTCAAGGGCCTGGAGGTCTACGGCGTGACCGGTCGCCTGATCTGGGACACCTGGTACCGCACCGAGGCATTCCTCATCCGGCACGGCGACGCTCTGGACCCTATGCTCACCCACAGCTTCCCGCTGGACCAATTCGAGGACGCCATGGATACCATCCAAACTGGCCAATGCGGCAAAGTCCTGCTGGAGATGGATGCCTAGCCTGGAAGCCGCCGCCGGCTCGCACCTCTCCGCTACGCATACGCGCAACGTCAGGAGACCGAGATGAAGCTGGCCCTATCCGGACGAGTCGTCGAAGCCCCGCACGAAAAGACCCGGGCCCTGATCGACCTGCCCGAACTCGCCGAGGCCGCCGCCCGCATCGGCTACGGAGCCCTCGAAGTCCGCAACTCGCAGCTCGAGGTCGGGGCAACCGCCGCCCGAGTCACCGAAATCCGCCAGGCCCTCGACGAAAACGGCCTGGCCGCCTGCTGCCTCGTCGCCGACTCCGCAACCGAAGGCCGCTTCTCCCCGCGCTTCGACGAGTATCTCGACCTCGCCCTCCGCATCGGCGCCCAGCGCATCCGCCCCAGCATCGGCTCCATCGAGCAAATCCCACAGGTCCGCGAAGCCGCCGACAAGGCCGCCGCCTTCGGCGTGGACCTCGTCCAGTTCACCCACCACGGCACCCCCTTCAACAGCGTGGCCGGCTCCCTCGACATGCTGCGCCGCGTCAACCGCAGCAACGTGGGCCTCGTATTCGAACCGGCCAACCTCTACATCGAAGGCCAGGACTACGGCCATGCGGCGGTTCGAGCTCTGGCCCCGCACATCAAGCACGCCGAAGTCCAGAACATGCTCCTGGTCGGCCCGGACGAAGGCATCCCTATCAGCGCCCAGGGCGGCTACGTTCAATACCAGAACCTGCGTGTTGACGACCCCCGCGGTGTCGACATTCCCGGCGTGGTCGAATGTCTCAAAGCCATCGACTACGACGGCTGGCTCGTCATGCACAGCCCCAACTTCGACGGCCTCGACCCGCTCACCTACGCCGCCCAGGCCCACGACTACCTGCGTGGACTGATAGACGGCTGACACGCGGTGGGCGGACAGAGTGACAGCCGGGCCGGTGCTAGGCTGATCGAAAGTTCGGTTTTTGTCCGGCAGCGCGTAAGGGGAGGCGCTTGACGACGACCGAGCCGAAACTGACGCCGCTGCGTCGTCAGTTTCTTGACATAAAACAACAGCAGCCCGACGCGATCCTGCTCTTTCGTCTCGGCGACTTCTATGAAATGTTCGACGAGGACGCCGAACGCGCCGCCGCCATCCTCCAGATCGTTCTCACGTCCCGCGAGTTCGGTAAAGGCAACCGGGTGTCCATGTGCGGCGTCCCCTACCACGCCGCCCCCACCTACATCGGTCGCCTCATCGAGGCCGGCCTGCGCGTTGCCGTCTGCGACCAGGTCGGCGAGGTGGGCCGCGGCCTCGTCGAACGCCAGGTCACCCGCGTCATCACGCCCGGCACCGTGGTCGACGAGGACTGGCTCCAACCCGAAACCAACAACTACCTGGCCGTCGCTGTCGGCGATGGCGAATCCCGTGGCCTCGCCTACGCCGATATCACCACCGGCGACCTTGCCGCCTGCCAGGCCACCTCTCAGGCCCTGGTCCGCGAACTCGTCCGCATCGGCGCCCGCGAGACCCTCACCCTCGGTCTCCCCGACGGCGAAGTCCCCACCGGCGTCCCCCAGGACGACCAGGCCTGGCTGCGCGATCCCGCCGCCGCTCGCGAAATGGTCACCCGCCACTTCCAGGTCCGCGACCTCGAAGGCCTCGGCCTCCAGGGCCGTCCGCTCGCCACCCACGCCGTCGGCGTCTTGCTGCGCTACGTCGAAGACACCGACCCCTCCGCCCTCCACGTCCTCACCGGCGTCCGCGTTTACGGCACCTCCGACTACATGGAGCTGGACGCCTTCACCCGCCGCAACCTGGAACTGGA
>LXNI01001990.1_pt1 | contig 15553 bp, 13 predicted proteins | sample 809091 | NCBI WGS metagenome assembly LXNI01 (sample SAMN04870527, study PRJNA318959) | sponge metagenome | biome: 01000161; feature: marine sponge reef; material: water | host: Sarcotragus foetidus | place: Greece: Milos, Mediterranean Sea | collected 2013-05-29 | depth 5-7 m | reverse complement strand
AAAGATCGTTACGGCATTCCGGTGGCGCATCTCTCGGGCCTAGCCCATCCGGAGACGGTGCGCACTGCCGCGTTCATGCACGAGCGCGCCAAAGAGTGGCTCTGGGCCTCCGGCGCAGTCAAGGTCTGGGGGCAGCCGCCGCCGCGTTATCTCTCCGGCGGGCAGCATCAAGCCGGCACCTGCCGCATGGGCGATGATCCGGCGAGCTCGGTGGTCGACTCGTTTTGTCGCGTACACAGCCAAGACAATCTCTTCATCGCCGATGGCTCGCCCCATGTGACCAACGGCGGATTCAATCCGGTGGAGACCATCATGGCGCTGGCTTGGCGCAGTGCTGAGAACATCGTAAATAATTGGTAGGATAAGCCGCAAAAGGTGAACGACGTGAATCATATAGTGACAGACGAACAGATTGACTTCTATCAAGATAATGGCTTTGTGGTCATTCATGACTTTTTGAATGCGGACGAACTCGCCACCTGGCGACAATATGTCGGCGAGGCGGTGGGCAGCCGCGGCAAGCATAAGCTGGCCGATGGCAGTTGGATAGAAGAGGACAACTACAATTCGCGCGTTTTCACCCAGCGCATCAACCTTTGGAACGATCACGACGGCATGCGCCGCTTGATGATCGACGATCGGCTGGGAAAGATGGCGGCCGACCTGGCGCAAGTCGATGGCATTCGCATCTGGCACGATCAAGCGCTGATCAAGCCGCCTTGGGGCAACCCCACCGGCTGGCACCTCGACAACCCCTATTGGTCATTCTACTCGCGCGATGCCATCAGCTTGTGGGTGGCGCTGGACGATGTGACGAGCAACAACGGCTGCCTCTACTTCATCCCCGGCGCCCACAAAACAGCCACCTGGGACAATGTCGGCATCGGCCAGAACATCGGCGATCTTTTCGAGACCTATCCCGAATGGGGCAAAATGGAAGCAGTCGCGATAGAGATGAAGGCCGGTTCCTGTTCCTTCCACAATGGCCTTTGCGCGCACGGCGCCGGCGCCAATATGACGCCCTATTATCGGCGCGCGATGACCTGCGCTTATATGCCCGATGGCAGCGCCTTCAACGGGCAGAAGAATATCTTGTCGGATGAACAAGTGGCGCGCTACGTAGTCGGCGAAGCGCTTGATGATAACGCGCAGTCGCCGCTGATCTATCATCGCAGCAAGGAATACGTTCGCTATTCCGGCTGAGACAGCGGCCCGCGCTACCAGCGGAAGGGCACCGTGCCAGTGTCGTCCAGCGGATAACCCCACTTGTTGATATAGCTCATGCCGTCCAGGAACTCGTCGCCCAGCGCGTCCAGCTCACGCTGCAGCAGCGCGTCCAATTGGACTTGCAGCGCGGCGGATTCCGGCCGATTCACCAAATTGTCCAACTGCCAGGGATCAGCATCGTTGTCGTAGAGCAGCCAGGGACCGTCCAGCGTTCGGCAATAGGTATAGCGCGCCGTCCGAATGCCGCGATACTCCCGGCCGCCGACTGGACGCGACCACTCGCCGAAGGGATGGAAGCAGGCCAGCAAGGCGGCTTCGCTCTCGACCGCTTCGCTGCGCAGCGTTGGCGAAAAGTCACGCCCTTCGACCGTACGCGGAATCGGCAGGCCGCAAACGCCGAGCAATGTAGGCATGATATCGTGCGCGTTCAAAAAGGGCGAGACTTCGCGCGCATGACGGCCCCGCGCCGCCGGGTAACGCAGCAGGAAGGGCACTCGAATCGACTCGTCATAGGGTTTCTGTTTGCGGGTCATTCCCTGCGAGCCCAGCATGTCGCCGTGGTCCGAGGCGAATACCAGCACGGTTTTGTCAGCGATCTCAAGTTCGTCAAGCGTCGCCAGGATATCGCCGACGCTCTTGTCGATGGCGCTGCAGTGCGCGTAATAACCGGCCAGCCACTCGCGCGCGTCCTGGGCAATTTCTTCAGGCACGTTCGGCCGCAACTCAATGTCTCGCGGATCATACATATCGCAATATTCCTGCGGCGCCGTTTCGTAGGGATTGTGCGGCGGTCCCCATGAGAGGACTAGCAGAAAGGGCTGGTCCGCCGCGCGCGTTTCCATGTAGCGCTGCGCTGCCGCCGTCTGCGCGAAAACATCATAGCCGTCCCAAACGCGTTTGCTCGGGTCGTCGCCATCGTAGTAGGCCGACTGATTGTAATCGTGCGTGCATTCCAGCGCCTGAAATGTATCGAAGCCCAGGCGCCGCTCCGGCGGGATGTAATGGCTGCGCCCGTGCCCATCCACATGCCACTTGCCGATGAAGCAGGTGTCGTAGCCGCCCGCTTTGAAAGCAGCGCCCAAGCCGACAGGCACCCCGCTGATGGGCACATCATTGACGATCACGCCATGCGTCAGCGGATATTGCCCGGTCAGGAAGCTGGCGCGCCAGGGGCAGCAGACCGAATAGCCTGAGGTTGCGTTGCGGAAGTTAGCGCTTTCGCCGGCCAGCCGGTCGATATTGGGCGTCCGCACTTGCGAATTGCCGGCGTAACCCAGGGCCTGCAAGCGCCACTGGTCGGTCAGCAGGAAGACGACATTCGGCTTCGACATATTCCCCCCATCCATTTGTGAAAGGATCTAACCCCGAAACGCATCCCATTCCTTGCGAAATGCAGCCAGCCCTTCGGCCACGTTGAAGGCGCGCCGTCCCAGCGCTTCAGCAGTACGCTCGGTGCTGGCTCGCGTGCGGTAGGGGATGCCGATATGCCGCATTTGGTCCAGCACGGCCTGGTCGGTGCGGGTGGGCGCGATCAGGGCGGGGTCGGCGTCAAAGGCGGCGGCGATATGATGCGCCAGGTCCACGCGGCCGATCCATTCGCTGCCGAAGCAGTGGAAGATGCCATTGCCGTCGTGCTGCGCCAGCCGCAGCAGCATATCCGCGCAATCGGACGCCAGCGTGGGATGCGCCTCGTCATTGACTTTGGGCCCCGTCCAGACCGCCGCCGGCAAGCCCGCCGCCAGCCGGTAGATGACATAGACCGAAAAGTCGAAGCCCAAGCCGTTCTCCTTGCGCGCCAGCGAGGGCGCAGCGTAATTCAAGCCGTAGATGCCAGCCAGCCGGCCCACGCCGTAATTCAGCCCTTCCATAGCGCCCAGCTCGCGCTCAGCGGCGACTTTCATTACGCCGTAGAAATTCACCGGGTTGGGCGGCGAGGTCTCATCTACCAGATCGGCGCGCCCGTCAAAGACCCAGTCTGACGAAACGGAGACCAGCCGCGCGCCGACCTCGCGACAGGCCTCCGCCATAGCGCGCGTGCCATCCACCATCAGCGACCAGCAGAGCTCGCGTTTCTGGTCCATGAATATCTGGTCGAGGATGGCGGCCGAGTGGATGACCGCGTCCGGTCTGTATTTGCGGATCGAGCGGCGTATCCCCTCGTGGTCGGCGAGATCGAGCGGGTCAAGCTGATAATCGACCTGCCACTCCGGCTCGGGTCCGTACTGCGAGGCGATGATTTCCAGGCCACGCTGCCGCGCCAGCCGTATCACGTTGCTGCCCACCAGGCCCGTTCCGCCGGTAATATAGAGTCGCATAATTGTCGTCCTCGTGTTGTATTCTAACCTGACCGCTTGCGAACCCGCTTACCCAGCTCTGCTTGTCCGCTCGCCATTGCAGCGTAGGCCTCGCGCAATTCAGCCAGGCTGGCTGAACCGCTTTGCGCGCAGTCGATGACCAGCGACTCAGTCGCGGCGAATTCAGGGCAGACGTCGGCCACATCGGCAGCGATGTCCAGCGGCACGGTCGTGACGCCGTTGGCGTCTCCATGCAGGAGCTCATTGGGATTGACGGTAATGCCGCCGACCTGCACCGGGCCGTAGGTCTCCAGCAAATGCATGTAACCGTGAGCGCAGACTATGCCATTGTAGAAGACCGGGAACTTGAGCGGCTCGATGCCGACAAAGTCCCGGCCCGGTCCATCAGTTATTAGACCGGCTGCGCCAAATGCTTTGAACGAGTTGCAGAAGACATCACCGAAATTGGCCGCCCGGCCGCTTGTGTCAAGATTCTGCATGACAATCACCGGCGTGCCGCTTAAGTCTCCAAAGCGAGCGATGACATCCGCTACGCCGGGCACGGCTTTTGCCGGCGGCTTGGTGAAGGTGCGGCAGGTGGCGGTGGCGGCGAAGCCCACCATTGGCGGCAATTCCGGGAAGGCGGCTGTGATTTCGCGACTCATGAAACCGCGGTTGCGGGGCCGCACTTCGAATAACTCAATGACATTCGCTACGGTCGCGCTGTCATAACGGCGCAAATCTTTTAGAGTCCCTGGGGAAATCTCGGGCATGTACGCACGCTCCTCTTCTATGTAGAACAAAGCAAGTATTGCAAATCTTGTCTCAAGAAAATCCTCTTTTCACCATAGAGGCTCACTTGGGTACACAGAGTACACAGAGGCGATTTTGTATTGTTGCGATGCCGCCGCGCTCAATGCCACTATTCGTCAAATGGAAACTGTCGCTGGCATACAATCAGGAAATTGCTTTACTCGGTGCCCTCTGTGTATCCTCTGTGCTCTCTGTGGTAAGAATTTGCGTGACTTGCTTGCGCTAACTTATGTGATACTCTGCTGCAACAATGCTTGACGCCGGGCAGGCGCGCGGCGCCGCCATTGTAGAGCAAGGCGGACGGCTGACCAAGAGCCGGCCGCGGATGATCGGCTGCGGTCCAAGTTGAGGCAAGCGTTTCAGCGCAGATGATTGTTAACATCGCCGAGATGATGTATACAAAGGCGGAGGCGAAATGCCGCAAGCGAGGATGCCGTGCGCAGCAACAGATTGATCAATATAGTTTCCTGTCATGCGGAAGGCGAAGTGGGCAACGTCATCGTCGGCGGCGTGCCTCCGCCCCCGGGCGACTCCATCTGGGAACAGTCGCGCTGGATTGCGCAAGACCAAAGCTTGCGCCGCTTCGTCTTGAACGAACCGCGCGGCGGCGTCTTCAAACATATCAACCTGCTGGTCCCGCCCAAACAACCGGAGGCGGCATTCGGCTTCATCATCATGGAGCCCGAGCACACACCGCCGATGTCCGGCTCGAATACCATCTGCGTCGCCACCGTGCTGCTGGACAGCGGCATGATCGAGATGCAGGAGCCGGAAACCAAGTTCTTCCTGGAGGCGCCAGCCGGGCTGGTTCAGATTCGCGCCTTCTGCGAGCATGGCAAAGCCCAGAGCATCGAATTCCACAACGTCCCTTCCTACGTCGATCGGCTTGACGCTCCGCTTGAGCTGTCGGGATTCGGCACGCTGTCGGTGGATGTGGCTTACGGCGGCGACAGCTTTGCGCTGGTCGATGCGCGCGCGCTGGGTTTCGAAATTGTGCCGGACGAGGCCAGCGACCTGGCCCGCGTGGGTGCAGCCATCACCGCCGCCGCCAACGAACAGATCGGCTTTCAGCATCCACTGCATGCCGACTGGAATCAGATTTCGTTCTGTCAGTTCACGCTGCCGGTAGAGCGGCGCGACGGCGTTTTGACCGGCCGCAATACCGTCGCCATTGATCCGGGCAAGTTAGATCGCTCGCCTTGCGGCACCGGCTGTTCGGCGCGGATGGCGGTCCTGCATCAGCGCGGGCAGATGCGCTCCGGCGACCACTTCGTAGCGCGCTCGATCATCGGCTCTCGATTTGATTGCGGTATCGTCAGCACGACAGCGGTTGGCGGGCGCGCGGCCATCATTCCCAGCATACGCGGGCGCGCCTGGATCACCGGAACGCATCAGCTTATGCTCGATCCGGATGACCCCTGGCCGCTGGGTTACCGCCTGACCGACACCTGGCCCAGCTTCTAGCCTCGCCGCAGCCACACAGTCATCTCACCGGCATCGCGGTGTCCCCAGGCATAATAAGGCACGGCTTTGAAAGGCACGGTTCCCCCGCCGCCGTCGATTGCTTCGCCGCGGATGACCGAAACGCCGCCCAGCAGGTCGGGCTCATGTTCGACGCTGAGCTGTCCCTCATCCGGCAGCGCGTAATCCAGTAGACCGCTGGCATTGTCGACCTGCTCCAAGGCATAAACCAGCGGTCCGCGCTCCAGCGCAACCGAGCCCGCCAATTCAGAAACCTCCGGATGGGCGATCACGCGGCGGACGGGCAGCGGCAAGCGCAGCTCAATTCGCGTCCTGCCCTGCCAACGTCGCGTCAGCTCGGCATAGCCATCGCGGATAAAGAGAGGAACTTCTTCGCCGTCCACCAGGAGTAGGCTGGCATCTGCGGATTCGTCGAGGTAGCGATACAGGTCGCTGGGCAATGGCTGACCCTGCGCGAATGAGGGAATCCGCAGGCGCAGCGTAAAGGTCGCGGGCTGCGCAAGGCTCAGGTCGAGTTCGATCTTGCCGTCCCAGGGGTAGTTTGTCTGCTGCCGCAGCGACACTTCCGTCTCGCCGACGGTCAAGCTGGCTCGTCCGGCGATGAAAAGATTGACGAATAGCTCTTGTTCACGGGCGGCGTAGATATAGCCGGATAGCGACGGCAGCAGCCGCACCACATTTGTCGGGCAGCAAGAGCAGTCATACCAAGGCTGTCGCGACATTGAGGATTCACGGTTGAAGCGGTAGCGGCCGTCACATGACAGCGGGTTGACATAGTAGAACGAACGCCCGTCCATACCGACGCCGGACAGGAAGCCGTTGTACAAGCTGCGCTCCAGCACATCGACATACTTCGCCTCGCCCGTCAGCAGGAACATGCGCTGGTTCCACAAGATATTGGCTTGCGCGGCGCAGGTCTCGTTGTAGGCGGTCAAGTTAGGCAATTCATAATTCTCGCCAAAAGCTTCGCCCTCGTGGCGCGCGCCAATGCCGCCGGTCAACGCCAGCTTTTTACCGACGACGTTGTCCCAAAGCGCGTAAACGGCGGCGGCATAGTCAGCGTCGCCGCTGATCGCCGCGATGTCAGTCATGCCGGCGTACATATACCCGGCGCGCACCGCATGGCCCACGGCTTCGCTTTGCTGCGTCACCGGCGCATGATCCTGGCAGTAGGGGCCGTATACTTCACGCCCGTTCGCGCGCCCGCGCTCATCCAGAAAGAATCTCGCCAGGCGCAGGTAGCGCTCATCGCCGCTGACCCGAAACAGCCGCAAGAGGCCGATTTCGATCTCCTGATGTCCCGGCACATCTCGCAAGCCGTCGACGCCAAAGACCGAGTCGATCAAGTCGGCGTTCCTGAGCGCAATATCCAGAAACTTCCGCTTGCCCGTCGCCTCAAAATAAGCGACCGCCGCTTCGTACATGTGGCCCACGTTGTAGAGCTCGTGGTTGATGCGCAGGTTCGACCAGCGTTCGGGTCCACAGGGCTCGGGCGCATTGGCCGGGTCGATGGTGCGCGCTGTATAGAGGTAACCGTCAGCTTCCTGCGCGGCGGCGAATTTATCGATGAGATCGTCCAGGTAAGTTTCGAGTTGCGCATTCGGCGTGATCTGCAGCGCGTAGGCGGCGCCCTCCACCACTTTGAAGACATCAGAGTCGTTGAAGAATATGCCTTCGTGCGCGCCCTCCATGAGCCCACCGGCTTTGGCGAAGTTGTCGATGCGGCCCGTTTCTTCACACTTTTGGAAGTCGTAAGGGATGGTGACTTTTATCGCCGTGTTGATGCGCGGCGCCCAAAAACTGTCGTCCACGGCGACTTGGGTGAAGGGCGCCGACTGGATCGGATAGTCGCTGTGGGATTCGCTCATTGAGGCGCCTCCTCATCTATTGCGGCGGGAAAGGCGGCGATTCGCAGGCCGGTTGAGCCATAGGGAATGAGTGTTATATTCTCCTTGGCCGCATCGGTCTGGTGCGGTCCGACGTCAATGTCAGCCGCCGAATTATCGCTGAGGCGCCAATGCGGCAGCTTTTTGGCGGCGACGCTTAAGGCTAGCGGCGGCGCGTCAGTCGCAAACGGCAAGTCGCCCGGTTGCGCTTCATTGAGTTCAAGTTCCGCCAGCAGCGAATCCTCATTGAGAATCAAACCGTAATTCCAATCCGATTTCGGGTAGACTTCCCAATCCGCCTGCGGCAATTCGCCTCTGATCTGCTTCCATTCTTCTTCAATTCGGGCGCCAAACAGCAGAGGCCCCCGATACACCGAAAGCAAGCCTCGATGCCCCTGGCTCAGTCGTAGCTCTTGAGGCAATTGCAGAATGAGCTGGTCGCCAGTCTGCCAGGTCCGCCGCACCTTGTGGAAGCTGCCGGCGGCGCGCAGGACAGTGGTCTCGCCGCAAATTGTCAGCTTCGCTTCCTCAGCCCAATCCGGAATTCGCAAGAGCAGATCAAATTCGCAGGGCGAGCCCAGCTCGAAGCTGAATTCGATATCGCATTTGAATGGGTAATCGGTCGCTACGCTGAGAGTAACCGGGACGCCATCGGCAACGGTGGCAGCAACTTGGCAGGGCGCGTAGGCCACGGCCGCCAGGCCACCCTCCGGCGTCGCCATAAACAGACTCTTGACGAATTTCGGCCAGGCCTGATGCATATTGGCGGTGCAGCAGCCGTAATGCGGCTCCAGCCCATAGATATTGGATTCGTCGCTGTTGTTGGTCCAGTTGCGCTTGGCGACAGTCGCCAGCACCTGATTAACTTGCTGATCATATTGGTGCGCCCACATATCGGCTGTGATGGTGGCCGGCAGCGCATTATAGGCGACCTGTTCCAGTCTGTCGCCGAAGAAGGGATCGCCAAGGATGCGCGTCAATTCTTCCAGCGAGAACATATACTCCGATATCGTACAGAGTTCGGTGCCGCTGACCGGCGATGTGCCGTTAAGGTGTTCGTCGCCGCTGAAGATGCCGTTGGGTTGACCGTGGTGTTTCATCAGATTTTCAATGCCGAGGCGCGACGCCAGGCGATGCCAGGGTTTGCCGGTCTGCGCGTAGAAAACGCCGCCCGCCTTCACGCCCATCGCGTGGTTGGGGGCATGCGTCATCATTCCGCCATCCCACTCCGCCAGCGGCAAAATATGTCGGACGCTGTAGTTCGCCTGCAGGTCCGGCCAGTCTAGCGTCAAGTCGATTAGCGCTTCCGCAAGTTCCAGCAGGAAGGCGTCGCCGGTGAAGTTGTATAGCCAATGGATGGCGAGCACATTGTCCATAGCGCGCGCTTCGGCCCAGGTATACAGGGGGCGTACGGGCAGGGCTCGCTTCTGATAGCGAAAATAGGCTGTCATCAGACTCAGCACGCGTTCGTCCCGGCTCGCCTCGTAATGCATCATCAATACTTTGAGCATCACCATGCGCGGCCACCAGTCCGGGTCGCGCGGGCCGAAATAGCCGCGTTTGTCCTGGCTGTTCAGGGTCCATTCAATCCAGGGCTCGACCTTTTTCAGCAAGCGCTCGTCCTGGAGCAGATGAGCCAGTGGCAGCAGGCCGTCAAGATAGTAGGGACCGCGCTCCCAGGATTCGCCACTTCCGCCCAGCCAGCCGCTGTTCGGTCCCACATCGGGCCAGAATTCGTCGAGGTGGCCGGTGAGCCCGCCGGCTTGTACTTTGAGCTGGTTGAGCAGCCAGCCGCGAGGTTTGATCGCGCCCAGCGGCAAGGCTTGAAAGGCTGCCGGATGGAGCGGCTTTCGATTCTTCGGGAGTTTGTCCAAAGTCCGCCTCGTCTATTAGTTCTTGACGGCGCCGCCCATGAGGCCGTCCATATAGTAGCGTTGCAGCAGCAGGAAGATACCCAGGCTGGGGATGATCGATACGATGACGCCAGCTTGCAGCGCGCCCCAATCAACGTCGCCCCAAATGCCGTAGCGAATCGTCGTCAAGAATACGGGCAAGGTGAAGTTATCCTGGTCGGTCATGAAGATCAGGGCGGCCAGGAATTCGTTCCAGGAATTGATGAAGGCGTAAATCGCTACAGTGACGACGCCCGGCAGCACCAGCCGCAGCATCAGGCGATAGAGCAGGCTCAAGGAACTGCAGCCATCCAGCAGCGCCGACTCCTCGATCTCAAGCGGCACGGCCAGGAAACTGTTGCGCATCAAGAAAATGCCAAAGGGCAGCTGAAAGGTGATGTAAACTAGAGCCAGCCCAAAGAGCGTATTGTGCAGGTCCACTTGCACGATCATGACGAAGAGCGGAATCAGAATCGACTGAAAGGGGATCATCAGGGTTGAGAGCACCATGATGAAAAGAAAGTTCTTGCCGGGAAAGTTGAATCGCGCGAAGCCGTAGCCGCCCAGCGTACTAAGCACGATGCTGCCTGCGACCGTAATCAGCGCGACCAATGCGCTATTGTATACGTGCTGCGCCACGCCAATCTTGCCGTAGGTGGTCAGCTCGACATAATTCTCAAGGGAGACCTGCTGCGGCAGGTAGGTCGGCGGCACGGCCAGGGCCTCGGCCGGCAGTTTGATCGAGTTGATGAAGGACCAGGCGATTGGGAACAAGAAGAGCAGCGCAAAAATAATCAGAATCACATAACGCAGCGCGAGCAGCGCGCGCCGGCGCAAGCGGCGAATCTGTTGCTGTGACAGCTGGTTTACAGCGCGGTCCGCGTCGCGGCTCAACGTGGCGGCCATTTATTCCCTCTCCCGCAATACATAAAACTGGGTGCCCGTCAAGGCGACCAGGATGCCCAGCAAAACGATCGACATGGCCGAACCGTAGCCCATCTTGAAATAGGTAAATGAGTTGTTGAAGATCCAGTAAACAATGGAGATGGTGCTGTTGCGCGGTCCGCCGCGCGTCATGATATAGAACTGGTCGAATGACAAGACCGAGCCGATGACTGACAGAATCAGCGCGAGCGCGATGAAGCGGCGCATCAACGGCAGGGTGATGTAAAACAGCTTGCGGAAATAGCCGGCGCCATCGACCTCGGCCGATTCGTAGAGTTCGTCCGGGATGGCCTGCAAGCCTGCCAGCAGCAGGATCATGGTAAAGCCGACCGTCTTCCATACCACCGACAAGATGATGACATTCATGGCGGTATTCGGCCGGCCCAAAAAGAGCTGCGCCTTCGTGACCAAGTTCAGGTCGAGCAGGATCTTGTTGAAGACGCCGATGCGATCGTCGAGCATCCAAACCCAGAGCAAACTCGAGACGCCCAGGCCGATCACGACCGGCAAGAAAAAGATGGTGCGAAAGATGCCGATGAAGCGGATATTGCGCCGGACCAATGAGGCCAGGATGAAACCGAGAATGAATATCGGCGGCGTCACCAACAGGGTGTAGCGGAAGGTGAAATCCAGGCTCTTGAGATACTGCCGATCCTTGCCCAGCTCAGTGTAATTGGCGAGCCCGGTGAAGGCCCGTTCGCCAAATAGCGGCCAATCATGGAAGGACATGAAGACGGTCATGAGCAGTGGCACGATGAAAAACACCGTCACGAAGGCGACCGTTGGCAAGACGAAAAGCAGCCCGGTTATTTTTCGGCGCTGCACCCAACTGAGATTCCAGATTGCGAATTGGCTGGTCAAAACGCGCTGCTTTCGATGCCTTTTGTGGCGACCGGCGCTGCGGATATTAAGGCGCCTGCCGGACCGAAGCCCGGCAGACACAGCTAACGCAGGAAGGCTAGCCTTCCATGATTTGCGTGAAGCGCTCTTGGCCCAATTCAATCGCGCCGTCGATATCGCCGTCCAGAATGGCGATTTGCAGCATCTCCAGCCAGGGGCCATTGGGATCGTTGAACAGGTCGTTGTAGACCGTGGTGTAGGGCGTATGGCCAACTGCCAAGGCGCTGGCGGCGGTCAGCTGGCGATCGTCGCCTTCAAAGTAGGGGTTGTCGACCAATTCGAGGCGGACTGGAATCTGACCGTTTGCGGCGTAAATCTCAATCTGCGCCTCATCGCTCATGGTCCACTCGATAAAGCGCCAGGCTTCTTCGACATGCTCGGTGCCGCTGGGTATGGCGATGACATCGCCGCCGCCGAAGGAGGCCGCGCCGCCCTCTTTACCCGGAATATGGAAAACGCCGAAGTTGAGATCGGGGAAGTCATTGGTGTAACCCGAGATGGCGAAATTGCCCGTTCCGGCCATGCCGATATTGCCGGCGCCGAATGCGCTGACAAAGTTGGAGCCGTTGTCGATGCTGGCGCCCTCGGGCACGAGTGCCTCTTCCCAGATAGTATTGTAGAATGCCAGCGCTTCGGCCACGATCGGGTCGCTCGCAATAGTCGCTTCCGTGTAGTCATCGCTGAGCACGTCGCCGCCGCTGGCCCAGATGAAGGGCAAGAAAGTGAAAGCGTTGCAGCCGGCGCAATTCATCGAGAACCAGTAGCCGTAAGTGTCGTCGCCCAGGTCGTTGATGGCGCGCGCCGCCTCCAGCATCCCGTCCCAGGTTGAAGGCGGATTGTCCGGGTCCAGGCCCGCCTGCTCAAACAAGTCGATGTTGTAGACGATGAAGGAGCCGTCAACGCCCGTCGGCACGGCGTAGTTGCGGCCCTCGTACATGCCCAGTTCCATATGCGCCGGCGTCAAGCTGTCGGCATAGGGCAGTTCCCTGACGAAATCGGTGATATCGACCAACTGACCGGCGGCCGCGAAGGCGGGTGTGTAGATCAAATCAATGCTGGCGATATCGGGCGGTTCTCCGGCGGCGATGGCGGCGCCCATCTTGGTGACAAACTCGCCGCTCGGGACAACGGTCAACTCAATCTGGCTGTCGTTGTTGGCGTTCCACTGATCAACCAACTCCTGCGTTTGGAAGGGGATCGACCGAACCCACATCGACATCTGGATCGGCTCGTCCTGCGCCGCAGCAGGCAACGCGCCAAGGCAGATCACAATTGCCAAGACAATGAACAAGGTTTTACGAAACGACATAACATGCTCCTTTCGGGACACCATACGGAATGGAAAAAGTTGTTTTTGATTCGGCGAAATTATGGCACAATTCCAGCTCGCAACGCAAATCTTGCTTGACCGGTCGCGGACATTAGCAGCCTGGGGCATTCATTCGCGCAACCATAACGCCATGCGCTAGAGCAAGTTCGGCGGAACCGCCAACTGACGAAAGGCCGCGCAGGCAGCGTCCAGATGGACTTTTCCGCCGCTCAAGGAAATTTGCAAGTGGCCCGGAATCAGCGCGTCGAATTCCTGCTTCTCCAGCTTGAACATGCTGTCGGCGTAAGCGTCAATGCGGCAGTCGTGGATGTTCTGCCAGACCACTTTGCCGCCCCAGAAAACCAGATCCGCGCCCAGCAGATAAATGCGGTCGCCGCCGCGCATGATAAAACTCAAATGGCCGTCGCAATGCCCCGGCGTTTCGAAGGTCTCCAGCTCCAGGTTGCCGATGTTGATCAGGTCGCCCTCGACCAGTTCGACATCGACCGGGCAGGGCGGCAGGTGGAAGTCAGCCGGGAAAAAATTGGCAGCCTTGGCGACATCCAGGGCGACGGCTTTTTCGTCGGCGCTGCGGATAACCGGCGCGGCAAATGCCGATGAGTACACCTCGACGTCCAGTCGCTTCTGCGCCTCGGCAGCCGCCCCGATATGGTCGCAATGATAGTGCGTCAGAATCAACTTGCGGATTTTGCCCGGATCAAGTCCGTCGTCGCGGATATGGTCCAAAATCGTGTCGAAATCGCGCTCCATGCCCATGCCGGGATCGATCAGCGCCAACTCCGAGCCGCTGTTGAGCACATATACGTGGCAATCCAGGCGGCCCGACAAGCCAAAGCCAAAGTAACCGCCGCCGACCACATGCAAATCACTGGTGAGTTTCATGCGCATTCCCCCTGTACAAACGTACCCTACAAATAGAACTTATTCGCCACCGTTCGTCAAGCAGGCGCGGCGCCTGTGCTATACTCGCGCAGATTCATCGAGGCGCTAGTGGAGGCAGGCATGATTCTGGGCATCGATCATATCGTCATCGCGGGTCCGCAGCTGGACGCCTTGACGGAGACTTTCAAGTTGCTGGGCTTCAGCGTGGTCGACGGCGGCAAGCACCCCATCGGTTCTTACAATACCTTGATCGGCTTGGCCGACGGCGCCTATATTGAGCTGCTGTCTTTCTACGAGGAGAGCCCGAATCACTATTGGTGGGACGCGGTCCATAAACGTGGCGGCGGACTGATCGACTTCTGTATGCAGACCGACGACATCCGCGGCGATTACGCGGTCTTTCAAGCGCAAGGCGTCGACATGAGCCCGCTGGTCGGCTTGAGCCGCGTACGCGTCGACGGCTATCAGCTGGCTTGGCTGAATAATGAAATCTACGGCGAGTATCAAGGACTTATCCCCTTCGTCATCGAGGACGAGACGCCGCGTCTGGAGCGCGTTCCGAAAGAGAATCAGCACGCCAATCAAGCGACCGGCATCGACACAGTCACATTGGTGGCCCGCGACCTGGAAATGACGCGGCGCATCATGGACGCGGCGCTGCGTCAGCGGGGAAAGCCAGCGCGGGACGACAGTCTAAGAGCCACCGGCGTCGCTTATCAGGTGGGCCCGCATCGCCTGGAATACTTGACGCCGGAAGACGACAGCAGCCCGCTGTCGGCGCATCTCGCGGCCAATCGACCGCTTCCGTACCGGATTCGGTTCAAAACCGAGGGCGAAGCGCGCTCAATCGCGCCGGAAGCTGCCGCGGGCGTACGTATGGATTTCGTCTGACTCTCGCTGGCGACTTTGGCACACTCCCTAACATTGGCTATACTCAGCTTAAGATTGTGGCGGCTGCCATCACGGTAACGAATAGAGTTTCTTCCCGACCCTGAAAGGACGAATTATGAGCGAAAAACGTGAATACCCCGAATGGATGGGCAAGATGCGCGGGCTGTATGCAGACGAGCTGCAGGAGTTCCTCGACGGTCCCATCGTTGCGCGCGTTGCCACCGTGGATAGCAAGGGCGACCCTTACGTGACGCCGGTATGGCAGGAATGGGACGGCGATTCGATGTGGATTATCCCGCGGGCCAAGACGATATTCGCGCGGCATTTGCTTCGCTTCCCGCGCTGCTCGGTGTCCTGTGCCCTTGATAGCAGCCCGTACACTCGCGTGCTGTTTCGCGGCGGCGCGGAAATTGTTGAGGGCCCGGCCTTGATGCACGGCGAATGGCTGGAAATCGCGCGGCGCATGGCGGTACGTTATCTGGGCGAACGTGGACCGGAATACCTCGAGCCCTCACGGGTTCGCCCCCGCTACCTGGTCAAAATCTCCCCGGAAAAGACAATTTCCTGGGAAGGCGTCGAGTGGGCGGCCAAATACCTTGACGACTAGGCGCGCCTGCGCTGCCTGTCTGGATGCGCAATGAGCCTGGCAAAGTCTTTCGACAGTCCGGCTGCTGATAGAAGCTGGAAGACGCGCAAATTCGTCGCCGATTACGGCGTGTATATCGCGCTTGTAATCTTGCTGCTGATTGGCGCGGTCTTGACGCCGAAGCTCTACGCGGTTGAATCGATCGCGGTCGTGATGCGGCAGGCGTCGCAGTTGGGCATCGTCGCCATCGGGCAGACCATGGTCTTGCTGGTGGCGGGCCTGGACTTGTCTGTCGGCGGCATATTTATCATGACATCAGTCGTGGTGGCCGTAGTGGGCAATGGCCGCAATGAGATGGTCATACCGGCGATCGCGACCGCGATGGCCTTGGGCGGGCTGGTTGGCTTGGGCAACGGCTTGCTGGT
>LXNI01001989.1_pt1 | contig 15553 bp, 15 predicted proteins | sample 809091 | NCBI WGS metagenome assembly LXNI01 (sample SAMN04870527, study PRJNA318959) | sponge metagenome | biome: 01000161; feature: marine sponge reef; material: water | host: Sarcotragus foetidus | place: Greece: Milos, Mediterranean Sea | collected 2013-05-29 | depth 5-7 m | reverse complement strand
AGTCGGAAAATCGGTAACAAGCGCAATCGGTGGGCGCATGACACGTCCCGTCAAATCACGGATCAAGCCTTTACGGTCGCTGTTGAAGCGTTGCACGTCAAACAGATGACGAAATCCGCCAAAGGATCGGTTGAAGCGTCTGGGCGTCACGTGAAACAGAAGGCTGGCTTGAATCGTGTGATCTTGGACACGGGTTGGGGTCAACTCCGCACGATGTTGGCGTACAAGGCTGGTAACTTCATCGAGGTGGACCCGCGTTTCACCTCTCAAACATGCCATGTCTGCGGGCATGTCGATTCGAAAAGTCGACGAACGCAGGCGGAGTTCAAGTGTGTCCAATGCGGACACGAGTCAAACGCAGATATCAACGCTGCATTGAACATCAAGGCGTCCGCGACTGGCGCATCTGCACGTGGAAGGGTTGAACCGTTGGGTTACCCGATGATCCGTGAAATGGGTACTAAAACTGCACATGTCTAGCTTAGTACATAAGTCCCTAAATTTGAGATGTTCTGAAAACACGATTTTCGTGATCTGCGCGAGCTTAGCTCTTGTTCAGACTCCACCGATCACACAACACAAGAACTTCAACGGCACCACTCGTAAGTCGCATGCGTTTACAAACCCGTTCGCCGTCGACAAGCTGACTCTCCTCGACACGGACCTGAACCCCATTCAAGGCCCACTCCACAAGCGCATCCGAGTGCGCGACGCCTGGTGGTTGTAATCGAAGCCATGGACCGAGATCTGATCCTACCTGCCATACGCTCCTTGGAACTTCCGTCGGTAGGTCGGATGGGTGCAAGATGACGCTTTGTCCTCGACGATCCTCAATCGTGTACGAATCGCGCCCAAATAAAACGCTCGTCCGGTTTACGCCTAATGGACCCCAAACCTGCAATCGTGTAACGGTCCCGTCGTAAGCCATGTGGAAATCGACACGTAAAATTGAGTTTTCGGCTTCGATCCGCATGCGACCTACGAGGTCAAATTGATCATCGGCAGAGGAAATGCCGGGACCAACGAGTGCGGTACAACCAACCACGAAAGCGCTCACGACCAGATACGCAAGTCGAATCGTTCCGATGACAACTATGCGAAATTTGCGCAAAAACCCATCGAGCCAGAGCATGTTGGCAAGTTCGCCTAGACTATTTCCGCATAGTGACATATGCCCGTCCTAATCCTCGGCTTAAACCATCAATCGACCAGTTTGGATATGCGTGGTCGACTGACTATTTCGACCGACGAACTCCCAGACGCGCTCAGCGCCCTTCAAGCCGAAGTATCTGACCTCACCGAAGCAGCGATTCTATCGACATGCAATCGGGTCGAGATACACGGATTTTCGCAGACCGGTGAAACAGACCCGATCCTGAGTTGGATTGCTCGCGCAAAGAACGTTCGTAGCGAAGAGTTTCGGGATTCAGTCTATCAACATACCGGCAGAGAGGCGGCAGCTCATGCAATGCGAGTCGCAGCTGGACTTGACTCACAGATACTCGGTGAACCTCAAATCCAAGGTCAATTCAAGATGGCGTACCGGAACGCACGCGACTGTGGGACTTTAGGCAGGGAGCTAAGTCTGCTAGAGGACTTCACACTTCAGACTGCCAAACGAATACGAACGGAAACGCAGATCGGTGCGGAACCGGTGAGCGTGGCGTACGCAACTATCACGATGGCGAAACAGATCTTCGCTGACTTCACTGACGCGCAAATCCTGCTGATAGGCGCTGGTTCAAACATCCGACTTATCTCCGAATATTTAAAAGACGAAGGTGCAACTCACTTCACGATTGCCAACCGCACGCGCGCCAATGCCGAAAAGCTCGCAGAAACACTGGATGCGACCGTTATCAACATGGATGATCTGCAGAACCATCTCAGCAAGTTCGACATCGTCGTGAGTTCTACGGGAAGCGTCGAACCCGTCGTGACCGCCGCCACGTTAGAGCATGCCACCAAATCACGCCGCCATAAAGCGATGTTCGTGGCCGATTTAGGTGTTCCCCGGGACATTGAGGCAGCAGCAGGGGATATTGCCGATATCTATCTCTACACCGTTGACGACCTATCCAAAATCGTATCTCAGAGTCTCTCCAAACGACAGGAATTGACATCAGTCGCCGAAGGCATGGTAGGCGAAGGTGTGACCTGTTATCTACAGAAACGACGGATTCAGCTTGAATCTTCCCTTTTATCTAACTACCGCGCCCAAGTCGATAGCATCCGCCAAAGTGTCCTCGACAACGCGACCAAGAAACTCGAAGCGGGCGAACCTGCAGATGAGGTCTTAGCTAAGCTCGCGCATGATTTAACCAACCAGCTCGCCCACAAACCCACTATTTCGATTCGACAAGCCTCAGCGACAGGGAATGAAGCCTTTCTAAACTTGCTGAAAGATATTTTCGAACTCGAAAACTGAGCGACTCAGATGAGCCTTTCTGACAGCCTGAATGACAAGCTGGCACAGATACGTGACCGGCACGAGGAGCTCGGACGCTTACTCTCAGAACCTGAAATCGTGGCAGACCGCGAGCAATTCCCAAAACTATCACGTGAATATAGCGAACTCGAACCTATCGTCAACGCATATGGGAAATATGAGGCACAAATTGATGACTTAACTCAAGCGAATGAACTTGCCAATGAGGACGACACCGATCTTCGTGAACTTGCGAACGAAACGATCCAAGAGTTGACCCCGATCATCGACTCGCAAGTCGAAGCACTCCAGCGTCTATTACTTCCGAAAGACCCTAACGACAGCGCAAACGTCTTTTTAGAGATTCGCGCCGGTACCGGAGGCGATGAAGCCGGTTTATTCACCGCTGACCTATACAACATGTATATGAGTTTTGCCAGCGCCAACGGATGGACGACTGAAACGATCAGCGCGAGTCAGACGGGTATTGGCGGATATAAGCAAGTCATCATTCGACTGGAAGGACGAGACGTATACAGCAAGCTCAAATTTGAATCCGGCGCCCATCGTGTTCAGCGAGTACCGAAAACGGAGTCACAAGGTCGGATCCACACATCGGCGTGCACCGTTGCCGTCATGCCTGAAAATACAGAAGAGATCGAAATAGAAATTGATAAATCCGATTTAAGAATAGACACCTATCGTGCGTCAGGAGCGGGTGGTCAACACGTCAACAAGACCGATTCGGCGGTTCGGATCACGCATCTTCCGTCCGGTGTCGTAGCTGAGTGCCAGCAGGAGCGTTCTCAACTCCAGAATCGGGAAAAGGCGATGAATCTTCTAATCGCAAAGTTACGCGACGCCGAACTCACCGAACGTCGCGAACAGGAGGCATCCGAGCGTAAAGCCCAAGTCGGTTCTGGCGATCGTTCCGAACGCATTCGCACCTACAACTATCCGCAGGGACGGATAACCGACCATCGTGTCAATCTAACCCTATACAAACTGGATGAAGTGCTGTCCGGCGCCCTCGACCAGATCATTGAACCGCTGACCTTGGATTTTGAGGCAGAACAACTGCGTGAGCTGAAATCGGCAAACGGTGATCTGGCAACCAACTAATGTTGGAACCTACGACACCAACTTGGGGTTCGTGTTTTGCTTTCGCGCGGAACAAACTCGATGAAGCCGATGCACGGGCTTTATGTGAAGAGGCATTCAGTGTCGATTTCGGTGGGCTAATCGCTGGCGCGGACGCCACTGTAACTAACGCTCAATTCAAGAGACTGCGCGATTTCGTTCGCCGTCGTTCAGAAGGAGAACCGGTCGCATACATCGTCCGTAGCAAAGGATTCTGGCGTCACGAGTTCGCCGTTTCGTCCGACACATTGATTCCGCGCCCAGAAACGGAAGCAATTGTTGAAACCGTGTTGCCATTCCTGTCGAGTGTATCCAGTGTCTTGGACCTCGGAACGGGTAGTGGCGCCATCGGACTATCAATTGCAGCTGAAACAGGTGCGAATGTTCTGTTGACGGACCTCTCGTGTACCGCGCTACAAGTCGCGGCGGAAAACGCGGCGACACTCGATATCAACGTTCAATTTCGCCAGTCAAATTGGTACGATGCCATCGATGAATCATTCGATTGCATCGTCTCAAATCCCCCATACGTTGCCTCGCATGACAAGCATCTACAAACCGGCGACTTGCCTTACGAACCGCACCTTGCACTTGATGGCGGACTCGATGGTCTTGAAGCACTACGCACCGTAGTCGGCGAAGCACCCGATCATCTTCGACCAGGTGGTCGGCTTTTGGTCGAGCACGGTTTTGACCAAGCTGATGCGGTAGGTACCCTGTTTCGCGCAGCGGGATTCCGGCGTATCGGGCTTGTGCGCGATCTAAGCAACCATCCGCGCGTAACCCACGGATTGTTGCCATGAATGACGACGAGCTGCTTCGTTATAGCAGACAGATCATGCTGCCCGAGGTCGACATTGAAGGTCAGCAGAAGATCTGCGACGGTCGTGTCGCGATCATCGGCGTCGGGGGATTAGGGGCGCCTGCGGCAATGTACTTAGCCAGTTCTGGTGTTGGTAGCCTCGTACTTGTCGACGATGATGACGTCGAAATCTCAAACCTCCAACGTCAAATCATTCACACAGAGGACTCACTCAACAAACCTAAAGTCACGTCGGGTAAGGATGCAATCAAGAAACTCAATCGCGGAACGAATGTTGAGATCATCGATCGTCGATTGAACGAAGATGAGCTCTCTGACCTCGCCTCCCGCGTTGACGTCATATTGGATGCAACTGATAACTTCGCGACGCGCTACGCACTGAATCGAGCATGTCTGCGCAGCAAGACACCTCTCGTCTCCGGCGCAGCAATACGCATGGAAGGGCAAATAAGTGTTTTCGATGCGCGCCGAGCAGACTCACCGTGCTATCAATGTCTATATCGCGACGGTTTGGATGAAGCGCTTAATTGCGCAGAAAACGGTGTCCTTGCACCTATGGTAGGCATCATCGGAACGATGCAAGCCATGGAAGTGCTCAAGTTGCTTGGTGAGTTCGGTGATCCATTAATTGGAAAAGTGATCTACTTCGACGCAAAACGGATGCAGATCAGGTCATTCAAACTTAATAAAGACACTAACTGCATGGCTTGCAACAGCAGTTCCGCGTAAATTAACCTGCCGTCGGTGCAGTCGCGAAATCAAATAAGGCACAAAAAGACCTTTCAAAAGCGAGTTGTGCGTCGTTCAGACTGACACTGGGATTGAGCTCTGTCAGTTGGGTCACTGTCATGCCAGGGATCCCACACGGGTCAATATTATTGAAAGGCGATAAGTCCATATCAACATTGAGACTGATGCCGTGATACGAGCAACTCCGACGTATCCGCAACCCTAGTGAGCCGATCTTTCGACCATCAACGTAGATACCCGGATTACCTTCCAAGCGGCGCGCTTGAACGCCAAACTCACCCACTGCGTCAATCATGGCTTGCTCAAGCATGCAGACGAAGTCGTGAACGGAGATGCGGGCTCGTTTTAAATCGACGAGCGTGTAACCGACAACCTGGCCAGGTCCATGGTACGTGACCTGGCCACCACGGTCTGTGTGGACGATGGGGATATCGGGTTCAAGCAAAAAGTGCTCGCGCTTTCCGGCTTGGCCCAGCGTGTAGACGCTAGGATGCTCTGTCAGCCATAGCTCGTCTTCAGTATGGTCGTCGCGTGCAGAAGTGAACGCCTGCATTTGATCCCAAGTCTGCAGGTAGTCGGTTTTCCCTAGATCTCTAACTATCAGCATCGCTTGGCGTCGGCGCTTGAGGTTGCTCCTGGTGATCTTCAAACATTAGAAGAACACTGTCCCAAACTCTACCAAAGACCCCTTTCTCTTCGACCGCTGCCAGAGCGACGAGAGGCACTCGCGCGATCTCTTCCTCATCCACAACTAAGCGTATCTCACCCAGCTGCTTACCCGCCGCTATCGGCGCTTCGATCAGATCGGGCAATATCACCTCACGCGTCACGCCATCGAATAGTCGCTGAAACATCGTCTTTTTAACTGTTTCACCCACCCCAATGGGCACTTGCTCGGTCGTCCCAAACCAAACTCTCGCATCTGTCACGTGTTGTCCTTCGGCGAGCAGGACCTCCGTACGATAGTTTCTGAATCCATAGCTAAGTAATTTGCGGGTCTCCCGTGTCCGTACCGGCGTGCTCTCAGCTCCCATCACGACACTGATCAATCTCATGTCGTCCCGCTTTGCAGATACGGCTAAACAGTAACCGGCTGCTTCAGTGTAGCCGGTTTTCACGCCATCTACGCTAGGGTCCAGCGTTAGTAGTCGATTCCGATTCGGTTGCTTGATATTGTTGTACTCAAACTCGCGCTCGGAATAAATTCTGTAATGCTCACGATGGTCACGAATCAACGCATCTGACAGGAGGGCAACATCGCGCGCAGACATGTAGTGATCAGCGTCCGGTAGACCGGTGGCATTCATGAAATAGGAATCCTCAAGACCGAGCTTCTTGGCAGTCTCATTCATCATCACAGAGAATTGCTGCTCCGAACCTGCAACATGTTCGGCGACCGCCACGCTAGCGTCATTACCAGACTGGATGATCACGCCGCGCAACAAATCCGAAAACTTGACCGTCGAGTTTGGATCGATGAACATCCGCGACCCTACGGCGCGCCACGCATTCTCACTGACGACAACGTCATCGTCGAGCGCAACCGAGCCTGCTGCTATTTCGGCTGCCGCGACATAACTCGTCATAACTTTTGTCAAGCTCGCGGGGGGTAGTTTCTCTCGGCTATTGTGTTCTAGTAGGATCGTGTGCGTTTCAGCGTCCATTAAGACATAGCCACTCGCCGCGATCGATGGCGGTGGCGGTAAGATCATCTGGGCGAGCGCGCCCTGACCTAATAGTCCTAATACGGTAAGCGCAATCAGACGCGTTACGTTCACTCTTTACTCCCTTAGTAATGAAGATCCAATCTGTAGATTCGTTGACAACCAGTTCGCGACATGGTTCGCGTCATCAAGTGACGCGAAGTCACCAATTTTCACGCGATACCGATTCTCATACTGGTGCGGAATGATCATCGTGCGTAAGTGACCGAGATTAAGTTTGATAAGTTGACTGACCAGCGAGACTGCAGCATCCCTACCGTAGACGTAATTGGTTTCCAATACGTACTTCTCGCTAGGTTCTGTGACCAATTCAACACGTACAGGTCGGGACACAACATCGCCAAAACCAAGTCGTTTCGCCGTCGCACGTGAGACATCTATTAACTCGCTCGAGCGAAAAGGACCGCGATCTGTTACCCGAACGATCGTGTTTTCTCCGTTTACCAGGTTTGTCACCCGAAGAAAGGACGGAATCGGAAGGTAACGATGCGCGACGGTCAACGCATCGTTTTCAAAAGGCATGCCATTCAGCGACATTCGCTCATCAAACCTCTCATCACGCCACGATGCTTCGCCTTCCGCCACGTAATGGTCGATCTGCCGCCAAGTGCTGTAGGACTGGTCACCTACCTGATAACGGCCATTGCCTCGCGAGTTCAAGTTGGTCCATTGCACAACCGGCTCTGGATACCAGACGGGCTCAGCAGTCGGCGGCGGTTCTATGACCGGGGGCGACTCCACAACGATGACAGGAGGATTTTGAGACCCGCAACCTGTTAAGACACCACAAGTAATGATCGCGAGCAGCGATTTCCTCACAGCCGCGATGCAATAGCCTCAGCAATCTCGACGACCGCCTTTGCATATAGCCGACTAATGTTGTAACGCGTGATCACGTAAAAATTATGGTAGCCGAGGTAGTAGCTAGTAGCGTCTTCAGTTTCGAACCTGAAGACAGATGCATATGCCTCATCACGATCATCTTGTGTCTCTATCCCTAGCGCCTTCCATTCTGCGACGGTCTTCGTCGGAATTAGCGATTCGTTCGCTAGCTCATCGATTTGTCCGTTTGATTCATTCACGCCAACGAGCGCAATCACGGGTTCACCCGCCTCCCAACCATGATCCTTGAAATACGCTGCGACACTACCTATCGCATCTACGACATTTCCCCAAATGTCACGCGCACCGTCTCCATCGTAGTCGATCGCGAAATTGCGATAGCTGGAGGGTATGAACTGACCATATCCCATCGCACCCGCGTACGAACCAACTAAATCGCTGATCGCGACGTCTGTGCCAAGCGTGCCACCCGCCTCTTCACGATCACATGCGTCTTCCGAATCGAACGGTTCTATGCGTTCCTCACAGCTCAGGATAAGAAATTCCTCCAGCTGACCTCGGAAAAATTTGGCTCGAGCTGGATAGTCGAAACCTAGCGTCGCCAACGCATCAAGGACGCGATAACTCCCCATATTTTGACCAAAGTTAGTCTCGACGCCGATAATCGCGACGATCACTTCGATCGGGACGCCGAACTCCGCTTCAGCACGTCTTAACGTCTCCCAGTTGTCACGCGCGAACTGAACGCCATCATCGATCCGCTTAGGCGTAACGAAAATCCCCCGGTACCAGATCCAAGCTTTTTTCTCGGCAGGTCGAGTAATCGCATCAATGATGCTTTGCTGATAGACTGCTTGATCGAGCACGCCTCGGACGGCAACCGCATCGAAACCATGATCAGTAACCATGGACGCGATAAATTCGTCAACATCAGTTCGATCGGAGTAGTCCCCACCGGAAATCAGCGACGCAAATCCCAATAGCGAACAGCACGCAACCCGTTTGATATCCATTTGAAAGCGATCCTTGCTCTTTAAGTCGTCCTAATCGGACGTTCTATCGTCCTCTCAGGGCAGTAACCACCCCGAATCCTGCGAGTATGGTGATGACCGACGTGCCACCATAACTAACTAATGGTAAAGGCGCGCCAACGACCGGAAGCAAACCGGACACCATCATGACGTTTGTAAGCATGTAGCCAAAGAACATCATTAGAAATCCAGCGCTGGCTAAGCGACCAAATCGCGTCGGACAATTGCGACTCATCGTCATACCGCGTGCAAAGATGAAGAAAAAGAAGGTCAGTAGCGAGGCGGTACCGACGAATCCAAGTTCCTCCCCAATCACCGCCAGCATGAAGTCGGTATGACCTTCGGGTAGAAAACTGAGTTGGCTCTGCGTTCCTTCGCCCAAGCCCTTCCCTGTCGCACCACCCGAACCCAGCGCGATCTTCGATTGAATGATGTTCCATCCCGCCCCCAACGGATTCCGATCGGGATCAAGAAACGTCATGATCCGTTGGATCTGATATTCGTTGAGCAGTACACGCCACGCAACTATGAATCCGATCACGCTAAGTCCCATCGCTGCCAGAATCCAACGCCACTGCAAACCCGCCAGGAACACGACGCACAAACATGCTGTCGTTACCAACACAGTGGTGCCAAAATCGGGTTGGGCAAATACACAGCCAACCGGAATACCGATGATGACCAAACAGACCACTAAATCCGAGATACGGAGGGGAGTTGGCTTGTCATGCAAGTACCACGCCAGCGACAATGGCAAAGTGACTTTCAATATCTCTGACGGTTGAAAACGTGGCACCAGCGGCCAATCGATCCACCGCATCGCACCTTTCGCTTCATCGCCGAAAAACAGCACGTATACCAGGAGAGCAACCGAACCTAAGTAAACGAAAGGCGTTAGACCTACGTAAGTGTGCTCCGGTATCTGTGCCATTACGAATAAGGCACTCACACCGACGAAGATCAGGAAAACGTGCCGAAACAGCATGCTTGGCGCATGCCCTAACGTTCCACTCATGACCGTCAAACCGAGCGCTAACACGAGTACGATGCCGAGGACCAACCAAGGATCAACGTGAGCACTGTAGAGCCAATTGATCATTCGCGTGTTGCGAACAGCTGGTTGGGGTAATTCAGTCACGTTGTGCTACCACCGAAGACGGTTGCAATTTCGCATCGATAACCGCGCGAGCGACCGGTCCCGCTTCCTTAGATCCGCCGCCGCCGTTCTCGATGATGACCGCAACGGCGATTTCGGGATCTACTAGAGGCGCAAACGCGATAAACAAAGCGTGATTGCGTTCGTATTCGTCACGTTCCTCATCGTCGAGCTCCTCGCCTTCGCGCGTAGACTCAATTACCTGTGCTGTGCCTGATTTACCCGCCATCGTATAAGGGATATCTAAGCCAATGTAAGCCCACGCAGTACCGTTTTGGTCGAACCCTTGGTTTCCCCGATGCACCACGGCACTCATCGCGGTCGCCATTCGTTCCCAATGCTCCGCCATTTCGGCTGGTTCAAGCACCGCACTTCGAGCGACGGGATCTTCCTCAATTTCGACTAAGTGTCGATCCGATCGCTTCAACATACGAGGTTGCACCCAAGCGCCTCGATTCGCAAATACGGTTGCCACAGTCGCTAATTGCAATGGTGTCAGTGAGAGGTAACCCTGTCCTATCCCAAGGATGACCGAATCGCCGGGATACCACGGTTCCCCGTAAGTTGATTCCTTCCACTCACGGGACGGCAACACGCCGGTTGTCGTCTCGTGCAGGTCGAAAGTCGTGCGCCTTCCTATTCCAAAACGCTGATACGCAAAGTCCCCTAGGACATCAACATCCAGTCGACTGCCTATCGTATAGAAATACACGTTGGATGAACGATAGATCGCCCGGTGCATGTCCACACGGCCATGCCCACCGGGCGACGTGCTCGTTCGGTTCCAGCTCCGGTAAACCTGTCTCGATCCGGGCAGCCTGAACGTGCCTTCATCGACGACGACTTCGTCCCATGTGGCGACTTTCTCGCTCAGAGCCGCCATGCCTACAACGGGCTTAAACGTCGATCCTGGCGCGTACATGCCTTGTACAGCTCGATTGAACATTGGTTTGTCACGATGTGCGTACATGGCGTTGACTTCGTTGGCGTTCATACCCGAGAGCATTCGATTCGGGTCGTACACAGGTTTACTCACCATCGCCAATATGCCACCGGTTCTCGGATCAATCGCAACGATCGCACCACGACGCTCACCCAACGCCGCATCGGCCGCTAACTGCACCGCGCTGTCTATGTAAAGCGTTAGCGAAGCTCCTCGAATTGGCGGGGTCAGATCCTCGGGTTGCTCGCGCGTAGGTCGGCCGCTCGCATCAACTTCGACCGAACGCGAACCTACGGAACCATGTAGGGAACTCTCATAGAAACGCTCGACACCGGTACCGCCGATAAATTGAGTTCCGCGATAGTTGACTCTGTCAAGCGAGTCCAGGTCCTCCTTCGCGATTCGACGCACCGTGCCGATCGCATGAACGAATTTCTCGCCATACAGATAGTGCCGAATTGTTTCGTACGTCACGACCACACCGTCAAGGTCATGACGATTTACCGCAAGTTGTGCTTGCTCCTTATCCGTCAGATCACGTTTTAGGACTATCGGATCGTGCTTTGGTCGGCCACGGATCCGTTCTTCAAACGCCCGTAATTCACCAGGAGTCAGTTCGATCAGTTTGCTAAGTCTGTCGAAAAGCATGTCGACATCATCGACTCGCTCCGGAACGAGCGCTAACGAGAGAATCTGGCGATTGTCGGCAAGAAGCTTGCCATTAGTGTCGAAGATCAATCCACGTGGCGGCGCGATTGCTTGAATCTGAATTCGATTGTTGAGCGATTGCGTCTGGTAAGCCTCGTGGTTATAGATCTGAAGATAGACCAATCGACCGAGCACGATCAGAAGCAATAGAAATCCGAGGACGACCAAGATAAGCACACGGTCTCCAAATGATCGGAGCTCGCTGGTATTTCTGCTGACGCTAGCTTGTACTGATTCGATCATGAACGGTGATATGCATGTCCTGCATTAATTGATCGAGCTCGGTAGAGCTGCTCACAGACCAAGATGCGTGTCAATTGATGCGGCAATGTAAGTGGTGAAAGCGACCAAACCAAATCCGCTTGACTCAGATCTTCCTCGGTGAACCCCTTATCGTCACCAATTAGCAGGCACACGTCTTTGCCTTGACGCTCCCACGCTTCGCATCTTCGAGCCAACGATTCACTGGTAAATGTCTTTCCGGACTTGTCCAGATAGACTTTCAGCGCGCGACTTCCGCATGCTGCTTCCATCCGTTTTACCCGGGTTCCGACCGGATTTCCAGGAATTTGTTCTAGAAGGAGATTAGGTACGCGCTTGCTGTACTGGCCGACACCATCATCTACCCAGGAAGAGGCTTTGCCAAAAACAAGCAGGCGAAATTTCAAATCGCCTCTTGTTGTTGGACACCGATTCCCCACAGGCGTTCTAAGTCGTAGAAGTCACGCGCATCTCGCTGCATGACGTGCACCACCACATCGCCTAAATCAATTAACACCCATTCAGCTGATTTCTGCCCCTCAATACCTAGTACACGCATACCTCGGTGCTTCGCATCCACAACAACAGCATCCACGATCGCGTTGACATGGCGACGAGACGTACCGGTGGATATGACCATGAAGTCGGTAAAAGATGATTGAGCACGGACGTCAAGTGTGCTGACGTCCTGAGCCTTTAGATCATTAAGCGTTTCTAAAACTTGTGAGGTAGAAAAATCCGCGGTCCTCAAATACGATTTCACGTTTGGTAAAGATGCGTATCGATTATATAAGCGTATACCGCTGGATGAATCCAACGATCGACTGATTTCCGTTGCCGAATATGGTCCCTAACGGTTGAAGCGGATATCTCTACAACCGGATCCGCAGAAACATATATTCGACCGGCTTTGACGGACAGATCATTCGGCACATCAACTAATTCAAAATCATGGTAAACCGATCGCAGAGATGCGTTCGTGCGCTTAAGAATGATGATGCTCGTTTTATCGCGAATGGATTCGTAGCGAACCCAACGTCGTAGATGTGCGGCAGCGTCGTCACCGAGCGCCAATATCACCGGCTTTTTGCGTTCGCCACCTAGAATCTCGACGGTATCAATCGTATGGGTCTCGACGTCCGTTTGAATCTCGGTGTTGTCCGGAATTAGGTTAACTTCGCCAGCACAAGCCAGCTGGAGCATGTGCCATCGGTGTTGAATTAACACGGGAGCGCTGTCGCGTAAGCGTGGCTTCCCCGCAAGCATCATGCGCACCGGTATGTCGCCGAGTAACTTGGACACAGATTTCGCGGCTGTAATGTGACCTCGATGGACTGGGTCAAAGGTACCGCCAAACACGACGGTTTTTTCAACGATGCCGAATCGCTCCGTCACTGTAAACCACGAATTTCTGCGTCGTCAGACCTTCAAGACCAACTGGACCGCGGGCATGAAGCTTATCGGTCGAAATCCCTATCTCCGCTCCTAGACCAAATTCAAAACCGTCAGCGAATTGGGTGGACGTGTTCACCATCACCGTCGCAGAATCCACTCGATTTACAAATTGTTGCGCCGTATTAATGTCCGTAGCGACGATCGTATCGGTATGTCCTGAACCGAAATGATCAATGTGCGCGATCGCTTCTTCTAAATCATCAACAACCTTTACTGCGACAATCGCATCTAGGTACTCTTCACCCCAATCTTCCTCGGTTGCGGACACAACATTCGGCATGATTGTGCGGGTTCTCTTACAGCCGCGTGCTTCGACTCCTAAATCGTCGAACTGCTGAATCAATCTTGGAAGGATTTCTGGCGCTTTTCTTGCACTTACTAAGATAGTTTCCGCAGCATTACAGACAGCATATTTCTCAGCTTTCGAGTTAACTGCAATATCTATCGCCATATCTACGTTTGCAGTATCGTCAATGTATACATGGCAAATACCGTCAAAGTGCTTCAATACAGGAATCGCGGACTCATGGCTTACACGTTCAACTAGACCTTTCCCGCCACGGGGTATGATCAGATCGATAAATTCATCTGCCGCCAGCATCTCGCCTACCGCAGCGCGGTCAGTCGTTCTTACCAGCTGTACAACAGATGCAGGCAATCCTGCTTCTTCCAAGCCACGTGACACGCAATCGGCGATCGCACAATTACTACGAATCGCTTCTGAGCCTCCTCGTAGAACGCATGCGTTCCCAGATTTGATACCTAAAGACGCCGCCTCTAACGTAACATTCGGCCTTGACTCGTAAATCATTCCGAGCACTCCCAATGGGATGCGCATCCGACCCACCCGAATTCCGGATGGTTGCTGGGTTAAACCGGAAACCTCGCCGATTGGATCTGGTAGTGACGCGACTGCTTCGGCCGCGATACACATCCTTTCAATGTCTTTTTCGCCAAGTCGCAATCGATCTTGAAGAGGCTGAGACACGCCGTTATGTTTTGCTTGGGCCAAATCCTCCACATTCGATCCGGCAATAGCAATGCGTTCCTCGCGGACAATCCTCGCGATAGCACGAATGGCGGTATTTCGCTGTGCTGTAGGGGCGGTCGCAAGTATTCTGCTCGTCGCCTTCGCGTGACGAGCCAATTCAAGCGTACCTACGTTAGAAGTCATGTGCGAGATTATAGAAAGAAGGATGTGTTTTAGAGACTCTGTCTTGGTTATTTCGCGACAGAAATGCTTTATATTAAAACAAGCGTTCCTCCGTACGTATTTTTATATGTTAATTACTATCTATATTTGTTAAGTTGCTTTCTACTGTAATCCTCGAATTTCTTATATCTTTCTCGAAATTCTTGTGACAATGCTCGTTAGTCGTGTCGCGTAATTCAAGTGGTTCGTCATCAAAACGTCAGGACAGCCACGAATATACATTCACAGTCGTTAGACTCAGCATCAATTAGGTGTCGAACTAGACAATTGAACGATGTTCTCGTCGAGTAGTGCTTTACTTGGAACGCAACGGTTCTATAACCCACATGTGACAGCAACACACTAAAGCAATAAGCTTCGGATTTCAAACTCGGTATGTATCCTTCTCGTCTCAAGCAATGCGATGGACTACATGTCGAAAACGTCAGCGACAACGTTGGGCGAATTAGGTCGGTTTAACCCAAACCCAGACGTTGATTGGTACCGAAGCCCGATTGATCGCAAGAAGCTCGCTGAACTAATGCAGCGAAGCGATCTTCGTGGTTGGATTCAGACCTGCCTGCATCTCGGTCTGTTTTTCGCAACCGCAGCGCTTGCGTACTTCACATACCTACAGATCTCGTTCTCCAATTGGTATTGGACTATTCCTTTGCTGATCGTCGTGCTGTTTATTCACGGTACGATCGGTCCTTTCATGGGTTTGATAGCGATCCACGAACTACAACACCGTACCGTGTTCAAGACTCGCTGGCTAAACCATTGCTTTGAGCGTTTGTACGCGTTCATTAGTTGGTCGGATTTCATCTGGTATCAAGAGAGTCATGCGATACACCATCGCGCAACATGCCACCATGAGTATGACGGGGAGGTGTTACTCCCGATTCGGTTCTCGCTCCGCCGTTGGCGGGTTTGGCTCGGATTGTTAGCGTGGAATCCTCAAACGACATGGAGTCGCATCAAGCTTGTATGGCGGCATGCAAATGGACGTGTGTCTGGTGACTGGTATCAGCATGTGCTCCCCGCATCAAACAAGCACCTTCGCACGCGGCATCGTCGTTGGGCACGCATCCTGCTTGTC
>LXNI01001988.1_pt1 | contig 15561 bp, 7 predicted proteins | sample 809091 | NCBI WGS metagenome assembly LXNI01 (sample SAMN04870527, study PRJNA318959) | sponge metagenome | biome: 01000161; feature: marine sponge reef; material: water | host: Sarcotragus foetidus | place: Greece: Milos, Mediterranean Sea | collected 2013-05-29 | depth 5-7 m | reverse complement strand
GGAATCTTGGACGAGATCCGACCCGCCAGCGGTCTTGGCGTCCGCTGCTCTGATGGCAATCTTGGAGTCACGGCGGGTGCAATGTCGCTGCTGCAACGAACGAAGGTTGGCGGGGGACTCTGCACCTTCGCCGCCCGCCGAGTCCAACGGACTCGGTGCCAGCGTTCAAGATGTGTCCGACGTAAGACGCTATCGCACGCAAGGGAGCGAATCGATCATCCCTCGCGCAGCAACGCCAGCAACTCGTCAGCGGACATCTTCCCGGCCATGTCCGCCCCCTCGAGAAGGTTCTCAGCGAGGTCGCGCTTAGCACCGTGCAGGTCTACGATCTTCTCCTCGATGGTGTCGCGCACTACTAGCCGATAGATCGTCACGGGCCGGGTCTGGCCGATGCGGTGCGCCCGGTCCGACGCTTGGTCCTCGACCGCCGGATTCCACCAAGGATCCAAGTGAATCACGTAGTCGGCAGCGGTCAAGTTCAGTCCCTGCCCTCCGGCCCGAAGGCTGATCAGGAACAGATCCCCCTGGCCGGCTTGGAATGCATCCACTTCTTGTTTGCGGGTCTTGGAAGGGGTGCTTCCGTCAAGGTATCGGTACTCGATGCCTTTCTGGTCAAGGTGCTCCCGTACGATTCGCAGGTGGTCAACAAACTGGCTGAACACCAAGGCCTTGTGGCCGTTGGCGAGCAGATCTTCGACAGTGTAGGCAAAGGCCTCCAGCTTCGATCCAGGAATGCTCGTCTCCGGCATGACCAATTGTGGATGGCAGCATGCCCGCCGCAGCTTCATGATTTGCGCCAAGATCTTGAGGTGGCTCTTCGCCCCCTCCTCCGGAGACTCGTCTTGGAGAGCTTCCACGGCCCGCAACCGCACTGCCTCGTACAGCGCCCGCTCCTCTTCCTTCATCGCCACCTTGATGGTGATCTCAGTCCTCGCCGGCAACTCCTCCAAGACCGCGGACTTCGTGCGTCGCAAGATGAACGGCTGGATCAGCCGCTTCAGCCGCTGTCGCGCCTCCGCATCAGAGTGCTGGTGGATAGGCGTGCCGAACTTCTGGCTGAAGGAATCGGTGGAGCCCAACAGCCCGGGATTGATGAATTGGAACAGATTCCACAACTCGCCCAAATGATTCTCCACGGGCGTTCCGGTGGTGATCATCTTGAAGCGGCCGTTCAGCCTCATCGCGGCGCGCGAGCGCATCGTTAAGCGGTTCTTGATCGCTTGCGCCTCGTCCAGCACGACCGTCTCCCACTCCACATCGGCAAGCAGGTCGGCCTCCTGGTGCAGCAGGCCGTAGCTGGAGATGATCAGGTCGAACGGCCCGGCCGCCTGCAGCGTCTTTGCACGATCGCCAGGGCCCAGCATGATCGGCCGCAACGTGGGCGCGAATCGACGCGCCTCATCGATCCAATTGGGGCAAACCGAAGTCGGGGCCACGACCAGCGTCGGGCCCTGGGGAGCGCGAGCGACAGCCACCGTCAGCGCCTGCAGCGTCTTGCCAAGTCCCATGTCGTCAGCCAAGCAGGCGCCCGCGCCCCAAGTAGCCAGCCGTGCTGCCCAGCGGTACCCCTCCGCCTGGTACTCGCGGAGGTCTGCTTGGATCGTCGAGGGAAGCTTCGGGTCCAACGCCAGTGCCTCTTGAAACTGCCGCAGGCGGTTGGACCAAGCCTCGTCGGCGTCCACGGCCCCGGCGTCACCCACCGGCCCTTCCAGGACGTGGGCGCGGGTGGAATGAAAGCGCATGCCCTTTCCGCGGCGGTCCACGTAAGCCGCGAGTTCCTCGACATGGCGGCGAAAGCGGTCGCTTAGAGCGATGAAGTCCTTCTCCCCCAGCCGCACGAAGCGGCCTGTGGCGTTCTCCATGTGATCGAGCAACTCGCGCAGGCTCAGCACCAGTCCGGACTCGAGTTCCAGCTTGCCGTCTATGCTGAACCAATCGCGGCTCTGTCGGATCTTGAGAGAGAAGCGATCAGAAGTGGCCCGATGCAGAACCCGCAGCGTCTCGCCCTTCGGCCAGGCCACCTTCACAGCATCGCCGAGCCCTTGTAGCTCGTCCACCAGTTCCAAGCACTCGAGCGGATCAGGCAGGGTCCACCCCGAGCGGTCCCATGTCGCCTCTTGCAGCGTCTTGCATGACGCCACCGCCGCTTTATAGCGGCTAGTCTCCTCGGCTAGGTCACGACTGGCCCGCGAGCGCCTGCCCGCGACTGTCGCATACACCACGCTGCCTCCCTTGCCGGGAGTGAAAGCTGGCCCCTCGTCCGAGCACGGGCGCACGTACGCCTCCACGCGCAAGCCGCTGTCCAACGGAGTGAGGTGGAATTCGGGCGTTGGATCGGACGCCACTGTTTCGGCGTCGTCGGCAGCGCCCTCGATATCGGAGTGGACCGTCACCAGATCGCTGACCGAAAGAATTGCCTTCGCAACCCGATCCTTCGAACGCTCGGGAATGACCAATCCCCCGGCCCCAAGCACGGCGTGAATCTCCCTGTGCGTGTCTTCGAATGACGTGACGCTCAGGCGGTTGCCACCCTCGTCGGTCACCAGCACGCTGCCGGCGGCGGGCGGTGTCGGCACGATCTTGACACGAACCTTGCTGCCCGCGGCCGCGACCCTCAGTTGCGGCTCGTGGCGCACGATCTCCAACGCTGTCTTCGGGGCATCGGCACGGAATACCAAGGGGTGCCCAGCCAATGCCTGCAGCGCCTTCTTGGCGTCGATGTAGTGCCCTACTCTCCCGCTGAATACGCCGTACTGGTCGAAAGAGATCGCCTTGCAGACCTGATTGTCGTGCTCGCTGAGGTAGTCAACTCCATCGCGCTCGGACAGCCGCTTGAGTGCGACTGACCGCCCGGCCGACCAGCGTCCTGTCTTCCCAAGCCTTTGCTCGAATGGCAGGACCTTGGGATGCTGAGGCAACGACAGATCGACGCGCCAAGTGAGGCGCGACTGCCCCGCCGGTGCCCTGCGACCAACCGCCATCCGCTCAGTCATGCGCTCCAAGGCGACCAAGCTCCGCTCCCACGGCTCCTGCTCCACAATGCCATCCAAGACGGAAACGGTGCCGATCCGCCGGTGGGCCTCGCGGGCGGACGCGACCTCGCTCGCCTCGCCACTCAATCGAGCCAGCAGCGATGAGGCCTCCGCAGCGACCCACGCGTAGCCATGCTCACTGGCCCGCTTGCGCAAATCCGAGATCTGTGGGCGAAACTGGCGAGCGGCCCGGATATCTCCCCAACACAGAGCGGCGAACGCAAGAATCTGCTGCATGGGCAGCAATAGCGGCAATTCGTCGCGTATGTCCTTCAATTCAGGCGGCCGCCAGGGCTTGCCGTCCACGAAATCAACGACCCTGAGCTGGAGGTCTTTCAGGTGAGGAGACTCCGATTCAGACAGCTTCGATGCTTGGAGATATTTCTGGGCGCGGCCGCTCCCGCCGCCCTCGCCCGCTGCCAGCAGGGCGTGTATGTAGAAGGCCGCAAGATCCGTCGGCAAGTCGACCTGCCTCCGCCGGCTAGCCTTCTTGTGCGCCTTGAGCGATCGTTCAAATTCCTCGACCGCGCCACTGTAGTCCCCGCGCACACAGCGCTCGCAGCCACGATACATGCTGCCAACCAAGTCGGGCGCGCGAAATCTCAGCGACTCTAGGCGGTCCGGTCGCCCGCACAGCAGTTCGTGCAAGAAAAGCAGGGCCGTCTCGGTGTCATCGTGTCCCTCCTCTCCAGCCACCCCTCTCAACATCTCCACATGCGTCTCTGCGGGAGCGAGCCGGCCATGCGCGTCGGCGATGATCGGGGCTAAGACAGTCCGACGGATCGTTGGATGCCTCGCAGCAAACCAATCAGCGTCCCGCGGGTCATCGCAAATCGCGACCAGTGCGCCGATGGCCGCCGCAATGTGCTCCCCGTAAGTCCGGCCTTTATCGAGCACCTGCATGAACTCGCCGGGCTCGTTCAAGAAGATCGCCGCCCGCAGGTCCGCAATCAACTCGAGAGTATTCCAATAGCCAAATTGCTTCCGAACGGAATAGTTGCCGGATCCACCCTGCTCGAAGCCTGCCACAGCCTCGGCAGCCTCCTGCAGGCGGCCGCACCGCTCAGCCTCGCGCGTCACCCAGTCAACGATGCGCGCATCGCAACCAATCTCGTAATTGCGGCGCACTAGCAAGCCTCTGCGCCGGAGGCCGTCGAGCAAGCGAGCTCGCAGGGTATCTGCTGACGGGGATTTGGCGTCCCATCCGATCTTGGCTGATTTCAGATAGCTGATCGCTGTCGTCTGGTAGACCGGCCGGTGAACGACCGAGAGCAGCTCCAATGCTCGCCTGGACTCGCTGTCGAGTGATTTGTACTTCTCCCACAGGCGCGCCTGTGCTTGGTGCTGCTTTGGATCAATCAATTCTTCTCCTCCCGGCGCGATCCGACTGACTCAAGGAGCCCCGTTCACCCATGCTACTCAAACCACAGGGAGTGGTCTCGGTGGGCGCTCGGCGCAGTATCTCACGTTGAGAAGAATCACGTTCCAGTCGGCGACGAAGCGGCTCGATTCCGCAACCGAGCGGTCATCCGGGACAGCCATTCGCCGCTGTGAAGAGGTTCGGAATATCGTGCTGGATTCGTGCGAAACTCGGGCCTTCAGCCACGCTAATCTCCCGCTGCAACTCTCGCTCTGAGGTCTGCGGTGCTGGCGAACGGGAATCTATCGAATCGTCTATCGCGTAGCCGAAACCCGCATTGAGGTGCTCATGGTGGCGATTGGCCACAGGCGGGATGTTCACAGTAAGCTGCACGCTGCGCTATAGATCGTTCGCGCAGGATAAGGAGACAGCGCGGTATTGCGGGACAACCGCATCACCGCCCTGCCTTCCACGACCTCTGCCGCCGTCTTGGTGCCGCCCTTTCAAGAGCCACCGACATTGTGGCTCGGTCGCAGGTCCCGCGCGACAAGCATCTGGGCTGGGACGCCAGCACATGCGGGGCACGGATTCGGAAATTCGTGTCGAATGATCGGTTTCTTCTGCAGCCGGGGGAGCGGCCGGTGCGGTATGACACTTCCGACTATTGGGCCATACCCCACCTCTTGCCCGAGCTGCGAAGGCTCAGGCAGCCGGCTCGCGACCCGTGCATTCGAATCCGTCTGAAGCAGGGCGGGGCAGTCTCTGCGACTGCCCCGCCGGGTCGTCTGATCCGCCGGTCTAGAAGCCGTAGCGAAGGCCGAGTTGCAATATGCGGCCCGAAGCACCGGGCGTCAACCCGGTGATGTTGCCGAACGCGCGGTTCTGGGCGTTGCCCTGCGGAAGTCCGAAATTCGCGCGGTTGGGCAGGTTGATGACCTCCCCGCGGAACTGGAGGCTATGCCCTTCCCAAGGCATGGTGAACGTCTTGATCAACGACAGGTCGGTGCGCAGCGCTCCCGGCGCGATGAAGGCGTTCCGCCCGACATTGCCGAACGTGAACCGGGCGGGTCGCCCGAAGGCCGATGTGTTGAAGAACTTCTCGCCCCGCACGTTGTCGCGCCAGGCGCCGTTCTGCTGGTATGCCCCCGTGGCCTGCGCGCGGACACGTGCAGCTGTCGGGTAGACTTGGCTGGCATTGCCCCAGTACAGCGAGAACGGCGGTCCCGTGCGGGCTTCGATAATTGTTCCGATGGACCAGCCACCCATGATCTGGTTCAGCACCGAGTTGCTGATGGCTATGGGGCGACCTTGGCCGATTGGAAGATCGTACACAAGGCTGCCAATGATCCGATGCGCGATGTGGCTGCCGCCTAGCGACCAAGCCTGGCGGCGATCATACTGGTTCGCGAACGGGACATTGCCCGCCTCGCCGCCCAGCTCGTTGCGTCCCTCGACATTGTCCATCGCCTTTGACCAGGTGTAGTTGGTCTGGAACTGAATCCCGTTCGAGTAGCGCTTCTCGAGCTTGAAGTTCACGCCGTGGTACTCCGAATCGCCGAACGTCGGCGAGATCATGGTAACGTTCGAGAACTGCGGGAACGGGCGCAGCACTTGGGGTGCGACGCCTTGGCTGTCGACGAGGTCGATCTGCGACGGGTGGACTTGGTTCTGCGTAGCCGAGCCCGGGATGGTTAGCTTCTTGCCGATAGTCGACAGGTAGCCGACCTCGAACAGCATGTCCCCTGGCAATAGTCGCTGGATGTTGAGGTTGTAGGTGATCAGGTACGGATTTGGACGGTTTTCCGGCTGGAAGAACTGCGGCGAGAATCTCGGGCGGTCTCCAATCGCCACGGCTCCGAAGCCCGGTACTAGGTCTGACTCGGTCGGCTCGACGATCGGGGGGAGCCCGTTGCGGAGCAGGAATGCGGCGTCCGTCGGTCGCAGCGTTCCGAATGATCCTTGGATCGAGAACCCGGCGTTTGTAACGATCGGGGTGGCCTGGTCGTACTGGCCTGTATAGACGATCGACGCTCCGGCTCGAATGACCCAGTCGTCCGATGCGCGGTAGGAAAGCCCCACCCGCGGTCCGATGTTGCCGTACACGAAATTGTGCGCATACTTGCTGCCGCCGCGAGCGTCGCGCCCCGACCAGGTGATCACTCCCGGGCAGTCGCAGGCGGGATTGTTGCCCGCCACGTCGAACGAATTCTGACGGTTGTTGATAGCCTCGAAGCGTGGCGTGTCGAAGTCCCAGCGCAGGCCCAGATTCAATGACAGCTTGGAGGATACCTTCCAGTCGTCTTGCAGGTACATCCCCATGGCATTCGCCCTGCTCCGAATCAGGAACGTCTCCGTGCGGCTCCCTCCCGCGACCCATCCGTAGAGGAGTGAGGCGACGGAGTCGGCCGTCGCGTTTTGGTTGAAGTTCATCGAGCCGCCCGCCGAAGACAGAAAAACGTCGTCGTTGATGGACCAGCGGAACTCGCCTCCCCACTTCAGCGTGTGCTTGCCGCTCACATAGGTCCAGTTGGAAACGATGTGGTTGTCGCGAATCGGGAACTGCCGGCGCTCCTGGCCGCCGCCGCGCCCGATGCGCTGGATTCCGCCGGCGAGGCCGAATCCCGGGAAGAATTCAGAATTGTTGCCGGTGAAGCCGATCTCTTGGGATAGGCCGAGGCCCTTCGCAGCGATGGTGGGGTGCCATTTCCGCTTGTTCCACGTGAAGCGATTCTCCGTCACTAACTTGTTCGTGAGATTCGAAATTGTCGTCACCGACCAGTTGAAGTAGTGATACTGGATGATTCGCTGGTTGTTGTGGACCGGTTGCGGCCAGAATTCCTTGAAGTCCTCTCGATTGCCGATGGTATGAACGTATCGACCGTACAAGCGGTGTCGCTCGTTCACGGTGTGGTCGACGCGCAGCGAAAGCGTGCTGTTGTCATTCACGTTTCGGGCGTTGTTCTGGAAGTTCCGGCTCCTCGACGGCCGTCCCGCCACGTTCGGCGTCGGCCAGAACCTCGCGACGGCAGCCCCGACCGGATCCAAGTCTGCTGCGGGGATCATGTTGTTCGGAACGGGTTCCATGGTCACCGGATTGCGGATCATCGTTCCTAGGCCGGAGAAGTCTCCCCGCGTCTCGGCCGGATCGGGGATGTTCTCGATGCGGGGAGCTGCTGTCCGTATGTTCGTGAATTCCTGGCTGGCGAAGAAGAAGCTCCGGTCCTTGGCGATCGGACCGCCCAAGGCCCAGCCGTATTGGTTTCGGCGGAGGAGTTGCTTGTTCGAGCCCGAGAAGAAGTGTCGCGAGTCCATCGCGTCGTTGCGAATGAACTCGTAGAAAGCTCCGTGGAGGCTGTTGGTCCCGGACTTGGTCGTCATCTGGATGAAGCCGCCTCCAGAGCGGCCCATCTCGGCCTTGTAGTTCGAAACTTCGACATTCATCTCTTCCAGCGCCTCGATCGGCGGGTCGTAGTTCAGCGAGGCCACGCCTAGCAGGATGTTCTGCGTCGAGCCGCCGTCCAAAGTCCACATGGCGTTGTTGCTTCGGCCCCCGGCGATCTGGAACTGCGATCCGGTGCCGCGTTGGACGACAAAGCCGCTGAGGCGGACTAGCTGGGCCGCTCGCCGCCCAAGCAATGGCATGTTCGCGATGGACCGGTTCTGGATCACGCCGCCAACCGAGGAGTTCTCGGTCTTTAGCAGTGGCACGTCGGCTTCCACCGTGACCGATTCCGTGACTTCGCCGAGTTCCATGACCGCGTCAGCCCTGGCCGCCGAAGCGGTGTCGAGGCGGATCCCCTCTCGCGTGTACTGCTTAAAGCCGGCCGTGGTGACGATCAGCTCAAACGTACCGGGTTTGATGAACGGGATCGTGTAGCTGCCGGCCTCGTTGGTAGCCGTCGTGTACGATTCGCCGGTTTCCATGTTCATGATCACGATCTCGGCGCCGGGAATCACGGCGCCGGTTCCGTCGCTGACAGTCCCGGTCAGCGTGGCATTGGTCTGTGCCATGCCGAGGGCTGCGCATATCAGCGCGAGCGCCCCGACCATGACGATTGTGCTTCGATGCATTCTCGAACCTCCTTAGAACCCCATCCGGCCCGAGCGGGCCCGGCGACGCCCTCGCAACGAGCGCTGCCTCGGTTGCAAGGGTACCACCGAATTTCGGTTTCTGGAGCAAGAAAGTTCACTCCTATTGGCGCGTAATAGGTTCATTGGCTGCGCTGCGATCCGCAAAGGGCCAGAATGCTGTGTCAACCCGCCCGGCTGATTGGCAGATTTCACATTTGGGTTGACGCGGCTGCAAAATTTAGGCTAGCCTAAAATAGAGTTTAGAATGGCAAGAATTCAAATCTTGCTGGCGCTAATTTTTCTTTTGGCGCACTCGGCGAACGTTGCGCAGGCGGCCGCGACGCTAGACGGGACGGTGGTCGATCCCTCCGGTGCGGCGGCAGCTGGAGCCAGCGTGTCACTCTGCCACCCAGTGTCCGGCTTCGTACGGGAAGCCACCACCGACGATCAGGGTGCGTTTCGCTTCACGAACATCCCCTTCCAAGGATATGAGTTGCGGGTAGTCCGGTCCGGCTTCCGGTCGGTGCGCCGACATGTGGAACTGCGCTCCAAGCTGCCGTTCAGCGTGGACATCCATTTGGAGCTGCTGGCCCAATTGGAATCGGTTTCCGTTGACGCCGCCGAAAGAATCACGCTGCTGGACCCCGAGGCCAGCGGCACGCGGGCCCAGCTCAGCCGACTGATCATCGAAAAGCTGCCAGTCGGCAGCGCCACTAGGGGCTTGGAATCGGTATTGCTCAGCTTTCCCGGGTTTGCCGCGAACGCCAACGGCTCGATCCATCCGCGAGGTGCCCACAATCAGATGACCTATGTCATCGATGGCATGCCCATCAGCGACCAGTTCTCCGGGCAGTTTGCCACGTCGATCGACCCCAACTTGGTCGAAACTCTGGAACTGTTCACTGGCAACATCCCGCCGGAGTACGGCGCGAAGGTCTCGGGCGTTGCGCGCGTGACGACACGCTCCGGTTTCGATGCTGGCGGCCGCACGTTCGGGCAGTTCGACATGGGGGGCGGGGGGTTCGACACGTTGTCGCAGGCCGCCCAGGTCGGAGGGACGAGCGGTACCCTCGGCTGGTTCGGTTCGATGTCGAGCGTCAAGACCAATCGCTTTCTCGACTCTCCCTCGCTCGACAACCTCCACAACGGAGGCAATGCCCAGCGCGGATCGCTGCGCTTGGACTGGCACCGGCCCCAGGGCGACCTGTTCCGCATCACCGCCATGGGCGGACGTTCTTCCTTCCAATTGGCCAACCTGCGCAGTCAGCACGCCAACCGCCAGCAGCAAAGACGGCTGCTGGACGACCAGTCGGTCTCTCTCGGTTACGTGCGGGTTCTGGCACCGCTTGCGTCGTTCGACTCGACCACGTCCTTCCGCACAACATCTGCGAGCCTGACGCCCAGCCCGGGCGACACCCCCGTCACGGCGCAACTGGCCCGTTCGCTCTCGACGTTGGCCACCTTCAACCGGTTCAGCTGGCAGAGCGGCCCGCACCAACTCACGTTGGGGCTCGACGGACAGTACTTTCCGGTCTCGGAAAACTTCGTCTTCGGGCTGACGGACCCGCTCGCGAACGTTCCGGGGTCGGCCGGCTATAACCCGAACTTGCTGCCGTTCGATCTGACGCGTGGCGGCTCACGCTTCCGGTTCCAGCAGCGCGATTCCGGTCAGATGCTGACCGCGTTCGTGCGCGACCGCGTGCACTGGCGCAACGTAGTGCTCGACCTCGGCCTCAGGCTGGATCGCTACTCGATGCTTGTGGCGGCCACCGACCTCCAGCCGCGCGTAGGGCTGGCCTACCACGTCGAGTCCACGGGTACGGTGTTGCGGGCTTCCTACAACCGCAACTTCCAGACGCCGCCCAATGAGAACTTGCTTCTGGCCAACTCCCAACAATCCGCCTCGCTGGCGCCGCCGGATGTGCGCAGGAGCCTGAACGGCGGATCGATCCCGATCCAGCCGCAGTACCAGCATGTCTACGAGGCCGGGCTGCAGCAGAACATCGCGGGCCTCTTGTCCGTAGACGCCGCCTTCTACCACAAGCACTCGACGAATCCGCAAGACAACGACAACTTCCTAGATACGGGCATCATCTTCCCTACCTCGCTGGCATTCTCGCGTGTGAATGGCTTCGATGCGCGGATCGTCTTGCCTGAGAGGCGAGGCGTGTCGGGCTCCCTGAGTGCGACTCACTTCCGCGCGATTGTGACTCCGCCTTTCACCGGTGGACTGTTCCTGGCTAGTTCGAGCATCGACGCATTGTCGGAGGGGCCCTTTGTGATCGACCACGACCAAGCCTTGGGAATCAGCGGAAGCGTGATCTACCGCCCGCGGAAGCACTGGTGGACGAGCTGGCAGGTGCGCTATGACAGCGGCTTGGTGGCCAATCCTTCCGATCCGGGGGAGGTCGCGGCCGATCCCGACTATTTCGACCAGCTGCCGTATGTCGACTTGTTGGGCGATCCGCCGCGGATCCGGCCGCGGACGATCATTGACGCTGCGTTCGGCTACGAGCACTATCGCGCTGACCGGCGCGTGTGGGAGCTGGCCCTCCAGGTGTCGAACCTGACAAATCGCGTGGCCCTGTACAGCTTCCAGTCTGTGTTTGTCGGCACACGTGTGCTGCAGCCGTTCACCGCTAGCGCGCGGCTGCGCCTGTTTTGGTGATATTGCGATCGTCCGTATGATGGGCTAGCAGGGAAGGCGGCGAAGCCAAGGTCGCAACTGATGGAAGATCACTCGAATCGGCTCGCCGCGCTGCGCGGCCGCGTGCGCGGGCAGCCGCTGTACGTCTCCGCGCTGGCGAACATTCGCTACCTGACAGGGTTCACCGGCAGCGCCGGCCACTTGCTCGTCACAGCGGACTCAGCCACGCTGTTCACCGATAGCCGCTATAGCGCACAGGCGCGCGAACAGGTCAGGTGTGCTGACGTGCGTATCTCGCGCGGCGATGCACGGCCGGAATTGGCCGCCGCAGCGACGAGATTGCGGCTGAAGCGCCTGCGCTTCGAGGCCAACCGCCTGGACTACGAGACCTACGCCTACTTGGGCGCGGAGTTACCCCGCTGCCGACTAATGCCGGTCCAGTCGGTCGTGGAGAAACTGCGCCAGATCAAGAGCCCCTCTGAGATCGTGGCGATCCGCGCTTCGCTGGCGTTGAACTCTGCGGCCTTTGAGGATGTCTTCGGTAGCTTGGACAGCGGTTGGAGCGAGGCCCATGTCGCCGCCGAACTGGAATTCGCAATGCGCAGGCGGGGGGCGCAGGGTGCGGCGTTCCCGACAATCGTGGCCAGCGGCGAGCACGGCGCTCGACCCCATGCCGAGCCGCGCGACCTGCGGATTGAACCGCGAGCCCTAGTGGTAGTGGACCAAGGTGCTATACTCGAGGGTTATTGCAGCGACATGACCCGGATGGTCGCCGTGGGCGATCCGGGCGCGGCACAGAAAGCATTGGTCCGAGCCGTCTTAGAAGCCCAAGCGGCTGCGATTGATGCGATCCGTCCCGGAGTAGAATGTCGGACTGTGGACGGGCGGGTGCGCCAAGTCTTGAAGAAGACCACGGTGGCTGGTTTCCGGCTTGACGAACTGTTCGTACATTCGACCGGTCACGGACTGGGATTGGAAATCCACGAGGGGCCCCGTATCGCCCCCCAGCAGCGGCAGCGCTTGCAACCGGGCATGGTGGTGACGATCGAGCCGGGTGTCTACTTGGAAGGCGTGGCCGGGGTTCGGATTGAAGACGTCGTTGCTGTCACTGAGAGCGGCTGTGACGTGTTGACGAGCACGCCGCGGGAGCTGCGCCTGCTGTAAGGATTGAGATCGGAGCGACATGTCGAAAACCAAGCTGGACCGAGCAACGATCGAGGCACTCGTTGGAATCCTTGACGAGAAGGGCTTGACAGAGGTCGAGTACGAGGCCGATGGCGTGCGGGTCCGCGTGGCCCGAAGCGGAGCGCCGGTAGCGGCGCCGCCGCCTGCGCAAGCCGCTGCCGCTATGCCGCGACACGCCGAAACCGAGGCGCCGACTTCCTCGAGCGCGTCCGGGCAACTCGTGGAATCTCCGATGGTCGGCACGTTCTATGTGGCCTCATCCCCGGAATCAGCGCCGTTCGTGGAAGTCGGGGATCGCGTCAAGAAGGGCCAAGTGGTCTGCATTATCGAGGCCATGAAGCTGATGAACGAGATCGAGTGCGAGTACGAGGGCGTGGTCGCCGAGCGCTTGGTCGACAATGCCCAGGGTGTGGAATTCGGCCAGCCCTTGTTCCGCATCACCGCCGACTAGCCCGACGCCGAGATGTTCGAAAAGGTACTTATCGCCAATCGCGGCGAGATTGCCCTGAGAGTCATCGCGGCCTGCCGCGACCTTGGAGTGAAGACGGTCGCGGTCTACTCCACGGCAGATCGCGACTCGCTCCATGTCAGTCATGCCGACGAGGCAGTCTGCATCGGCGCGCCGCCGAGTTCTCAGAGCTATCTGAGCGTGCCTGCAATCATCAGCGCGTCCGAGATCGCCAACGTGGACGCGATCCATCCCGGCTACGGATTCTTGGCCGAGGATCCGCGCTTTGCCGAGATCTGCGGCGACTGCGGAATTCAATTCATAGGCCCTCGGCCGGACGCGATCCGCCTGATGGGCGACAAGGCACAGGCGCGCAAGGCGGCGCGCGCGGCAGGCATCCCCGTACTGCCCGGTTCCCAAGAACCGCTGCAATCTCCCTCCGAGGTGCGTGCCTGCGCCGAGGAGATCGGCTTCCCAGTCATTCTCAAGGCTTCCATGGGTGGCGGCGGCAGGGGCATGCGCATCGTGCGCACTGCCGAGGAACTGGGCGCGGCCTTTCAGCAGGCGCGTGCCGAGGCTGGCGCGGCGTTTGGGGTTGGCGACGTCTATTTGGAGAAATTTGTCGAGCGGCCTCGCCACATTGAGTTCCAGGTGTTGGGCGACAACTACGGCAATGCCCTCTCGCTCGGCGAGCGGGAATGCTCCATCCAGCGGCGACACCAGAAGTTGCTGGAGGAAGCGCCGGCCAACGGCTTCAGCGTGGCCCGGCGAGAGGAGATGGCAGAGGTCCTATCCAAAGCGCTGTCTGCGATAGGCTATTCGAACGCCGGCACGGTCGAGTTCTTGATGGACGAGGACGGCGAACTGCACTTCATCGAGCTCAACGCTCGCATTCAGGTCGAGCACCCTGTGACTGAGGCTGTCACGGGCGTCGACTTGGTGAAGAGCCAGCTGTTGCTGGCGGCTGGCGAGCCCTTGGACTCGGTGGTATCCCAGCCCGTGCAGGTGCGCGGGCACGCGATTGAATGCCGCGTCAACGCCGAGGACCCCGAGACCTTCATGCCATCGGCCGGGAAGATCACGGACTTCTCTGCACCAGGAGGGATCGGGGTCAGGGTCGACACGGCGGCTTATTCGGGTTGGACGGTTCAGCCATACTACGATTCTCTCGTCGCAAAGATCACCGCCCACGGCGCCACTCGTCCCGAGGCGATCCAGCGGATGAAGCGAGCGCTGTCGATGTGCAGGCTGGATGGGATCAAGACGTCGATCTCTCTGCACCGCAAGATTCTGGAGACTTCCGAGTTTGTGGCGGGCCGCTACGACACCCGATTTATTGAAGAGCTAGGGCTTTGAATGCGGCCGCGGCCCCCCGAGGCGAGTCCAAGCACCAGCACTGTACAGCGCAATCGGGGCTTCGGGTAGCGACGGCTCCTGCCAGATTCGGTCCCAAGGCCAGTTGCCTGAGAGTCCAGCCGGGATCACGCGAGCCATCGCTGCGCAGCAACGTTGCCTCGCCTTGCCCGTCGATCTCGACTTCAAAGCTGGCCAAGCCGTGCGCGAGCCCTCCACCAAGAGCTTTGAGGTAGGCCTCCTTGCAGGTCCAAAAGGAGAAGAACATCCGCTGTTGCCGCGCGGCGGGTGCCTGTCGCAGGGCGCGGAGTTCGCCCGGCGCGAAGAAGCGGGCCGCGATTGCATCAGGGTCTGAGATGTCGCGCAGACTCTCGATGTCGATACCTAGGGGCGACCTGCCGATCGCGACCGCGGCGACGCCTGCGGAGTGCGAGAGATTGAAATGGAGGTTGACCTTGGGAGGCTTGCCGGCCAGATGGGGCTTGCCGTGCGGTCCGCAGGAAATCTCGAATTGGACAGGGGCGCACGGCACGTATGCGGCTAGGAGTCTGCGCAACAGCGCCCGCCCGGCCACGAACTGGGTGGCGCGGCCGTCCGCCATCGAACGGGCTCGCTCCTGTTCGTCGGCCGATAGGGTTCCGAGATCGGCATCCCGGTGTGGACTCGACAGGCCGAGCCGTGCCAGCCAGATGTGCGTCTCGTTGGCAGCAAGCGGAACAACGCGGGTCGCTGGAAGCGCTCGCGGATGGAATCCGAGATCCACTGCTTGGACGATACACCAGTTCAGCCGACGCGGTTTGTCTCGTGAGGCGCGACAAGCTGTATTCCGACGCCACCAAAGGCCGATCCTTCCAAGCGCAAACCCTGACGGAAGGATCTGGCTCTCCCACTCACAAGCGGACAGTGGCTACGCATGGCTCCCGTCGAAGGATCGGAACGCTGCAATCCGCATGGGCTTGACACGAGCCAAGCCGACCCTGCCGTGCGCTGACCGCGTGTCACTCCATACGAAGATCTGACTTAGCCGTTGGCGGCCTTGGTGCAGCGGGCAAGAACCCTAGCCGCCGAGCATCTTCCACAGCCAACCAACCACGAAGCAGAGGCCGGCAAAAGCGGCCGAGCCGATGATTGCCCACGTCATGCGAATATGGGTTGTGACCACGCGGTCCAACTGGGTTTCCATTCTCCGTTCCAGCCGGTTCTGGCCCTCGGCCATCAAGTTCAAAGAGACCGCTTGGCTATCGAACCAACGATTGACGATGGTCTTGAGGTCCTCGACCTTGCTGGCCAGAGCGGCGACCTTGCTGTCCAGAGCGGCGACCTTGCCGTCCAGAGCGGCCACCGTTCCTTCCAGTGCGCCAATCTTTCCATCGTGCAGGTCGAGGCGGTCGTTGACCTTGGAAGTGAAGTTCTCGAACCGTGACTCATGTCGGTTGAACCGGTCGTTGACGCCGGTCTTGAAGTC
>LXNI01001987.1_pt1 | contig 15563 bp, 15 predicted proteins | sample 809091 | NCBI WGS metagenome assembly LXNI01 (sample SAMN04870527, study PRJNA318959) | sponge metagenome | biome: 01000161; feature: marine sponge reef; material: water | host: Sarcotragus foetidus | place: Greece: Milos, Mediterranean Sea | collected 2013-05-29 | depth 5-7 m | reverse complement strand
GCGGACTGCTCGGCGTACACACCGAACTCGGCCCGCAACACATCGCAAATCTCCCCGAGCGTGGCATAAGCCCGTACCGCATCCAAGATCGCCGGCATCAAATTGGCGCTGCCGGCTGCCGCCCGGCCCACCTCTGCGAGCGCCGCTCCGACCGCTTTCGCGTCCCTGCTGGCGCGCAGTTCCTCTAGGCGAGCTGCTTGGCGCCGGCTCACGCGCTCGTCGATCACCAAGGTTTCGATCGGCTCGCTGGCCTCGTCGGCATATGCGTTGACGCCCACGATCTTCACCTCTCCGCTCTCGATGCGCCGCTGGTAGTCGTAGCTGGACTTGGCGATCTCGGCCTGCGGGTAGCCCCGCTCTACGGCGGCCACCATGCCTCCCAGAGAATCGATCTTGGCGATCTCCTGCCAGCAGGCAGCTTCCAACTCGTCCGTCAGCCGCTCCACGTAGTAGCTCCCTCCAAACGGATCGACCGTCTGGGTCACGCCGGTTTCTCCGGCGATCACCTGCTGCGTGCGCAGAGCCAGCAGCGCGGCCTCCGAAGTCGGCAAGGCATACGCCTCGTCGAGGGCATTGGTGTGCAGCGACTGCGTTCCGCCGAGCACCGCCGCAAGCGCCTGCAGGGCCGTCCTGACGATATTGACCTGGGGCTGTTGCGCCGTCAGCGTGACGCCTGCCGTCTGCGCGTGGAAGCGCAGCTTGAGGGAGCGCGGATCCTTCGCCTCGAAGCGCTCTTGCATCACCTTGCACCACACCCGCCGAGCAGCGCGGTACTTGGCGATTTCTTCGAAGAAGTCATTGTGGGCGTCGAAGAAGAAGCTGAGCCTAGGTGCGAACTCATCAACCGCAAGTCCGCGTTCGAGCGTCGATTCAACGTAGGCGATGCCCGCGCCCAGCGTGTAGGCCAGTTCTTGCACGGCAGTCGCGCCCGCTTCCCGGATGTGGTAACCGCTGATGGAGATGGGGTTGAAGCGCGGAGTGTGGCGGGCCGAATACTCGATCGAGTCCGCTACCAGGCGCATCGACTCGCGGGGCGGGTAGATGTACTCCTTCTGCGCCATGAACTCCTTGAGAATGTCGTTTTGGATCGTTCCCGACAGGCCGCTCCACTGCGCACCCTGCCGCTCGGCCACCACTAGGTACATCGCCCACAGGATCGCCGCTGAAGACGTGATCGTCATCGAGACTGTGACCTGCTCCAGCGGAATCTCCGCAAGCAGCTCTTCCATGTCGGCTAGGGACGAGATTGCCACGCCGCACTTGCCGACCTCGCCTTCGGCCATTGCGTGGTCGCTGTCATAGCCCATCAACGTCGGCAGGTCGAAGGCTACCGAGAGCCCGGTCTGGCCCTCCTCGAGCAGGAATCGGAAGCGCCGGTTGGTCTCCTCGGGGGTGCCGTAACCGGCAAACTGGCGCATCGTCCAGAGCCGCTCCAGGTACATGCGCGGATGGATACCGCGCGTGTAGGGGGGCTCGCCCGGCAGAGAGCCATCGCCGGTCGGACCGTTGGCGGGCTCGCGGAGCCTCTCTTCTACAAGGTTCGAGACTGTGCGCTGGTCCACGGCCTAGAAGGCGAGCGTCCCGGTACGCGCGGTCTCGGATTCATTCGGCCGGTAGAGTATCTGGCATCGCTCGCAGCGGTAGATCTCCGGATCCCGGCCGAACATGGTGACAAGTTCGGCCCCATAGCCGTACCAGCGCTTGAGATGTCCGGCGCAGATCTTCTTGCCCTTGGGCTCGTCACAGGCCCGCTGGCGCTCGATCCGCCGCTTGACGAATGTGCCGTCGGCCAATTTGGCCACCATATTCTTGGGCTCCGGTGCGGCCGTTTCGTCAGCCCGGGGTGAAGCAGCTTTCGCCTCGGCTGTGGCGGAACTCGTCTCTGTCATGGCCTTCTGTGGGCATTTTATCAGACCTCGCAACTCACTCTCGTGGACGCTCCCAGATGTCGCCGCGACAGTGATGGTATGCCGGAATCGCGTCCGCGGCAGCTTGGTATAGATGGCGCTGCCCGCGTGGCGAATCTGCCTTCACGCGAATCGGATTCTGAGGTTGAAGTGCAGGCGCACCCACTTCCGGCAACGCAACGAAGGCTCCCTCGCATTGTGGCGAGCAGTTGCGAAAGGGGCTGTATTCATGCCGCACAGCCATCAAACAGCTCGATCAAGTAACTGGCCTGAACTGGTTGACCGGCACCACGTTTTCTATCGACACCCGCACCTCCGCTTCCATCGCACTCACTTCGGCGTCGCTCAACTCACTGAACTGCTCGCGCTTGCGGGCTGACAGTCGGCCGCCGTTCTGCATGCACAAGCGCACGAACAACGAGGCACGGCGATCAGGCATTTCGACGATCTGGCGAACTGCACCAAACGCCCTCTCGAAGATGGCTACAAAGTTGAGCTCGTCGCGCAGGTCTTCATGAAGCGTGTCCTCGACGCGATCAAAGAGATACTCCGCGAACCGCGTTGCGTCGAAGTAGCGGTAATGGTCAGCGGTGTCGTTGTCCACAACCAATTCCGACTCAGGCGTCCAGTGCCAATCAATGTAAGGAGATAGCGGTTTCGAAAAGGACTGCAACACCGAGTCGTATTCAGAGAGGTTGCGCACGATTGACGCAGAGATCGGAAATATGACCGCTCTTGGGCTGTAACCGAGCTTAGAAAGCACGTGATGGAGCAAGAATCTATGGATTCGTCCGTTGCCATCCACGAATGGATGAATAAATACAAAGGAAAAGGCGACCACTGCTGCGGCAACCACGGCATGCACGCCACCTTCCAGAACGCGCTTCGTCATCACGGTCCACGCTTCCATGAGTTCTGGAACATCTTGCGGGCGAGGGCAGACGAAATCTACTTGCTCGCGGTATCCACCGAGCGTCCGCCCTACGAAGACTTGGTTGTCTCGCCAACTCCGTGCAGCGTAGCGCGGCTCGACAATGGTCGCCTGCAGATCAACCAAGGCCGACTTATCCGTCGCATCGAATTCGGCTGCGGTGCTGAGGGCTGCCACGAACCGCTCGGCACGCGAGGCAGACGCGCGCTCTCCTTCAATCTCAAAGGTGGAGCGAGTCTCTTTCGAGTAGAGATAGTTCACCGCTCGTGTGAGAATGCTTGCATCCACACTCTCGACGAGGTCCTGCGCTTCTTCGGCGAAGCGCTGTTGCATCCGATTTTCTAGACGCCGCGTTCGACGGACCATCGGGCAGAAACCAGCAGTTCCGAAGAGGTTGTCCGTCACCCGGTGACGCGGTGAACGGCGGGGTGGGCCAACGAGGTGCTTCTTGGCGTCCAGCAGGGGAACGTAGTTTCCGATGCGGACGTTGTCCAAGTCCAGGGTCTTGCCAGTGAAGGTCTCGTAGAGGTACCAAGCACGACGACTGTACTGGCCCGTCGGTTGACTCCGAACCCAAGCTTCAAGGTCCGACGGAGCGATCGCCCTCAGCGCGCGGACCAGGAGCCTAATGTCGAACGCCTCGTTGCGCAACATGAAGCGTAGATGTGACGATGCCGTGGCTGCCGTTCCATACTGTCCGTGGTAGTATTCCAAGACTTGGCTGCCGTCCGACTCGGTTCGCCTAGCGCCTTCGGTTAAGAAACTCTCGACGGCCGGCCTTGGCACTCTCAGGCCCAGTTCTTGTCGGAGCCAAGATTGGCCTATCGGCTGATGAACGGTGGGCATGTCAATTGCAGGGTGTCAAACTCAAGCCACACGAACTCGCGCACGATTTGAGGACACTGGTCTAATCGTGCCCTGCTAGAGCTTCGCCCAGGTGCTCTGTTCTAATTATAATTCTACAGAATTGATTAGAATTCTGTCTCGTGCCGCAGTTTCGTTTTCTAGCATCTGTTGGCGACAAGCTCGTCTTTTCGCCAACCTCATCGAACCCTCGAGCCGTGCGCGCTCCGTATGCCACACGATCTGTCACTCTGTCGCCTGCACACCGTTCCTCCTGAACATTTCCCGTTCGGGCAATCTTGTATACCTCCCTCCGCTCGGCTACTAAAACGATTACGATTTCGCAAAAACGCTTAGAAATTGACGCTTGCGTGAGTTTCCGATTAGAAACATGGGGCCGCGGCACCTCGTAACGGTCCGGTGCCACAACCGTGCACGCCTCGGCGCGGCCCGCAGCAAGATCTGATGACCACGCTAGGTCGGCGACTCGCGGTTCCAGCCCGGGCTCAGGCCCTGTTAGCACAGACTGCGCAAACTCGTACATATTGCGATCCCGCGGCGTGCGAGACGCGCTGCCTTTGAGGCGATCCGGAGAATCCGGTCACAAGCACAAGGGCGCTGAAGCCTTGGCCAAAGTTGCCGCTATTGAGTCGATCTTCGTCGAGATCGAGGGTTGCCCATGATGTGTTTCCGGCTCGAGAAAATCAGCAAGACCGGCAGGTTCTAAGCTTCCAGCTGAGAAATCGACAATCGGGATGGGGCGCTCCTGCGAGTGACTCGATTCTGTCAGGACGATCGCCAGCATCCAGCACCCGCACTCGGGGAATACCGCCGATCAGCAAGCGCTGCGCTGAGGCCACCGCGTTGGGGCGTTGCTGAGGCCACTGCTAAGGATTTGGAAGCGGAACCAAGCGCTGCTGGTCGATCAAGCCCCGGAAATGCGCATGTGCAGTCAAGGCCATCATCCTGTCCCTTAGCAATACCCCGGTCTCGATGTTGCGGTCAAGTGCGGCGTCGGTAAGGTTTGCTGACGTGACGAAGAGCGTTCGTTCATCCGCGATCACGGCCTTGGAGTGAAGCACGCCCTCGGCACCGCTAGGGTCGAGTGACCGAGGGTCATAGTAAACGCTCGGGCGGGCTGCGCCCGGCCAGTCGGTCTTCCAGAACTGCTCGGCGAAACGCCGCGCCAAGTCCCCGGCCGTTGTGGTCGAGTGCTTGCCACGTTCGATATTGAGCAGGAGCGTGACCTTCAGATCGGGAGTGCCGTCCATGCGGTCCGCAAGCCCCTTGAAGACTTTTCGCCCCTTGAAGTACGCGAATGTGCTTATGAGGAGCGATCTCTTGGCCGAGGCGACCAGTTCCTCGTAGACTTGGCGGGTGCTGCGGGAGTGCAAGCCCTTTGCTTCGGGCCCTGTCCAGACCAAGGTCGCAGGGGCTGTAGCGGAACTTGCGGCTTCCAAGCTCCTCAGCCAGACGGCTCCGGCCTTGCCAGACACCCCGAGGCGCTCCCATTCGTGCAAGGCATCGATGACCCGATTGTCGTGGACGCCCACTGTCGAACGCAGGCTCGCACGCGTGTACGGCGGGGCAAGCAGTCCCGACTCCAAAGCGCCGGCGAGCCTCCGCTGCAGGGCCGAGGGCAATCCTATCAGCGCGTCGATCATGCCAGAAGTTCGAAGAAGGCCGCGTCAGCCTTATCCACCGTCGGAACAACCAAGGCGCGGTCCAAGTACTCGTTCCTCATCTCGCAGGAAGTCTCTGCAATCAGCGAGCAGCTATGGCAAGCCGCACCGTGGAGCCAGCGTTCGTCCAAGCTTTCGCCCGGCGCATGCTGAGCACAGATCGGATCGCTCGAGCACAGGGCTCCCATCTGCAGCGCCATCGACAGGTGCTCTTCGATGTGATGCGCCTGCTGCACCAGTCCGCCCAGGGTTCCGTCGGCATCGGGGCTGGCCGTGTAGAGGAGCAGGCCGTAGCGGCTGTGCTCGGAATCGAGATAAATCCGCTCGCGTATGGATGTCGCCGGATATCCGCACCGAAGGGCCAGTGCCTGCATCAGAAGATGCGCGAGCGTGTGGAGAAGCACATACGGGCCGCCTGGAAACTGGGGATGATCCTTCCCGCGGCGTTCCAGCCACCTCTCGTGGCCCGTCTGTAGGCTACTGACCCTGTTCCGAACGCTCGTTCGTTCGAGCCACCCAGCGACCGCACCCGGGCGCAGCGCAAGGAAGATCCCCTCGCCTCGGTTTTCGACCGCCGGGAACCAAGTGGGATTGTCGTCGAGGTCGGCGCGGCTGACGTCTGTCTCGTACTCGCCATCGATATCCGGGACTGCGGCTTCGAGGCGGGTGAAGCCGACCAAAGCGGACACCTCTCGCAGGCGGTGCAACTGGACAACTGCCTCGATGCCGGCTGACACGGACGTGCGCCGCCATCGAGCGTCAGGAAGACGGCGAGCGTGGTAGTCGGGATTCACCGGCACGTCGTCCCCGTACCCTTCAGGGGCGGCAAGGAAGGCCTCGATCTCCACTTGCTTAGCTGGTCGCTCCTCGGTGGCCCCTTTTCGCTTGACGTGAATTGCCTGCAGAATGACCTTGTCTTCAAATGACTCTCGCATAGCAGCGATGTGGTCGATGATGCCGCCAAGGGTCTGGAGTATCTCTGGGCCGTCAACGTTCTTGAGCGTGTCCCAGTGCTTCTCGATGGCGTCGCGAACCGGAATGTTGGCGTCTGGGATCGAAAGGACCCGGACAACCTGTGAGAAATAGGCATTGGTCGCCGTCCGAATCAGGAGTCGGCTGAGCTCGCCGCAGTCCTCCTTGGCATACTTCCCGAGCCAAGGTCGCATTCCAGTGCATCTTCCGAGTGGCCTATCCCGCCACTCAACCGCATCGGAGAGCACTCGGCGGGCCCCACAGTTGCAGCGCACCGTGAGGTCTCGCAAGTCTCCGCTCTGGCCGCGCTCGTCGAGCCATAGAGCCTGCCTGCACGGCGTGTTCCCGGAATGAGCGAAATGACGCCAGTTCAGGTCGTCCACGTGGCCGTTCGGGCAAGCTCGCACAAATCGAGTTGCAACGACCTTCTTTCGCCTGGGACCCCTTGGATTGCCCTGGCGGGCTGGATATGCATCCTCTACGAATCGGTCACCGTCGAGCTCCCTCAGATGCACGAGGCGCCGGGAGACACCTTGGAAACCGCCAGATCCGGAATCCTCGGACGATTCCGGGCTCTGCACGACGAACCACTCAGGAAATCTTCGAACGCCGATACGACTTGGTGCTGTATTGCCGCCACGTCCCGGCGGACCGCTGTCGGGCGGTGGAGGGTATAGCCGCGCGGAGATTCCCGTCATGCGCCTGATCTTGTCAGTGAGACGAGGCTCAATGATTTGCGGGAGATCCTTAGGTCTCCACGTATCCAGCCCTGCCACGATGATCGAGTGCTCGGGCAGGTCGACGAGGCTACCGGGGCCGTATGTCGTGATGATCTGGCTCGCTCGAACCGTTCCAATTCTTTGACTGCTCATGGTCGATTATCCGTTGCGGCAGGCCAAGTGCGGAGATTGCATCATGACTCGATCAGGGCAAGGCAAACATCTGGCTCGACATCGCGTAGCGAACGGTTCGCACGGAACTTCCTGCGGGTCTCATCCTCGATCGTGTCGTCCATCATGTCCCGCAGCAGCACCTTGCCCGATCCGCTGCGCTCGTACTTCTGGTACTGGAACTGCAGGCCTTCGCTCGTGGCATCGGAACAAATCTTGCACCAAGCGTCGAGGAGGTCTTCGATTCGGTTCCGGACGCTAGACAGTTGCTCCTGCTGCTCGGACCCGCCCCACTCGCTCGGCTGATTGCGGATCCGTTCGGAAAAAGCGTCTTGCAACAGTTGCGCGAGTTCTGCCCGGCTCTTCATGATTGCGGCCGCCCCTTTCGGGGGAGTCATCGACGAGATGGATTGGCGGGCCAACGCGACGAGCGCACCTGCAAGCCCTCGATCCAGTGCGCGCGCAGCGAAGGGGGTTACGCTAGCGACCTCCACGGAGCGATAGAAGGTCTGGTGAAAGTGCTTGAATCGCTCGTAGTGCGACCGATCTCTCGGCTTGTGCATGTTGAGCAAGGTCACGACCAATCCGGGCCGGTCGGCATCGCGTCCAACTCGGCTGGTGGCCTGTATATACTCGGCGGCTGTCTTGGGCTGACCAACGACAGTCATGAGTCCGAGGCGGGGGATATCCAGGCCGACTGAGATCATGTTCGTGGCGATCGCGCAGTCAACGGATCGGGCATGCTTGTCGTCGACCTTGATTCGAAACTGGTTCCCGAGCAGGCGGCGTGCCTCGGCAACCTTGGCCGTCGAGACCCTCGAAGTCAGTTCGACGACCTCCGAGAACCCGAAGCGGTCCCGGAACAACCCGCGGGCTTCCTCGTGCCTCCTCCTCAGCCCAATCCGCTTGATCGTGTTCTGAACTTCCTCCTCAAGGATGCGCCGTCCGCCGCCAAGCTCACGCAGGGCGTTGAAGTATCCAATGACGGTCATGTAGGGGTCGGCAGGATTGTCCTCGTTGGCATCTCCTCCTGCGTCCAGATAGGCACGCATGGCAGCCCCCATGAGCGCTACCAAGACCCTTCGCGTCACAACCTTGGCACTCCGTCCTTGAGCGGAAATGCCCAGATACAACCGGGCGGCCTTCTCGGAGACCGGGGATGTCCGGGCAAAGAATGAGTCGCGCCGGTCAGGGCCGGGAGGCGGGAAGATCTGGGTTTGCGGGCGGGCGAAGAGGGCTTGTATCTGCTTATTGGCCTGTCGCACGGTTGCGGTGGAAGCAATAATCTTCGGGCGAACCGACTGGTCTGCGGAGTTTCGGACGCCAAGCGCCTCGATCGCTGTCTCGTAGAGGCCGGCCATCGTGCCCAGCGGGCCGGATATGAGGTGAAGCTCGTCTTGAATGATCAGATCCGGGGGCTTGAGGGGGGTTTGCAATCGAGTGCCCACACCCGGATCGCAGGGACCGTAGAAGCCATGCTCGTCATAGCGATCCGCGCCACCCAGCAGGGTTCCGGACTCTCCTGTCCATGGGAGCGCGGCGAACTTGTCCACAGTGGCCACCAAGAAGGCTGGGAGCCGGCGGTACAGAGGCTCGTCGACTGCTACAACCGGGAGAGCGCGGTCTCCGCAGAAGTCACATTCGAAGTTCGTGCAGATCACTCGCAGGTTGTTCGGCCGGTCCGAGTCGGGCAGGAGCGCGAACGAGTCCCGTTCGAACTTCTCGCTGCACCACGGGCATTCTTCGAGCGGGATCGGCGAAGGGTTGTTTGCAGGGTCGCTCTTGAACGCGTGGACCTTGCTGCGTGCAGTTCCCCGCCTACTATCTCCCTTGGCGCCCATCCGGTTGGGCGTCGCGGCCGTGCCCACCCAAAGCCCGATTTCAAACGGCCAAGCACCGTATCGGTTCGAGTCTTGCTCCCGTTCGAGTTCAAGGGCGCAGACGAGGCCGCTGGCGCGAGAAAGCTGGTCCAAGGTAAGGAGACGGAGTGTGTAGCGCATCACGACGCAGACCCCGCCCGCCGCATGCCCGTGCGATCCAGGATTCCGCAACCTCCGCAGCACCATCGATATGGCCGCCAAGCCGAGATATGCCTCGGTCTTGCCTCCGCCGGTCGGGAAGAAGAGTAGATCGACGGTCTCCCGATGGCTGTCCGATGGATTGGCTATGCCGGGGAGATTCAGGAGGATGAATGCGAGTTGGAAGGGTCGCCAAGCGGGATCTTGGATCTCCAGCCGCTGTGTCAGGGCGCGTGCGACGGCCCGGTTGGCAACCCGGAACGCATCCAAGGCATCGGAATCGCTCGCGAGCACGTTGATCCCGTGTTCGATGCGATCGGCTGCGATTCCCGCCAGCCGGAGAAGTTCCTCCGCTGTCTCCTTGTGGCGTCCGTCGAGGGTCGCCGAGCTTGCTTTCCTCTTCTGGATCCAGTCGCGATATTCCGCGACGAGCGGATCCAACGCTGATCTGACGGCGGCGCTGCTATCCAGCAACCCGAGGGCTTGCATCGACAATTCCACGCCATCCACCGAGGCAGTCGAGGTCGCTTCCACTTCGGCTTGGCCGATCCAAGCGGTGCGGACGACCCGGCACTCGCCATCCGTGACTTCCCAGTCGGCCGAGACCCCGTGACCGGTTGCGTACTCTGGTGCGTCGGCGTAATGCAGGTCCGCAACCTCTTCGTCCCAATCCGTTGAGTTGCTCGACCGGGCGACCGGACGAGACGGGAGCGGCCGGTCGCAACGGACCTCGATCTCGGGCTGAAACGCGTATAGTGTGTCTTCGTCGACTAGCTCACCAGCTGGCTGTTTGCGACGGTTCAGCAAGAACACAGAGACAGACTGCGCACCTGTATCGCCAGTTTCCAGCAGGGCCGACCCGACTGGACGGACAACCGTGTGCAGAACCAACCCGTTGGAATTCGCGACTTGCCAGTCCTGTGAGCCGACAGTGGCGGGGATTCGGATTGCCGTGGATGCTTCACGAGGAATGCGGCTCCAGAGCGCGGCCTTGTCGATCTCTTCCGGCACGTAATCGCCCCAGCGAACCGTCACGGGCAGTTCGCGGGTCTCGCCATCGATCAGGAAGCTGAGGCCGATCGATGAGGGAAAGTAGCCTCTGCGCGCGACCTTGCCCTCATCGCCGGATTCCTCAGCCGTACCAGGCTGTTCGGGTGTCTCGTCAACGTCGTCGCTTGCTTCAACCTCGACCTCGGCCTTATGCGCTTCTGAAGCAGCGCTGTCGGGAGGGACGATGAATCCCGTGAGGTACCAATTGGACGGACGCACGCGTTGCGGGTAGGCGCGCAGGCTCTCAGTTTCCAACGGGTGGCCTGACCATGGCCCGACGAGGTCAAGTCTCAGCGCCTCGACGAGTCGACTACGGACTTCAACGGACGTCTGGGGCGGCGAGGGTTCCGCGGCTGGAGCGGTTGAAGTCATCAAGGGCGGCTTGCTTCTCCATGGTACGCATAGACCAGAACACCCTAGCGATTGACAGCATCGTGCAGCTACGAGAGCCCAGCCGGTATCGAGACTCGCAGAAACTCAAAGGGGTGAAAACCAGTCATTGGTCGCCGCGAAGCAAGCGGCTCGGGCAAGGCTCAGTCCGAAACGATCGGCTGATATGATGCAACTGCTAGGGTGCCCGAGGGGCTCGATACGCCAAGCGGTTCAGGTCTGGGCTCGGGCGATCACCCCGCAAGGATCAGCAAGCAATGGACAAGTGGAGGAGGAGAGATGACTGACATTCGCAAGGAGGTTCACGAAGAGATCGATCGGATGTTCGACGCCCATGTCGTGGACTTGACGAAGCTTCTGGCTTGCAGCGCGAGTCCTCTTGCGATTAGGCTGAATGCTCCAGAATCCGATGAGCTGGAAACAGAGGACGCATCGCGGTTGGTCGCTGAGTCCTTGGCATGGCTCAGGCAAAACCCTGATTAGGGAATCCCTCGCGAGGAATCCATGTGAGGCCACCGCCTAGCGTGAACTGGCCATAGTCCTGAGCGTCGATTGGACTGCACGAGCACGGTCCGACGCCACGGGGCCTGTCTAAGCGAGACACGGAAATGGCGGCGGTGCGCGGATGGGCGGCGCCTGGCAGTGACAACACAGGGAAGGCCGAGACCCTGAGAGGATTCGAGCCGCCAGGGCGCAGAATCCGGATAGTCGACTAGCGAGTACGGTGATGCTGCGAAGGGGCAGGCATGGAGGTGCTAGGGGGAATCTTGATGGTGCCTGTGCTCAATGGCCGGGGCACATGGAGCATTTGCCTTGGTTCGTCAGGACGTTGCAGTCGCCGCTGGCATCAACAAGTCCGAGAGTCGCGAGATAGGGGAGGGTTTCAGCGACTCACCACGACCTTCACCTGGCCACTTGGGGCGACATGCGTCTGCATGCGATACACCGACTACACAGCCGCTGTCAATGGGCGGTGTCGCATGGAAGTAGGAGCCCTGGCATGCGTCGACGCCTGTTGAAACTCAATGGGAGACACCGGGCCATCGGCCTCTACAAACCGTCGCGAACAGTGTGGATTGGGCAAGAGCGGTTCGAAACGGCCGGCTGATATCATGCCACTACTAGGGTGCCCGAGCGACTCGATGCGACAGCTGGCCCAGTCCAGTCTTCGGGCAATCGCCCCAGATGGGGCTGCTGTTAGGAGACCACACGAGGGGAGATGACTGATATTCGCCAGGAAGTTCACGAAGAGATCGATCGGATGACCGAGAGGCAAGCCGTAGGTTTGCATAAGCTTATGGCCTCTGACGTGAGTCCTCTTGCGATTAGGCTTCTCAATGATCCAGAATCCGATGAGCTGGGAACTGAGGAGGTAGCGCGTTTGGTCACTGAGTCCATGGAGTGGCTGAAGAAAGTCGCCGATTGGAGGATCCCGCATTAGGAAGCTATGCGAGACTTCGACCTTGAGTGTGCCGTCCATGGCTCGGAGTATCGATTCATCGAGGTCAGCACAGGCCGACTCAGTACGCCCAAAGTGAGACTCCGGCGGGCTCGAGCGGGCAATAGATCGACTGGCCGTCTCGGGATAGAAATATCTTGAGCGCCTGAGAAGGTTTGACCCGCCCGAATACAGGTTCCGGATTGAAGCTTGGCGAGTGCGGTCTAGCCAAGGGGGATAGAGGCGGTAGGAATATCGGTCGAGCGAGTGTTCCACCGCCACGAGGGATATCGGAAGTCAGCCATGGTTCGTCAAGGCATCCCGGGTGCCGGTGGCCTCGAGGTGTCCGCGGACTGGAAAATGCAAGAGAGAATCAGCGGCTGACCTCGAGCCTCGCGAGACCGTTGACCGCGACCGGCTTCTTCATGGTGCAAACAGACCGACCAGCTGTTGCCGGTTGGCTGTGTAATGGGATTGGGGCAGCCTCAGTGGCTCTGGAGTTTCGTTGAAGCTCAATAGTGGAAGTCGGCAGTGGTCGCTACTGGCCGACTGGAGTCGGGCAAATTGGGCGACACGCGGCGCGGGACGGACGGCTGATATGATGCACCCGTCTTGGCACCGAGACACTTGATGCAACTGTCGGCTGAGATTGATGTAGGGGCGATCGCTCAACAAGGAGTTGCCGCCAAACGGCCAACAGAGGAAGAGAGATGACTGCAATCTACAAGGAAGTTCACGCACGGGTTGATCGGATCACCGAACGACAAGCCGTGGGATTGAAGAACCTTCTAGCTGCTTTCCCGAGTCGCTTTGCTGCCTTGCTTCGCAATGCCCCAGAATCTGACGAGCCCGAGACCGAAGAAGAAGCACGGTTGGTGGCGGAGGCTAGGGATTGGCTCAGGCAAAACGGTGGCAGGGGGATCCCACATGAGGAGGTCATGCGAGAACGCGGCCTAGATTGAGACTGTCATGGCTCGGCGCATCAGCTGGACTAGGCAATCACAATCCGACATCAAGAAGCTCTCGAAGCAAGACGTTGGGCGCATCCGGCGCGCGGTAGAGCAATTGGCGGGCACGGAGCACGGAGGTGTCGAGCGCTTGGAAGGATTCAATCCACCAGCGTACGGGCTCCCGGTAGGCGATTGGCGCGTGCGGTTTTGCTACGAAGAGGTAGGAAGGGACGAGTTGGGGATATCGGTGGAGCGAGTGCTTCACCGGCGCGAGGCATACAGAAGGTCCGGCCTGGTCCGCCAAGAGATCCCGGAACGCGAAGGCCTTGACGGGGCCGGCGAGATGCAAGAGAGAATCAGCGTCTTACCACGAGCCTCGCAAGAGCGTTGTCCACAACTGATTTCTTCACGGTGCGCACCTACCTAACTGCTGTTGCCGGTTGGCTGCGTCATGGCATTGGGACAGGCTCAGTGGCTCGGGCGTGTCGCTGCCACTCAACGGTGGAAGCCGTCAGTGCTCACTACCAGCCGGCTGGAGCCGGACGAATTGGGCAATACTCGGCCTAGGACGGCTTGCTGATATGATGCACCTGTCCGGGCGGCCGAGACGCTTGATGCGACAAGAGGCTCAGGCCGGTGTTCGGGTGACCACGCAGGAAGCAGTTGTAGCCAAGCGACCACCGGGGGAGGAGAGATGACGGATCCTTGCAAGGAAGCTCACGAAGGCATTGATCGGATGACCGACCGGCAAGTCACTCGCCTGAAGGAATTCCTATCCGCTTACCCAAGTCCTCTTGCTGTAACGTGCCGGAATGCCCCGGAATCGGAAGAGCCGCTAACCGACGAGGAAGCGCGTTTAGTCACTGAAGCCCTCGAATGGCGCAAGCAAAACGGTGGTAGGGGGATTCCGCACGAGGTGGTCATGCGAGAACTCGGTCTAGAGTGAGCTAGCCGTGGCTCGGGGCGTCGATTGGTCGAAACAGGCTCGATCCGATGTGAAGAAACTCTCGAAGCGCGACACTGACCGCGTGACCCGCGCACTTCACCGACTGGCCGCCTCGGGGCGAGGAAACGTAGAGCGCTTGAGGAGTTTCGCGCCGCCACTGTACAGACTCAGGGTGGGCAGTTGGCGTGTGTCGTTTCGGTACGAACACCTAGGCACGGCGGAGGAGTGCCTATCGGTCGAGCGAGTCCTCCACCGCCGCGACATATACAGAAAGTCTGGGTTGGCTCGCCAAGAGATCCCGGGAGGCAAAGGCTTTAACGAAGCCGGGGATTGGGAGCGGGCGGAAACCTGCAGCGAGCAGGTCTGAGCCTAGCGCTTGAAGGTATTCCTAACTTCTTACCCGAACCCTCTTGCCGTTACCTGTCGCAATGCCCCGGGAGCTGAGGAGCCGCTCACCGAGGAAGAAGCGCGTTTGGTGGCGGATGCAAAACCGGTGGCAGGGGGTCCCCAACGAGGAGATCGAGCGAGAATTCGGACCAGTGGGCCTAGGGTGAGGTTTCCGTGGGGCAGACTATCGGCTGTTCGAGACAAGCTCTGGCTGATTCCAAAGGAACAGTCAACTGTTACGGAGGCGAAGTGACCGCAGGGCGGGCCTGGCCTCGTCCGGGCCAGGTGTGGCGCTAGCCGACCATGACGGGCGCGAACCCGAGTCGGCGGAGCACGCAAGACCCGCACTGCACGCCTCCACTGCAGCTCTGCAGGCCAGCGGGCTGCTCAGATTGTCCTTGCCTGCTGCCTTAGGCGGGCTCGGATGCCAGCGCTGGCTCCTCTGGCCATTGCTCGGTACGTCGCCGCTCCCGCGCCAAGTCGTAGGCCGCCTGCTTGCGCAGCGAACCATCCGCATTGCGCCAGCCGACCGCTTCAAGCTTCAAGGCCAGGGACACGAAGGCGCCTGCTCGGCCGTTGAGCACGCGGTACAGCGCCGGAACGGACACGCCCAGCTTACGCGCGGCCTCGGCAACCGGCATGCGATTGCCCTCGCTGTCCTCCATCCAATCGCTGACGAACTCCCCGGGATGGGACGGATTGCGCCGCAACCACGCATCGTAGGGCAGGCTCTCGCTGCTGTTGTTCATGGCCTCCTCCTAGTGATAGTCGCTCAGATCTACGTCGAGGCGTTGTCGCTTGGCCCTAGCAGGCTCACGCGTCTCACTCTGCGAAGAGTGGTGGCACCGCGGGGTCAGGAGATTCTTGCGATCGGGCGGCGCGGCCCGACTCACGCAGTCCAGTGCGGTGGCGACCAGGCTTGCCTTGGTCAGGCACTGGGCTCGCCCTCTCTTCCTTGGCGCGTTGAGCATTCAGTTCGATCAGACGCCCCAAGACTTGGTCACGCACATCGTCGGGCCAGCGGTAGCGCCAGTGCCGCTTGGCTGAGGCTCCATCTTCGTCGGCGTGGTCCGGGAGAAACTCGCATCTCAGCTGAATGTCATCCCACCCGTACTCGTCGAGCACAGCCCGATCCATCTGCTCGTGCAGTTCGCGCAGT
>LXNI01001986.1_pt1 | contig 15565 bp, 15 predicted proteins | sample 809091 | NCBI WGS metagenome assembly LXNI01 (sample SAMN04870527, study PRJNA318959) | sponge metagenome | biome: 01000161; feature: marine sponge reef; material: water | host: Sarcotragus foetidus | place: Greece: Milos, Mediterranean Sea | collected 2013-05-29 | depth 5-7 m | reverse complement strand
CAGATGCCCACACACCGCCGCCGCGTCCAACAATTCCCGATCCATCACCGCCGTGCCCTGCATGCCCACCATTCTCCCACCCCGCCACACCAAACGCGAGCACCCCAACCGAATTGCTCAGCAGTCTCCTAGGTCCTCTGATTTCTCGCGTACCCACTTGTGAAATGCAGTACCGACAATGTCAAAGTCACCGGGTGAGGCCTTCGCCCTACGTTGGCGTATGGTGTCAGCGTAGTTGCCTCGCAACCAAGCCTTCACAAAATCTGAGTCGGCATTGTCTTCCACATCTGTCAACTCAGTAATGTGCCTTCGCCAACGTTCGTTCAGGTCACGAATAACATCCTCGTCGCCAACCCGGGCAACGAGGTAGCTCTTTAACATGTCGATGTTGGTTAGGCGAAGACCTCGGTCGTTCATTGTCTCAAAGATCTCGAGTGCCATATCTTGATCCAGCACACCGATCTCTACCAGCGTTACTCGGTGCTGCAACCAGTCTGTAAAGTAGGGAAGCACCTGCCCGTTGTCACCACGTAGATCATCGGGGAAGCGCTCAAGAATGGTTCGGTATCTGTCCCAGAGATTGCGCACAGACTCACGCTCCTTGCTAGGGTCAAAGTCGTCATCATCTAGGATGGCCTGGAGACAATCCGCACGTTCTGGTACATCGAGATTGAAGGTCCTCCTGCCCATGTAAGTGGAGAAGATCAGCAGATTGAGTGCTTGGGCGTCCTCTGGGTGCGGATTCTTGAGCCACCTCCGCAGACAGATGAGCAGGAGGGTCAAGGTCGTGATCCGCTGCTGACCGTCGACGAGATAGCGAACGCCATCGCGTTGAGCGGTGACGATCGGACCGAGGAAGTACGGTCGGTAGGACGCGACGTGTCGCCGTTCATGTGAACTCTCGTACTCATCTAGGAAGCGGTCCGCGAGGTCATCGAGAAGCTCTGCTACCTGGACTTCCGCCCACTTGTACTCGCGCTGGTAGAAGTCCAAGCCATAGCGCGTGTTTGACAGCAACTGGCTAACGGATCGGGCTGCTCCGACGATCTGTTGGATATCCACCTCAGTAGCCCCTCTCAGCCCGCGAAGCCTGCGCCTGCCGAGTACGGAGCATACGTGGCGCGGTCCGCGGACGGCTGAGGGGCCATGGGCCCCCGTGTTTGCAGGCACTTCACACTCATAGTGTTGGTGGTGTCCTCGACGGGTACGGGCCTGACTCGGCTCTTCGCTGGCTGAGTGCCTTGCAAGCGATCTGTCGGCTCGTGACCCGTCGGGGGCGCGCACCAGCCGGTCGGAGGATGTGACCTGATAGGAGCGTTGATCCAAGCACCTTGAGTGCACTGTCCGCCGTCCGGCCGGTGGTGAGCGATCCGTCGGAGTTCCCAAGGAGGGCAGTTTGATTTTGCCAGATGATCGACCGGGTGTCATTGGCGGGGTGGACACCCACCGCGACGCCCATGTGGCCGCGGCCGTCGACACGGCCGGGAGGCTGTTGGGGGTGGAGTCGTTCCCGGCGACGGCCGCTGGCTACCGGCAGCTTGTGGGGTGGCTTCACGGCTGGGGCGATCGGGCCGCGGAGCGCCGGCGCGGCGTCGGCTGGCACAAGATCAACGCGCAGGTGCGGGCCTGGGCAGGCATCGTCGCCGAGCGGCGCCGCAGCGAGCGCTGCCGGGTGCTGTTTGGTCAAACCCGCCTTCGACCCAGAAGTGTTCAGAGCCAGATTCGCGCTGCTGCGCCGCGGCGACACCCTCACAGACACCGACCGCGACCGGCTCGCGACGCTGTTCGACGCGCACCCCCGCCTCGAAGCCGCCTCACAGGCCCTCCAGGAGCTCCACGGCCTCTACACCGCAGACGACCACCAAGGAGCCCTCGAAGCGCTCGGGAGGTTCTATGACCTCTACGAGACCGGCGAGCTGCCCGAGTTCCACGACACCGTCGACACCTTCATCGCCCGCTCCGACGAGATCTTGGCCTGGCACCACAGCGGCCGCGCGTCAAACGGCAGAATCGAAGGCCGCCAACAACCTGCTACAAGTCCTGCGACGCACCGCCCACGGCTTCACCAACCCCGCCAACTTCGAAGCCCGCGGCATCCTCGTGACATAATGAACCCGCCGGTGCCAGCAACCCTCATCCCACGAAATCGCGCAGCGGCCCGATTATCTGGTTGGTTTCGGTCGGCCCCCTTATGGCTCCCAGAGCGCTGAGCTTGCCCTCAGGCAGCAGACGCATCTCCCGATAGATGTTCTCGGGAGATGCCGGATGCAGCATCGTCAACGAACACAGAGGCCGTGCGGCCGCATACCGTCGAGGACTGACTTCGGGGAGGCCTGGACAAATTGCGGGCGCGGACTCGCACAATGGCTCGCAGGCTACCCTTTCGTACCCGGCAGGAACCGGGGGTCGCGCGACCGTACGCGCAAGAGGGTCAGGACCCGCGCGACCTCCGAACACTACGGGCCGAAGAGATGATCGAGCTTGCAGGACATGACAAGGGACGAAAGATGCCAGAACTTGCAAGACATCAGACGGCTACACCTGCTGGGGCGGCGGACTGAGGATCTGGTGACGGACTTCCGATTCGACCATGTGGGATTCCTCACATCCGATGTGGACTACAGCTTCGGTGTGTACCGGGCGCTGGGCTGTGATCTGACCGAGCGGACCTTTCGCCGCGGCAGTCACGACGTGGCCTACGGCGGCGCGGGGACCGATGTGCTGCTCGAGTTCCAGGGCCCTCCCCTGCTGGCCGAGTCTGAGGAGTACCTGACCCGCCAGCCCTGGAGCATCGAGCGGGTGGCCCTGGTGTGCGACGACGTCGAGGGGGCCTACGCCCGGCTCATGGCTGCCGGAGTGCCGTCGGCTTGGACGCCCGAGCCCTTCGTGGTCGACGGGGTGACACTGGCCGTGGCCGCCGGGGTGTGGTCGCCCGAGGGGCTCATGATCGACCTGGTCGAGCACCGCGACGTGGCCGTTCCCCGGCCCGTGCGGGGACCGCGGGAGGATCTGGCCCTGCATCACGTGTGCTGCCTGACCCCGGACCTGGCCCGGGCCGAGGCGTTCTGGGTGGAGCATTTGGGCCTGGTCAAGACCTACGACTTCACTGCGCCGCTGGACGGGGGCGGCATTCAGGGGTTCGTGATGCTGAGCGACCCGTTCTTCGACGCGGCCGGCCACGAGTTCAGCCTGGAGATCATCGGCGGCGCCTTCGACACCATCGACGGTCCGGTGTTCGAGCGGCGGGGAAGCTGCTACGACCACGTCTGCTTCACCACCGGCGACGTGGCCGGGACCTGGCAGCGAGCGGTGGACCGGGGCGTGGAGCCGCTGAGCGAGCCGGCCTACTACTCCGAGTACGACAGCACCATCGCCTGGCTCTACGACGCCGACGGCACCCACATCGAGCTGATGAGCCCGGTGCCGTCCGACCTCATGGTCGACGCCCACCGCCGCGGCCGGTGCGCCAACGGGTGGGTGGACGACTGGCAGCGCAACCCGGCCGTGCTCCCCCGCCGGGGCGACACCGCCGTCCAGATCACCCGCTCCACCGCAAATGTGTAGAGAAGCGCGTCATATGCACACACAATCGATACAGATTTCACCCGAGGAACGAGCGCGAGCATGAGAGCCGCCGCCCGGACGCCCCGGCCCGACGCAGGAGAACCCGTATGAGAGCTGCCGTCTACGACGCTCCGGGCCGGCCGCTGCGCATCGCCGAAGTGCCCGATCCCCGACCCGGGCCCGGTCAGGCCGTGATCAAGGTGTCGGCGTGCGGCGTCTGCGGCTCCGACCTGCACGCCACCACGCCCGAGGGCGACCTGGCCCGCCACGGCGCGGTGCTGGGCCACGAGGTGACCGGCGAGATCACCGAGATCGGCCCCGAGCCTGTCGGTGACTGGACGGTGGGCGACCGGGTGTACGCCATCCCGCTGGGCTCGTGCGGGCGGTGCCCACACTGCCTGCTCGACCGCCCCGAGGAGTGCCCGCACCAGTCCAGCTTCGGCGCGTTGGGGCCCGACGAGCCCGACGGCGCCTACGCCGAATACCTGACCGTGTCGCTGTCGGATCTGCTGGCCGTCCCCGACGGCGTCTCCATGGACGTGGCCGCGCTGTGCGAGCCGCTGGCCACCGGACTGCTGTGCGTACGCCAGGCCTCGCTGGAGATCGGCGACCGGGTGCTGATCCTGGGCGCGGGCCCGATCGGGCTGGCCAACACCATCTGGGCCCGGTTCCTGGGGGCTCGCCGGGTGGTGGTGGCCGAGCGGGTGGCGCACCGCCGGGACCTGGCGCTGCGCCTGGGCGCGACCGACACCATCGACGCCGGATCCGGCACCGATGTCGCCGAGCAGTTCGCCGATCTGACCGGAGCCGAGCCCGACGCCGTCATCGAGGCGGTGGGGCGGCCGGGCATGCTCAACGCGGCCGTCGCCGCGGTCCGTCCCCAGGGGACGGTGGTGACCGGCGGTGTGTGCATGGAGCCCGACTCCTTCGACCATCTGCTGGCCTACTTCAAGGAGCCACAGATCCGAACCGCCCGCGTCTACACGAAGGCCGAGAACTCCTTCATCATGGAGATGATCGCCTCCGGCCGCATCGACCCGTCACCGATGATCTCGCACCGCATCGGGCTCGACGCCCTGCCCGACACCTTCGAGGCACTGCGCACCCCCACCGACCAGTGCAAGGTCATGGTGATGCCGTGACGGCCCGCATCGGGCGGCCCGCTTCAAGCCGCCGGCTGCTTCGAGATCCACTCACGCAGGACTTCGTCGATCCGGGTTTGCCAACCGCGGCCGCCCGCGCGGAAGTGATCGATGACGTCCTGGGACAAACGGATCGTGGTTGAGACTTTGGGCCGGGCCAGCGGTGGTCGCCCTCGATCCACCTTGGCCTTGGCGAGCCTGTCGGGCCACGGACCCTGCGACAGGTCAGGCGCCGTGTCCGGGTCGAAGCCTGGCACCGTAGAGGCGTCGCTCTCGATCATTGGCCCTCCTCATGCTGATTATCCGATAGGCGTCGTTTCGGGGCGTCCAGACAAGAACCACCAACGTGTCGCCGAGGTGCCCGACGGTGATGTAACGGTGCTCGCCGTAGTCCCTGCGATCGTCTTCGATGGTGAGCGTTGCGCCACGCAGAACCCTGGAGGCCTCGGCCATATCCAGACCGCGGGACTCAACGGTTGCGGCACGCTTCGCCTCGTCGAACTCGATGCGCACGAGTCATGTTACTACAATAAATCAGTCCGGCTCGGGTCGCCCAGTACGGCCCTGATGCGGCGATGACCGCGGAGAGGGGCGCCTCGGGCGGGCAGTGGCTCACCTGGTTGGAGCGGATCACCGCTGAGGGGCCGGCCGCAGACCCGGAGGTACTGGAGATCTGGGGCTACACCGACCAGCCCAGCTACGGCCCCGGCGAAACGGTCAGCCTGCACGTGTCCACCACCGCGCCGACCTGGGGTTTCGAGGTGTGGCGCGACGGGCACACATTCGAGAAGCTGCTCGCGCAGCATGGCCTGGACGGTGCCCGCTACCCGATCAGCGACGACGTGGTCGCCTCCGGCTGCGGATGGCCGTGCGGCACCACCTTCGAGATCCCGGCTGCGTGGGCCTCAGGCGGCTACATCGTGGTGCTGCGGGGCGAGCGTGACGGCCGCGAGGTCACCCAGGACGCCTTCTTCGTGCTCCGAGCAACCGAGCCCGGCCGACGCTCGAAGCTGGCGATGGTGGCCGCCACCTACACCTGGCAGGAGTACAACGACTGGGGAGGGGGCTGCGGGTACTTCTCCGACGAGTACATCGACCACACCGCCGACCCGCTGGAAGTGCGCGAGAAGAGCTTCAAGGCCCGGCTCAGCTTCCACCGGCCCTGGTCGAGGGGCCTGATCCGCACCCCGGTGGGCGCGCCCCGGCTGGCCCAACCGCCCCCGCCTGCGGGGACCGCGGTGGGGGTGCCGGCCGCGGACTGGGCCATCAGCCACGGCTACTCGGTGTGGACTGTCGCGGCCGGCTGGGCCCGCTACGACGCCTTGACCTTCCGCTGGCTGGAGGCCAACGGATACGAGCCCGAGCTGCTGTCGCAGTGGGACCTGGATCGTGGCCCCGAGGTGCTCGACAACTACTCCGCCGTGGTCACCACCGGCCACGACGAGTACTGGACGGCCGGGGGCCGGGCCGTGCTCGACCGGTTCATCGCCGGCGGCGGCCGCTACGCCCGCCTGGCGGGGAACATCGTCTGGCAGGTTCGCCTGGAGGACGACCTGCGCACCCAGGTGTGCCACAAGTACGCGGCCCACGCCGACCCGCAGCGCCACAACGACGACATCGACCAGCGCACAGGCGCGTTCGAAGCCCACTACATCGACCGGCCCCCGGTCACCACTTTCGGAGCCAACGGCTTCCGGGGGGTGTACTCCCGTATGGCGGGCATGTCGCCGCGGGGGGCCGGCGGGTTCATCGTCTACCGGCCCGGCCACTGGGCCTTCACCGGGGCCGACGTGTACTACGGCGATGTCCTGGGCGCGGATGTGCCGCTGGTGGGCTATGAGACCGACGGCGTGGCCTACACGTTCCGCCGGGGCCTCCCCCATCCCACCGGAGAAGACGGCTCCCCCGAAGACTTGGAGATCCTGGCGTTGACTCCGGTGACGCTCGAGGAGGAGGACCACGGACAGGCCGGGAACCTGATCTCCATCGCCGACGGCGACCTCGCCTTCGCGGCCGAGGCCCTCTTCGGCGAGGACACACCGGAGAACCGCGACAAGATCCGCTACGGCAGCGCGGTCATCACCGCCATGTCCAAGGGCGCAGGCGAGGTCTTCTGCGCGGGCACCACCGAGTGGTGCCACGCCCTGGCCCAAGGCGAAACCCAGGTCGAGACCATCACCCGAAACGTCCTCGACCGCTTCCTCGCCGACCCGGACCAGTAGTAGCGTCGTTGAATGCCGATCGAGCCGCCGGAGCATCTCAGCGAGGCCGCTAGGGCCTACCTGCTCGACCCGCCGGCGCGCACGGAGCCCTTCGATGCCTCCGATCCTGTCGCCGTGCAGCGGGTGCGTGAGGAGACCCATCCCGAGTGGATGGCTGCCAACGACGACATCACCGGGCCGTGGTGCTGCCGCGACGGCACGGTGGCGGGCGTGCCGGTGGTGTGGTTCGCTGCCGACGAAGGCGATTTCGGCCGCTCCGAGGTGATCGTTCACCTGCACGGCGGCGCCTACATCGTGGGGTCGCCGATGACGAACGCCGCGGTGGCCGTGCCGGTGGCGCAGCGCAGCGGCCTGCCGGTGGTGTCGGTGGACTACCGCTTGGCACCCGAGCACTCCTGCCCCGCCGCTGTCGAGGACGCGGTGGCGGTGGTCGCCGAGCTGGGCTTGGAGCGTCCGCTGGTGGCGATGTTCGGCGAGTCCGCCGGCGGGGGCCTCACGGTGGCCACCGCGGTGGGGCTGCGAGACCAGGGCGCGAGGGTGCCCGAGCGTCTGGGCCTGATCGCGCCGTGGGTCGACCTCACCTGTTCGGGCGACACCTACAGGACTCTGCTCGGGTCCGACCCGAGCTTCGGCGACCCTCGACAGCCGCCCCAGTGGGCTGCGGCCTACGCGGGCGAGGCCACCGCCGACCCTCAGGCCTCACCGCTCTTCGCAGACCTGTCGGGCCTGCCGCCGGTGTTGATCCAGGTCGGCGGCCGCGAGGTGCTGTTGTCGGACTCGCTGCGCCTGCACCAGGCCCTGCTGCGCTCAGGCGTGGAATCGACTCTGGACGTGTGGGACGCCATGTGGCACGTCTGGCATTCCGATCCGACGCTGCCCGAGACCGTGCAGGCCTTCGACGAACTAGCCGCCTTCCTCACCCCGCCGCGCTAGACCCCCAAGCAACGCCCGCGCCTCGCGGCCGCCAACGAGGGGGCGACGCCACCGTAAGAGGCTGCGCGAATACGTGAAGCTACGGGCGGAAGCGGCGGCGCAGCCAATCAGCGAGGAGGGGGTCGACTATCACGATGCGGTCATCGCTGCGCACGAGGATGCCCTTGCCCGTCAGCGCATCCGCTGCGTCGCTCGCGGTGGCGGGCGCAAGGTCCACTCGCGCGGCTTCTCGCCCGTAGATGCTCCCTCCCTGGGCGACGGCCCTCAAGGTTCTTCGCTGACCCGCCGGCAACAGGTCGAAGATGCGCTCGGAGGCTGCGTCGACGCTGTGGCGCACATCGGCTAGGGCTTCCGCCCAGGCGTCCTCGTCGGCGGTCTCGCCCGGTTCGACTCGCCGCCAGACCGCGTCCGCGAGCTGCATTGCCCGCTGAGGATGGCCCTCGGCCATTGACACTATGCGGCTCGCGGCCGGCCCTGCGTCTCGGCCTGTCGAAGCAAAGCCTCCTTCGATGATCCGGTATACGGCCTGGTCGTCGAGCGGCCCGATCTCGACCAGATCTGCTTGAGCGAAGAACGGCTGTGCCTGATCACTGAACAGGGTGCGCATCGTCGAGGGCTCCGAACCCGCGAAGACGATGCCGAGCGACTGATAATGGTGCTGCAACTCGCTGCGCAGCACCCCGGCTCCCCCCTCGACGTTGGCTATCCCGGAGAACTCGTCGAACACCACGAAGACCTCTCGGCGTGCAGCGGCTCGCACCAGAACCTCGAGCCGCCCCCGCAACGCCAGGACGGGATCAGTGCCGCGGCGGCCGGAGCGAACCAGTTCAATGCTCAACACGCCGATCGTCAACGACACCGAGGCCGCAAGCGAGTCCAGGGTCCGTCTCGCCGCGCCTGCAACTCCCGCCAGCCCGCGGTCAATCGCGGCAGCGAGATCCGACATCGACGCCATCTGGTACAAGTCGACCCAGACCGGCTGGGGGCCGACAGCCTCAAGGTCTGCTGCCACCCGCTTCAGAAGGCTGGTCTTTCCGTAGCGGCGCGGGCCGATCAGCGCGGTCAGACGCCGATCCGATATGCGTTGCGCGATGTCGATGGCCAGGCTCTCGCGGCCTGAAACCTGCTCGGGCCGCAGCGGTCCGTGATATGGAAACGGGCTAACGCTCACAAGTCAGAATAATACTCGGAAAAACCGAGTATGAGGTACTCGGAAAAACCGAGTACTCCGTGGCTGCTGGTCTTCACCCTGTTCAGAGCTGGGCTCCTCGATGAACACCGCGTCGGAGGTGAACAGCTCCGGGAACCGGTGGTACTGGTCGGGGTCGTCGCAGTACCAGCAGTAGCGGGCCTTGAGCGCCTTGATGGCTTCGATGTCGAGCAGCCGCTGAACGTCGGGATCGGTCATGGGGAACTCCCTCGTGGCGTCGCCCGTCACTCGATGATCGAGGATCCGTCGCGGATGGGCCCGCCGATTGCGGCCTCGATCATGTCGATGCTCAGCCCGGCGCCGAGGCCGCCGTCGATGTTGAGGGCGTGGCCGTTGACCATGGCTGCTTCGTCGCTGGCGAGATAGTGGATGGCCGCGGCCACCTCGTCGGCGGTCGCGAGCCGGTCGGTGTGCTGGTGGGCCAGTGCCTGCGACCGGGCCGCCCAGTGGTCGTGATCCTCGTCCACCATCGGGGTGGCGACCCCGGTGGGGCAGACGCAGTTGACCCTGATTCCGAGTGGGCCCAGCTCGATCGCCGCGTAGCGGGTCAGGCCTACGACACCCCACTTGGAGGCTCCGTAGGCGCTGAGACCCGGGAAGCCCACCATCCCGGCCATGGAGGCGGTGTTGACGATGGCCCCGCCGGGATTCATAGCCCGCGAAGAGTGCCTGATGCCGTGGAGGACCCCGAACAGGTTCACCTCCATCATCGTGCGGGTGTCCTCGACGGAGTCGGCGCCGATTCCCTTGGCCGTCAGGAGCACGCCCGCGTTGTTGACCATCACGTCGATCCGGCCGTGGCTCTCGACCACCGCGGCCACCAGCGACGCGACCGAGTCTTCGTCGGTCACGTCGGCCGCCACGAACTCGGCCCCGAGCTCGGCGGCCGGTTCAGAGCCGTCGGCGATGTCGCTCAACACCACTGCGGCCCCGGCGGCCGCGAACCGCCGGGCGGTGGCCAGGCCAATGCCTGATGCAGCCCCAGTGACGACCGCCACCTTGCCGGCTAGCGAGAACATGACAGACCTCTCCGTAACGGCACGAGGAGGGACCATAGCTACGGTGTGGCGCCGTGACCCAGCCCGATGACCGCACCGACCGGTGGCTGGTGGTGGGCGCGGGACCGTCGGGGCTGTCGGTGTCGCTGGCCTTGCGGCGCGCCGGGGTGGACTTCGAGGGCGTCGAGGCCGGCTCCGCCGTCGGCGGCATGTGGAACATGGACAATCCCGGCGGCGCCATGTACGAGTCCGCGCACTTCATCTCATCCGCAGCCCGCTCGGGCTGGGCCGACCTGCCCATGCCCGACCACTACCCCACCTACCCCCGCTGGTGGGAGATCCGCGACTACATCGGTGGGTGGGCCGCGCATCACGGCCTGGCTGAGCACTACACCTTCGACACCAAGGTCACAGAGGCATCGCCGGTCAACACCGGCGACCAGGAGTTCTGGGACGTGACGCTGTCCAGCGGGGAGGTGCGCCGCTACCGGGGGCTGGTCGCCTGCCCCGGCTTCCAGCGGGTCCCGAACGTGCCGGCCCATCCGGGGACGTTCAGCGGGGAGGCCCGCCACAGCCAGACCTACAAGTCGGCCTCCGAGTTCCACCGCAAGCGCGTCATGGTGGTGGGCGCGGGCAACTCGGCGGTGGACATCGCGGTGGACGCCGCCATCGCGGCCGAGCGGGCAGTGATCTCCACCAGGCGGGCCTACTGGTTCTTCCCCAAGCTGATCGGGGGCGTGCCCCTCGACTGCTTCGCCATCAACTCGGTGTCGAGCCAGGACCGGCTGCGGCGCTTCCTGGAGATCCACGTGGGCGACGTGGGCCGGGTCGGTTTCGGCGCCCCCGACCATCCCCCGCTGACCCATCATCCGATCCTCAACGACCAGATCCTGCACCACCTGTCCCACGGCGACCTGGTGGCCCGGCCCGAGGTCGACCGCTTCGACGGCTCAACGGTCCGCTTCGTCGACGGCAGCACCGAGGAGCTCGATCTGATCATCTGGGCCACCGGCTACCTCGACCGGGTGCCGTTCGTGGCCACCGAGAACTGCCGGATCTCCAGCAGGGACACCGACAACGACCTGTTCATCTGGATGTTCCACCGGCGACACCCCCAGATGATGGCGCTGGGACCGGCCAACCTCGCCGCGGGCGGCTACTGGGCGCTGGCCGCCTCCGCGGACCTGATCGCCAACCACATCCGCGACCAGCACCGGCACCCCGAGCGCTGGCAGCAGATGCGCCGCATCATCGAGGGCTCCGAGCCCGACCTGAGCGGCGGGTACAGCTACTACCAGAAGCCGGGACACCTGAACTACGTGAACGCCGCGGCGCTGGACCGCTACGGCGCCGAACTGGCAGAGGGGTTGGGATTTGAGCCGCTGGCCCATCCCGCGGACTTCAAGCCGCCGGAACTGATCGACATCGACGGCTGGCTGGACGATCCCCGACCCCTGTCGATGCCCTCGCACGGCTCGCTGGCGCCGATCCCCTACCAACCCCGGGACCTGATTGATGGTTGAGCTGCGCCCAGGACCGGCGGGCGACCAGATCGACGCCATGGCCGCGGACATGTTCGGCTACCTGCTCGGCTTGCAGCGCCATGGTGACGTCGTGTCCATCGAGCTGGCCGGGGTGCAGACCGCGGTGCTCTACGATCTCGACGCCATCTACCGGGTGCTGGCCGACAAGCTGGAGCATGTGGGCATGGCCCCGGTGTTCGAGCGCCTCAGCCACGCCACCGGCTCGGGAATCCTCACCAACTACCACTGGCCGACCTGGCATCCCCGCCGTCGCCGCATCGTCAAGCCGCTGGGTGCCCGCTCGGTGGGCCGGTTCCGCGAGCGCATGGTCGCCATCATCGAGCAGGATCTGGGCTCCTGGCCGCTGGGTGAGACCTTCGACCTGTATCCGGTGGTCCGGCGGTTGACGCTGCGGGTGGTGGCCGATCTGCTGTTCACCATCGACCTCACCGCCGATGCCGTAGCGGTGATCGACCGGGCCGTGGAGGAGATCCACGCCTGGGCCGAGTCCGATCCCGCCAACGCCGATCTGGCCAACGAGCCCGAGTCCTCCAGCTCGGCCGTCGCCGACCTGCACTCCTTCATCGACGGCGTGATCGCGAGCCGCGATCACGCCAACCCCGGCGATGACATGATCGGTGTGCTGCTGGCTGCGGCAGGCGAGCCCGACCCGCCGCTGGACACCGCCGGAGTCCGCGATGAGGCCGTCACGCTGATCCTGGCCGGCCACGAGACGGTGACCAACACGATCTCGTTCGCCATCGACCTGCTGGGCCGCAGCCCCGCAGCCCGCGACTGCGAGCCGCGCCACATCGTCGATGAGACCCTGCGGCTGTACCCGCCGGTGCATGTGACCAACCGGGCCATCGTTGCCGACTTCGACCTCGGCGGTTTCTCCCTGCCCGCAGGCTGGGAGGTACTGATACCCGAGTACGTGATCTACCGCGACGATCGGCACTTCGAGCGGCCCTCAGAGTTCCTGCCCGACCGCTGGGCCGAACACAGCCGGCTGCGCCTCAAACGGCGGGCCTACTTCCCGTTCCTGACCGGCCCCAAGTTCTGTGTTGGCAGCCATTTCGCGCTGCTGGAGGCAACGGAAGCAGCGGGGCGGTTCGTGGCCAGGTTCGACCACCAGATGCTCGACCCCGAGCCGCCCTGGGGCCGTGAATTCGCCCTGTCGTTCGCCCCCGACCGGCCCCTGCCGTGCAGACTGACCCTGCGATGATTCCTGAACTCACACTCTCAGGCCCGCCGCGAGAACGGGGCCGCAAGCACGGCGAGGAACTGCGCGGCAGGATCGCCGGCGCGATCGGTGCCTGGTTCGAGCATCTCGCTCCCCGCACTGATCCTCGAGCATTCGTGACTGAGATCGCCCGTAGCTCCGGTCTGAGCGAGGCGGGCGAGACCCACGCCCCCAATCTCATGGCGGAGGTGACCGGCATCGCGGAGGGGGCCGCTCAGGACTTCGAGGCGATGTTCGCGTGGCAGCTCATTGACGAGTGCTGGTGGTATCTCGACGATCGCGAGGCCCGCGCCTCCGGTCCCGCGGCCGACGGGCGCGAGCGCTGCAGCGCGCTGGCCATCAACCACCAGGGCCGGGGCATCGTGGCCCAAACCCAGGACCTCGACTACCACTGCGACGGCACCCAGGTGATGCTGCGCTACCTCGACCAGTCCGGGCTTGAGATCCTGGCCCCGTCGTTGGCGGGCCTGCTGGCGCTCAACGGGATCAACAGCACCGGGCTGGCGGTGGGCATCACAACTCTGAGCCAGCTTCCCCACAGCACCGCTGGCGTCGCTTCCGGGCTGCTGGTTCCCATGCTGTTGCGCTGTGCCACCCTGGACGAAGCGCTGGCGCTGCTGGACCGGGTGCCCATCGCCAGCGGGAACAGTTTCGTGATCGGCTCCCGCGACCGTTCAGTCGCGGTTGAGGTCTCCTCGGATGCGCTGGCGGTGTCGGCGGACGGCGACTGGGCGCTGCACACCAATCACGCTCTGGTCCAGGAGCACATTCACCCCTACGTGCGTTTCGATCACTCCGTGGCCCGGCTGCGCCAGCTCGACGAGCGGGTGCGACCCGACTCGACCCTCGAGGACCTGGCTGCGATGTATGCGGGTGGGCCGGTGTGCCAGAGCCGGGCCGGTGGCGGGGTCCAGATGAGCGTCGGCACCATGATCTTCGAGCTGGGAGACGAGCCCGCCTGCCACTACGCCCCCGGGCCCCTCGACACCGACGATCTGGTCACCTACCGGATGCAGACCCGGGGTGGGGCGGCGACCTAGCCTCAGGCCATGGCGAAGCGGGGCATCGACGTCGGTGACGACCCTCTCTACGAGCCCCGATACTCCGAGATCGCCACCTTCATGCGGGCCCCCTACCTCCCCGACCTCGACGGCGTGGACATCGCCATGTTCGGCGTGCCCTTCGACGGCGGGGTGACCAACCGGCCCGGTGCCCGCCACGGGCCCCGGGAGATCCGCAACCAGTCGTCGCTGATGCGTGCCATCAACCATGCGACCGGTGTCAACCCCTTCGACGCGGCCCGCGTGGCCGATGTCGGCGACGTGCGCTTCTCGCGGGTGTTCGACAACGCCGCGGCCACCGACGACATCGAAGCGTTCGCACGCCGGATCACCGAGGCCGGAGCGCTGCCGCTGGCCGCCGGCGGCGACCACTCGATCACCTACCCGATCTTCCGGGCCCTGGCCAGCCCGGAAGCTCCGATCGGGATGATCCACATCGACGCCCACACCGACACATGGGGGCCGTTCCGGGGCGAGAAGTTCCATCACGGCGCACCGTTCCGCCTGGCTGCTGAGGATGGGTTGATCGATCCGGCCCGCTGCATCCAGATCGGCATCCGGGGCGCCCAGAACTGGGGCGACGGCTGGGAGTTCTCCCAGAGCTCGGGAATGCGGGTGATGTTCATCGAGGAGTTCGAGGACCTGGGCGTGCAGGGTGTGGCCACCGAGGCCAAGCGCATCGTGGGCGACGGCCCCACCTACATCAGCTTCGATGTGGACGGCCTCGACCCGGTCTACGCGCCCGGCACCGGAACGCCGGAGGTGGGCGGCATCACCACACGCGAGGCGCTGTCGCTGCTGCGCTGCTTCCGGCACCTGAACCTGATCGGCGGCGACGTGGTGGAGGTCGCCCCGCCCTTCGATCCCTCCGGCAACACCGCCCTGGTGGGGGCCACCCTCATGTACGAGATCCTCTGCCTGCTGGCCGAGTGCCGGGCAACCGGCTGAACAAGAGGCACCGGGCCGACCCGAGCCATTGACCAATAGTGGGTCGTCACCCATAATAGTGGCATGCCACGGGTAACTGAAGCGACGAGAGCCGAGCACCGGCGCAGGCTGCTCGAAGCCGCGGCCGCCGAGTTCGCGGCCAAGGGCCTCGACGGTGCCCGCGTCGACGACATCTCGCTCGCGGCCGGCCTCGGCAAGGGCACCATCTACAACTACTTCGAGTCCAAGCACGAGGTCTTCCGAGAGGTGGTGCTGGCCTGGTTCACACGAATCACCGAGACCCTCGAACCTGTGCCCGAGGACGCGCCCATCCGCGACCAACTGCTCTCGATCCTGCGAGCGGACATGCAGGTGTCCCGCGACATCGAGGACTTCGCCCGGGTCATGTACCGCGAGGCCCTCAGGCCCGACCGCGACGAGGCCGCGGCACTGCTGCCGGCCGTCGACCCGTCGGACGAGGCCATCGAGGCCGTCATCGGGCGGGGCCAGGAAGCCGGCGAGATCCGCACAGACCGGTCGGCTGCCGAGTTGACGCGGGTCATTCGCAGCCTCGTCAGCGGCCTGATCTTCGAATACTGGCTGCCGGGCTCCAAGCTGTCGCTCGACGACATCCCCGAGCTCGTCGTCGACCTGTACTTGAACGGGGTGCGCACCTAGTGCCTGACCCGAGCCCGAGAAGCCGAATCAGAAGGTAGGAAGCCAGTGTTCTCAGTCAAGGACA
>LXNI01001984.1_pt1 | contig 15580 bp, 11 predicted proteins | sample 809091 | NCBI WGS metagenome assembly LXNI01 (sample SAMN04870527, study PRJNA318959) | sponge metagenome | biome: 01000161; feature: marine sponge reef; material: water | host: Sarcotragus foetidus | place: Greece: Milos, Mediterranean Sea | collected 2013-05-29 | depth 5-7 m | reverse complement strand
GCCCGGTGGGGTTGTCGGGGGTGAGCACCGCCACCACGCCGGTCCGCTCGTTCACCTCGGCGAGGATCTCGTCGTGGGGCAGCGTGCCCCACTCGTACTCGATGGGCACGAGGTCTCCCCGAGCCATGCGGGCGCACGCCGGGACCATCTCGAAGGTGGGAGTCGGAAAGACCATCTCCTGTCCCGGCGCGAGGAAGGCGCGGAAGACGCGGTCGATGGCGTCGTCGCCGCCGGTCGTCGCGAGGACGTTGGCGGGGTCGGTGCCGAGGTAGGCGGCGTAGGCGGCTTCGAGGGGGGCGGGGTCGGCGTATTTGCGGAGCAGGGCGGGGCCATGGCGTTCGAGGACTTCGAGGCAGGCGCGGTTGGGCGGCTCGCCCTCGTTCATGCTGAGGTCGATGATGTCGCGGCGGGGCGGCCTCATGGGACGATCTGCTGGGGCTCGGAGACGACGAGATCGGTGCCGCCCCGCGCCTTGATGTCGAGGAGGAGCGCCGGGAGTGCGGTGCGTGGGACGGCGGCGCGGATCGCGTAGGCGCTCTCTCCGTGGAGGCGCGACACGGTGGGCTCGCGCATGCAGGGCAGGATGGAGACGACCCGCTCGAAGTCGGCCTGCGCGACATTGAGTTCCAGCATGACGCGGCGGCGTGCCTCGAGGACGGACTGGAGGAGGAGGACGAGGTCCTCGATCGGGGCGCGCCGGGCGGGATCGTCGAGGGCGGGGCGGCTGGCGTAGAGCCGGGTCGAAGAGCGCATGAGGGTGTCCACGATGGCGAGTCCGTTGGCGCGCAGCGTGGATCCGGTGGCCGTGTTGTCGACGATCAGGTCGGCGTCCTCGGGGGGGAAGACCTCAGTGGCCCCGTAGGACCGCACGAAAACGGCGTCGATGGGTTGGGATGCGATCCATCGGTGTGTAATGCGTGTGTATTCGGATGCAACGACCAGGCGGCCCGGGGGGAGGGCGCCGTCCACCAGGAGGTCGGCAGGGGCGGCCGCGACGACCTGGACGGGGTCCAGTCCGGTGTCCAGGAGCTCCACCAGATCGGCGTCCAGCTCGGCCACCCAGTCCGCGCCCGCGAAGCCCACGTCACGCGACCCCGCGTGCAGCATCTCCACCACGTTCTGGGGTTTGAGCAGCTTGGCCGCGAAGCCGGGCCACGAGAGCGCAGGGCGGTAGTTGCGATCACCCATGCGGACGTCCACACCCGCGTCGGCAAGGAGCGCGAGCACGCCCGCCTGCATGCTTCCCTTGGGCAGCCCGATGCGGACCTGGCCTGTGCGGGCCGCGTCGTCGCCTCCGATGTCTTTTGTCTCCAACAGCGTTTTCACGTTTGTGTCCTCCGTTCCGCGAGCCGCCGTGTTCGGCCTCCGCAGGGTTCCAGCAGTTCCGCAACCTGACTCCCACACGCAAAAAAACCGGCCTCCCGTCGAGGAAGCCGGTGCCGGTCAAGCCCGTCCGTCTGGCGTGGCTATGCCGTCACACGACCGCCTCTCGGTGGCCGTGGTGATGATGGGACGGGGTGTGGGTGCGGGTGTTCATGGGCTCTGATTCTCGCAGTTCGAAGATACGGTGTCAATGGATTCGGTCACGGGCTGCGGGCCCGGATCCGACCGACAATCACATGCTCCACGTCCAGCGAGTCCTTGCCCACGCCGAGGACTTCCCTGTCCTCAAGCGAGAAGAGCTGCGTGTCGCGGTCGAGGCTGAACGTGCCAAGCGTCTCGCCGTCCTCGCCGAGAAGTGACCACTGCGCCACGTCGTTTGTTCCGGGTGCGTAGTGCCGGATGAGCGTCTCGGATCCGTCGCTGATGATGGCGGAATAAAAGGGACGCGGCACCGATTCGCCCCAAATCTCCACCGCTTCCCGCACGTACGTCATGTAATTGTCCCTGTCTTGCACGCGGCGGGCACCGGTGTCGGCATTGGCCCACAGCCGGTCCATCTCCGCCTCCGCAACGGCTGTTGGTGGAGAAGCCGGTCGCAGGGTCCTGGCTGTCTGCCCACCCCAGCGGAATGACACCACACCGCCGTTTCGCGCATCCGCGACAACCACCCCCGTCCCTGTCAAATCGTAGGTTGCGGCGGCGCTGAACGCCGGAGCACCGTACCGCCACCCTCCACGGGCGGCGATAAAGACTACGAAGTGCTCGTCGCCCGGGATCTCGACCGGTGTCTCAAGTGCCGTTGCCGGCTCGTCAACCCGATGGAGCTCGACCGGTTCTCTGAGCACCTTCATGGCATCCTCCGAGGCCGGGTACGGCGGCTCTCGCGTGGCGGACACCACCGGGGCTCCATCCGGGCTGAACGTGACCTGAGCGAGCGTCCCGGTGATCTCGCGGAGTGACCACACGTCGACCAGTGAAGCCCGATGGAAGAGTTGGACCCGGCGCGCGAGCGCGTCGAGGACAAGGATCGAATCACCCTTCGTGTCCAGATCCGTCACCGAAAGGAAATCGCCCGGACCCTCTCCCAACCGGCCGATGGTCCCGGCCGAGTCTCCGGCCGAGTCCAGCAACAGCACGTTTCGCGAGCCCTGGTTCATGACCGCAAGACCCTCGTCGGCTATTCGCCCCACGCTCTTGACGCGAAAAAGCAGGTCGCTGTGGACGACGGTCGATGTGTCGACAAAGAGGTCCGCAGGCGCACCGGGCCGGGTCCCAGCGTCCGGTCTATCCGGCTCGCACCCGCCCGCCGCGAAGCAGGAGGCGCACGCCGACGCGAAGGCCAGCGCGGCGGTGCGGGTGCTGAGGATGTCTATTGCAAGTCCTTGCGATCCAAAGGGCCGGGTTGTGTAGTGCCGTGGTATCTGAACCGAAGCATGGGGCCGCACACCGTGAGAACCCGGCCGCGCCGAGCCGGACCACGGCAGCAGCTCTCGAACCGTCATGATGAGTCTCCTCTCCCTGCGGTATACCGATGTCGTCCAGACCTTAGCTTAGCCAGTCCCGGAAGCAGTCAGAAGATACCCCCCCGATTCTTCGCAACTCATTGTCGGAGCAAATGGACTGTCCGGTTCTCAATATTGGTCTGTTCGATCTGAACCACACGCGACTCGCGCGATAGACACCGACGCTAGACCCCGCGGACTTCCACCCCTCCCATTGTCCCCCCACCCCCACACCCCTAACCTACCGGACACAATTCGCGGCCCCTTGACCCACCTTCTCCTCCCCAGGCCCACCCCATGACCCCTCCCCGCTCCCACTACCTCCCCCGCACGCGCCGTGGCCGTATCGCCACGATCGCCTTCATCGCGGCCATGGCCCTCGCCCAGCCGCCCATCGTGCACGGCCTCATGAACCGCACCGAGCCGCTCATCCTCGGCACGCCCTTCATCTTCGCCTACCTCCTCGGCGTCTACTGCCTCATGATCGGCGTCCTCGTCTGGACGTTGCGGAAAGGGGTCTAGCCGCCAAATGGAACCCTGGGTCGTCTCCACCTCGCTGATCTTCATCTACCTGATCGCGACCATCGTGATCGGGATCGTGGCCAACCGGAAGGGCACGTCCAGCATGGAGGATTTCTTCCTCTATGGGCGCCAGGCCGGGTTCATCGTCCTCTACCTGACGGTGGTGGCGACCTTCCACTCGGCCTTCGCCTTCCTGGGCTCGGGGGGGTTCTTCTTCACCCACGGGATCGGGTTCTGGATGGCCGGGACCTGGACGGTGATGGTCGGGGCCATCACGTACACGCTGGGCACGCGGATCTGGGCGCTGGGCAAGAAGTTCGGCTACATCACGCCCGCGGACCTGATCGCGGACTTCTACGAGAGCGAGGCGGTGCGGATCATCGTCGCGCTGGTATCGGTGATCTTCACGCTCATCTACATCCAGGTGCAGGCGCAGGGGCTGGGGTACATCCTCTCGGTGGCGACCGGCGACCGGATCTCCTTCGAGCTGGCGTCGCTGATCCTGCTCGTGGTCGCGGCGGCGTATCTCATGGTCGGGGGACTGCGGGCCGTCTACTGGACCGACGTGATCCAGGGGATCTGGATGTACATCGCGGTCTGGGCCGGCAGCCTGCTGCTCACCTACAAGCTCTTCGGCGGACCGGTCGAGCTCTGGAAGCGGCTCATGGCGGAGCGGCCCGACCTGCTGAGCCTGCCCGGCCCGGAGGGCTTCTTCACCCCCGGCATGTGGGTCGGCATGACGATCGCGCTCTCCTTCGGGATCATCTTCCAGCCGCACATGATGATTCGCTACTTCACGGCCGCCTCCGACCGCACCCTCAAGGTCCTCGGCGCCACCACCCCGATCTACCTCATGACGCTCTTCATTCCGGCGGCGTTCGTGGGGCTCGGCGGTGCGCTCATCCTTCCTGATCTCGCGTCCCCCGACCGGGTCTTCCCCGAACTGCTCTTCCAGTTCGCGCCGCCCTGGCTGACCGGGCTGATCCTGGCCGGCGCCACCGCCGCGGCCATGTCCACGCTGGATTCGATCCTGCACTCGAACATGACCGTGCTCACGCGGGACGTGTACCAGCGCTACATTGCGCCTGACCGCAGCCAGGGCCACTACCTGGCCTTCGGTCGGTGTGTGGTGGTCGTGCTGCTGGCGGTGGGCTTCTATCTCACCGTCTCGCAACTCGACTTCCTTGTTACGCTGGTGACGCTCTCGGGCGCGGGCGCGCTTCAGCTGATGCCGGCCATCCTGGGCGTCTGCTACCCGGGACGGCGGCTCCACACGGCGACGGGTGTTGTGGCGGGGATCCTGGCGGGCCTCATCACGCTCTACCTGACCCGCGTCCAGTTCCCGCAGCCGTTCGGCGTTCACGAAGCTGTGTGGTCGCTGGCCGTGAACTTCGTGGTCACGATCGTGGTGTCGCGGTTCACGCGGCCGCCTTCCGCAGCCACGGTGGAGCGGATTCACGGCGAGGTGGAGCGGTTCGTTTACGGGGACTGAGCGGTCGAGACCGACCAGCGACTCCGCTATCGTGGTCCGTATCAAGCGGTTACGGAGGTGTTTCACCGTCGAAAACCGGGGTGTGGAGCACTATCCGGGGTCACGCGGTATACAAAACTGCACGCAACCCCTTGCGCGGCCGCGACCCGCGCTACCACGTTGCCCCCGTTCACCAGTACCCCGTCCACTCCAAAAAGGAGAACCAACGTGGACATCAAGAAACTCGTGACAGCCACCGTCGTTGCAGGGATCGCACTACTGGTGGTCGACTACGTTCTCGACATGGTGCCCTTCATCGGCGGGCACCACCCACATGGGCACCACGAGCACGCCGATTTCTCCCTCTACGGCATTCTTGGTGCCCTCGGTCACGGACTCGTGCTCGCCGTGGTTCTGGGATGGAGAGGCGTGGGCGACGCGATGGATGGAGCGAAAGCCGGGGCAACCTACGGGGTGTTGCTCAGCCTGGCCCACAGCTTGGAAATGTGGGGCGGTGATGCCGGCGAACTCGTCGGTGCGGCCGTTGGCAGTGCCGTCCTCGTGGGTATCGCCGGCGCGGCCGTTGCCATGGCCGGCGGTGGATCGGGCGACTAGGCCACTCAAGCCGAACTGGGGCGCTCACATTTTGGTGAGCTCCCCAGACTGAGACCGACCGCTCTCGGAGCCTAGGATCGCCTGCGGGTGCGCAAGCCCCCGGGCGACAGTGGAAGACAGTCCGCTACCAGGTTCCGGGGGCGGTCATGCGTATAGGTCGGCTTGTTTTCCGTCCAGGCGGTCGTCGATATCGTAACTGGCGGCCGCCGAAGAGGATGCTTGCCCGGCTGAATCGAAGCTGACGTCGATCCGGCCCAGTCGCATGCCGCCCCAGCCCACCTGGTTGACCAGGGTGAAGCCGTACCGTCCCTGTTCGAGAACATGGGGTTCGTCGAGGAAGGTGTGTGTGTGTCCGCCGAGTATGAGGTCGATGTCGGGGACGGCCTCGGCCAGGGTCTGGTCGCTGGGGCGGGCTGGATCGCCGTAGCGGTATCCCAGGTGCGACAGGCAGATGACGAGGGAGCACCCCTGCTCGCGCAGCTCCCGGCACGTTGTGCGCGCGGCCGCCATCGGATCGGTGTACACGACGCCCTCGTGCAGACTGGCCAGCACCAGCTTGTCGAAGGCGATGCCCAGGCCGAAGATCCCCACCCTCACGCCGCCGAAGTCGCGAATCGTGTACGGCTCGACGTGCCCCGCCAGCGCCGACCCGCTCACGTCGTAGTTGGCCGACACGAACTCGAAGCCCGCCTCGGGCAGCATGGCCACCAGTCCGTCCACACCGTTGTCGAAGTCGTGGTTGCCAAGCGTGGCCACGTCGTAGCCCATCGCGGTCATGGCCCGAAACTCCAGCTCTCCGCCGAAAAAGTTGAAGTACGGCGTCCCCTGGAAGATGTCCCCCGAATCGAGGAGCAGGACATGCTCGTTGGCCTCGCGCACCCGCCGGATCAGGGTGGCCCGCCGGGCCGCCCCCCCCAGTCCCTCGAAGCGCCCACCATCCATTGGGAAGGGGTCCATGCGCGAGTGCGTGTCGTTGGTGTGCAGCACGACCAGGCTGACGCCGTCTTCATGTAGGAGGGGTCCGTAGGAGAGGTCTCTTCCGACCCCTCGGCCACGGGGTGCGGTCCGCGCCCACAGCGGTTCGACCCCGGCCAGGCCCGCCACTCCCCCCAGGCCCAGCACGCGCATGAAGTCGCGCCGTTTCATCCTTCGTTCGCCCTCTCCGCGCCTTCCCCAACCGGGATGTTGCCCCAGCGCATGAACAGGGCCGGCACGACCACCATGTTGAGCAGGGTCGAGGTCAGCAACCCGCCCAGAACCACTACGGCGAGCGGCGCCTGGATTTCCTTCCCCGGCTCGCCGATCCCCATTGCCAGGGGAATCAGGGCCAGGCCCGCGGTCAGAGCGGTCATTAATATCGGACTCAGTCGCTCCACCGAGCCGAGCCGGATGGCGTCCGGCAGCGACATTCCGCCCGCGCACAGGTCCTGATACCGGCTCACAAGGAGCATGCCGTTGCGCACCGCGATCCCGAAGAGCGTGATAAACCCGACCAGCGTCGCCACATTCACCGTGCCGCCGATGAGGAGCACGGCGATCACTCCGCCGGTCAGGGCCAGCGGCAGGTTCACCATGAGGAACATGGCCGTGCTGAAGCTGCCGAACGCCCGGAACATGATCATGAAGATCGCGCCGATCGAGAATAGCGACAGGAGAGTGATGCGGCGCGTCGCACTCTGCCCGCTCTCGAACTGCCCCCCGTACTGCAAATGGTACTCCGGCGGCAGATCCAGCTCGTCGGCGATGTGTCCCTGAAGTTCGGTCACGGCGCCGATCACGTCCCGTCCGGCCACGTTGGCGCTCACCACGATCTTCCGCGACACGTTTTCGCGCGTAATCATGTTCGGCCCGCGGGCCTGCACGATCCAACCGAGCTGCGAAAGCGGCACGGTCGCGCCGCCGGGGGTTGCCACCAGCGCTCCCCCGATGGCCTCGGGATCGCTCCGGTGACGGTCCGCGTAGCGCACGACCAGATCGAATGTCCGCTCGCCCTCGCGCACCAGGGACACGACTTCGCCCTGCATCGCGATGTGGACCGCTTCGGCCAGCGCCCCGGGGCTCACCCCGTGGCGCGCCATGGCCCGGCGGTTGGCGCGCACCTGCAGCTGGGGCACCTCCGCCTGCTGCTCCATCGATACATCCACCAGCCCGTTGACCTCGAGTGCGATGGCCTCGATCTGCCTGGCGATATTGCGCAATTCGCCGAGATCGGGTCCGAACACGCTGATCGCGATCGCGGCGCGCGTTCCCGACAGCATGTGGTCGATGCGGTGGCCGATGGGCTGCCCCACCGTAATGCTGGTCCCCGCGATCCCCGCAAGCTCCGAGCGCACCTCCGCCATCACTTCCGCAAGCTCGCGACCGTCCAGATCAAGCCGCGCTTCGACATGCGACACGTTGACGCCCTGCGCCTCTTCGTCGAGTGCGGCGCGGCCCGTGCGCCGTGCCGTCGAGACCACCCCCGGCACCCCCAACAGCCGCCGTTCGACGCGATTGCCGATCGCGTTGGATTCCCCCAGCGACGTGCCCGGTACGCTGATGATCGCGATCGTCAGCGACCCCTCCTGGAACTCGGGCAGGAACTCCCGTCCAAGTGTGGGCACCACCGCCAGCGTACCCACGAGCAGCAATCCCGCCCCGGCCAGGACCCTTCCCGAACGGCGCAGCGCCCGGGTCAGCACCCGTTCGTAGACGAACTCGAGTCCCCGCACCAGCCAGGGCTCGCGTCGCCGCTTGATCGAGCGGTCGCCCGGCAGCAGAAGGTAGGATAGCGCCGGCGTGACCGTAACGGCCACGACGAGCGACGAGAGAATACTGATGATGTAGGCGTATCCAAGCGGCTTGAGCATGCGGCCCTCGACCCCGGTCAGGAAGAACAGGGGGACGAAGACAATGGTGATGATCAGCGTCGCGTTCAGGATGGGATCCCTGATTTCGCTCGCCGCGCCGCGAATCAGGGGAAGCGTCGCGAGGCGCTCGGGGGGTGGCCGGCGGAGGTTGTCGCGGAGTCGCCGGTGGACGTTTTCGACAAAGATGATCGCGTCGTCGACGAGGGCCCCGATCGCGATCGCCATCCCGCCCAGCGTCATGGTGTTCACGGTGCCGCCCAGGGCACGCATCGTGACGACCGCCAGAGCCAGCGACAGGGGGATGGCCACCACGGATATCAGCGTGGTGCGAACATTCCACAGGAACAGCAGCAGGATGGCGATTACGAAGAACGCCCCGTCGCGGAGCGCGAGGATCACGTTCTCCACGGCGAGCGAGATGAAGTCGGCCTGCCGGAAGATGTCGCGCTCGAAGGTGATTCCCTCGGGGAGTTCGGCTTCGATCAGATCCAGCTCGGCGTCGACCCTTTCCGTGAGCTCGAGCGTGTTGGCGCCTGCCTGTTTCTGGACCGACAGGATGACCGCGGGCTCGCCGTTCACGGATCCGGTCCCGTAGGTGATCTTGGGACCGATGCGGACTTCGGCCAGGTCGTCGATCAGGACCGGAACCCCTTCCCGGGTCGCCACCACGGTCACCCCGATGTCCTCCACGCTCGATGGGCGCACGATCCCCCGGACCAGGATTTCGCGTCCACTCGACCAGTAGAGACCACCGGCCACGTTCTCGCTCGACCCCTCGATCGCGGCGAGCACGTCTTCGAGTCCCACCCGGTAGGCCAGGAGCCGCTGCGGGTCGATCAGCACCTGGTATTCGCGCACTTCCCCGCCCTGCGGAACCACCTGCGACACCCCGGTCACCGCCAGCAGCCTGCGCCTCACGATCCAGTCCGCCGTGGTGCGTGCCTCCATGAGCCGCGACTCGGGAGCGACAACGCCCACCAGCATGATCTCGCCCATGATGGAGGTGATCGGAGCGAGGACCGGCGGAGTCACACCCTCCGGAAGATCGAGCGCCTGCGCCTGGAGCCGCGCACCCACGATCTGCCTCGCGAGGTAGATGTCGGTTCCCCATTCGAAATCCGCCCAGACGACGCTGATTCCCTGCGCGGACTTGGAGCGGACCCGGCGGACCCCGAGGGCGCCGTTCAGGGCCGTCTCGATCGGGAAGGTGATCGACGTCTCCACGTCTTCGGGCGCCAGTCCGTGGGCGTCGGTCACCACCGTAACCGTTGGAGCGGTCAGGTCGGGAAAGACATCGACCGGAAATGTGGCCGCCACCCAGCTTCCACCCACGAAGAGACCCATGGCGAAGATGAGCGCAAGGAAGGGATTCGCCAGCGAGGCGCCCACGATGACGTCGAGAAAACCGCGCCGCTCGAATGCCTGGGGGATTTGTTCCACTGGCTGATCAGTGGGCGTGGTCGTGGGCCGGCGCGACGACCCCGAGCGCGGCGAGGTTGACCTGGTACGCACCCACGGTGACAACACTCTCACCGGAGGCGATCCCGGACGCAACGATGGTCCAGGATCCGTCCGAAGGACCCGTCGTGACGACCCGGCGCTCGAAGGAGTCCCCCGTGAGCATGACGTAGATCACGTGGAGGTTGTTCTCGTCCTGGATCGCCGAGGCCGGAACGGCGACTCCGGGCTCGGGATCGCCGAGGAGAATGTGACCTTCCGCCAGCATCCCGACCTTGAGCGAGCCACTGGAGTTCGGAATCCCGAAACGGACCGCGAGCGTGCGGCTCGACGGGTCGATCATGTTGCCGATGGAGAGGACCCTCCTCGATGTGTAGGTGGTCGCGCCGCCCTCAACGGTGAACCACGCGCCCCGGATCCGGTGCGTCTCCGCCGCGTAGCGGGCGGGAACCCGCGCGACAAACCAGAGGGTGGACGCGTTCACGATCGTGAAGGCGTGCTCGCCGATCTCGACCTGGGCGCCTAGCGCCGCGTCACGCACCGCAACCACGCCGCCGATCGGGCTGCGGAGGTAGTACAGACCCGGGTCGGCTTCCCCCTCACCGACGCTGTCCGCGCGGCCGCCGATGGCTTCGAATGCGGCCAATGCCACCTCGAGGTTGCGCCGCGCCTCCAGCGCCCTCCGTTCCGGGATGGCGCCCGCGGCGAAGAGGCGTTCCGCCCGGTCGGCTTCGAGTCGGGCCTCCATGACATCCGCCCGTGTACGCGCGTACGAGTTGTCCAGACTGGTGGGCGCAATCAGCGCCAGGGTCTGTTCGGCGCGCACCCGGTCGCCCGGCCCGACCGAAGGGCCGTCCACTGAAATGCGCCCCGCAACGGGTGACGAAACGTGTACGAGGCCGCCGGGAGGGGTCACCAATTCGCCCGGAGCCGGGATCGATGCCGGAATCTCGCGCACTTCCGCCGCGGCAACCGCAAACGGGAAAGACCACTGCTCCTGCTTGGGCAGCGTGATCAACCCGGCGGCCGCCTCCCCTTCCGCGTGGCCGTGGCCCGCGTGGGGGTCGGGTTCGTCAACGGCGGGGTCGTCCGCGTGGTCGTGCCCCGCATGCGTGTCGGCCTCGTCCCCCGCATGGTCGTGTCCCGCGTGGGCACCGGCCACGTCATCCGCGTGGTTGTGCCCCGCGTGCGCATCGGCCTCGTCCCCCGCATGGCCGTGCCCCGCGTGCACATGGACGTCCTCTTCACTCGCGAAGACTTCGAACTCGCCCGCCCCGATCACGTAGTCGCGCCCACCTGCCGACAGCGCGACCTCGGCGTGCCAGTGTCCCTCCGACGGTATCGTGGGCGACACCATGTACAAGCCCGGAGTCTCCGGCACCGCTTCGATCTCCTGGCGGCCTCCGGGAGGCCCGTACACGACGAGCGTCACGCCCGCGTCCGCCACCGGTTGCCAACCCTCCACCCGGGTGAGATAGATCTCCCAGGGCACCTCGCTCTCGACACCCACGATCTGGTGCGGGTACTCGACGAAGAGTTCGATGTCGCCGGACACCCTGGTGAAAGACCCGCCGCCGCCGTGGGGATCGTGGGCCGCGACGGTCTCTCCGCTGTCCGGCGTTTCCCCGCACGCCCACAACGCGATGCCCGCCGCGCACATCAGCCACGGTCCGACTGCTCTCATATTCATCGTTCATCCTCCGGAGCACTTCCCGTGGCGCGAAGCAGGTCGTAGTACGAGACCCAAGCCTCGGTCTCAAGAGAGAGCGCGCTCAACTGGGCTCCCTGAAAAGCACCCGCCGCGTCCAGGAGCTCCAGCAGGGTCATCTCGTGTTCGGCGTAGGCCGCTGTCGCGGAGGCCAGCAGCGCCTCGCCATCGGCCCGGAGACCTTGCGCCGCGGCCTCGAGCCGTGCCCGGTTGGACGCATAGCGGTCCGAAGCGGCCAGCACGTCGTTGCGCGCCAGCTGCCTCCGAAGTTCGAGGCGGTACGCGGCGGCGGAGCTGTGGGCTGCAGCTTCCTCTCTCGTCCCGGATCCCCGGTCGAAGAGCGGCAGTGCAACGCCGAGCCCAATGCTGGCGCCCCCGAAACCATCATTGTGGTGCCGGTATCCAAGCCCCAGGTTCGGGTCGGGCACCCAGTAGGTCCCGGCCACGTCCACACCAGCCCGCGCCGCGTCCAGCTCGCTTGCCGCCGCCTCCACATCCGGACGGCCGTCGAGGGCGGCCATGGCGAGCTCGCGGCTGATCATGGGCGGCACCCCATCCGGCCCCTCCGACGGACCCACCTCCTGCATTCCGGTTCCCGGCGCAATGAGCACGCCGAGATCCCGCCTGGCCGCACGGGTGCGCAGCATGGCTTCCGCCAGCTCCTGTTCGGCCTCCGCGCGCGCAAGCCGCAGCCGACGGGCTTCAAAGGCCGAAATGTCACCCGCCTCCAGACGGGCCTCCGCATCCTCCACCACCGACTGAATCACGGAGGCGGTCCGCCGCACAATCGACTCCGACTCTTCCGCGAACCAGGCCCGCACATAAGCCTCCCGCACCGCGAAGGCCAACGCGACCGAGTCGGCGCGGAAACGGGCGGCCCCGGCACGGATCGTGTGCCTGGCAGCGCGTGCCCGGGCAGTGGTCCGGCCGGGCCACTCCACTTGCTGCTGGAGCACGAAGGATTCTTCCCAGGCCTTTTCGTCATTGTGACTCAGGTCGTCCCGTTCAAACGAGAATTCCGGATTGAAGTAGGCGCGGGATTGTCGGGCCATACCCATCAGCCCAGCGGCCTCGGACCTTGCGATCTTCAGCTCGAGGCTGTTTTCGGCGAACGCCTCCAGCGCCTCGGCAAGTGAGACGCGGCGCACCGCTTCCTGCCCGACCGCGGCCGACGGCGCGAGCAGGACGCCGCAAAGGACCAACGCAGACGACGATGGTACTCTCGATTGTTGCATGAATTTCCGTGGCAAAGTGGTCTCTACGCTTACCCTACGGCCTTACGCCGGAAATGGACAGGGAGGCTGGCGTCCACAACCGGGCATGGTGGGCACCGTTTCGAACCGGATACATCTGTCATTGCCAATGAGGCCGCTCCCTGTCATAGTGTATTCGCAGTGTATCGGCATCTCCTTGAATCCAAAGTACATAAGTGTAGCTATGACGCCCACCACCAACGGCCTCACACCCGCGGGCAACCCGGGCCACGACCACTCCCATCACCCCACCGGCGCCCCCGATCCCTCCGCCGCGGGACGGCAAGGCGTCGTAGCCGCCCTGGTGCTTATCGGCGGATACACGATCGCGGAGGTCGTCGCCGGCTTTCTGGCCGGCAGCCTCGCCCTGCTCGCCCACGCCGGCCACATGCTCACCGACGCCGTGTTCCTCGTGCTCGCGCTGGTCACCATGCGTCTGTCGGGCCGTTCCACGGCAGAGCACACCTACGGCTACCACCGTACCGAAGTCATCGCGGCGCTGGTCAACGCGTTGGTGCTCTGGGGCATTTCCGTGTGGGTGCTCATCGAGGCATACCGCCGCTTTTCGGCAACGCCGGAAGTCGATGCCCAGATCTTCCTGATCGTGGGCTCGATCGGACTGGTCGTGAACATCGCGGCCGTGTGGACGGTGCACGGCGCGGCCCAGAAGAACACCACGCTCGAAGGCACCTTCCAGCACATGATCACCGACCTGCTGGGCTCCGTGGCCGTCGTCGTCGCGGCCGTTCTGGTGTGGGCATTCGGCTGGCAGGTGGCCGACCCGGTTGCGAGCATGCTGATCGGCGTTCTGATCCTGACGAGCACCTGGCGCCTGCTGTCCCGGGTGGTGGATGCCCTGCTTGAGGGCACGCCGGAGCACGTCGACCTTTACGCGCTCTGCCACAAGCTCGAGGAACTCGACGGGGTGACCGTAATCCACGATGTCCACTGCTGGACCCTGGCGCCAGGATACGTCGCCCTGACCGCACACATGCTGGTGGACCCCGCGTACGCGGCCAAGGACTACGAGATTCTGCTGGACCGGATCCGTGAAATCGCGTATGGCGAGTTCGACATTCAGCACATTACGATACAGCTGGAGACCACCGCGGGCCGCTGTCTCGAAGCGCACCACGTCGACCACCTTCTCGCCACGGCGCGGACACCAATGTAGGACATGAAGGGTCTGATCGCGGTCTTTACCGGGCCGTGAATCCCCCGTTCTCCCTTTCCCCGCCACCGGCGCTTCGAATGCGGCCATCCAGGACCGGGGTCACCGTGTCCATCGCCGCCAGGTATTCCACGAACGCCGCCCGGATCAGGATGTCCAGGTCCTCGCGCGCCCCGGCCTCCACCTCCCACAGCACGCTCCAGGCCCCACCGCCGTTGACCAGGTAGTCCACCGTGGCCAGGCGGTAGGTGCGGTCCCGGTCGACCGGCTCGCCGCCCACCCGCACCCCGACCGCGTCCCGGCCATCCAGCTCCATGGTCCACCCCGCGATCGGTTCCCCGGTCGTGGCCGCGATCTGGTCGGCCAGCTCTTCCATCTGCGCGCCGGACAACGACAGCACGACGACGAAGTTCTCGAAGGGCAGGAGTTCGTACGCGTGCCGCATCAGGATCGGGCCCGCCGCGAGGGGCACGCGGAGGCCGCCCTCGTTGACGAGCGAAGCATGCACGGTGTCCCTCGATCGCGAGCGGGCCGCGTGCAGCAGCGCCTCGGCGACCAGGTTGTCGAGCGTGCCCTCGGGGTCGGCTTTGGTGAACTCGCCGGCCGCGTGGCCGAGCACCACGTCGAGCTGTTCATCGAGCTGATCGCGGTACGGCGCGATCATGGCCTCGATGTCGGGCGCGGGTGGGATGGTGTCGCCGACCTGCGTGAAGTCGACGGGGGCTTCGCGGATGGTGAAGGGGGTGGGGATCGGGGCGCTGGAGCAGGCGGCCACGATGAGCGCGGCGGCGGGCGCGGCGAGGAAGAGCCGGGGCGTAGTCCTGTTGGGCATCATGGTGGTAATCTTGGTCGTCCCGGGCGCGTTGCGCCATGATTCATCCACGGACGGCCACGGAGGCAGCGAACATTGCCGGAACCGATCGCGATGTGCTTCAGCGGCGGGAAGGACAGCTGCCTTGCGCTGCGTGCGTTGCAGGAGGACGGGAAGTACCGGGTCGAGACGCTGATCGTAACCGTGACCGACGCCTACGACCGCGTGAGCATGCACGGGGTGCGGCGTTCGCTGGTGCGCGAGCAGGCGGCGGCGCTCGGGATCGGGCTGGCCGAGGTGGTGGTGCCGCCGCGGTCCTCGAACGAGGTCTACGAGCGCGCGATGGGGCGGGAGTTCCGGCGGCAGTACGACGCGGGGGTTCGCCGGGTCGCCTTCGGGGACATCTTCCTGGCGGATCTGCGCGAGTACCGTGAGCGGCAGCTGGCGGAGTGCGGGCTCGAGGCGGTGTTCCCCATCTGGGGACAGGCGACGGACCGGCTGGCGCGCGCGTTCATTCGCGACGGTTTCGAGGCGGTGACGGTTTGCGTCAGCCTGTCCATGCTGGACGCGTCCTTCGTGGGACGTGCGTTCGACGCTGGTTTTCTCGCGGATCTGCCCGCCGGGGCCGACCCCTGTGGCGAGAACGGCGAGTTTCACACCTTCGTCAGCGACGGTCCCATCTTCCCCCGTCCCGTCCCCGTGACTCTCGGCGAGGTGGTGGAGCGGGACGGTTTCGTCTTCTGCGATCTGGTCGCCGACAGACAGTCCGCGCCCGCGTCAGGCGCCGGGCTTCTGAAACCGGTACCCGAATCCCCGCACGGTCTCGATCCAATCCCC